>Ga0179591_1442406_pt1 | contig 15121 bp, 21 predicted proteins | sample CZOMad2_1_08_16f_FD_182891 | JGI IMG/M metagenome (GOLD analysis project Ga0179591, IMG submission 182891) | Vadose zone soil fungal communities from Angelo Coast Range Reserve, California, USA - CZOMad2_1_08_16fungal (PacBio error correction) | ecosystem: Environmental > Terrestrial > Soil >...
TTGGGGGCCAGTAGCACGTTAAAGCGAACACATCGTGCTGAGAGTAATTCAACCCTTGACGAATTTGGTGGCGGCCATGAACAGCCGCCGGACAGTGCGACCGGCGAAGTTAGCACAGCTAATGACGCCTGTGTCCCGGAGTGAAATCGCCTAATTGGGTCACTAACTGCACCCTACAAGTGTAAAGGCCTGCCGAAGTCGCGTCAAGATAACCGTGGTGGGCCTCGTGTTAGTCCTCCGGCGCTTACCGTGCTGGGATAATGGGTGCAAGAGCGCGCCAATGATTTCCGGCGGAGCGGTTAAGGGGTCAGGTCGACATCGTCCAGCATCAGCGGGGAACAACGTGCGCCTGCGTCAAGTGGGCTCGTACCGCTCATTGGGCTTTGTCCCTTTCACCAGGCAAAAACGCCTCCTTTACGTCCCGCAACCCATCCGTTTTTTATAAGTGCTTGCTCCTGTGGCGGCAAGGGCGATGTCTTCAATTCATTAGGGATAGGGAGGGACTCAGTTTTTTACGAGCCCTCATCGCTGGGCCGAGCGCTATGGGCATCCCCATGCCCAAGCGCTCGCAATATCCGACGCAGATTCGCGGCTGCGAATCGCTGGTTTCGATGGCACGAAGTCGCGCTCTAGAGCTTCCGAGCCATCTGAACGGACCTTCGGTGTGAGGCGGGCGAGAAGCCTACATCGCGAACGGGGCCTTGCGCCTGAGACCGTCGAGGCAGTTTCGGACTGGTTACTCAGACAGATCCGCCGCCGCGATTGCAGCGAGCTGTACCAGCCTGCTTCTCACCGCCCCAATGGCACAGTCGGGCTGGAGGCACGCGCGAGGACGGCATCACCTACGATCGTGTTCGCAAGCCGCCTTGATGTTTCCGATCGCCAACGAAGCAGTGGAAGACCATCGGCCTTCGGTGCTGCGTGCGCTTTCGGGCCAGAGATAATCCCAAGTATTTGAATTCAGCCGGAAACGGCCGATCTACAAGAAGAGCCACTTGCTCTACATCTTCAACCGGCTGCGAAAGGAGGCCGTTCGGAGGAAGACGGGTACATTTCTGGGAAGTATACATGGACGCGATCGTTGTCCAGTCGCAGCGGTCTCGGCGACGTGGTGGCGAGCTGCGGCACGGCTCTGACGCAGCAACAGTTATCCATGCTGCTGCTCCACACCCCAACGCATCGTCGTGAATTTCATCCCGTACGCGGGCGGCGATCGTCGGAGCGGTCCATCTCGTTGTTGCTGAAGAGGAGCATGCAGGTGCGATTATGGATTGGATGGTCGGGCTCGATCGCGGACGAGTATTGCCACGCGTGCTCCGCGGCATTCCATGGCGTTTGGATGCTCAAGGGATTCTTTCTACTGGCCTGGCGGATCTGTGTGCGAACGAAGTACGATGTACGAACAACGGAGTGGTCGGGGTCTCGGGTCTGTAAGAACTCATCCCCTGCGGGCGAGATCTCTCCGACCGCATTGAGCGGATGATCATCGCGGGCGACGTGGCCAGCTAAACCTGGCGTTGATCAGGGAATGGTTTGACAGCTTCAGAAGTCGGTGGTCCGATCGCATGAGACGCCTTTTTCACGCGTCTAAACCGTGGTGCTGGCGGGCAATGACGAACGAAACTTGCTTCTGCGCTGCTTACCGATCCGGACCTTCGCGGCGAAGTGATGGGAAGATGGAAGTCGATCGACGCGATCATGACAATTTCCCTCGCGGCGGATTTTCGAGACGATGTTCGCGGATCACGAGAACGGCGGCGTGCTGACGTACGAAGCGGTACAACGGGCCGCCTGGAGGAGTGCCGATCAGAACTGGTGGCGCGGCGTTTTTGATTGAAGAGGAGAAATCACACCGAGAGAACTGACGCCGGTGATAGGATTCGCCGCTCTGACGACAACATCGGCGCGGGCATTATCAACTGGCGCATTCACAGGAATTCGAGCGCGCCGGCAAGTGGCAGGAGGCTCCCAGACTGACCGCCTATCTGCAGTCTTCTCGAGCGAGCTCTCTGGATCGTCGATGACGCGGAAGACACAGTACCTGCGACTCGCGGTGGTGTACAATGTTCTGGATTCTCCTCCGCCGGGAGTTACGGGCTTCAGTGGCATAGACGACAAATAACGAAGCCTTCAGCGTCTCCGTACAGATGGGCCAGGAAAAAGGCTACGTCCTTACATAGGTCAGCGGAGTTCTGCCCGGAGAAAATCCCGGGTTACGGAAACTGGAAGACGGTCCCTCGGGTCCTGATCCCCTTCCGGTCAATGCGAGTCCTGTAATAGCCTAGGATTTCGCAAAGAACTGAAGAGGCGAAGGCTCATCACCTCGACGCCTGCCGTCGTTCTGAAGAATATCAACGATCGCCGTCCGCATGTACCATCACCCTGCTCTAGATGGGGACATATCCCCGCTACTTACCCGCGAATGCGAATCCGAGATTGCGCGCCGGATCGAACGATGTTCCGAACTGTTCCTGAAGTCGCTCTGTCCCTCCACGCATCGCCCCTGGGTGGTGCGGGAGAATCATCGCCGAGTCCATGAATGGCAACCAGAACCCTCCTCGTCGCGCGACATCGATTCAGATCTCGTAGCGATTCCACGGATGAGTTGGTGTATGTAGAATCAGCTTTAATTTGCGCAGCAGCACCGAAGAAACTCCAACATATAAGAAGCTTCTTCATGCCGCCAGAAACTGCAGGCGATTTCCGCTCGCCCATGCAGCCGAAGCATAACCGCCCCTCCAACTGTGAACTCGGCCGGTGGTAGTGAGACGGGTCGCGTCTGTGCGCACCATCGAAAATTCAGAAAGCCCGTGTCCCGGCACGCTGATCGACTCCGCTGCGCTCCGGGTGGACAACTCAAGCCCTCGAGCGAGACATCGTCCTCGCGGTTCGCAGAAGAAACACTCTAGACCCGCATGTCCTGTCGGCTATCTGAAGGGCATAGAGGACTCGCAGAGAGCGCAGTTTCGGGCAGCAGTGGCAGCGGCTGGAAGACAGTTTTGGAGCTCGGCGCGGAACTGCGGCGCAACCGTCGGATCATCACCCAGGCTCACCAGGAATCCGGAAGCGCAGATGACTTGATCGAGGCCAATCTCCGGCGGGTGGTGATTACGCGAAGCGTTTATAACCATGCGCGGCCTGCAGTTCCTCGACCTGATCAGGAAGGCTATCGTTGGATGAAGTCGGTCCGATAGAGTTCGAAACCGCGCGGTTATAAGTTTCTCGACTTATGGCAACGTGGTGGTTGGGCCCAGGCAATCACGCGCGCCATCGCGGACCAGCGCGCACCATTCCCGCTTCCGGTGCACATGATCGAGACCATCAACACTGATCCGGAACGTCCGCGGCAGATGTGCATCGTTGGGGCCGCGGCCTACCAATGAGGACTGGCACAACGCTGCAACTCTTGCGCGTCTCGAGGTCGCAAAGTGCTGCTGCGTGGCGCAGAGCCCGATTTTCGCTTGAACGCCGATCGCGAAGAGGAAGATCGCACCTGGGCGGCTTCATCGTCGACCCACAACTGGATCTCCCGTCGACGCGGTGATCATTTGAACTCGGGAACAACGCCGGCGTGCTTAAAACCAACCCTGACGTCCCCTTGCAGAGAGATCATCAAGATGCGTTTTGCCTTGAGGATGGCAAGCGAGCACACGCTTTGAGGAGGTCGGCAAGAACTTCGCGGTGACGAGGGAGCGGAGCCGACAGAACTCGAAGCGAATGCCGTTACGGAAACTAACTGCGGCACACCCCGGCATAAGTCACCGTCTGCGAGCGTTTTTGGAAACGGAATCCCGAGGAGTTTAGGGTAAGGAATTCGAGGCAGATTCTGTGTGTGGGCAGGCTCTCGCCCACCCCCGATTTCGTCCTATTTCTTCCATCTCTGTTCTCGCTTCCGCCGCCGCCACCACCAACGCCGCCGGTCGACGCCCGCGCCACCACCAACCGCCAGCCGCCCCCAGCCTGGGGCCCGTCCTCCGCCCCCACCCCGCGCATCCCTCTGCCTCCGCCCCACGCCTCGCGCCGCCGCCGAATCCCCGTTCCGGTTTGGGACGCGCTTCGTTACCTCAGTAGCTGCGGCCGTCCCATGTGATAGGTTCAGGAGCCGAGATGGCCTTGTTGGCCTCACTTCTCATTTCCATTTCCACGAAGGCGAACCGCGGAGCGGCCGGGTCCGCCGGATCCGTCATTATCCTGGCGCTATTTACCGCACCCCCTCCCGCCATAAGCGTTCGAACAGCTCCGGACAGCCTCTTCGTGGCGTTTGAAATCGGAGGTTGCCCACGGAAAATTCTCAACTCTAATCCTCCCAACTATTTAAGCGTCTCTCGGGGAGGAAATCACAGCGTGCTACTGTGCCGTCGCTCAGAAACACCGAGACTCGCCGGACTCGCGAAAAAGCTTATCAATGCGCCTCAACTAAGCACGGGGGGTTTTATCATGGTCAAACCTGTGCCAATGCCGGAATGGTGGTGGCAACGAACACTTGCAAGCTAAAAAGGCGCCGGCGGCCTAAAAGGCGCCAAAGAATGAGACCGTGTCAGAAATGAAAAGCAAAGCCCCCGATTTCTCGGGGCTTTATTTAAACCGGGCGACTTCCTACTCTCCCACAGAGTGCCTATTGCAGTACTCGTCGGGGCTGAGAGGCTTAACTTCCGTGTTCTGGATGGGAACGGGTGGGTCCCTCTCGCATAAGGTCCCCATAAACTGGTGCAACGGCCTTGGTAAGCCCTTTGGATTGAAAGTTGACGGTCTGATCGAGAACTGCGTTGCTACTTACTGTGCGCGCTATAGTTTATGGTCAAAAGCCGCCGGGCAATTAGTAGCGGTAAGTCACGTGGTCCACGCTTACATAACTCCGCCCTATCAAACTGGTAGTCTTCAGGGCCCTTCAAAGCTGTAACGCTTGGTAATCTCATCTTAGGGAAGGTTTTCACTCTTATATTGCATTCAGCGTTTATCCTGACCGAACTTCCCGCTACCCAGCGATGCCCCTGCGGTCGTACTGGGTTTCAGAACGTCGCGAGACATCGGGTCCCTATCTGTTGTTGGCGAGGGAGATTTGAATGGGGCCTGCCTAGACAGAGACCGGGGTGGGACGAACCTCTTTGATCCAGTTTGTTCCCCGCAGGGGATCGCTGTGTACGAAGTTCGGTCATGCTAACGCTGAATGCCTATAAGCGTGAAACCTTCCCTCTCATTAGATCTCCCCACTTTATAGCTTAAAGGGCACTGGAAACTACCAGTTTGATAGGGCTGTGGGGTAGTCGGGGACACGTTGACTTACCGCTACTAATTGCCCGTTTCTGCTTACCATCAAACTCTACTGCGCCACAGTACAACGCAGCTTTCCGATAGCCCGTCAATCTTCAATCCAAAGCCTTACCAAGGCCTGTTTGTCACCAGTTTTCTGGTGACCTTACTAGAGGACGCGATCCCCCGTGTCCCTCCCCGAACACTGAAGTTTTAAGCCTCCCTCAGGTGCCCCTATGGTACTAGCATAGGCAACTATGTGGGAGAGTAAGGAAGTCGCCCGGTTTAAACTTCAAGCCCCGAAAATGCGGGGCTATTTTTTCATTTCTCTGTACACGGCTCATTTTGCCGCCTTTTTAGTGCTCCGCGGCGCCCTTTTAGCTTGCAAGTTGTTTCGGTCCCACCACCCTTCCCGGAAGTTGGCACGGTTTGCCGCTGCCTATACCCCCGTGCTATAGTTGAGGCGCATTTGATAAGCTTTCGCGAGTCCGTCCGAGTGTTTCTCTGTAGCGACGGCACCGTCGCCCCGCTTTGTGGTGTCCGCCTTCCTCCCCAATGAGCCCCGCTTTTCAATAGTTTGAGGATGAAGAGTGAAAATATTTTCGTGGGCAACCATCGATTTCAACGCCACGAAGGCGTCGGAGCTTGTTCGAGATTGATAGGGCGCGGTCAATATCGCCAGGATCAGACGAGATCGCGACAACCGGCCGCTCACGCGGGTTGTCGCCTCGTGGAAATGGAAATGAGATGAGGCCGACCAGCCATCTCGGCTCTGAACGCTACATTGGACGGGCGCGCTCTGAATGTCAACGAAGAGCGCGCCAAAACCGGAAAGTTGATTCCGGCGCGCAGGCGGTGGCGGAGGCAGAGTGATTTTTTGCGGGTGGGGGGTGGGGTGCGGCGGACGGCCCCGGCGTGGGCGGCGGCGTGGTTGGTGCGGCCGGTGTTCGAACCCGGCGGCGGTGTGGGTTCCGGCGGCGGACGCCGCTGACCGCGCGTAAGAAATCGACGAAATCGGTGGTGGGCGCGAGTCCTGGCCCCCATCACAGAATCCTTCCTCCAATTCCCTTCCCGAAACTCCTTCCTCGTCTTGCCTTTTTCCAAACCGGCTCGCATGCCGTGTCTTCTCTCGGGTGGCGCAGTTGTCCGTAACGCCTTCGCTTCGATCTGTCGGATCCGCCCCTCGTCACCGCAAGTTCTGCCCGCCCCCTCCTCAAAGCGTGTGCTCGCTGTCCATCCTCCAGGCCAACCGCATCGTGATGTCTTCTCTTCACTGGCGTCCAGGGTTTTCAAGCACCTGCGCTCGTCTGTTCCCGAAGGTTCAAACTATCACCGCGTCCGTACGGCGAGATCCCGTTGTTGGTCGACGATGAAGTCTCCCCCCCCAGTTTGCGACTCTTCCTCTTCGCCGATCGGCGGTTTCCAGCGAAATCGCTCTAGACGCCACGCGCACACTTGGACGGACTTCGAGACCGCAGTGCAGCCGTTTTTTTCACTCCTCATGGTAGGCTCGCGCCCAACTCCTCACCATCTGCCCGCGACTTCCGATCAGTTTTGTTATGGCGCGATCATTGCACCGGAATGCGGATGGTGCGCGCCTGGTCCGCGATGGCGCGCGTAATTGCCTGGGCGCACCCCCCGACGTTGCATAAGCGATAACTTATAAACCTCGCCCGTATTCGAACTTATCGACCGCTTCATCAACCGATATTGCCTTCCTGATAGGTCGAGGACGGCCAGGCCGCGATTTATAAACGACTCGCGATCCTCCCTACTCCGCGGATATTGCTATCGAGCAATTCCTCTTCTGCCGCTTCCCGCTTCCTGGTGAGCCTGGGTATGATCTCGACGGTGCGCCGCAGTTCCGCCCCGAAGCTCGCAAACTGCTCTTCCAGCTGCCTGCAACTGCTGCCAATGCGTGCTCCTTGCGCAGACGTCCTTCATAGCCTTCGGCGCGCGCGCCGGCCAGGTCTCGAGTTTCGTTTCTTCTGGACCCGCGAGATTTGTCTCGCTCGATGTGGCTTCAGTCTTCAACCACTTCCACCGCGAGCGCAGCGAGTCTATCAGTGCCGGATCACCGGCTCTGAAAATTTGATGGTGCGCACCAGACGCACGTCCTTCACTACCACCCGGCCGAGTCCCACAGTTGGCGGCTTTACTGCTTCGCGGCTTCATGGCGCGCGGAATCGCCCTGCAGTCTTTTCCTTCTGGCGCATTAAAATCTTCTTAAGTTTTTGTGGATATTTCTAGTTCTGCTCGCAAATTCCCTGCTGCTTCTCCTCCACCACTCATCCGTATAATCGGATCCGAGATCTGAATGATGTCGCGCGCCGGAGTTCCTGGTTGCCGGCCTCCCGGACACGCGAGTGCTCTCCTTCACTACATGGGGCGCGCGGGAGAGCGACCTTCAGGACACAGTTCTGACCCACGTCGATCCGGCGCGTCAATCTCGACTTCGCCGTTCGCGGGTACGTATCGACTGTCCCCGCATCTCCGCCAGAGGTACATGCGGAACGGGATCGTTGATCTTCTCTCGACGAGGCAGGCAGTTCGAGGTCGATGAGCTCTTCGCCCTCTTCCAGCTTCGGGCATAAGAAATCCTTCGTCTCTTTCCCAGGATCTCCTATTCCGGCGGTATCGAGGCCCGCGAGGACGCTTCCAGTTCCGTGCCGACCCCCCCCCCGGGATTTCCTCCGGGCAAAACTTCGCTGACCTCATCGTACAGACGTAGCCCTTTTTCCTTGCCCCCTCTGTACGAGACGCTGAAGGCCTTGTATTTTCGTCGATCCCACTGAAGCCCCGTAACTCCCGCGGAGAGAATTCCGAACATGTACACCACTCGAGTCGCGGTACTGTTTCTTCACGCGTCATCGACGAATTCCGCGAGCTAGCTCGAGAGACTGGCAGCTCGGCGGTCAGGTGAGCGCCTCCTCCCCTTGCCGGCGCGCTCGATTCCTTGCTTCGCAGTTTTGATCTGCCCGCGCCTTCTGTTTTTCGTCAGGCGGCGAATACTATCCACCGCCGCCGTCATTTCTCTCGTGTGAGTTCTCCCTCTTCATGCAAAACCCCTGCCGCCAACATTTCCTGATCGGCCCTCCTCCAGGCGCCGTGGTACCGCTTCGACTCAGCACGGCCGCGTGATCCGTCGATCGCGAACACGTCCCTCGAAAAAAATCCGCGCGAGGGAATGTCCATGATCGCTCGATCGACTTCAGATCTTCCCTACTCGCCCGCGCAGGTCCGGCCTCGGTAAGCAGCGCATGGCCGGCTTTTCCGCTCGTCATGCCGCAGCAGCACCACGGTATACTCGTGACTGCTTCTCCTGCCGACGGCCACACCGACTTCTGGAACTGTCTCAAAACCATGTCCGATCCACGCCGTACTGGCCACGTCGCCCCCCGCGATGATCATCCGCCCATCCGTCGGAATCTTCTGCACCGGGGGGATGAGTTCTTTCAGCACGCGAACCCGCCCCTCCTTTTTCGTACATCGTACTTCTTTTCCACACGAATCCGCAGCCATAGAAAATCCCTTAGCGCCATCCAAACGCTCCCTTATGGCCGCGGAGCCCGCTGCGTGCAAATACTCCGTCCCGGATCGAGCCCGCAACAACTCCTAATCCCGCACTGGCAATGCCTCTCTTCGAGGCAACAACGAGATGACCGCTCCGACGCATTCGCGGCCCGCGGATCGGGATCGAAATTCACGACTATCCGTTTGGTGTGGCGCCGCAGCATGGATGCCGGTTGCTTCGTCAGAGCCGTCCGCACTCGCCACCCACGCTCCGAGCCCGCCTCTCTGCGCTGACAACCGACGCGTCCAGGTACGCTTCCCAGAATGCCCCTCTTCCTTCCGAACGGCCTCCTTCTCGGCGCTGTCAGATGTAGAGCAGTGGCTCTTCTTGTATATCGTCGTTTCCGGCGAATTCAAATACTGATTAGCTCTGGGCGAAAGCGCACGACCCGCCGAAGCGATTGTCTTCCCCGCTTCGTTGGCGATCGGAACCTCCAGGGGCGGTTGCGAAAACATCGGAGGTGCTGCCGTCCTCGCGCTTGCTACCATCCCCAGCCCCGACTGTTCCATCTTGGCGGCTGAGAATCCGCAGCTGGCCAGCAATCGCGGCAGTCGCGCGCCGGATCTGTCTGAGTAACCCATTCCCGAACTGCTTTTCACGGTCTCCGGCCAAGGCCCCGTTTCGCGATGTAGGCTCTTCTCCGCCGCCTCACACACCCGAAGGGCCGTTCAGATTGCTCGTAAGCTCTCGACTCGAGCGCGACTCGTGCATCGCCACCATCGATTCCCCTCACCGCAGCCGCGAATCTTCGTCGGCATATTGCAGCGCTTGGATGGGTGATCCCATATAGCGCTCGGCCAGCGACTTGAGGCTTCGTAAAAAACTATTCGCCTCCCTCTCATAATGAAATTCAGACTCGCCCTTGACGCCACAGGAGAAAGCACTTATAAACTGATGGGTTGCGTGGACCGTAAAGGAGGCGGTTGTTTCCTGGTGAAAGGACAAAGCCCCATGAAGCGGTACGCGCTCCCCTTGCGCAGGCTGCACTGTTCCCCGATTATGCTGACGAATGTCCGACCGACGCCCTTAACCTGCTCCGCGATCCATTGGCCGCTCTTGCACCCATTCACCCGCAGCCACGGGTCAGCCTGAGGACTACCGAGGTTCTCTTGTACGCGACATGCGGCATGGCCGTACACTTTGTAGGGTGCAGTTCGTGCCCCTAAAAAAAAAAAAAAAAAAAAAAAAACGCCCCATTAGGGGCGATTCCTCCGGGCCACAGGGTCATTACGGCTGTTCTTCCCTTCGCTGCGCAATGTTCCCTGCGTGCTGTTCTGGTCCCACCAAAATCGGCCCTGGCCTTCCTCTCAGCACGAATGGTGTTCGCCTTTAACGTGCTACTGTCCCCCACTTCGCTCCCCACAAACAACGGATTAGGAGGCATATAGAATGGGGTCCAGTAGCACGTTAAAGGTAACCACAATCGTGCTGAGAGTAAATGAACCAGTGGACGAATTTTGGTGCGGCCCATGAACATCCGCAGTAATTGCGACGGGGCGAAGGGAAGACAGCCGTAATTGACCCTGTTGGCCCGGAGTGAATCGCCAATGGGCTTCACGACTGCACCCTACAAGTGTAAGGCCATTCGACATGTCGCTCAAAAACCTCTGGTTATCTCCGGCGCTTACCCGTGGCTCTGATAATGGGTGCCAATAGCGCCCAATAGATTTCGCGAGCAGTGTTTAGTGTCTGTCGACATCGTCAGATGCATCGGGGAACACGTGGCGCCTGCGCAAGGTGGCGCGTACCGCTTCATTGGCTTTGTCCCTTTCACCCATGAAAAACACCGCCTCCTTTAACGGTCCACGCAAACCCATCTGTTTTATAAGTGCTCTCCGGGGCGTCAGGGCGAGTTCTTCATTTCATTATGGAGAAGGTGGACTCAGTTTTTACGAAGCCCCAATCGCTGGCCGAGCGCTAGGGTCATCCCCATGCCCAGCGCTCGCAATATGCCGACGAAGATTCGCGCTTGCGTGAATCGCTGGGCGATGCACTAATCTCGCTCGAGAGCTCCCTAGCAATCTGACGGACTTCGTGTTGAGTGGCTAGAGCCTACATACGCGAAGACGTGCCTTGCGCCGGAGACCGTCGAGCAGGTCGGACGGAGGTACTAGACAGATCCGGTCCGCCGCGCTATGCAGCGATTGCTGGACCGCGCGGGTATTCTCAGCCGCCCAATGGAACAGTCTGGGCGGGTAGGCAAGCGCGAGGTACGGCAGCACCTACGATCGTTTTCGCAACGGCTGATGTTGCCGATAGCCAAACGTAGAGCCGGGAAGACCATCGGCTTCTGTCGGTCTTGCGCTTTCGCCAGAAATCATCCAAGTATTTTGAATTCCCGGAAACGCCGATAATACAAAAAGCCACGCTCTACAATCTGCAACCGCGCGGTAAGAGCCGTTCGGAAGGACGACCTGGGTCTTCTGGGTGGAAGTGCTTCGTGGACGCGATCGGGTCAGGCTCCTCGGGCTTCGTCTGCTGTGGGTCGAGCTGCGGCACGGCTCTGACGCAGCACAGGTTACCATGCTGGGCGCGCACGACCCAACGCATCGTCTTAATTTCTATCCCGACTACGGCGGGCGCGAAATGCGTCGGAGCGGTCCATCTGCGTGTTGCTCGAAGAGATCATGCAGGTGGCGGATATGGATTGTTGATGGCGGTCCGATCCGGGACGAGTATTGCAAGCACGTGCTCGCGGCATCCCAGGGCGTTTGGATGGCGCCTAATGAGATTTTCTACGGTGGCGGATCGTTGCCGCAACTGAAGTACATTTACGAACCACGAGGTCGGTTCTCGGTGCTGAAAGAAACTCTCCCGCGGTGCATACGATCTCCGACCGCATGACGGATGAATCATCGCGGCTACGTGGCCCATGCTACCTTGGCGTGGACAGGGGAATGGTTTTTGACAGCTTTCAAGAAGTCGGTGGCCTATCGCATGATAGCAGTTCACGCGTCCGACTTGTGCGTGCATGACGAGGGAACTGGCTGCATGCGCTGCTTACCGAGCGCGCCTGCGCGGCGAAGTGATGGAAATCTGAAGTCGAGCGACGCGATCATGACATTTCCCTCGCGTCGGATTTTTCGAGACGGATGTTCGCGATCGACGATAACGGCGGGTGCTGACGTACGAATCGTACAACTGGGCCGCCTTGGCATGATGCCATCGGAACGTGGGCGGCAGGCGGTTTTGAATGAAAGGGCGAAATCACAATCACACGAGAGGAATGCAGACGGCGGCGGTGGATAGTATTCGCCGCTCTGGACGACAACGACGGGCGCGGGCAGATCAAACTGGCGATCAAGGAATTCGAGCGCTCGTCAGTGCAGAGGCTCTCCACTGACAGCGAGCTGCAGTCTCTCGAGCGAGCTCGCGGGATCGTCGATGACGCGTGAAGACACAGTACCTCCGCGACTCGCGGTGGTGTACAATTCTGGATTCTCCTCCGCTGGAGTTAACACGGTGCTTCAGTGGCGATAGACGACAAATACGAAGGCCTTACCCCCAAAGCGTCCGCGTACCGAGTGGTCAAGAAAAAGGCTACGTCCTTTCGATGAGTCAGCGAAGTTCTGCCTCGGAGAAATCCCGGGTGGCACGGAACTGGAATACGTCCTCGCGGGCCTCGATACCGCCGTCATCCGAGATCTGGAAGCGCGAAGGATGTCGAAGAACTGAAAGGGCAAGATCTCATCGACCTCGAACTGCCTGCCGTCCGTCGGATAGAAGATCAACGAGCCCGTCCCGCATGTACCTGCGCGCGATGGGGACATTCTCCGCTACTTACACCCGCGAAGGCGAAGTCGAGATTGCGCGCCGGATCGAACGTGTCAGAACTGTGTCCTGAGTCGCTCTCCTCCCGCGCGCCCCTGGTGTGCCGGAGATCATCGCGATGTCGCGAGATGGGCAACCAAACCTCTCGGCCGCGCGACAAAACATCAAATTCAGATCTCGGATCCGATTCCACGGATGGTTGGTGGAGGAGAAGCAGGAAAGCAGGAATGTCGCGCAAGCACCGAAGAAACTCGCAAACACTATAAGAATATTCTTCAATGCCGCCAGAAAACTTCAGGCGATTCCGCGCCCATGAAGCGAGCAGTACCGCGCCAACTGTTGGAACTCGGGCCCGGTTGTATGAAGTACGGCGCGTCTGGTGCGCACCCACAAATTTCCCGAGCCCGTTGATCCGGCACTGACGACTCGCTGCCTCCGCGGTGGAAGAACTGAAGCCCCTCAGCGAGACATGCTCGCGGGTCAGAAGAAACTCGAGACCTGGTCCTGGCGCGTCGCGCCGAAAGGCATAAGCCCTTGCGCAGGAGCGCGCATTCGTCTCAGGTCAGCATTGCAGAGCAGAGCTGAATAGCGTTTGGGAGCTTCGGCGGCGGACCTGCGGCGCACCGTCGAGATCACACACCAGTCTACCAGGAAGCGGAAGCTGCCAGAGGATTAGCGAGGCCAATCTCCGGTGGTGGTGGAGTATCGCAAGCGTTATAACCAGATCGCGGCCTGCAGTTCCTCGACCTGAATTCAGGAAGGTCAATCGCGGTGGGGATGAAGGCGGTCGATAAGTTCGAATACAGCCGCGTTATAAGTTCGCGACTATGCAACGTGGTGGGTGCGCCAGCAATTACGCGCGCACGCGGACCAGCGCGGCACCATCCGCATTCCGTGCACATGATCGACCATCAACAAACTGATCCGGACGTCGCGGGCAGATTGTGCAGGATTTTGCCGCTAGCCTACCATGAGGAGCTGGCAAACGTCTTCAACTGCCGTCTCGAAGGTCCGCAAAGTGCTGCGCGTGCGCAGGATCGCGAGTTTTCGCTGGAAACGTCCCGAGCGGCTAAGAGGAGAGTCCGCACCTGGGATGACTTCATCGTCCGCCACACGGATCTCGCCGTCGGACCGGTGATCATTTGAACTTCGGGAAACAGACGGCGCAGGTGCTGAAACCCCTAGGCCCCCGTGAAGAAAAGATCTCCAGATCGGTTTTGTCCGAATGGCAGCGAGCACAGCTGAGGAGTCGGGCAGAACTTCGCGTGACGGGTAGCGGATCCACGACCGAAGGAAGCGTTAGTCTGAAACTGCGTTCAACCCGAGCAGAAGTCACCGCTGCGCCGCGTTTTTGGAAAACGGAACCGAGGATTTTAGGGAAGGGAATTTTTCGAGGCAGATTCCTGTGTGGGGGCATGCCTCGGCGCCCACCCCCGATTTCTCCGATTTCGACCCCAGTCTTTCCACGCGGTTCGCGGCGTCCGCCGCCGCCTCCACCAACCGCCGCCGGTCTACGCCCGCCGCCACCCACCACAGCCGCCTATCCACCTCCTGTGCCTTCCTGCCGCCAACCACCACCGGCCGGTCCGAATCCTCTGCCTGGCCTGCCTGCCAGGCTTCCTGCGCCTACCGAATCCCCCGTTTTTCCTTTTGGTACGCCTTCTTTTGACATTCATAGGTCCTCGGCGTCCAATTGAATAGGCCGTTCGGCCGTATGGCCGGTTGGCCTCATTCTCATTTTCCTTTCCACGAAGGCGAAAACCGCTGAGCGGCCGTGCGTCGATCCGTCATCATCCGGGCGCTATGTGACCAGCGCCGGATATCTTTCTAACAAGCTCCGAAGCTCTTCTGTTCTGTTGAAGAATCGGAGGTTGCCCCAAAATCATTCTTCACTCTAATCCTCCAAACTATTTGAAAAAGCGGCTCATCCGGGAGGAAACCAAGCGTGGCGACGGTGGCCTTCGCTTCAGAACCATCGGCCGGACTCCCGAAAGCCTAATCAATTCGCCTCACTATAGCACGGGGGGTAGGCAGCGGCAAACCGTGGTCCAAATTCCGGAGGTTGGTTGAACGAACAACTTGCAAGCTAAAAAGGGCGCGCCGGAGCCTAACAATGCGGGCCAAAATGAGACCGTGTACAGAAAATGAAAAAGCCCCGTTTCTCGGGGCTTACTGTAAACCGGTCGACTTCCTACTCTCCCACATAGTTGCCATGCATTACATCTGGGGCTGAGAGGCTTAACTCTCCGTGTTTCGGGAGGGACGGTGGGTCCCTCTCGCTAGGTCACCCAGACTGGTGAAAACGCCTTGGTAAGGCCTTTGATGAAGATGGACGGCTAATTCGAGAAATCTGCGTTGCTACTGTGCGCAGTAGATTTTATGGTCAAGCCGAACGGGCAATTAGTAGCGGTAACTCAACGTGCCCACGCTTACACATTCCCGCCGCTATCAAACGTTTTAGTCTTCCAGTGCCCTTCAAAGCTAAGAAAGCTTGGGAGATCCAATCTTAGGGAAGGTGTCAGACAG
>Ga0179591_1247901_pt1:0-10000 | contig 15118 bp, 23 predicted proteins | sample CZOMad2_1_08_16f_FD_182891 | JGI IMG/M metagenome (GOLD analysis project Ga0179591, IMG submission 182891) | Vadose zone soil fungal communities from Angelo Coast Range Reserve, California, USA - CZOMad2_1_08_16fungal (PacBio error correction) | ecosystem: Environmental > Terrestrial >...
TGGGGAAACGTCGGTCCAAACAATGCAAGCAAAACGACGCGGGCTCGGGTTCAAACTTGAAACTGCAAGTATTGAATGGGCATTCAGCCGGAAGTCTAAACCCGAGAGAGGACCCAAGGGAGGGCCCATGAGTGAAAAGAATAGAAGATGATACGAACTGAAAACACGCTAATGAAGTGACGTGGTTCACAAAAAACGAAAAGGTACGGAACATGTTTTTACAAAAAGGAACGTAGACCGTAGGGCAACACGAAAGAGAGATGGATGTACCTAAAAAAAGCAGATCTCCGGGGGGCGATGGGAATCTCCCCTTAGGAAAAAATTGGAGATAACATGATAGGTAAAAAAAAGAGCGACAAACGGGGGTATAAGCGGGAACACCCGTGGACCTGCAAAGTAGACTAGACTTGGAAAGAACGCGCGAAAAGACTTAAGTCGAATCACGGAAAGGCGAATAAACCGGACAGTGACGCGAAAGTTGGTCAAAAGGGGGTCCAAAAAGTATTTGAGGAGGAGATACGTCCCAAAGTACTTCTGGGGACCGTCAGACGGGAAGAGGAAAAACGGAATCAAAAGAGGGGGTTTAAATCCGCAATCAGTAACCGAATCACCGGAGCCGTACCACGGACGCGGAGGGGGAAGCCCGTGTACGTGCCAACGTTGTGCGCTAGAAGTACAGGTGTTAGGAGTGGCCAAACGAAGAGGGGAGTTCTACTCAAAGGGGAAAAAAACACGATCAACAAAGGACAGTTGGGTTGCACCAATCCGACTGGAAGAAAGCACCAACAAAAAAAAGAGACCCGACGGCGTACCAAGCCTCCCGTGAAGTTGGAAACCGCGGATCACACCAATCGGAATTATACTCACGACTGTCAAGACATCCAGTAGCAGCCAGAATTGAGAAAGAAAGCACTAGAGTTAGCGGAAGCCGTATACAAGGAATACCATCGGTGGTGTTTCGTGAATACAGAGGGAGTATCAGACAGGGATCCTTTAGAGTGGACAAAAGGTCGTTCTTGTAGCCGAAAAACGGTGTGGGGGGGAACGCTGGGCGGGGTTCACGAGCGGCATCGGATCTGATACACCGTCGATGGTATATCAACAGACCGCATCCATCGAAAAATAGAGAAAAAATACCAAAGAAGGGGAAGAGATCTTGGGACGGGTGGAAAAAAGAAACAACAATCGCCAATGAAGAAGTGATGATAGGAAGAAACGTCATGGGAGGGGGATCTCATGAAAGTTCCTTCACAGGAGGATCGATGTAAGAATCACCTTAACGCATTGATGGTTCCAGGGCCGGGTAAGAAGGGGAAGGGGAGATAGGAAAAACTTCGCAGGAAACTCAGCAACTTCCGAAATGGCGCCAAAAAGGGGAGGGGCCCAACGTTACCGCAACGCTCAAAGTAGGTAAGAGGGACATTCAAGAAAGGAAAAGAAACTAGCGCTAGGGCTGGTACTTGGTAACAGCGGGGGTCCGGAGAATCGTCAAGAAAAAAATTAAATCGTAGGATAAGCGGTGGGGGACATGGGATGTAACAGGAAGGGAAGAACGGGGTGAAACAGCGTCGTTAAGTAATCGCAACAAGTCGCCGTATTAATGTCAGGAAAGCAGGGAAAGCTCCACCATCACAAGGCAGAGGGTCGGATGAAAAATGGGTGGGCATCAGTCGTTATGCGGAACTCACAATGGCCAGACACACGGAACGGTGAAGGAAAAAACGAATAGAAAAGACGACGCAAATGGTTGCTGAACAAAAGTAGTCGGCGTCAAAACTACCAAAAACAACGATACGGAAAAAAGGCGAGGACTCCTCTGGAAAGAAAATGGTCGACGGTGCGAGGGGTTGCAACCACCACACGTCACTTCAAAGGGCGGGCAAGGGTATTCCGGACGCCTCAATCATGAGGAAAACAGGGGACTAAGGAAAGAGCTGGTCAGAGAGGGGTAAAGTGGGGGGCCTGCGTTACTTACTAGAAAGGCGGAAGGGAACTTCACTTCAGCCGACACGCGGGCCGGTAAACTTCTGGAGAGGAACGGGGGACAGCAGGGGCACACAGACGCAAAAGAAGAGAAGAAGGGTGTCAGCATCTTACTGCGGTGAAAAAGGGAGTGAAATCCACGCCGCTGGGAGGAACGGGGTGAATGACCTTACAATGATACGTGAGGGCTTCATTGCGGGAAAGGGGAAAGATCATGGTCTTAGCGGGGAGGGGAGAAGGGAAAGGTAAAGCTGGGTAGAACGCGAAGAAGGAAAGACACCGGGGGGAGTGACGGGGGAGCGACAAGCATTTGAAGGCAAAAAACCTGGAATAAACAGCAGGAATGGATGGAAGGAGCCCAGACTTCAGGAAGGCAGGGGGGTACTAAAAGGGAGGAGGAGGGGACGGTAAATAGAGGGGCTGTAGAAGCAAACCCGAATCAAGATGCCGGGGCCTTTGATTCACAAAAAAGGTGGTGGTCAACCCACCGTTAAAAAGAAAAAAAAGCGGCGGGAAACCAAACGCGACAAAAGGTTTACGGGGGGGTACGTAAAAAATTGACAAGGAAAACCGAACCTTCGACAAGTACAAGCAGAAGTCGAGCAAAACTCTGGCGGTCGGGCACGGTGAATACGGCTTGAACGCGAGGAAATAGAGGCGGGGGGAGGCGGACGAAAATCTTGGGAAAGAAGGGAAGACAGTGGATTCAATAATGTATAAAGGGGTGATAAAGGGAAAAAAGAACGAGGGGACCATCACGTGGATTAAGAAGATGGGGTGGGAGAGGAAAAAAGGACGTGGACAGAAAATAGGGGCGGACGGGTGAAAGGGTTCTCCAGCCATAAAAAAATACACTAAAAAGATGAGGGGAAAAGGAAAAGTACAAGACTCCCACGTGTGGAGGCAACGGCGGGAACTCCTGTAAGAGGGGGGGTAAGGAGTACGAGGCCTTGAAAGGAAGGAAACACATCACAGTGGGGAAAAGACGCCTACCGGAGACGAAAAACAAGAGGGTTAGCTGCGTCAACAACTACATAACGGCGCAAACTGTCGAGAGGGTGTACCCGAAGGAGCAAACGTCCACGCACATGGGAAAGAGTACTAAAGAATGGGGGAAACGAGTAGGAAAAAACCTCATACATAGAAAGTGGGAAGCCATAAAAGTCTATCCGAGTAAGGAAAAGATTCAAGGGTGAAATTGAAGACCGGACAGAAAGATAGAAAAGGAGGAGGCGTCTGGGCGAAGGAATTCTCAACGACACGAAGGGGAAGAGGTTGAAACAACTACGGCGAGCGAAAAGGAGCCAAGGGTAGCCGGGGTGAGGGTTGTGTGCTGAAATAAACTTAAGGCGGAAAAGGGTTTGTTCAGTACTCATAACGATAGTGAAAAGGGACGCACCTATACGTGGTTCGAAGAGTGATTGCAGCGGGGGAAAGGGGGGGAAAAAATGCAATAAGGAGACCGGTAGCGAAAACCGGAAAAGGGGAACTAACGGTAACCCAAAGTCTGCAATTAAGGGACAGACGGGGGAAAAACAGATCAAAACACCAAAAGACGGGGGGGTTCCGGGGAATCTGAAATAGAGGGCGCCCGGACAGGAGTAAAATTAAAGGAAATCGAGAAGGGGAACGGTTTGCGTAAACGCTAAGGGGTGGAGGGAGGGGACAGAACACTTGCAATTACGGGGGGTAGGGACGGGATGGGCCGCCGGGGGAAAAGAGGAGGGGACAAAGGTTTGATAATAGGAAGGAAAAGCGACTGAAAAAAAGAGCGTAAGTTAATGGCAAGACCGAGTTTGACGGGGTACGGGGGCGAAAGGGAGAAATAAAAAAATTGGATTGAACAAGTCACCACAGGGCGACTTGGGAGAGGAGGTGTGAAGAAAGGGACGTCCAGCGAAAGGGGGGAATACTGACGGGACTCAGAACCTAGCAGGAGAAGACAACCAAACACGAGGAGGCTTAAAAAAGAGATGATAGAGTCAGATAAAGAAAGAGAAATTTCGCGGAAGAACGTATACCAGCCAAGTCAGAAAGGAAGAGGTGGGATACTCCTACACGTTGGATAAAAACGGCATAAAGGGGGGGGGACACCCTAAGATGCAGAGGAAAGGTACAATGGGAAGAAGGGATGGTTCGGAAAGGAGGGAAACTGATCACACAGGGCGAATCATTTACTTCACCTGAAGGAAAGAAAAGCGACAGCACATTGGTCCTCGAAACGCACTACACCGAAAGGGTAAAACACCGGAAAGGATAGGCGAATTCGGGGGGGGTCAGCTCCAAGGGAAACGATCGACAAAAAGGCAAGGAAAGAAAACTCGGCCATCATGGGTCAGCCTTGGGTTAACGTGAAGTGTGCCGACACGTTGCAAAAAGTGGACCAGGGAGGGCATTCCGGAAGAAACTGTCCGTTATTTCAGAAGAAAGCAATGCGCCCAGAGAAAGAAACAATAGGGAGGGGACAAAAGAGGGGCACTCCATCGTCGCATAAAAAGGCAAAGAACAATTGCAAAGAAAAGTGACGGGGGGGGGTTGAAAACACACGAACCATGTTTGAGACCAAGGGATCGGGCCGTCGGGTGCACAGAATCCATAAGGACGAGGGAAAGTGACCGTAGCGAAAGAGGAGACCTGGGGTAGGTGAAAGGAGGACCAATCGGAGGGGGGACTATTGTAACCCACCTTCCGGACCAGGAGAGAACCAATGTATGTGGGCGAGGTGACAAACCCGTCGACGGGGTCAGGTGCGAAGGGATGAACGAACGCACAGCCAAAGGAGCGTAATACGTAAAAGGGCGTGGACGAAGTCCCAGAGGGCATTTCAAAAGAGGGGGGAGAAGTTGTGCAGGCCGTCTGTGGGGAGTAGGAGAAAGTCCAATAAAGTGCGGGTTCCAAGTCCGGGAGGAGGTCCGCTGGGAGGAAAAAACTCGATGAGAAGAAAGGAAGGGCTGCAATCAACTCCTACACAGTGGTAACTGGCGGTGAACGAAAGTTGGAGAACCGTTGAGGAAGGAATGGTTTACCGGGAAACGGGAAAAAAAGGAAAAGGTATAGCTAGCCGGGGGAAATAAAATTTAGACGAGATTTGTCAACCAGTCATTTGAGACTCGAACAGAGGGAAAAGGGACGGACCGCTCCTCAATGCAGGTAAGCAAGCCGTACGGGGGGGAATAAACCGCGATACAGGGACTACAAGCCTGAGGCAATCGGGCCAAAAAAGGGGACGTCAGAAGTACCAGGGAACGCCAGGCGTTCACCGATCGATTGAACCTTATTCACCGTGACGAAAAAACCAAGTTGTTGTCGGGCGCGCCGGAGTGAGAAAAATCGTGAGAGAGGGTTGAGGAAGGAGAGGTCATTGGAGGGTCTTGATATCATTACACAAAGTGTGGGGCAAGCGGTGCTGTCCGACGGCGTCGGCGCATCACACCCAGAGGGAAATCGGTCAAACCGCCACAAGGCGAGGATACCAGGGGCAAAAGGGAAGAGAAACCTCCCATTTAAGCGGCTGTAACCAGTATCACCAACTTACCGAAGCCAATAGGCAGGGGGGATGGGGAGAAATCCTACCGGGGAGGGGGGGGAAAACATGTCGCCGTGGAGGCAACTGGAGGCAGCAGAAATACTAACCACCATCACTGACCGCCGGTTGGGGGAGGCGAGGGGGAGGAGCCTCGAAAATCACAACCCAGGAAGATTATAGTCAAAGCCGCAGGGGAAGAATCTCCTACCTTGGGGACGCGGTTTCCCCCTCAAGAACCAGCAGCAGCTGAAAAGGCAAAGAACAAAGTTACAAGGAGAAGGGAACGGTTAGTTGAAGCTTTCCAAAATCGTCAAAGGGAAAAAAAACGGGAGGATGATGCTAGGGGGGGAAACGGAATTTAAAAAGTGCACTTGACAGCGAGGGTCCAAAACCCCGGTGAGGAGTTACACTCAGCAAAAGGGGGGGTCAGAACGTGTGGAGGTCATCACGGACGCAATGGGGGAGGAAGCGATACAAATATAAGGGGGAAAGAAAACGCGTCACGCTCCGGACAGACAAACTTGCACACAGAGTGACGTGGGGATCAAAACACAGGGAAAAGGAACACATGGTGGATAAAAAAGTGGAGTCAAGACCTCTCACACCAACAACAGTGAAAATACTGAGGAAAGGAAGAAAACCTTGAAGAAAATGTGAAAGGGGTAGCGGGGTGTTTCCCACGAAAGGCAAGGGGACCCATGGGTAAAAATACGAAAAGAGATCTGATGGCCCATGGGACCCGCCACGGAGGGGGGTCATCTGCGGGAGAAGTACGGAGGGGGAAAATGCAATTAAAAAAACTTGCAGGGAAAATTACGCACCAAAAGGACCCAGGGAGATGCAGCACAGGGGGGGAACAGACTGTTGACACACCGTAAATCAAAAGAAAGGGTTAAGGGAATATTCAGCCAGAGTATGACAAAAAGAAAGAGGGTCTTTGAAGTGACGTGAATGACCGATACATAAGGTTTACTGGAGAGGGGAAACCGGAAACTATAAGGGGAGGGAGAAGGAAGGGAAAGACAGGCTTGACGATTGACTGCTTACTCAAGTGGGGAAGAGAAAAAAGCCGAATCGACAGGCACACGGCTCGGACGGTGAGATAGGACTTCAAAGTTTGAATGCAAAGTGAGAAAATGAGAAAAAAAAGACGGTATGGGGACTGTGAGCATCCCTCTGAAGGGGGGAGAGCGGGTTTGGGTCTCGACAACGCAGACAGGGGGGAAGTTGAGCGGCGTAGGGAGGCCAATATAGAGGTAAGCCTAACAGTTGAAGGAGGTGTGACAGGAAAGAAAAACAAAGGGGGGTTAGAAGAACGGACAACCCAAAACAGCCTTCTGGTAAACAGCAAAAAAAGGGGACAAAAACGTTGAAGGAGAACGCAAGCAAAGGGGGGGAAAGGGAGGAATTCAACTGTCGTCAAGATCAATCCATAGGCGATCACGACAAACTCGGGGGGCGACTTTCCCGATGATCGTCGACGGTAAAGTGAAGGCTGGGAGGGCAAGGAGGTAGGAGAAGAAGGATTAGCAGGCGGGAGATTAATGGGCCTTAATAACGAAAAACCTGGGACTTTAAGGGGGGCCAGAACGAGGGAGGAAAGGGAGAGTGGTAAAATTCAAATCGTCGTGGCAAAGAGAAGAGGTGCCGCACTGGGAGACAAAAACGGGATTGAGTTTGGAAAGGGGGAAAGGAAAACTCCTATATCTGAAACTGTGGAGGGGAAAAAATTTAACAAAAACAGCTGTCGGCGACAGGGATTGAAGGTACTTCGTTATTACAAAAAAAAAAAAAAAAAACGAAGGGGATCAAGAGAAAATAACGTACGTTTAACTCGCATAATGTGACCGGGGCACGACGACAAACCCGCGGCGGGAAAAAAATAGGAAAAAAGGGGAGGGGGTCACTGACGAGAGGAGACGACACTCGATGAAGACGACTTGCAGAAGGGGGGGGGAGGGCTGTATGTGAAGAAAAAAATATGGCGCCATGAATAAGAGAAAACGGGGACCGAGGAATAACTTGGTCAAAAAAAGAACGGGACAACAGAAAAAAAAAAACAACGCCACTGCCGGGCGCAAAGGGCAAATGTTCACACTCTGCATCCCGCGACTCCTCAGATTCAAAACGACAAAAGGGACGCGGAGGCAAGACGGGATGCAGAAGCGGGCACTGCGCCGGTCCAGGCCGCTTGGAAAAAGAAGGAGGCAAACATAACTGTAACTCCCATGGTAAGACGTGGGAGCTGGTGGGGGAGAAACAGTCAAGGACGGCGGCAAAGGGGTAGTTCCGTACCAGATACGAGAGGGGAAAATTACAAAACGAAAGCCTAAGTGTCCAGAGTCGGGGCGAGTGATCTGGAAGAAAGTCAAGAAGGCTACCTTACTAAAATAAAGGAGAAGGAAAAGGGGGGGGGGGGAAGGAACAACGTCTGAAAAGAAAGGGAAGAAAGTTGTCAAACTCCGCCAAGAAGAAAGCAGTGGCCAGGAATCTACGAACCCCGGACCGCTGAAGTAAAAACATCGTATGTAAAGGGGGAAAATTGGGGTAATGCATGCTTACACTGGAAAGAAAAAGTTCTGCTGCGCCAACTGGGCGGCGAAGGGAGGGACTGCCTGACAAAAAGATGAGAAAGTGTGGAAAGAGGGACGCCGAACGGCAGGGAAGAAAAACGCAGGGGAAAGGTTGAAGGGAACAGCAGGGGTACTTCTAACTGTCGGGCACTAGAAAACCCGGTAGGCTTGGAGCACCCACGACCGGAGGGGAGAAGACGCTTTGGAATACGGACGTAACGACTGCGAGTAAATGCGAAGGGGAGAAGAAGACAGAGAAAGATAGAGAAACAAAACAAAAGGAGGAAAAACTAGCTGGGAGGAAAGGAGGACCAAATAGGCATTTACGCGTTACGTATTCACACTCAAAAGAAGAGCCAATAGAAGGTTCGCTCAGAACCTACGGTGGGGAGAGGAGACCGATACAGCGGGGGAGGGAAAGGCGGGGCAGAGAATCTTTCAACGGAAAGGCAGAAGGGAAATTCCCCATCCGGCCCGCGGGGATACAAATTTAGAGAAATGGAAGAGGTCAAACCAGAAGCCAGGCATACGTAAAGAAAAAAGGGAGGACGAGTAAAAAGCCTCCTCCACCGAATGTAAGCGCATTAAAAGGAAAGGGTCAGCCGAGGAAGGGTGTAATTGGCACGGGAAGAGGAAGGATAGTAAATGGATTCCACACACTTATGGCGTCTGTGAGTCTGGTTGGAAGGATTAAAACCCCGATTGTGCCGCTCGGGGTCTAGATTACACTTTTTCCTTTAAGCCGGAAACTTGCTCCGGGGTGTTTTCATCAGAAGCAGCGTCCCTCGAGAGGGTGACCAGTGGATATGTTGGTTAGGTCCCCCTGCGATCACGTTCGTGACTAGAACTAAAACGGGCCCCATACAAAGTAATTGACGGGGGTGAAAACACCGCGAACCGAGTAAAAAGGGGTGAAAGACAAATCTTCATTAATTATTGTGACAAAACTAGGGAAGGAAAACTGAATTTCGAAAGGGGGGAAGGGACTACGGCAAAAAGACATATCGAACAGGGAGGGGGGGGGGGGTCAGCGCCAAGGATCTGGGATTCCTAGTAGAAACACATGTCAGAAGTTCTACATACCGTACCTGTTCCAAATTAATGCAGAATGCGAATCGCTGTCAAGAGTAGCAAAAAGGAGGTCGTAATCGTCAATTCGGGGACGAAAAAGAAGAGGGGGGAAGTGAAAGCTTGGTTCTCATGGTTCTCGGTGAGTTGCACGTCGCGGACACCAATTACGTGAGGGGGGGGCCCGAAGTAGGGAGTTCACTATCAACAAGGAGGGTGTAAGAAAATAAAATCGGGAAAGAAAGGGTAAGAACCAACAGGGGTTCCGGCAAAAGGTTCCAAACACCATGAAGAAAGAAGGCTGGGTTTACCTGACATTGGAAAGAAAGGGGGTTCAATAACTGAGAAAAGAAACTAAGCACAAGGTGGGGCAAGAGGGTTCTGGGAGAAGGCTAAACCTCACCTGGTCACCGGAGGTTCCCCGCCGAAGAGGTGCCCAGTATCACAAATTAAGAAATGAAGAAGACGAAGGGTCTGCAGTCACTTCGCAGAAATGTAAGGGGAAATAATAAAACAGCCGTCATGTAACCGGGGGGAGGTCTACGAAGTATACACAGGCGAAAGAAAAGAATTTGGGGGACGATCACGGCGACTGAGGGTGATCGTATCTACATGTCTCTCCGATGGAAATGGAGATGGGGCGTTAATGAAAGGGAATTGGGCGGGGGAGTTTCTTTTCAAGGGGGAAAATTCGGTTTCACTGATCACCTTGGGTGGATCGTCAAAAACCCGCCCGAAAATCGGCGCAGGTGAAAAAGATATGAACAGACCAGTCGAAAGGAAAGGGGCGGCGCTGTACGATTATCACAAAGAGGGAAGAAAAGTGAAAAAGAACTTATGCTCAAGAACT
>Ga0179591_1247901_pt1:12500-15118 | contig 15118 bp, 23 predicted proteins | sample CZOMad2_1_08_16f_FD_182891 | JGI IMG/M metagenome (GOLD analysis project Ga0179591, IMG submission 182891) | Vadose zone soil fungal communities from Angelo Coast Range Reserve, California, USA - CZOMad2_1_08_16fungal (PacBio error correction) | ecosystem: Environmental > Terrestrial...
CACTTCAATCAAGGAAGGCCTGAACCAGCGTTTCAAGTAAAGGGGAATACGTGCCAAAGAAGAAATCACAAAATGTTTCCTTAAAGAGAAGAGGGGAGAAGAATGACCGTCACCTACATCACTCGAAGTGGAAAGGGGGAAAGGGGAAGGAGATTTACACGAATCTGCGGGAGGAGATCGGTGGAGATAAAAGGAGGTCCTGGATTGTCAAGGGCAAAGGGAGATCATCTTCGAAGGTGAGAAAACTGGAAAGAGGAAGGGAGAAAGGGAAAAGAACGGCGGAAGTGCTGAAAAAAAAGATCCGAAAAGGATCTACTTCTTTCTTGGGCTCACGATCAACCACGGAGTGAGCACACATTTCATTGAGGGGAAGGATGGGGGATCACAGAGAGAAAGAAAGGAGAAGGAGGAGAAAAACTGCCCTATATCATCAACGATAAAAAAAAAAAAAGAAGGGAGAAAGAGGAGGATGGCGGGAGAGAGATTGACTCGGGAAGATTTAAAGTGCAAAAAAAGAGCGCAAAATAAGGGGGTAACAGAAAGACAAGTGTAATCAGGATCGGCATTCGCCGTCCAGGGGACGGGGTCAACGGAGGGGAGAAGCATCGTACCCTGTCACTGGGAGAGGAGGGTGAAAGCGCAGTCGAGAGCCAAGACTGATAAAACGGTTCGAAGGCCTGGGGGGAAGCCAAGATGAAAAAAGTCAAGCCGAAAGTTAGACTTTTAAGAAAGAAAAGACAAGTACATTAAGCGGCATTCACCTCAACACTAGCGGCGGGAGGAGGGTGGGGAATGTTCAGGAGGGGGACCGGACGAAGGAGGCAGAAATGAGGAGGAGGGATTCTTACCTTGGAAACGTCGGCACCTTTCAGAAAGAATTTAAAAAGGGGTGGCCGGGAAGTAACGAGGGAAAGGGGGAAGGGAATGTACACCTACCAGGGAGGGGCGCTGACAAAGGGGAGGGGGTACTGGGATGGAAAGCAGTAGCTGAAGACTTACTCCCACGTGAAAGACATAGGTATGTGGCAACGCCAGCGAAGTACCATGGGGAATGAACGGGGAGTCGAAGGAGGGGGGTTAAAAAAAAATCCTTCACGAATCAGGTGGGGGGAGGAAGGCGCAGACTCATATCGATTTTCGGTGATCCTAACAGTAGAGGGGGGAGTAAGAGGGGAACGAGTGAAGAAAGGGATCGAAAAATTGGCGCGGGGGGAACCCGATACCAGGATTATAAATGAGCTTGTTCGCACTACCGGATCTAACAATCAGAGAGTAAGACGTAACAATGGAGGGGGACGATAGATCAGGGGGGGGGAAGTTACAACTTTGGAAAAGGAGTTTCTAAGTGACGGTGCTCGATACGTCCAAAGTACAGGTGCGGTGAAAATAGTAAGGGGCCGAACACCAAAGATTGTGGTGAGAAAGAAGCTGGCGGAAAAAAGACCAACCATATGTAGGCGGAGAGACCGGACCAGCAAAACAGAGAGAGGAGTTTTGGAAGGGGAAAGGTCCAACGAGCTAGTTAATGAATACAGGACGAGGGAGGAAAGAAAGGAGAGAAGAGGTTGGGGACGACGCTTACTTTGGCAGGAAAGCGAAAGACTGTAAAACTCGGTCCCCGGCCCGCAGACGTTGTTCCAGAGGGCACACAGGTCGATAAATTAATACCAAAGAAGGACAATACCGTACGAGGAAAAAAAAAGGGTGGGGACCAGCACCCGAAAGACATGTACAAGGGCCAGAAAAGGCTTTGAACAATGTCCGCCCGACAAGCTTGGGGTCGAAGAGAAGACAACTGAATAGGGGAAGGACAGGGACCGTCTACTCAATGGGGAGGAGGGAAGGATCCAGGCACCAAAACAATGAAAGGAGGGGAACAAGCCGGTTGGATTATCACCTGGATTTTAATCGGGAAAAACAAAAAAAGCAAAAAGTAGGGTCGCCGACAATATAGGGGGCAGAAAATGAAACAGCAACGGAAATTAACGACGCGAAGTAGTTATCACCACACACCGCTCGCCAATGAAAAGGGTGAGAGAAAGAAGAAAAGGAGGGAGTGGAGATAAGGGGGCGCGAGGGGAAGGCAACTGGCGGACGAGGTTCGGCACCGTCCACATTGCTGGGGAAGAAAAGGCTGGTTGGAAGTGATGTCGGAGGTTCCAGGGATCACAACAAGGAGGAAGCTCGTAAGAATGGAAGCGCATTCCCGGTAAGACCAGGTCTGGAGGAAAGGGGGGAACGACCAAAAAAAACTCACCTATGGAGGAGGGGAGTAAAAAGCCCTTCCTATCGGCGAGTACGTGGGTAATGGGGAAGCGGAGAAATAGGAACTCAGAGGAAGGAAAGTCTATGATGGGAGGAGGGGTGGGGGGACTTGAGGAAACGTTGGGGCAGACAGGGTTCCCGGCCGCGGGTCGGCTTTAAATCAGAACAGGTAGTCCGTATGTTGAAAAAAAGGAAGCCGATTAAAACTCGCCAGAATAGGGGGGGTCGTCGAACTTGGGGCACTCCCGGGGGACGGGGGCTGAGGAAGAAACTAACCAAGGTGCACATAAGAAGGAAAGTGGGGGAGCACAAAACGACCAGGTAGGAAAAAAAATTTTGTGAAAAAGTCTTCG
>Ga0179591_1333596_pt1 | contig 15118 bp, 9 predicted proteins | sample CZOMad2_1_08_16f_FD_182891 | JGI IMG/M metagenome (GOLD analysis project Ga0179591, IMG submission 182891) | Vadose zone soil fungal communities from Angelo Coast Range Reserve, California, USA - CZOMad2_1_08_16fungal (PacBio error correction) | ecosystem: Environmental > Terrestrial > Soil >...
CGATCGGAAGGTCGCGTTACACTAACGCGTTAACAGCGTAGCCTTGCAATTACGGATTAGGGAAAGGGGCAGGTTGGCGGCAGGGCACATCTCGGGGGGGAAAAAGCCGACGCAAACACATACGCAAAAACGCGCGCAAAGGAAAAAGGGGGGCGCTCCTTTCCATTAAACACCCCAGAAAGGAACGAATCCTGATAAGGGGGAGAAACCAGCGCTGTCTTCCCCTTGCTAGAAAGAGGGGAGAAATAAACGGCAGCGTCGTTTCTCAGTCGGTTTACGAACTCAGTTAACAGGCATTTCAAATTTGAAAAAAGGAGCCCTTAGGAGATGGTGGGGTACAGTCGGAGTGCGTTGGGAGCTGGCCACAGCTAGCAGCCGGGGCAGTCAAACGGAAAAGTTGTTTGTGGCGGCTGACGGTTTCGGTGTCTGAGAAAGGGAAGTGTGGAGTTATTCTAGGAGAAGGGGAGGGGGAAAAAATTTTGTGCAGCCGCTACGTGGTCACTTCCTTGTCCCGCTGAAGAAAGCTCATAAGGTACCTGAATATTCGCAGGGGTTAAAAGGTATAGCGTGGATTTGCAGCGAGGAAGTTGTATTGGTTTAAAAAGGGGATCAGGGAAGCGGCTGAGGAAACTCTGCTTATTGGAGGGGATGGGGTGAATCCGCACTGGCGCAGGAACAAGAGGACACACCCAAACGCGATGCCCAAACAAAGTCAAAAGTCCGGGGTGAAAGGAATCGCCCCTAAAGTATAGGGACTGGAAACACTACGGAAACGTAACATAGGGGAGAAGAACTTCTGACATCGTAGAAAAAAAGAAAAAGGGGTCAGGGATGCGACGCTGATCTCAAAACTCAAAGGCTATATTTACGCAATGTTTCGAATTTGGCGTCTGTGTGGGTAGGGGAATCAACGTTTTCAAACAGGGTTGTCGCCGGAGGAAATAAAAATGACGATGTCGACGCAAGACCCTTTTGTAAAAAAAAAGAAGCGGCCGCGCTGGGCAATTCCGGCGACGCGGCGTGTGTGCGCGGCCACCGCCCAAGCCCTGGGTGGAGACCTACGGTAAAGCTACTACAGCAGGTCAAATATCATACAAGTTGTCAAAATAAAAGGGAGAAATGCTGCTGGAAGGCAGAAAATACGGGGCCTAAGGGAAAGATGGGTCAAATAGGAAAAACGGTAAGCTCTATCGTAATGGCCCCTCCCTCTATGGGCGACTTAGTTACATTGCGGCCGGTGTGGATGAGAGGAAAGGGCCGCTGAACGTCTCCTGGAGGAAAGACATGGCACCATAACCACACGTCAGTTGAAGAAGGGTGGGCAACCCGAATTGCAAAAAAGGGGGTGAATCAAATTCTTAAGAGGGGCAGGGGTGAACCTCGATCGGGGCTTGAGTGGGGGGGGGGGAGATAGCGTTTGGCGGGGGGGTAGGATATTTGTACTGTCAGTTAGGAAGCGAACCCCGCAGAGTTGGGGGGGAAAAAGTACACCCCAAGTGTCGCCGCACGTTTGAAGAAATCGACTAAAAGAAACAAAGTGAACAAGGCATGAGCAGCATGAAGATCGCGTCGGACAATACATTCGTCTCAGAAAGAGGGGCGCGGGCCTAGATGTGTCAGTGCACTGTGAGAAGAGTTCCTTACAAAGGAACAAAGGATGCCATGGGCCACTTGGGGGTTGTAAGGAGGACGGGCCTGAGTGCACGAGATCTGGGCTTTATCCTACCGGCTGGAGTAATGAGAATCCGCTGGTGAAGGTGCGTCAGGCGGCGCTTCCAGTCATGGAGCATACGACACGCAGCTTATCGCGCCATGGTAGAAGACACCCAAGTAAAACCTAGGACGCAGGGAGACGTGCGGCTAAGAAAAAATCCTCCCAAACGAATCAGGGGGACGGCCCAAGCTGGCCCACTTCCGGCCGCTTCCGCGATCTCATCAAGAAACGCAAATTGATCTTACCTATATATCGCGGAATCGCATCTCTCCTGTGGGAACTTTTCCCACTTTTGCGGCCTCGGATCTCGTCGGGGGGGAACGGAAGGATATTACTCAATTACCCGGGTCAGAAGGGTGGAGAATGCTTGTGACACGCGCGTAAGCATTAAAGCAGGGGCTGTTTAGGAAAAAAAAGGGACGGGAAGACGGGCCAAACGAATTCCCACGGCTTCTCATAGCGACGGTTGACGCAGTCACTATGAAAACTCAAAATCTGAATGGCACCCAAAAAACTCTGGGGCTCAAAGGGGCATCGCATTTAGGGGTAATGGGGCGCGATCAGGGTCAAAAAATATAAAGGGGACATCTAAGGGCAAGCGCCAACCTGGGACGTCTTGCCGAGAAATGTAGTTTAGGGGGACATTATAAGGCATCTGCTCCTGCCTTGGTGGGAATCGGAGGGGGGACGGAGCCTGGATCGGGTCAAGGGAGGGACCGGTGCAAGTCCGGGTGGAGAACCTTCGTCAAGGCAGGTGAAGATCCGACGGACTTAAAAAAAAGACCCTAAAACCTAAACGCCCCTCTTACCCCAGAATACCGTCGATGGAACCCCTGGACTACCAAAAAACCGGCGTTTCAACAGGGACGTTGTTACCAAAGTGGCGAAACGGCTAAGTGGGGGGGGGCCCCGGCTCGCAAGGGGTACTTAGTGAAAAACGCTCACTCCAAGGCCTACATGAAGTGCAGTGCCTAAACCCAGGAAAAAAGGTAGGGGCCGTTCCTAAGAGAACTGACCAGTTCTGGGCAGATAAGACACGCTGCGGGCACCTTCTTCTCTCATTACAAAAAACTTCACATTTGCTGGTGCCACTCTTGGATAGTTCGACCAGGATGGGCTTAGCCGTAACCATGCCTGCGAACCAGGCTTCGTGCTGTCAAAACACACGCCGGAGTCGCCGAATAGAAGAGCTGGGAAAAAACAAGGTCTTGGGGTAAAGCTAGGGTCCCCACGGCGTGAGGTCGCCCCCGTCTACCAATCGGCAAATCGGTAAAAAAGCTTGAAAAATCAAGACGCCATAGGGAAGAGAGATCGCTGAGACGGTGAGCCTCAGATAGGAAAGCCATGACATTTTGTGAGGGAAAGCTGACTCTGTGAAAAATGACGGTTCCAGGCTAGAACCGGTGGGAGGGGTCATGGGAGAAGGTGAACCACGCCAATATGGGGTTGCATCGCGTTGGTGGGTGTTAACTCTTTGGAAAACGCGACAGGCTTATGACTGCAAGCTAGAAGGTACTCTATTCCGGAAGCCGGAGAATAGCACAAACTCAAGTCGAATCACAAATCCTACGGCGCCGAATAGGCAACGGCAAGAACAGCTACTCGGGGAAGGAAAGTCAATAACTCGCGCTGACCGTGGAACAACTGATCAACGTCCCGAAAGGAGTGAATCTGGCCAAAAAACCGCAATCTTCGAGGGGACAAGAAGACCAATTGTCGTGCGCAGCAAAATCCCAGTCTCAACTCCAAAAAAAAGGACTTTCGGCCCAGGGCGGCTATGATGGGTGGGGCCAAGAAACCAAACACGCGCCAGCGAAAAAAACCCATCTCCTCAGGAAAAGGGCTAAGCCAGAGAGATGCCTGGGACATGACGTTCAGTAAAGAGATGAAAAAACCTTCGGTGATTCGATGGATCGGCTCAAGGTAAGACAACGCTGTCAGCCGGCTCGGAGTCGGAAGGTGGCGGGGGAAAGGGCAAGGCGAATCTGAAGGTTCCGCTAGAAGCTTTTTTGCTGTCAGCTCAACTTGCTAAAGAAAAAAAAGCGGAAGAAACGAAATATCGCGAAAAAAAAGGCGGGCAAGGCGAAGGTCTTTTAAACCTCGAGGTTACGCCGTTCTCTCTGGGATGGGTATTATATGGTTCATCTCTCGACAAAAACACCACAACTTCAAGAGAGAGATGCCACCACTATGAATCGACAGTGCGGCGGGCAACGGAAACATCACGGTCGCCTGCCGCATGGAATTATGCGATTAGGCGGTGGTCCTTACTCGCAGCCGGAGGTGGATCGAACGCAAAACAAACTGGGCATGCAAAACCGCGCGCCAATTTCAAACTTTATGAACTGAAATTGCCACAACCAACTACCACAAAAAAAAGCGGCGCCGACCAAGCATGGCTGAACCCTTGAGGCCGAAGTAACTGACGCAAAAATCAACTTTAAATCGATTGGCGGAAACGTAGTCATTCCATTTCGAGAGTGAGGGACAGGCCTGAGAAAAGGGGGGGGAGTGACAAGCCGCGAGGGTAAATCGTGGTGTTAGCGGGCTTTCACCAAAATCATATCCGCCGGGGAATAAGAATTGGTGTTTTCAAAAGCGTTTCGTGGGGCGTCGACTAAATTGTAAGGCCGGTCTCAAAAAGTTCCACGTGGTTGGCCGCCAGAAGGATGGAGATCCACATGCCTTGTTGTCAAACCCGCGAAGAGAACATCGGGACAGGCAACTGAAGAGGCTAGTTTTGAAAAAAAGGGTAAAAGGGGTTGAGGATTTTGACAGGCGCGGGGGGATTGTTTCGGGCGCAGGCAAGGTGAACGTTGAAAATTTCAGCTGATTAGTTGGTAGGAAGCTTGAAGTCATCCGCCTTAAATAGGGCCCGTAAAAACCCATCAATCAAAACACCACAAACACAAAAAACGGGGGCATTAGTGGTTTAATCGAATAGCCAAGAAGGAATCGGACTTCAAACACCCTTTCTAGAACGGTAACCGGAACATGTTCGCGAACCGGGGAGAAACTGTGCCGAAAGTGTCCAGGGGGAAGCGCCGGAGACCAGTAGCAGGCATATTGGAACGGGCGATTTGTGAATTTTGTTCGTGGTTGTTGACCTTGTAATCAACATGGGGGGCCGAGTGGACGACGGAGAAATTCAAGAGTAATCGGGAAGTGTCTCCAAGACCCTTTGGATAGTCTCGTCTCCTGGAGCGCGCGATCAAGGCGGGGGCGCACACACGAACTAGCCCTTTGGACTGAAGAAGGACTGGAGCCGAGAAAAAAACAAATCGGGGTAGAAATATGTCCTACAAAAGGCAAAATGCCGGCAAGGAATTCATGTAGGTCGAAAGTGCCGAGGAAACGGTGCGTCATAGTCCAGAAAGGGCAGCTTCCTATAGCGGAAACGGCCCAAACGAAGACGAAGGAAAAGTGATTCAGGGACGGGTGGAGAGGCTGGAGACAACATTCAGGAAAATACTGACTGACCAAATACGAAAGACGGGCCCATCACCACCAAGTCTGGCCGTAGGGGCAACCCGTTTCAACTGTTGGAAAGCCGCAGCGTAAGGGGTCGTAAGGATGTGACGTTAGGGTCTGGTTAATCGAGGGCGGTAGTGACGGGGGTTTGGGGTGGAGGTTCCTTTAACGTGCCTAGTGATCCGCCGAGGGGGAGTCGGAAGTTAAGGGAAACAGGTAGAAAAGGCTCCTCCTTTTGAACAGATCAAAAGGACGCCGCAATGAATTGAAAAAAGAAAAGGGCAGGCAGGAGCGATCAAAAAAGCATTTAAACTGAAAAGACTTGGAATAGAAAGTCGGTGCGTCGGGGGGGCCTAAAACGTGCATCAGGGGGAGAGGAAAACGGCCAATCGCCGAGGCCATGGAACTGGGTGAGAGCTTGGCTGGGGGCATTGGGAGAGCATAGCTCTGAGCCCGCCGGTCGGGATACCTAGGGACGAGGTGAAGGAGGTGTGAGTCATCGCATGTCCCGTCAAAATGGGCACCTACGACAAGAAGGATGAGTTATGAGCCTGGGAGGCGAAAACCGACAACCTCCGGAAGAACAATTCGCTTTACGGAAGGAAGCAGACAAACCAACGAGATAATAGCAGGGCCGCAAAGCTGCCAAGGAGGAACTGACTAAAGGATCCGCGAATCGCGCATAACAAAACAACTGATGATTGGAGGATTCTCGGATCGCAGAGTCATCAGGTCGAGCATGACAGCTTGCCGAAAGGGAATATCTCGGAAGGGGGGATAAACTAAGGGGGGAAACACACCCCCCACCAAGTACAAGTAAATTATTCAATCGGAAAGGGGCTTTGGACGAAGGAAAAAAGAGCGAAGAAGACGGTCGTAGGATGACCGAAGGGGAGCTCGCCCGGGAAGAATTGCACCAGAGGAACGAGACCTAGAAAGCCGTGCGGATCCAATAAACTATCGCGTCCTTAACAGAAATCCCAACACGGCTCTATTCAAGGGGACAAGTTCCGGGAAAAAGCAGTTGGCGTAAGGTTTGAAAACTATCGACCGAACCACGCAACAGCTATGCCCCAACGCCACGCGTCGATAAACCGAATGGATTGGTCAAAGGGATGAGAAGAGGGTCCAAATTACAGCCCTGGTGCACGAGGCGGTACACGGAGCAATGCGTACAAACGTGAGGAAAAACACTGGGGCCGGGGGGCCACCCGAAAAATAGGGAAAGGGGTGCGAGGGAATCCCGAAGGCCGTAAAAGACGAACAGGAAACCGTCAACTCAAGCCTCTATTCCCCATCCATACAGATCGAGGTCACGAAGCATAAAAAAAAACGCCCGGATTGGACAAAAGGGCATAGGTGGTCCACAGGGGAAAAAAACGGACGCCGTGGGAAGGGGACCCCGCTTTCGCATGCGGTAAAAGATGTATGACGGGGCAAACACAACAATAAAACTAATGAACGGAGGGGAAAACTCGTTAGTCGGGTCTCCTAGCTGCCCGTTCGGGGGGACGGATGAAAAAAAAACAGCATGCCCTTCGGCAACGTAGGCTGTGATCGCGACCGGTGAACAAGGGACAATGCGGGGCTGGTTGAAAAATTAGGAATGGGCTTGGGCAATTATTGCTTAAAAGGCCAATTAACGGCGGCAGCACCCAGGGGAGAGGGGAAGCGGGGGCCTAGGACCCTCCGGGGATCTGCAGACGCGAAAAAAAGGCCGACGATCAAAGGGTGACTTTGGACGAATGACGGTCCGGCATTGTCTACAACGACAAAGAGACCAGACAAATCAGGTGTACCATAAGTAAAGAAATACGAACCCGCGTAGAAAGGGATGGCGAGAAACGGGGATACAGCCGCGCATCAACGTACAGGATTGGCCAAGGAGGAGACGGGGGTGCTATGGGAATTACTGAAATCAGGGGGTTGAAGGAATCAGGGGGTCATATTGTTCTCTAAAGTTAACACTTCCGGAAAAGTTGTGGGTTTCACGAGTTGTGGTGGGGGGTGACCGTTTTTTTCCTGGCCGGGGGGCTCATTCGGACTTCGCTTCAAGAGATGACTCGCAATAATCTATCCACATTGTCAGCCGCGGACTACACCCCGAAAACTCAAGAAAATACCAGAGTCACACCATCGCGTCGCGATTCATCCGCTCTTGAACAACGTCACGGCCCGAGAAAAACAGGGGTCGCTCATGAGAGGGCCAGTCAAGCCAGTGATATTGTCCAGACGTGGGTAACAAACGGCTGCAACGTCCAGACCGATCGTCGGGGCACCCAAAGCCCGCCTCTTCGAGAACCAAATCACAATTATCCGCGACGCCAGACGAAAAAGAACAAGGCCAAACACCAATTTTTTTCGCCCAAAAGATGCGTGGGGGCAAGCGATACAAAAAATCCGGAAACGAGCTTCTGAATCAAAGCTCCTCAGGCCCTCGGGAAGAAGAAGATGCCTGGACAGGACGTGGGAGAATATAGAAAACACCGGCGGTGAAAAAGGTTCGGTTGAACTCGGGAAAACAGTCAGGGGGGGGGGGATTGTCGATCGGTGACGGGGATGGGGGGGCAATGTAGGATAACCGGAGTCCTTTTGCGCCGCGTGCTACAGGTTTTTGCGGGTCTGCAAGAGACTGCCCCGAGGTAAGACCCGCTAGTGCCTTCCGAAGTATTCACTTCACCCTGCGTTTACCGCAGGAGTTTTCCAAAAAAACTCCGCCGATGGTCGAGGCGGGTGCATCTCAACAACAACCACGATTGTATGGGAAAACGACACCACGAAGACGCTCTGTCTCGTACCCATCCGCGGTAAAAAGCGGTAAAAACCGGGGGGTCAAAAACGAGGCGATGATCTTGGCGGTGGCTTGACCGCATCTCCTTGGGACTGAGACGAAGAAAAAACTCCCCCTCTCGAGCAAAGGTGCAAGTGACTTGCCATTCAACCATCCCTTCCAAGAATCTACCGGGCGCGTACCACACCGCTGGAGGAAACGGAGACCAGAGCACATAGAATCACATCAAGCGTCTGGACAGAGTTACTGAAAGCCAGGAAAAATTCTATTGTCGGGCCGGGGAGAAGGGGGAAAACATCAGCGGGGTCAGAGTGGGGTTCGGCGGCACAACCGGCAATAGGGGTGTCAGGGTAAAAATCATTTGGGGGGAGGCCTCGGGTGGGAGGGGGGGGGTAAATAAAATTAATTGTGGTCAGGTGATCTGAAGAGGGTATTTTGGGTTCAAGAGGTTAGGGAAGTGATGAAGGGGACTTGTTGTCACGAGGAAATCGGGCGATGGACTGGCACCGTGAAGTACGAGTCTTGGAGTGGAAGAGTAGAACGTAGATTTGCTCGAGGGTATTGAAATGGTTCAAAGCCAGGCCCAGGAAAGAATAAGTCGAGATTATTGGAAGTGGACGATACCGCCGGGATCGAAGAAAAAAAAAGATTCCACCAAACGCGATGAAAAAACAAGTGGACATGTATGGGTCATCAGAATCGCAACCATTAAAAGGTCCTGTCAAACCAAGGGGGGTTTCAGAAGGGACCTGGAAACGACAACCGAGACAAAAGGGAAAAATCCACAAATTCCATGGGAAGCTAGAGAAAACTTCTAGATATTAAAAATTGGACTTTCGGGATTGGTTCAGAGTTGGAAGACAACGATTTGCCGGGGAATGTGTCTCCGGGGGACTTAACGAGGAAGTTTTCGAAAAAACAAAAAATTTGCGCGCTGGGCCAGAGTAGGGCAACTGCGTTCAGGCAAAAGCACGACGCGCAGGGGGGGATGATCCGGACATGGGACGGAAAAGCAGGGGAAAGAACCGAGGAAGAACTCTGAAAAAAGAAATGCACGTCAGGACTAGAAGGTTCGCGACGAAGGGCCGAAGGTGAACTCTGTTCCGGCCGAGAAAAAAGTCATCAGAGCGTACCACGTGGGCGACCTCGAGGGGGCAGGCAAGTTTCATGTTATGGGTGTGAAAGGAGGCGAAAAAATCCATCTCGGAAGGTCGCACCGGTAAAAAGGGGACCATACCAGGCGTCCGTTTGAGGGGGAAAATAAAGGGTTAAACCATGTTGAAAGCATAGGGGGGGGTTCGGAATGGGTACAGAGGGAGGGGTGGGTGGGGTAAGCGGGGTCGGGATGGGTTTAGCTTTGACGGCTTCAGGAGAGAGAAACAAACCCGGCCCTTTTCAGAAGGGCCCGGCACAGGAATGGTCAAGTTTAGAAAGCCGCAAAGGTTGACGATCCCTGCGACTGCCTGCCTCTTACAAGGCAGAGTAAGGACCCGAGAGGAAGGGACATACAGGAGCGGACTCTGAAGGACGGGCCTAGATGTGGAAATGGGCCCTAAAGTAGCGACATTACCAGCAAGATTCAATTTCCATTGTCGATCTGGTTCGGAATGGCCTGAAAGGGAAGCGGTTGCTTAGCCGACCCAGGAGAGAAAAACGATGGGAAGGCGTTGATCAGCGGCAGATTCAAGTCGAGGATCCTACTACAATCTTTAAATGATTATCTGCGCGCTTGTCAGGAGAAAAAAAGCCAAAGAACTACACACTCGGAAGGGAAAAACCGGCTACGTGCGTTGAAGACAACAGTGAAGAAACTGGACCAAGCGCACGGAAGAGAATGCCTAAAAAGAAGTAAATCAAAAAACACAACGAGGGGGAATTAACAGAGAGAGATTCGAAACGGGATCCTGATTCCAGGAATTTAGGGAAATGGGTCCATTTTCTTCCGCGTATCTGTAAAGGTTTAGGTCATGGAACGCAATTGAAGAGAAAAGGAGGGGACTTTTAGGGGACGAAGGGGGAGCCAGAAAATAACAGTAAAGCAGGGGTGGGGAGTAGGATTACAATGACCTGACCAACGCTCACACGCTGAATCTCTCCGGTCGCTCAAGAAGACCGCAGTTAAAAGTCCCCCCCGAAACCGCTAGACAAAGTGAAATTGCCGCTTTGGTAGGGTCTCTTATCAGCAAAGATGCCACACATCTAGCAAAAAAACGACGGCAGATGCCGACGAATGGGGATTGTCCGTATGAAGAGTTGTCAGGGAGTAGGACTCCTTTGGTCAGCAGGCCGGCGGGCCTGAAGGAAACAGTTGATGACTGATCCGATGACGTAACTATCAAACGAGGGCGGGGGTGTACCCGACGGGAAAAGACATCCCAGAAAACTCAAACGCACCCAAAAAGTAGGACCCATCATCAAGCTTGGTAACCAAAGACTTACGAAACATACGCCGCGGCTTTTCAACGGAAAGCGGGTGGGTGAAAGTCATGCGACAAAAGGAAGCATGGTTGGGTCGGGGCCAAAGGATTTCTGGCACGCGCGAGAGAGGGTATACACGAGCAAAACGGCCCGAAAGTCCCTGCCGTCGCCCTCGATAGGGCAGGGTAAGCAGAGAAGCTGCCGTGGATTGCCTATAAGAACATCGTGCCTGAGTGCTTCTCTCCAGGAAAATTCGATGCCATTGCTTGTTGAAAACTCGGGCTTGTCTTGCCGATTTAATGATCCTACCCAGGTCGTCCAAAACCCATGCGTCGGAGCGGGGCATCGAAGAAGGGGGCTTTCAACATCGAGGAAGAAGATCAAAAAAAAGGGGTTTTCTAAAGGCAAGACTGAAGATTTCAATTACTCAAGCGACAAAGAATGCAATCTTAACCCTCTTGTAACAAACTCACCCATCCGGACAGGTAAAGAAGGACGCGAGAGGGTTGCCTCTACGACCATGACACTTGTGTGGTATTTCAAGAGGGGTGAGCGACGAGTGTCTAAACCCGGGAGAATCCAATTTTTTGGCAGGAAAATAGTTCCATAGGGGCGAGTCGGATGCACCTAATAATGAAATTGGGCATCGCGGGGGGGGGGGGGGCAAACTAAAGGTACGCCTCAGCGGAGGAATCACTCTCTCCATATCGAAAATTTCACCTGACAGACGAGGCAAGGCTCACAACCTCAATACCGAGGAACGAACCCTACGAAGAAAGATAACGTCCAGCACTAATTTTTACAGGGAAACATGTCCTAAGCGCGGGAAGCTTGGTAAAACAAGGAAGTTATCAACGGCCCCACAGAAATAGGACAAAGACCCAAGCAATCTTCTTCAAACGAAAATTATACGTGAGAACTCCACAAAATGGGCCTCCAAAACCAGTGATTTGGGGGGGGGGGAAAGCCCAAGGGCAGCTATGCTGTCGATCCCACAACGCGGACACAAAAGCAGGCATGCAGAAAAAGCTCCGCAGGCGCGGCGACCTCCGCCGAAAGGCTGGACATAAGTCAGCTCGAATCGAAGAACTCGGAAGGAGTTTGAAATGGATCGGCTCAGGGAATACAAGCTATGGTGGCAGTCACTGCTATATTCCTGGGAGAAATGCTTAACCGCGGGGGTACGGGGGGGGCTCCTGAAGTGCGCCGCATTTTTTTTGAGTAGACTCCTTAGCATCTCTGGGCCTGAGCGTATCACAGCCCCCATAAATCCCAAAGCTGGGAGAAAGGCGAACCGCTTTTACCTTTCACGAGGGAAGCCTTTTCTAGTCTATGGTGGCATCTCATCGAAACAAAAACCAAAAGGGCTTCTGGAAAAAATATCTGCCACAAATCGCCTCGACAGAAGGGGACGGATCCGAGGGACGCTGTAGCCGCCAGCCGGCGGAAAAGAGGGTTGCGTTGCTGTCCCGCTAGCCCTGGTGGCTATGACACAAAAAAAAAAACATGATAAAAAGAACTCGCGCTGCAAAGGGAACCGGGGGCAATTCGCTTGGCCGGTAACCATCAAGCCCGATCGATCCGGAGCACTGGGGTACAACCTCTGGTATGCCAATTGATCCGGGGTCGCTACCCTCATCGCAGGCTATCAGCTTTCGAACGTCGGGAAGTCAGGAGGGATCCGAGCCTGAGGAGATGGTTTTAGTCAACGCGGAGTTTCACGCGGTGTATCGCTGTCCCACAAGTGGCATGAAGGAAAAAGGGGCCACAAAAAGAAGGGGTGTTGTTTTCGGCTCGGGGTTCGTGGAGGACGGGCAAATGGCCGGGATTCGGTCACTAGACCGAAAGGTTACGTTTGTTAATCAAAAGCTGTTACGTTGATCACGGAAGGTGTGTTAAATCGTCAAGCGCGAGGCAGAAAACCTAAGATTCCGAGGGGTTGAAGGGTGGCCCTGGGGCTTAGGGGAGGGGCGGGTCGGGTTGGTTTTCCGGCTCAGGCCGGCAGGAATTTCTGTTATGGGGTTGGAAGTACGAATCAGTAGCGGCGGGAACCCCTGTCACACCACACGCGATGCCCCAAAGGGTACATGGGTGGGGAAAATACTAGCCCCTATGAAAAGACCTTAAAACAAAGGTTCTAGAACCGAACCGGGGACGCTAACCATATATGAAAAATGAAATCCACAAATGTCATGTATGCGAGAGTTGTGCTATCAGAGAAATATTGAAGACGGAGGTCTCTCTGGGTGGGGGTTTCGGTGGGAACGAATATTTTTTGGTCGACTTGGATAAATGCAACGATAGATTTACTACGCAAGAGAAGTTGATGAAAGCCGAGCGGGTAAACGGAAAAAAGACGCCGGGCGGTGGCGCATGAACAACGAAAAGAGCCCTGTTGGATGACTCAGGAATGGGGGGAAAAACAAGCGGGGCAAAGACCTATTCACTACCAGAGACCCATGGGGTCTTCAAAATGCTGCTGAAGGCGCGAAAGCGGGCCGAGGGCACTCTGTTCGGAAAATCGTGGCAAGAGCAGATATGCAAAACTGGGGGGCAAAAACGACTATTTAAGACGGAAAAAAAGTGGGTTAGTTTCGGAGGGGGTAGAAAAAAGGCAAGCTCTCTGAAGAGAACACAAAATGAAGCCGGGGGGGACACATAAACACACGGCGTCCGTTGTCGCACCCGTGTCCCAAAAGGGCCCTGTTGAAAACCGCGAAATGTTGCCATAAGTCTGTTTACCGCGGAGCAGTGGATTTTAAAAAATCAGGATGCGGTGGAGGGGGTTGGTGGTTTTTAAAGTGGAAACGTCATGATCTCGCACACAAGAAGCGGGTTAACTAAGGGGGGAACAAGACGTGGAAGTGGGTCGGACGCACGGGAAATAAAAATCCAAACTTCCCTGATGGAAAATTCATTGAATGAACAAACTTAATGTTCAACGAAAATAACACGTATTCCTAGCATGCTTTTCTTTCGGTTCCTAGATATTTGAAAAAAAAACCGATGCTCTTTACGCCGCCCAGGGAAAAATAAGCCCCGAGGCATTTTCCATTGAACGAGGCTGTGACTTAAGGGGCATTGAAGCGCCTTGGCGGTGAGCCGACCGGCGGCTATGAGAAGCCATGAATGCTTTTAGTCAGGCGAATGCTGAACAAAAGGCGTGTTAAGTCCATACGACCGCTTTAAGGCGTACCTGGTCTGAAGGGGAAAAGAACATAAAAACCACTAGGAGACTTAGAGGGGGGAGGGTCCGGCCTCTCCCCCGACGAGATCAAATCTTCCGCAAAGTGGCCACGGAGAAATGCAAAAAACCGTTAAGATGATCCGCGAATAGATAAAGAAACCAAAAGGAGGTAGAATTCGCGGATAGCAGTCGTCCGGATGCGTACGTGGAAAAGAGTTGGACGGGATCTATCTCTCGCAGGCTGCAAGATATGACGCCATGTCACTTTCGAAATGTCGGAATTGGCTGGGGCTGGGAAAGCACCATCAGCGCGATAAAAGAAAGAGTGTCAGTATGTATGACCTCTACGGCATCAGGTCAACTTAAAAACGCCATTCACCAGCGGCGATAAGACTAAATTCGTCTCAAGAAACTAGAGCGGCAACTTCGGCTCCGTCCGGCAACAGCTAAACGACCAAAGTGATGTTTAAGAGGGGTGCTGGTTTACTAATGCTAGGTCGCCCAGGGGACCACCAAAAAGATAGGCCTCGCCGCCAGCAAAAACACAAAAACGGAGGATCCCGAAGGGGATTGTCCGTGAAATAGGGGGATGCGCTCCTGACTTTGGGGCCATATGGAGGGCCTCGCCTGGAGAGCATCCCAAGGGGCCAGCACTTGCTACCGAGGGTCCGTTCGGGAAAGGAAAATTTTCTATCCGAAGGCCGAAAGACCCCCATAAACCCAAAAAACCCGAATCGATTACCACAAATCATAAGGTCGGCCAACACGATTACAAAAATCGACCGAGGAACTGTTCAACACAATACGGGTGCCACCTGAGGAGAAAACAGGACGCCGGTGGGATTTAAAAGATTGTCGAAGGGGCATAGTCAGAGGATCGCCCTCACACCTTCACATAACAACCGTAGGGCCCTAATGTCGGTGGGAAGGTTCCGCATAGATATCAAGCCCTTTCTGGCCGAGGAGAGGCCTCGTCACCTTCTTCGAGGCAATGAAAAGGCCGTAATGGTCTGGGGTGCCGATGCAGAATAGGTCCGTGAAGACGTGGCGTGGACGTAGAATTTCACGGCGTCAGACAAAAGGAGGATTCACTTTAGCGCCAAAGAAATTCTACGACGCGCCAGCGCGGCCTCGGGTAGCAAAAGGTGGGGCCGAAAATATCAGGGCAGGGGGGGAAGGGACGTCTGAGTCCCCCTAAATATAACATCGTTGAATCCATCGGAACAAACAGCGCGCGGCAATAATCGCGAGGACTTGGGTTCGGAAGCGCGCATAAATGACACAGTTGGGGTTGTCCCACAAGTCGATATTGGGCGCGACTAAATGTTTCCGGTTGGGGGAGAACCGGTGTTGTTGCAGGAATATGTCAGAGGGGGGGGCGGGCTGTAGTAACCCAGTGAAAATTGTTGGGGCAGGAGTTTGTGGGTTTCAGTTGTTAAAGGGAGAGAACATTCATGAGAGGAGCGATCCAAGAAATAAGAAGGCATTGAAAAAAAACAGGACCCGAGGGGCCTGAGCCCGGAAAACTAGAAGGACC
>Ga0179591_1183789_pt1 | contig 15115 bp, 11 predicted proteins | sample CZOMad2_1_08_16f_FD_182891 | JGI IMG/M metagenome (GOLD analysis project Ga0179591, IMG submission 182891) | Vadose zone soil fungal communities from Angelo Coast Range Reserve, California, USA - CZOMad2_1_08_16fungal (PacBio error correction) | ecosystem: Environmental > Terrestrial > Soil >...
GGCAAATGTCGAGAAGGTTGTCATGAATTGAGGCCAAGTTCAAAGACATCGGGACACATACCAGGAGTCTTGCGGTAACACTTCTATGTCTCTTAGATAGAGAAAACGAAAAAAAGAAGGGAAAAATGCGAGGGAACTACTCGTCCGCTTCTTCTCTTATTGTCGAACGGGGTTTCGTGTAAAACCAGCTGGAGTTAGGTTAAAGACGGGAACGCAATCCGAGGCGCGCTGCTGACGCTAGGCGCATGGTAAAGGTGGGAGAAAAAAAAAGAAACAACAGGTGTCAGGCCCCGAGTTGCCGAGAATCTGCGGACGCTTTTAGGCCCAAAATGCTGCAACCTCAAGTCGACGGACATCGGAAGGGATAAGGAAACGGGGACAAGCAAAAGGAGGCCCGTTCTGGAAGGAAAAGGTAACAAAGAAAAAGTGTAAAACCGAATGCCCCTCAGTTACGCCAGGTCGTCTTTCCTATATGCATAAGACAGAGATAGAGACATAACAAGATGGGAAAGCAGCGGCGACACGAAACGACCTTACTTGGGTTGGCGGCCGATGGGCCGGGCAAAGGGGAAGGGGAGGCGGCCTTCGACCTGGCATCCTAACTTTTCCGCCTTCAATATGACACCCTAAGAGGTCGTCCTTCCGCGCAAATTTTTCGCGTGCCAATGGAAAAAAAAAAGGCCCGGGCACGTCGGTTGGCGGGCCAGGCTCTAAGGGACGGCAGCACGGTTCGTGCAGAAAAAAAGAGAAAACTTGAACAGACAACGCCGGGTGTCCGAATCTTTAAAATGGGGGGGTCAAAAGAATCGATGACTATTCTCTGTGGAAAGACAAGAGCTGACGACTGGAAGGGCGAGAGCTAGATCGGCACTGATCAGGGAGAGGGCTTGGAAACGAAAAAGGACCAATCCTGCCTGAGTGTCGGAGCTAAAGGATGAAAGGCGTTGGAAGAGGGACAAGGGAAAGATGGTCGAATTACTCGGTAAGGGGCCGCGGCGGGAAAAAGTGTGTGCTTGAGGGCTGAATATGGTTGTTGTTATTAAAAATGAAAAAAAGGTCCGAGTTTTTACAAACGTGGGTGATCTTTGGGAGGAAACCCGTCAGTCGATTCTTTCGTCTCCTCGGGAGTAGGAGGAAGGACTACCATCACGGGCTATTCTGGGACGCTAGCAGGGGGTGAGGAATAAAAAAGACAAGGGTCAAAAAACGGCCCTGCTTTCGGGGAAAAGAGTGTGCGGATCTCGGAAAGAAGAAGAAATGTCGCACGTTAGAAAGAAAAAGGAAAGCCGACGAGGTCCTGTTCTCTGTGGGTTACGTGATCTTCCCGGAACGAGACGTAGAGAAAAGAAAACCGCGAAAAAGGGGGGATACACCGGAGCCCCTTTCCGGAAAGGAGAGGGCGCCGTCGCGTCTCTTCAGGCGCGTAGCGCGTTCAATCCCAAATCAGAAAAAACTACGCCTTCCACTCGTCTAATGGGCTTAAGATAAGGGAAGTAAGGGGAAAGAGGGAGAAGGCTGGCGATCTTGACCGGGTAGGTCATAACGCCTCTCTACGGGAATGGGATCACATTAAGTACGGGCGTAACATTCGGATGCTGAAAAAAATAACAACGGAAAGAAGGAACGGTCACCAATCAATGCAGGTGCTGTGGAGCGCGGGAAAGCCGGGACTGATCAAGAGGGAAGGTCACAAATCTAGGATGGCTGATGGAAAATCCTCGTAAAACAGATCTCAAGCGCGTCAAAATCGCAGAGGTCAAATAGGAAGCGCATACCGCAAGGGAGAGACTGGCTCAAAAGAAACTGGACAAAAGCCGGCCGGTCGCGAAAAACTGCTCTCGCACAGGGCCGTTATCGTCGACACTGAGAGAAGAGACCAACTAATCGCAAAAGCGGGAAAGAGTAGAAAAGCACAGGAGGAAAATATAAATAAGATCCCGCGGCAAGCAAGGGGAACGGGGCGGAACCAAGGAAGTCAGGATAAAAGTCAGGAGGGAGCTGGCACCAATTACTTCGCAAGGAGGGTTGGAGGACGTCTGCCGGAAGAAAACTCAATGCGGAGGAAAAAAAGGAAAGGAACCATGTCGAGTGCCGAGGATGCCGCTATTTACTCGCGGACCGAAAACTCAAAATGGGAAGGAAAAAGAATAAGACAAAACTTTCAAAAAAGGCACGACAGCCGACGAGGGGAAAGTTCTTCAGTGCACGGGGCCTAAGAAGGAAGCGGGAAAGTAATTGGGGAAGCATCCCAAGGGAGAGGACGGGGAAAAAGGGAGGTCGACAGCCCTGTTCAACAGTCGCTTAATCTTCCGTATAGTCATACCAAGGGGTCGCCAGGGCCCATGGGGAAGGCTTAGGGGGAAGACAGGGGGAGGAAAGAAAGAGAGCAAGGCTGAATACCGGCCGCCGAAAGATCCGGGAGGCTGAAGGGATGGAATCCGGGGGAGCAAAACTGGCACCGGAGATGACGGTCAGAGGGGGGAAGGGAAAAGAAAAAGACCCGCTACCCGGACACCGATCGCTCCAGAGGTGGGTTCCCTTCTAAAGGAGTGGGGGGCACCATAGATCCTGAACGTCGGCCACGAAAGGCATGGGAACGTCCAGTAAAAAAGGAGAAAAACGCTCGACATCCCCGCCATAGCCTATTACTGAAGCGAATAAAAGAGGCTGAACTAGGCAGCGCCTCCGGCTGAAAACACAAAAACGCTCACATGTGGGAAAAGGAGCACGGTGGAAACTAATCACCAAACATCTTCACACCCCCTCACTCACCCAGAAAAGAGTCACCGGGAATCAGAAGGGGAATAGCGTAGCAGATTGTACCGCGCATGCAACCACCCCCCCTGACCCGCCGGTCTTCTGAGACCACGCCTCAGGCATCTTCAAGAGGCGGAAAATAGAGAAGGGCCGTGACGATCATGAAACCGCTCCGTAGGAAGCTGTTGGCGTCCTAAGGGTTCCGCAGACGAGCAAGGAAGGGGCAGGTCATTACAAAAAGCACTCTGAGGGACCCAGGCGTTGTCTGTCCCGGTTCCCGAATTGAAAGTGGGAGAAACAAAAAAGAGAAAGGAATGCCTCCACCAACTCAAACCGCCGCAGTCTTTGCACGTCACGAACAGTGGGTGAAGGTAAGGGGGGGGGACATACAACAAACCTAGGTCTAACTTAAAGTTAGCGGCCATGTTCAGGGCCGGCTCGCACAGCAAGCTCCCACTGCGGGGGGGGGGGGGGGGGAGGGGACATCGGCTCGACGAATCAGTGTTTCGTCGTCGCCGAGCTTGTCGAGTCGAGAGGAAGATGATCAAGAGATCAGAAAAAAGCCAGGCGTAACCGTCGGTGGAATCACGGGTGCCCTTTCACAAGGGCCCTGGCTCATCCTTCCCTGCCGCACGGGACGAGCAGAAGGAGCGACCCGGGAAAAAAGGACTCCCCGCTCGCCGATGGGAAGCGCAGCGCTCTCAACGGGAAGACCTCGTCCTCCGCTTGAGACCAAAAGTTGCCGAACAGGGTTAGGCGGGGATGAAAACCTGGACTTCGACATCGCGCCATAACTCTCTGTACTCTTCTGACTTAGAAAAAAGGTGCCACAGAAAAAAGAGGGTGAAAAACACCGGGATTAAATCATCGCCCGTACTCTGAAAAGAGTAGGGAAAAAAGGACGGGAAGAAAACGAGGGAGGAAGAGTGCGAGTCAACGTCATTAGAAGTTGACCAAGACGCACTTCATTTTTATCGGAGCCAATCGAAGCCTTCAATCGGGCACCTAAAGAACAGGGGGAGGAAGAAGGGTTGGAAGCAAAAAAAAAAAACAACGTGAGAGGGAAAAAGAGAAGATATCGTGAACCGGGTTAGAATTGAGAAGAAAAAGAGGAGGGTCGAACCATCACCCCAAGGATGAAGGTCGGTCCACTCATAATCACGCGATCGGAGAGACACGCAAAAGTCTCCGAGGTGGGGGGAACCGGCGCGTTTCCTACGCTGACCTTCGGTCAAGGGAAGGCAAAAAGGGTTAAGAACACTATGACGGCCGTGCCTGTAGAAGCCGAAAGAGGACGAAGGTGCGGCGCTATTCGCAAGGTCAAAGTCAAAAAGCCTCCCATGGGAAAACAAGTGGGTAAGGGGAAACCAAAGGAGACGGAGCGGTATCTCCGCGCTGCGCCTAGCTGAGGAACATGCGCAATGTTCTTCCAGTAGTAAACAGGAAACCGGGAACGCAAAAGGGCGCCCGTAGCATTTACTGTACAAAAAAATTTACCGTGATTCAAAGGGAAAGTTTAAAAACGTCAGGTGCTAAAGTAGGGGCGCTCTGATCGTCAACCTCCACTTCTCGACAAGCTCTTCAAGACTACCAGAAAGGGAGGGGGGGGAAAAGGCCTGGGAAGGTAGAATGACTGTGAGATCATTCCGACTAACCTCCCGCCGAAACTTTCAAAAGGAGAGGTCAGAAGGCGTCTGCTTGCCTTCCATCGACATAAGTAAAATGAAGAAGGAAAAACCGAGGCATTCCGATTGTTTTGCGGAAATTGATCCTCACGATAGAAAGAACAACGGTTTGAGGCAGGAGACATTAGTCACCGGGACGAAACGGAAGGGGAAAACGCGTTAGCTTTTGCACGAGAAGGCTAGAGGCTCGGAAGGCTTATAAAATCAAAGAGGGCACGATGCGGACTCAAGTAAAGGTAGAACTGTCCGCGAGACTGCTCAGCCCGACTTGTCCCTATGCTTAGGATTGGGTCTAGACGAAGCGTAAGAGGCAGTCGCGGTCCATCGGAGATCTAGATGAGATCGCGGTAAACGGGGCACTCTGGAGTCGTTGTGATTGTTGGAGGGGCAGGGGGTGGGAGGAAACGTGTCCGCCACCGGTCACGATGTGGAAAGGGGGGGGGAGGGGACGGACCAGGGGCTTCTTGCGTTCGGCATCCGGAGGCAGAGTCTCGGACGACATAGGGCAAGGGGAAGTCTTATGTTCGCGGCGAACGAGAAAAAGGAGAACAATGGAGTGGAAAGACGTGTGCGGTATCTCGGGGGGAACTAAGCCAGGGGGACAATCCGGGAAAGACAAGCCAAAAAAGAGGGGACGGTCGCGGGGGGTCCTATAGGCCTACACTCTGAACCTTACAGCATCCTCCGGAAGGAAGGGGATCAGACCTGGCCGCGCCCGTATTTCGCGGTAGTTCAGGGCGCGTAGACTGCTGACGGAGTCGCAGGAAAAAAAAGTCCCCCAAAGCCTTGACCAGGGCCTCTGCTAAATGGAGGAAAGAAAAGGGAAAAGGGAAAGGGGCCTGGAAGATGTAATAGACAGCGCTACTTGGAGAAGGGGAGAAAATTAAGAGGACATTAGGCATTTACGAACGGACGAACTTAAAAAGAAAGGCTGTCAAGGAGGAAGTTCAAAAAGAACTCAAGAGGTCTGTCTTCACCCGAGATGGGAGGAATTTCCTCAGAGGAAGGGCGAGAGAGGAAAAATCGGGGAAAGTCAGTACTATAGGGAGCGACTGCATCACGTTCGAAAAAACAAAAAAGACTCTCAAAAGAAAGGTCCGAGAACAGCGGCGAGCAAAAACTGCCGGTGTGTCTACCAAAAACCTCAAGATCGGCCGCAAACGCGAACTCGTGCTGAACTTTCCGACGAAAAAAACAGGCGAAAGAGATACAGCGGCAGAAATAAAGGTCGGAGAAAATGAGGGGGAGAAATGTGTCTAAGATAAAAAAGGCGAGATTCCAGGACGCGAAAGCGCGTAGTGTCCGGGTTTCGGGCGTCGCCGTCTCGGAACGTGCGGACGGAAGAGTAAGGAAGAGGGGAAACGGCGCGATGGTACTCGGCGGCCATCAGACCACCTCGAGTGGTGCCGACTAACCGGGGAGACATGAACCCAGACGAAAAAATCCTGCAGGAGGGGGAGGTGAAAAGTGAAAAAAGGTTCCTACCTGAAATGTCGCGTAATGGGGGATACCAGCTAACAGGATCAAATGAACTCAAGGGACCGATCGGCATCAAAGGGAGCCCTCGTCGGACTCTGACAAGGTAAGAAGCCACAAGGTCGGGAACCAATAAGGCGTATTGGGGACGACCGTGGCTTGAAACGATCCTCCGAAAAAATCAAAGCAAAAGAAGGGGCGACAAAAAAAAGGGCGGGAGGGTATGCTCCGGTGGATAAACCTCGGCCAATTGAAAGATGAAGGAGCTTGTAAAAAAACTAAAGGAAGAAAAAAAGCGTGACAACTATCTGAAGTAAAATCTTTTTTGCCAGAGGGAAAAGAACCGAAAACACGCCGGCCACGGAACCAGGCAGGACCGACAGGTTCAGAGGAGCCTCAACTCGAAGGAACCTCCTAGACAGATTCCTCAATCGACGCTTAACGAAGCCTCACAAAAACAAAAAAAAAAACAAAAAAAAAAAAACACAACACCCAAAAAAAAAAAAAACACCAAAAAACACCAAAAAAAAACAAAAAAAAAAAAAAACAGAAAAAACAAAAAAGAAAACACAAAAAAAAATCGCAGCAAGAGCGCAAAACGTCACCACGGTCCACTCGTAACGGTGCGGACAAAGGGGAAGAAAAAAAAACCGCAAATCAAGAAACTCCCGCCCGAGGCCCGGGGGGGGGGGGGGTTGAAAAGAGAGGGGGGAAGGTCCCTGAATGGGGTCCAAGCATGCCATCATTCCCCCGTTCGGCTCGACCACGAACAGGCGGGAAAAAAGGGGAGAGGGTAAGCTAAGAAAGGCGCCTGGACGATCAGGCCAGCCGGGACGCCTCTGGCAAAAAGAAAGAAGAGAAAGAGGAAGGGGCGTGAACATCTCACGCGGCCGGCCCTCGTCTTTGGTCTGGGAAAAGGTGAAGCCTGTCCTGTGAAGAAACGCCACGTGCGGCTCAAAAGGCCGCCACCCAAGCCTGCCTGGGGGACAGGAAGGACAGGGTCCTGTCCGCGAACAGGGGGGAATTTGTCCTGGAAAACTAAACCACATAGTGGAAGCAGGAAGATGAATGGTGAGACCACAGGCGCCTTAAGAGCTCCCATCATCAAAAAAGTTCCCTGAATAGGAAAAAAACAATCGGGTCGGAATCGCCGATTGTATGAACGGGAGCGCTATCCCAATATCTGCCTGGCAAGAAATAAAGGAGGTGGTAATCAACCGGGCCCTGGCATAAACGGGAAACTGTCCTTAAAAGGCAACCTCCAAAGGGCCGCCAGCCGGCGCTTACAACGGTTTGCACGACGACGCACCAGCGCCCGTGAAGAGGCGGAGACACGTGAGATGACAGCGTCACGCCGATGATAGGCCACCTCCGGGTGGGAATGAACAAACCAGGGAAAAAAACAAGGGAGGGCAAAACGGGGGAAAAAAAAGGACCCTGAAACTCTGACGGCAGCCGAGATCCTCGGGAGAAAAAAAATGAAAGGGGGTGGGTACACTAACACCGTTGGATGAACTCCGGGAAGTACCGCTGGAAGTTATGGAAAGAAAGAAGGACCGAAACCTCAGGGAGGCAAAGAGAGAAAGATCATCAAGGAAGTTTCAACTCCGCACTGCAGGTGATGGTAGAAAAAGAAAAAAACCGAGGGAGAAAAAAACATGACGACAGGTTCCCTATAAGAGGAGACAACAACAAAAAGAAGGGAGGAAGGAAAAATAAGAGGGGGAAAACTTTTCGGCAGAAACGGTACCCTGAAGCCGAGCGGGGTCAAATCCCCCTGGAGTGCTGCTGTGCCACTTCTAAAATGCAGTGTAAAGGCTCGCACGAGATCGTAACCGAGACCACGGGCAAGGGGACTACTCGTCGCTTTCGCGAAGGGACCAGGTTCGTGCAAAACAAATTTCGGGCCGGCCGGGGATAAAAAGGCCGAAGGGGAACTCATTGCTGCGCGAGAAAATTCACGGGGGAAGAGGAATGGTCAACCTGGGGTACAGGAAACCCGGAGGTTTCCGAGAATTCGGACTGACTCGTCTCAAAGAATCTACTGCTCCGCAGGAAAAAAACGAAGACTGGGGCTGCGTAGTTCACACCGGGTCCGCCGCCAAGGGGCGCAAGAGGAAGGGAAGGTTACTCCCTTGCCCGTGATGCCAGAAACGTGATTCCACCTCTTGTACGAAAGGGCTAAGGCTCTCCAGGGCAAGAGGGGTGCTATATCGCTAGAACCAAAAAGAGGAGGACAATTACTACACGAAAACTAGACAAGAAACTGGCTTTTACGACCTCTTTAGGGGAAAAGAATCACTGAGACTTGCCGAATAAATTTCCTAAGGGGAAGTTAACCAACTAGGATGGAGGGAACCTCGAAACCTTCCACCTTTGAGCGCCTGCCAACTACCTTGCGGCGGCAGGGGGGGGAAGGAAAAGAAACGTTTTCGTCAGCAAACCAAAAGACTAGACACACCGGAAAAAAAAAGTGGCCGGCCTCTGAGTGGGGACGCCAGGAATCTGATTCTCTAGGCGGAGAGAAGAGCAAGAGAGAGATAGCGAGGTCAAGTATCTTCACGGCGACCTTTCCTCGTCGCGCAGAAGAGTTGGCCATGCCGGATTGTATACGCTCTTTAATTCAGGTTCAATTCGCGGGACAGAAAGAAAAAAAAAGATAGAAACGTAGTCAGGTAACGTTAAGCAGGCTTTAGTGTGGAAGGGAATTTGTCTGGGGGCAGAGGGTGGGGAGACGTTTTACCCACGGCAAGAGTGGAAAAATAGTGAGCCATTGGAGAGGAGGCAAAAGAGGGCTTTCGTTCGCCGCTGCGAAAGTCTGGAAGAAACGAGAATAGGGTATAGGCAGTTTATCTTCTAAGTTAAACGAGGAGGGCTCGGGACATTTCCGGCCGGCCTGGAGGGCCGACGGGGATATCTAGGGAAAGAGGGAAACATGGATAAAAAGCAGGAAGCTATTCAGGGTTTCCGGGTCTCGGTGGGGGGACGAATCGACCCGAAAGGCCGTCTCGAAGGGGCCTGGCTATGGGAAACGTAGAAAGAAACCCTGAAACCTGACGGACCGATTTAAAGGGAGGTAAGCTCGTCCGTTCTCGGGAAACCGTTCACCCTACTCCGTCACAGGTTCCAGGAGAAAAAGTGGTAGGAAATAACGGGCAAGAGTGGGGAAGAGGAAACTTCGTCTGACTTTACCGATGTCAGAGTTACAAAGAGAGAGATGGGGCCAATTACGCGTGACATGTATGAATTGACCGGAAACCTGAAACAAAGTCAGAAACTCCTTAGGATGGAATTACGAAAGGCGGGGGAAAACTAGCTCAATAGGGGATGTCTTCAAAATCTGGGAGAAGGGGGACTGATGAATCCGAGTACATCTCTCAGGGGGAAATGAAAAGAGTCCTAGGACGATCTCGTGAAAGCAAAAGGGAGAGAAGGAGAGAAGGACAAACTTAAAGATAAAAAAGACCTTCCAAAACGTCGCCTCAGAGGATCTAGAAAACCTTAACTTTTATAGTCGACCCGCTCACTCTAGGCAGAAGAGAACAAAGAAGGACTCGCGCACAACAAACAACTTATGATGGATAAAATAAGAGGCCTCGGCATGACACGAGTTCGTCGGGGGGAAAAAAATAAGGGAAAAGGTGCGCTTGGAAAAAAGACAGATAAACGAGTGCAAAAAAAGGTCCTACTCTGGATTCTTGATATTCTCAGGCTGGGGAGGAGGATAGAGAAATGAAGAAGCGCTCTCCAAATAACGAGAGTATAAGGTTGCCGGGGCATGCGTCTATTAGATCAGGAGACAGAATAAGAGAAGGGTGGCAAAAAATGACCCTCTTATCATCCGGTCTTGAAACCGCGCCGCCATCCTGTCAAGGGGGAAAGGATGAATGTTAAGGGGACAGAAAGAGTAATTGGACAAGCTCCACGTAGAATGGTTCGAAGACCTCGTCATACTGATGAGGGCCGAACAGTACGAAGAAACACTCTCCATGACTGGTTCAGCCCCATTTCGACCGAGGCACTGGAGGCGGAGGGGGACGACCAGGGGGGGAGAAACACGCATCACGGTACTACGCCGGCACGCCCGCTAAACCGGAGGGCCATGGTAATAGACTCCTAGACCGTCGCAGACCGGAAAAAAATGACGGTAAAAGAAAGTTGTGCCGGACGGAATCGGAACACAAAAAAACCAGAGGGGGTTCCCGGCTTAAACAGCTTTGTAGGTCCGATGTCACGAAAAACAGGAAAGGCAACAAAGCCCGGCAGGAACCATAGAGGGCTCCTGGATAAAAGCTCGTACGTCCAAGAAGAAAAGAAGAAGAGGAACGAAGCCGTCTCGAGAACACTCTCCGCCGGCTTCAGAGCACAAGCTCTCAAAGGGAAAAGGAGGAACAGGGCAGTCCACTGTCCAGAAAAACAAAAAGCCCGACGAATCACAACGGAAAGTCCCGAGCCCCACTTGGAAACTCTACGCGAAAAAAAGGGGGCGTAGCGATGTAAAACTCATTCCTCCGCACTTATAAGGGATTAGAAAAAAAAAAGGAAAGGCGTCGAGCAGCTAGCGGAGTGCGCCTTGCAAGTCCCAACAAAAGGATCGCCTCGACAGGAGCGATTGATCCGCGGCCGATCAGCGGGTACATTGTCGTCACCAGATTAAAGAAAAACCGAGGGGATAAGTTGATCCGGTTCCATATGTGTATGGGCAAGAAAAGGTCTTATCCTCGGCGGAAAGGCCCGCCACCAAACCTAATCAGCCCGGGGGAGGGTCCTTCTCTAAAGTGTGAATTTTGGAAAAGTGCGGTTTGACGAGAGGGCGTGGGTAAGGGTAGTCGGCCAATCCATTCCTGCATGAGGAAAAGCCGAGCAACACTTCCCTTCAATCCGGAGCACTGAACAGCATGTTAGGGGGGAAAAGGGAAGAAGGTAGAGCACGGTAGGGGGAGATCTCGCAGTGTATTCCGCCTCCCCTAAAGGGCGTTCAAAGGGGGGGAATAAAGGGGCCCTACATCATTCCCTGGGAGTACTGGCCCTGCCAGCACGGAAGGAGCGGGGAGAAAAACCCCGCGCGAAAGGTGGAATCGCAGTCTCAGGAGAGCCACTATAAGGGGGGGCGTCCTCAGAAGGAAAGACCAAAGAGGGGGGAGGAAAAAAACAGTGAAGGAAGTTTCTTTGTATGGAAAAACTGGACCTGCTACTCTCGCATACGAAATGAGAACACGGGGGTTTTTGTTCTCCAGGCCAGGCCACCGCCCCGCGGTGTGGAAAAAAAAACACCTTGAGAAGAAAGAGAACCGCGACGCGTAGGCAAAGGTCGAACCCTCCTTTACTTGTCGCGTTCGAGCCGAAAGCAGCTTCTAGAATTGGCCCGCCAGCAAGATTGGCACCGAGAGGAGAAATAAGAACGTCAGGGCACCTTGTCGCCGAACGGGACCCGATCTCCTCTCAACAACAACTTATTCTTAGTAAAAAGAGTAAAGAAGGGGGAACCTGTGGTCAGAAGGGACATTAGCCAAGCATTGGCATGCGCCGATCGGTTCGAGCCATCACAAACAATGAAGTGGGGGAATGCTAATGACCGCTGAGGGAGAGCACGCGGCAGTCACCGGCGGGGTCGCGAAAGAGGCTTTGGGAACGCGTAAATCTTCGAGTAGGGACATACCGGTTTTCGTGGCCCAAGGGGCGCGGCCGGGAGAAGAAGAACGAGACGCTGGCTGCGAGGAGCAGGTAAAGGTTCAGACTCACACCTAAGGGTTGGGGGTTTTTGGGTGGTGAACTAGCATCAACCCAGGTGGACCTGAAATTCTTCTCAACTAGTGTCGAGAACTTCGTCCTTCGACAGAGGCGAAAAAATCGAGGAGCAGTAGGAACCGGGTCCCCGAAGTCTGGTCGGGAAAGTCTGGCAGGGACGGTGAACCAAGTGACATGATCAAAATGGAAGTGGGGAAACGCATGACGACCATTGCGCTTGATCTGAGGCACGTAACCCAAAAAAAAACAAGGGAGGCGATCTCTCTAATACTACCCCGAGATGATGGCTGAAACAAGGAGGGGGTGGGGGGAGGCCTGCTACGTTGCCGCTACCTTTCCGAAGGCAGGGGTTCCACCCAGGGGGGATCTTGCCTCGGAATGCCTTAACAACCGTGCTCTCCGGACAAAAGTAAAGGAGCAAGCTCTCATAGATCAGCACGTTTCCTGGAAAGAAGCAAAAAGAATAGAAAACACAATCCACTCATGTCCGGAGCTTGAATCGGGTGAACAAAAACCATCGCTTCTAGTGATGCGATCCAAGCTTCGGGAACGGGAATATTCTAGGGAGAAAGGAAGCTTCAAACTGCGCACTTTTTCCCTACTATGATGCTAGAAGGGAAGGGAAGGAGAGACGCCATCGAAGGATGGTCAAGAGCGGGATAGAGATGAGTAAATTGACTTCTCTCGAGTCGGGAAAACAGCGTGCGGTCTTTGGCTTTAAGGGGCTGGGCAGATGTTGTGGTGATAAAGGGGAACGACCAAGGTCCGATTGGGGAACACGTTGTGATCATTGTTGCGCAAAGACGGACGGCGAGGAGGGAAAAATGAAGGAGAAAGAAAACATCCGCAGGGGAGAAGGCCGGGGACGTCGAGGAAGGTTTCAAGGGAACGCTGAAAAGGAACGAAACCAAAAGGGGCGCCACGTGGTGCGGGGCTCGGGTGCCCAGGCAATCTGGGACAAAAGAAAAATATCGGTGGGGTCCGGAGGGAGGGGGGGGGCCTATCAGGGACCGGAAACACTAACAGGCATCATCCTTTAACCGTTCGAGGGGGTAAACACAGGGAAAAAACGAGAAAGGCGGCCTGGAGAGTCTCTTCGTCGAGACGTCGCTTTCAACCCAGGGCCTGAACCTACTCGAAGGGATCGCGAAAGGGGGACTAAGAGAAAATCCTTCCTAGTTCCTCTATTATAAAACCCAGAAATAATGGAAACGGATGTCATCGGGGGGACCGAAGAAGTTTATCGGACAAAATTACGAACGGAGGCTGCGTACTTAAAACCCGAAGAACATGACAAAGTAAAAAGGAGGTAGGGAGGAAAGCCGGTCTGAGAAGAAAGCGGGGAGTCGGCCCACCATCGATGGTTTCTTGAGAAGGGAATGAAAGAAGCATCGAGGGACAAAAAAGTAAAATGACATCTTCCTAACTTCAGAGAGAGTCAGAAAGGTGGGAGGAAAAAAAAACCCCTGGACAGCCTCCGCCGTCCCGGTCGCGCATCGGATCTCGAAAACTAGGGGTAGAGGCAAAGGAGAAAAAAAATGAGGAGGGGCCAGCCTCTAACAGAGGTTCTGCCGATGGATAGAAAAAACTGAGGAGAGGAAAGAGAAAAGCGGCAAGAGTTCGCGACGGGGAAGAGAGTGGCGCACAGGGGGTTGAACTAAATAACCGGCAGTTCTATAAAGATGTCCGACTGAATTGAGGGAGTGTCCATGGTGTTTCCAACCAGAGAACGGAAGCTCTCGCAAAACTATGACGATGTCTGGGTTGCAAAAAAAAGGTCAGGAAGAAAAAAAAATGGGGAGACATCACAAGAGGTAATCATGAGGCTTGTCCCGCCGAGCCGACAGAGACAGGAAGGAAAGTTCGGAAAAGGTTTAAAAAACGGGGACCACCGGAAGTATTGTCCTACTTAAATTGGCCTACAGACAAACTCGGAAAGAAAGAGGAGCGCATGGAAAGGTAATTCCTCGCCGGACCTCGCCAAGATATTATCCCATTGGTCGGCAGGGCAAAGCTTAGTGTTACGGCCTGTGCTGTAACTGGAATCCGCGAGCGAAATACAGGAGAAAGACACCCATCCGGTCTAGGGCCAGGGGTCTGCTCCGTTGTCCCAACCAGTCGCAAAGGAAAGGCAGGACTGAACAGGTTTACGGAATATAGAAAAAACCCTCGACCCTAAAACCGAACTCTCTAAAGGAGGGGGTTCCAGATACAAGAGGCACCTATAAGAATCAACCAAAGTCGACAAGCCCGGCAGAAAGGTGAAGCGGGACGGGCCGCGAAAGCTCCGAGGCCCAGGAAGATAAATATTATCTTAAGCTACCGACCGGCTTCTGAAGAACAGAAAGAGGAAGAGATCGCGAACCAGCTTCACCACGGGGGTTCAAAATCGGACACCATTCGTAAACTGTCATCAACAAACACTGCCCGCAAAAATCAAAGACCACTACCTAAAGACTGACCAGTTCCGCTAGGAGAAAAAGAAATTAGATGGAGGGGGAAAAGAAAAATGCCAACGAGGGGGCCCGCCGGGAACTGAAAGCGGGGCCACGAAAGAGATCGAAAAAAAGAGATTAACTTCTGACGTCACGGAACATGTCCCGCGCCGAAACAAGTGAAAGCAGGAAGAATTCAGTATAGCTATTCAGGTTAAAGTGGACACCCTTCACTTCGGCCGGCCAGCAGGGGGGGGTCCTGTAACCAGTTCAAACCGTCAAGAGTGTGCTTCCGCACAAACAAGGGACCTCGAGAAGGGAAAAACAAACCCCTTCCTACTCCCGGTCAGTTTCCGCCGCGAAAACAGGTGGAGGGGAGAGAAAATGGAAATCAACGGCGGAAATGTAGGCGGCAAAGGTAGCAAGGTCAGCGGGCAAAAAGTAACCCAAGAAGCGGCCATCGTCATCGAAAAACGGCGGGGTCTTCCTTCGACGTGGATCTTGTCTATCAATACGGGGAAGAGGTCCTAAAATGCAGAGCCAAAAATGGAATCACCGGCTGGGGCAATCACGGTCCCTGGTAGAAACTGTCCCTGTCGGACACTTCCCTGAAAGACGGAAAAAAGGATAGGAAAATGCAAAAAAAAAAGCGCAAGGTGCCAAGAAGGGGGAGGGGGCAGGGAATACTCTAGAGAACTCGCCTCCTACTTAGAGGCAAAGTCAAGGAAAAAGGGGTTGAGTAGTGGCTGATTAAAAAAAGGGACCTTCTAAGCGCGCAACCGCGCGAAAATACGTAAGAGGCTCCCTCCGAAAACAAGCCCCGCGGGGGGGGTGAAAACAACTTTATTAACAATCCCGACGACCTCGGTACTAGTAGAGAAAAAGAAAAGAAGGGGGGAAAAGTCCAACGCAAGGAACGAATTGCCCCTCCCGAAAAAAAATGTCAGGTAGTGGGAACGGGCCCGCTCGGAAAGAAAAAGGGCTCACGTCCTGCCAAGGTGTAAAGTTAAAGAG
>Ga0179591_1298551_pt1 | contig 15115 bp, 7 predicted proteins | sample CZOMad2_1_08_16f_FD_182891 | JGI IMG/M metagenome (GOLD analysis project Ga0179591, IMG submission 182891) | Vadose zone soil fungal communities from Angelo Coast Range Reserve, California, USA - CZOMad2_1_08_16fungal (PacBio error correction) | ecosystem: Environmental > Terrestrial > Soil >...
GCTGGAGGGATTACAATCAAGGCTTATGGCATAGTTGAAGCCGGGGATTACTTAGGGCTATCAGTGCTGGTAGCGGGGAAGTCGCACTTGGGGGGGGTGGGGGGGGTGAAGCAACTACTGCGCTCAGTAGGAAAGAAGAGCGTGGGTCGTAGGCGCGTCGGGGACTCAGTAGCGATGATTTACATAAGAAGAAACACTAAGCAATACAGAATTCTTAAACGGATTCAACGGAATTCTAGGAAAGGCGCTGAGATACTGGGGACTGTCATTGTGCGAACGAATAGGGATGTCCACCCTCCGATCTGGGGGAAGAGTTCGGGCCCACTTGACCTCCTGCTTCCAGAATAACCGGACTTTTGGTCTATGGAAGGATGTCAGGAGGCCCTAAGCTACGGAGGGGTGGGGTTGACTACCGAGATAATCCTTTCTTTCCCTTCCTTCTAATCGGTTAAAGAGTAGACCAAGAGGAGTATATCACCAAACAAAGGAGGGGTGAAGGGATATATAGAAAATGGGAACGGGGGGGGTAGACGCATGACCGACTAAACCTAGCGGCAAGAATCAAGGGGAGCTCAAAAGAACACGTCTACTTCTGTATCCTGAAAAAGAAACGCAACAGATGAAGGTGTTAGAGAGGAGGAGGTCAGCAGGAGCCCTATCTCACGCATCGAATTTTTTGAAAGGCCGGTCCAAGAAGACCCGGAGAGAAGACAAAGACAAGAAGAAGAAACCTCATAAAGAAAAGTCAAAAGGCGAGAATGTCCTTCTTAGAAGCGAGGGACACGAAAGAAGGTCAACGAAATCCACTACAATTCGACGTGCAAAGCATAGGGGTGGTTTTAATCGGCAAACAAGGGGAATTTACCTAATAACTGATTCCCGAGGAGGATACGGGTCCACCCAGAAACCACTATTTCCCCAAGTGATTGTGGTATCGACCTGGACCTCATCAGGATCAGACCATCGCCACAACTTGTCGCGTAACGGTCAGAAAAGAAAAAGCTCTGGGCTAATATCTGGTACCAATCAGCACGTTCTCCCTCATTAGACCTTAACTGGGAGAATGTTATAAGGAAGGGGGGCGAAAGAAGAAGGGATGAGCATTGGTACACTCAGGCCGGGAAAGACGACTACACTGGCATGGACAATCAGCACCACGTTTAAAAAGACTCGGCATTAGCGAGGAGAGTAACATAAATAAAGGGACTCTAAGAGATCGGGAAGGGATAGGTTCGTGCCACGTTTTCTATTTGCGAGCAGTTGGAGAAATGGACGGGAGGAGGAAGGCAATCAACCAGGACCGGAAGACAATTTTCCTAAAGCCCGGGCCTGGGGCACGAAGAAAAGGTCGGAGGGCGTATCGATAAGTTGCGCAACCATGAGGGGACAGATCTACAGTCGACTGGGAAATCGTAACTTTTTTCATCCGAGGTGTGACTCTAGAGTAATGGAAATATTCATGCTTGAACGCAGAATCAGCTTTCATCACCGCAGAAACGGAGAGGTGAAACTGAACTATCCCAAACCCTAAGAAGGGGGAGGGAGAAGGACCAACATCTTGCTGGGAAACCACCGCGAGAATATCCACATCAGAAAGGTTTCCACTTCCCTACTGCTCTTCACCTCTTTACCCAGGACGAGTCCCGATCAAAGACGTGCTAAAGGAAGTAGTCGTTGGAAAGTCCCGCTCTATTACTCGGTATCAAAGGAGAGGGCGCTCTTCCGAGCGTTTTTTTCAGAACACCCGTAATCTAAGGGAGGGGATCGCGGGGGGGAGATAGAGATGCCGGATCAGTATTCTACATAGAACGAAAAAGAGAAACTTGGTCCGTGATTGAGCCAAGGAGGCAAGGAAAAAAAAAATAGGGATTCCTGATCAGTCTCCCTTTAACTTCGGCGGAATCTCGAAAATAATGCCAGGACGTTTCTCTTCATGAAACACGCGGGACAGCAAAAGGAACGGGGGAAGGGCTTTCGCCTGGCATGAGACCATGTTCGTGTTGGGAGCCATTATCGTCTAACTCGCAAGTTCGCAAACGACTACAGAACACGTCAGAGGGGAGAGAAAAGCTTACGTAACTCGTTTTTCGGTGTTGAATCAAGGGTTTAGGGGTGCATTTAGCGGGAGGGACCTGGAAAGAGGGGCGAGGTCATCTACCTCGACTAGCCGGTACCTTTGTAGGAATGGGTTGCCTCGTCTATTAACAAACATCGTCCAACTTCATTTCAACGTCGGGGGGTTCTGATGTCACGCGTGGGGAAAATGTCGGGGGCGGGGGGGGGGGGTGACGGTCGTGCGAAGGAAGGCAAGTTCGGGGAAGTAGTCAAGAGAAATCGGGCGACGTAGGGGACGACGACGCCTCGACCGGGGTCACGGTGGCTCCCAGCCGGGATATTGGAGTCAGGAGACATAAAAGAGAGGAGTCGTAAGGGGTAGGAACAGTCGGGCTTCGCGAGGTTCAGGAAGTCGACTCTGTGTAAAGGTGAAGTAGCCACACTTTTTCGAAAAGAATTTAGAAGGACCGACAGAGCGGGAAGGACTCGACGGCTTCTTCCGAATAGTATTAGCCAAACAACGGAGGAGATGCAAAGAATAAGAAAACAAGGGAGGGGGAGAGAAGGGGGAGGGGAGGGAGGCTCGTGGCCTCTCTCTACTTGTACTCTTTTAAAACTTGGAAGGCTCCTCCTAACCTAGTCGGATCCGAAAGGGATGAACCGAAAAAGGAAGGAGAGGACCGGGGAAAATCGAACGACGAACCTACCTTTCTTGGGCGACCGTCGGATAAAGATACGGAGGGAGACAACGGGACAACATAGGTCGATAGGCTCGCGCTCAAAAACGTCGAAAAAGGTGATAAGGGGAATACCCCGACTACTGAAAAAGTACGTGCGGGCGTACGGGGGCCGGCAGACAGGGGGACGACGCGGGGGAACGTGTCACGTACGAGGGCGAGGAACTGGTTCTAGCAACATTCTCTAAGATACTTGACGTAGCTGGAAGGCGAGAAAAAGAGAAAGGGGCAAGTCCGAAACCTACCAAGACCTCTACCATTCAAAGCGAGAAACTGAAGGGTCCTAAGGAGATCAGAAAAAAGGGGCCGGGGGGCTGTCGCGTTGTTCTGAGGGGGGGAAAGTAAATCAGGAGATGCGCTGATATTGCCATGCACTGACCGCCTGAACAATCACATTTGTAAGAGGACAAGGGATAACGACAGAAAATCCAGAACGTTGACAGCGTGGTCATATCGAGCACCTGTCGACGAACGGGGGTTGTTGGCCAAGAGAAGCCCTAAGGACTTTGGAGCTGGCGGGGGGGGGGTAGAAAGAACATGAGGTCCTCTAACTCCTCGTGGGGATAACGAGGGAAGAGGGGGTTCTAGGGAGACTGGCTGAAGCACGCCATAAGGGGGGGGGGGGAGAAGCAAAGGAAGAGCCCGGGCCATGAGCCTTTTTATCCTGAACCCTTCTAAAAGGAGCAGGGACCAGTCGTTGTATCCCTAGTCCTAAAGGAGGATTTCCCTCAGTCAAAACGAACGGCGACGCCCGTTCGTTTAGCGCATGCGTTCAAAGGGTGGGACCGGAGAGTGAAGGAACACAAGTTTAACTGTTCGGAACTGATTTTCCGGGATAGAGGGAAGGGGAAGGAAGTCGCCACGAAACTGTGCCCTGGGTTGTGGTGATCTAATCTCGCCGTGGAGGAAGAATCCTGCTCAGGGTGGGAGATGCTTGCGAGAACGGGGAGGACAGACTCATCTCCTCGTGTTAAAACACCCGTCCGGAACAGGGAACTCCGGGGTCGTAAACCGCCAGAGATAGAAGGAGAGACCCAAGGTCGCACCTTAGGACACGCTGGCCGGCTCCGGGAAGTTGCCTTCGTGTAGGCCTCCCTCTTCCCGATCGTTGCGGGGGAAGGTTTGCCCTAAACGGAACCTGGGTAACTTAGCACGCAAGAAAACGAACCGGAGACCAGAACCAGGAAGGAACCTGCCCGAGTGATCCGTGATCACCAAGAGGAATTGGAACCTAAGAGAATTGGTAAACGTGTGGTTTTTTTAAAAAGGCGAACTAAACGGCCGGGGGGTACAACCTGCCGCCCTCCGGTCGTCTCGAACAAAGAATCAGACGACCATAAGGACCGAGGATCTGTATCTTGTATTACGTGCGTTGAAATAGTGGCAGGGGAACGCGTCGGGCCCGAAAGGGAACAGCTACCCCTTGGCTCAACCGGGATGCCGGGCGGAGAAAAAACCATCACGTCTTCGGTCATCGTTTAGGGATCGGGGAAAATACTAAAAAAGGAAGACAGTTCCGGGGTAGCCTTACCTGCTGTTGTGGGGGGGCCCGCGGAAAAAAAACCTCTACTGCGGGGCGTCTAGCTCTTTTAGGAAGAAAGAAACAGCGTGGGAAAAAAGATCATCGATGTGACGAGGACCAAAAAAGCCGCAGGTCATCCGTTTCTCTTCGAACGAGGAAGGCAGGGAGGGTATTTCTCGTCAGCAAAACTTTTGAGGTCAGAGAAGCTTAAGAATAGGGCGAAGCAACCTACGGAGCGTGGGAGAACTCCAGACTCTGAACCCCTCCTCTCTCCAAGGCATTGTCAGGAGTCGCGAAGTCAACAACGCCACTCCTTTCGTTAGGGTTCCTCGAAAAAGCTAGGAGTATCAGCCGTCAAATGTTGCTGCCACATTTCCTTCAAAATCTTTTCATTCCCGATTGATACAAAGAGAAAGAAAAAGGAAAAAGCAAAACTGAGAGGAGGAAGTAGGATCGCACCTTTGGTAGAGTGTTCAGGGACATTTAAATCACCGAGGAGAAGAAGGGGCCTCCCCGAAGCAGGCAGTCTCAGATCAGAGATAATGAAGTCTGGCCCCCATCTTACACGAACGGGAAAGCTCTTTTAAGTCAATACGAAGCCCTCAAAGTCCAGGGCGTCTCAGGGATGAGGAAGAGTCGGAAAGTCGCACCGGACAGGAGGTTTGTTGGGGGGCAAAAAAAAGGGGATTTCCCTAGCAAGAGAACCGAAACCGTGCGCTAAAAACGACCCGGCCTCTACTCTTCCTGATCCTGACCCAAAAGAGAGACCAAACTGAATTCAATTCGACTCTGAACGGGAGCCACGAAGACCGAACGGGCGCCTAGCACCGTCAAAAGGGTAAATTCAGCTACGGCGCATTCTTGTGTGACGAATCTAACTCATGTTCCGACAAAAAGATAATGGAAGAAAGTGTATACCTGAAGGAAAAACCCGAGGACCCATTCCAGAGCTGTACGAGAAATCCCCCGAACCAGTATCTTTCGCGTGAAACAATGTTGCTTGGGTCTACTTTGAGGCCCGAACGAAAAGCTCTTTCCAAGTATCGTGACCTGGGGGTAGGGAATGCAATCTCCCCATCTGAAGTACAGACTGAATACTTATTAGGGTCTGGCGAGCCGAGGGCCTATCAGGTGACAAAATAGCCTGGTCTGCGACTGTCTCAACATACTACAGAGAGGAAACTAGGGAACGCTAACTGATCGTATCGCTGGCTGTAAAATCCTCATGGCAAGCGTCAGAGTCAACGACGAGTTCAATCCTTTTGTTCAAAAATGTGAGGTGAACGGTTTCACAAGGGCCGAAGTAGTACCAAATCACCGACTGAAAAAGGAAATGTTCGGCAGGGAAAACCTTGCCCGCACGAAGGAAAGTCCGGAAAGGAAGGAGTAGATAAGTTTGACCTTCTGGGTAGAACGACCGAGACACATCGAGTAGTTGATCGATTGGGGTTTTTTCCGGACCGGGGGGACAGAGAGGATATGGTCACGAGTTCGCGCGGAGTCTCAGCGGAGAGCACGGGGAACTGGGAGTCCCAAGCAGAACTGAGGAGGGAGAAGGAGAGATCAAAAAATCACCAACATGAAACGGAACGGGGCGGGAGACGTCTCTCGAACGCACCAGGAACAGGGATGGAAAAGAAACGCCAATCATGTTCCGCCAAAAGAAGGCTCGGGAACAGCGGCCGAACTTAAATCCAACGGGGCGGCTATGGATGAGAGGAAATCCAGAGCCCTATTGCTTTATCACGGCAAGTCTGGAGCGTCTGGGGAATCTGGGCAGGGAGGGTAAGTACAACCCGAGATCATGCTACGGCCTTCTTTTCTCATAGGGGGTCTCAGCGAAAACGAAGAGAGGGCTCGACAAAAGCTGTCGAGATAACTAGGTCCCATTCATAGTGAGCCGCTTACGGGAATCAACCGTCTTCAGAAAACTCGGCATCACAATGTGGTTATAATCTAAAGTTCCCTTCGCTTTGCCACGCGCTAGGGGGGCCACCCTTCGAGAGTATGTCAGGCGCAATAAAATGAACATGGACCCGCTTCTCAAATGGGAGGGAGAAGGTATGGAGGTCTAGAAAGGAAGGGCGATAAACTTTCAAGGGGGGAAGTTGCTGGTTTGTCGTTTAGGTAAGGTGTCCGCTATCTTAATGCCTCTCCTAAAAATTTTCTCTCCCACCTCATCTCGGACGCTTCAAGAAAACGAATTTTTCACAAAAGGCGGGTTACAGGCTGTCAGTGCTCTCGAGGGGGGGGTAGAGGGTGAGCTGTCCTTCGACTGAGGTACGGGGGCACTGCAAAATAGGGCCTTACTTGCAGTAGCGAGCTATTCACCCCGGTTCTCCGATCCACTAGGGGGCTACATCGACTTCGTAAAACCAATCACGGGTCCCACGGGGTGAAACCTGAGATTCAAATACTACCTCAGGTTTGACAGACCTCCGACGGGGAACTTCTTATTTTAGTCCGATCAAAAGAATCTAGCTTCGGTCGAAAGAGACCTCCTCATATGGCGGGTTAAGAAAGCAGGGGGGAACAAACATGGAAATTCCTACTGCAAACGACAAAAAGGAGTCCGTCGGTCGTCCGAGGGAACGGTCTAACGTTCAGCGAAGCGGGATATCGAAACGCGTTGGAGCGGCGGGGGGAAACGAAGGTCTGACACGGGGCGGCCGCATCAATCCTATGGAACAATCTAAAAGCGTCCTAAGAACTTCCGCAGTGAGAGGGACTCGCCAAAAAAAAACCACTATATGGAAAAAAATATCTATCTGAGACACGACGGCGTACTCGAGGAGCACGCTATGGAGATTTCATGGGTCGGTCAAGCTTGGTTGCCTTTACGAATTCTAACAAAGCTCACAGTAGAATCTACCTCGGCAAAGACCTATCTCTTCTGGCCGCGACGACATTATTTGGTAGAAAGTAGGATTAAGGTGATCACCTCGAGAGACAATTTCAGAGGTGAGGTTATAGGATAGCACCCTGGCATAAGATTGGGTCAGGACACCCAACCTACAATGAAATGAGTTGATCAATCATTACTTCAGGGGAAGGGGTGCGTGGCCGGAAGCGTGTGTGAATGGGAATACCGAAGCTCGTGAGCATATTTCTCTACAAGTCTCCAAAAGGAGATAGCGGCTATAGGCGGAAAGACTGGGAAATGTAAGAAATCTCACTCCTAACCGAGAAAGGAAAACGCCGAACTAACTTTTTCCATCTTTTAGCGCAGGAGTCGAGGTGTTCTGAGCTCTGAAGTTATAAATCAATGGCTGCAGAGGAGCAGAGAAATACCGACGACAAAGAAACATGTACTCTAAGATAAAAGACAATTAAGGCAACGGGTGGGCCATAGTTTTGATTTGCGCGAAGGGGGTAGAGAAGGTTTGGACTCTACGCAAACAGCCGGTGATCTACTCCCACGGGTTCAGAAGGGGCATTCAACTACGTGAGCACCAAAACCCGAACGAAAACTCTTGGATACTCAGACGATGTCTCTGATTAGATAGTGGGCTCCAGGCGGCCGCGAAGAAATTCAGTCGATCTGACCGATAACATGCTTCAGGGGTGATACCCGGACACACAAGAGTCTATACGAACTGCTCGACCAGTAAGGCCAGACAGCGACTCTGGAGTTCTCTCATAACAGACGGCCTACACCTCATTAAGTCCATGATGGCCACTAGGTGGAAGAGCACTTCCGACAGGAACAGAGTGGGTCTGGGACGGCGACTCTACGGTGGGCAAGGCAGGCAGGGCCGCGTCTCAACGAGAAGTGGAAGTCGTGGTTGGGAGGTGGATTATCCGTCGGAAGAAGGGATGAGGGGAAATCTACTCTCTTCTCAGAACTAGGAAAAGAGGCGAAGTCGCATCCAATCATAGCACCGCATAAAGAAGGTATAAAGTTTCGGAACGTTCTCATGTAGAAGTCGGACTAAAACGGAAGATCCAACAGGACTCTATAAAAGGAATTCGGAGAAGACGTACCGTCTCCTCGAGGTCAGGGGGCTTGGCTATAATTCCTGAGAACATGTCTAATTCTTGAACGCCAACTAGGGGGGGACCCCGGGCCACAACACTTCGGAAATCTACCATAAAGATCTCTGTGAAAACGGACAATGAGGATGTTATGACGACGAGACGGCTTCTTTTGTCAAGGGTGGTGAGAGGAGTCTTCCATACCGTGTACAAATAAGTCCTGTAAAAGGGCGAGGGGCCGGAGAGCAAGAAGAGAAGAAAGTAGGAAAAGTATTAAAGGTAGACTGAGGGGGCTGTGGCTGTCGGTGGACACGAAGAAGAGTGTAAGCCTGTCGTCGTTTCACGGAAAGATTCAACATCGCCTTTGGGTTCTATTTCATGAGGGGCGGTCAAGGGAGACAATAAAGGATTTGTGGACTTTCCATCTTGTCGGGAAAAGGAAGGATGAACGAACATCAATTGAGACGGGTCAAATTCAGGGAAAAGGGGACTCCCGCAGTAACAGATTTCAATATAGGCAGGGGAGGAGAGGAACTGAGGGGTCGAGTCTTCTTGAGGCGAAATGCAAAGAGCATGTAGAAGGACTTCTCTTCGGGCGTATGAAGGCAGATCTATTCCGAGTGCTCACAGTGGAGGGAGGTAAGATCCGCGCGGGAAATGAATAGGAGTGCACAAATGGTGATCTTGATCGAGGAAAGTACGCGGAAATCCTCCTCGGCTGCTCAAGACCTGCTGGTTGGTGAGTAATCAAATCTCAAGAGAGAAATGTTAGGGGGGGACTATAAAGAGTTATCCTTGGAGAGAGCCGCCGGAGGAGGGCAAAGATTCCTTCCGGTTATTGGTCAAGCTCTCACAAGGCTCGTAGAGAACACAACAAAAAGAAGGAGGGATGAAGAAGAGAATCTAGAAGGGAGAGTTGGGACTCTTACCCTCCCGGCAGGCAAAGGGAAGCACCGACATAACGGCTGATCACATTCATCGGGGTCGTCAAACCATCGACTACGTCTATTAGCTTATCACGACCCAAAAGAAGAAGGGATGGGAGGAGATAGGAGGTTTAAAAGCTTCCTTTGCAAGGCCCGCCCGCAAACGGTGAACGCCTATTCAGGCCCCTAACCTGGGCGCAATCTAACAAGGAAGAGAAGATCCTGAAAGAACCGTGCATTAGCTCAACAAAATTGTCGACCTGGCGATGGTGAAAACCTCTTCAAACTCCTGAGAAGACGCTCAAACGCCTTTCACTAGAAAGAGAATCGAGGGAGGAGAGACGGGAAAAATCGGGAACTCGGGGGAACGAGTTTTCCACTAAACTGTTCCCGAGAACACTAAGGAGGTACAGGAAGGGAAAGATACCACGAGGAAAACTATTCCAAAGCAGGGGATTGGGATAGCTCCCGCAAAGTCAGTAGAAGCAAAAAGGGGATGGGGGGGGTAAGAACTTTATACGAATAGAACCCACATCTGAAAGAGCAACTCGAAGAGAACTGGCCCCTTGTAAGACTTTATGAATTAGACAGAGCGGGGAAAGAGAAGGTGGAAGAAATCTGCCGGGATTACTCGAGATCAAAGGGTACTACGGAACGGAACCACATGTTAAAATAATGCTACTGAGGGAACGAGGGAACAAATTAAGCGTTCACGCTAACTCGATCACTTCGGAGTGGTGTTCGGGGGAAAGCCTTTTTCTATTGGGGGAAAAAGTGAGAAAAGTTCCTCATAAGGCAATTCACCTCAAAACTGGCAATGTTCGAGAAATTCAAAGGTCAGGAGCGCGGGGGAGAAGTGTTTCGTCGCGCCTTCTTGCATCATATCCTCGATGTGCTGGTAGGAGGAAAATTGTTCATTCCTAGTGTGTGAGCTCTGATGGGACGTCAATCGGAGCGTCGGCAATACGCGCGTCCTAGTAACATGCATACGATTCATTAGACGTGCGATGGCTATCAATAAAGCACCCGACTTCAATTCGTACAGGACGGCCCGACGGAGGACGGCACCCCCTCTAGACGGACCAGATACCCGACGGTTCCGTAACGACTTCGCGTAAATGAGGCAACTAATTCAACTGGGTGTCTCGTCCTGCGTAGGGGATGATTCTAATCATTCTAAGAATCCGCTCGCGGGCGCCGCTTTCATAGAGAGGGGGCGCTTTCTACCAAGTATATCATGGTGCCCTTTCCCTAGGGGGAGTACTCGGATGGAGATAGATCAGACGACCTGCTCACGTTACAGAGAGAGGTCAATCGAGGGCGTAGCCTGGCATCATTGATAACGTACTCTAGAAAGAAACCTCGGAAAATCATGGGATAAGACTCAACTTGCAGGGCGGGCAAGAGGATCGCGTCCGCCGTTCGGGAAAAAGCTCTTGGTTTCTCTCGATGACTAAACTGATTGAGGACGGCTCTTACTCTACTGCAAGAACGTTATGGGGGGGAGGAAGGCAGTGCATGTCCAGATGATCTAGCGCCCCTTATGGCTCGAACGAATGAAAGGGGATAGACAAACTTTCTCGGGAACAGGGTAAACTGGGTATTGAGGCGGCGGGGGGGACTCAGGTGCGGTTTCTGAATTCGGGCGCTTTGTCGGGACCTCCCCTAGGTAGCTGCAGCCTCTTATGGTCGACGTATGGGGAAGGGGGCAGTGTGGAAAGATAGCGCTAGCGGGCTTGACCAACCGAGAAACAGTATATTAAAAACCTTTCGATGAACGGCACTAACCGAGGGAGACCTCCTACTCGGAGTATGACGATACACCTCGACATCTGCGACGTAGGTGGGGCGATAGCGAGCAACGCCTCCGCGGGGAGGGGGTTAAAAGGGTTTGGTCCTCCTTGGAAATGGCCTGCCGACTTTGACCAAATTTGAGTCGGTCCGAGGGGGAATGTCATATATCTTCATATGGGTAGATGAGACTAGGTGACTGCATGGTAGACTCGGACACCCTGGGTGCCAAAAAACATTCCGAGCCAGATGTAACGAGGAAGCCTCGACTTCCTCTGAGGGCCATTCCTGTAGGTAGATCTCTCTACAAAAAAAAAAAAAATATTCTGAGAAAATAGATCTACGCTAAAAAATACGACAGGACGGAGAGATGCGGAAGCGAGTCTGGGAGAGGTCCTCTTATCTTACTTTTACTCTGTAGGGAAAACAGGAGGAACCGCAGCTCAACCGGGGGATTATCTCTACCTAAACAAGCGAAGTCGACGAACCTGTGGCTACCGAAGAAAGAGAAGACTAAATTTTTGTAGACCGGTCAAGGAAGGGGGGGAGAAGAATGCGTCTCCTGTAAAAAACCTAATAGTATGGGAGTGCTCTCAAAGTCACCCTAGGCGAACAGGAGAGGGGGATAATTCCTCCATACTACGAGAAGGGGGGGGGGGGGGGTCGTAACCGGTCGTCGTGGGAAACTAATAGAATTGTTAACTATGGAGATGACTCTTGGGGGTGAACGAGATAGAAACATCGTTCTCCAAGGGGAAAACGTCTCATCTTGGAAGATACGAAATAAGCGTAGTCACACGAGTGGATACAAATCAGAAATCGCGACAGAAGACCAGTACACCTTACATCGAAAAATCGCAAACGGTTCCGTCACGAGGGGGGAGGACTCAAAGCCCTTTTTCTTATAGTGGCGAGCGTATGCATTCTAGTTCGAAAAGGATGGACCGAAGACCAAACGCCTCCCACGAAGCAATTTGACGATATTGATAGTACCTAAGAACAGAAGTTAAGGAAGGTGGGAATTATGTCTAGCTTCCAGAACGTTGTGCGAGTCGATGCCGACTCAATTGCAATTTGCCCACTATTCCGAGGGGTGCTTGCGAAGGGAAGGGATAAACCGCCTCTCAATCCACTTGTAGCATATTTCGTTTGAGGGAGGATGTAGTCCTTATATCTGGAAATAAGAGACGACAAGATCTGGAATAGGACCTTATCTCTGGGGTATCCGGACCACAAGAGAGAAACAGACTTTCCAGTGGTAAGAGAGCTAAGCGGCCCGCTGGAGTCATCCGTGCCGAAAACCGTCTGAGGAGGGCATTCTGATCTTGGAGGGTCTGCCATGACAAATCATTTAAAAGGGTGGAAAAAACTGGGATATACTACTTGGGGGTCCTCCGCAGGCCTTCCGTAAAACCTTCGAAAGAAGTGTTTATTGTTTTGAGTGAGTATGAGAGAGTGAGGGGGGGAAAAATCAAGTAAGGATGTCTCCTCTCGCTGGAAACATCAAAAAGTCGAAAAGATTACTCTAATCGGGAAGTGTTAGAACACTCAGTCAACAATTAAGAGGTATGAAGCTCTAGAGGGAGATCTCCATACACATCCGTCTCCAAAGTATAAGAGAATACCATCAAGTTAAGGGAAAACTCAAGGACCGGTCGGCCGACAGGAAGGTTAGTTGCGCTTGTCCTCCTCGGAAAGGGGTCGAAAAGGTAGCAACCAGACCCAGGTCGGAAAGAACATCCGCCCCTAAGCCGACTTAGATGCGCAGGGGGAAAGGCTGGGTGCCGAGACGAGCAGGGAAAAATTTCACAGGGGGGACAGGGGACGTCTCCACAGGGAGACGACAGACAAAAAGAAGAGTTGTAAAACACAGGCAGAGCCAGGATTGAACGCCATCCGAGAAGAAACTTCTTAAACAGGGAGTCAGGCGATCTTTCTTTATCAAAAACTGTCTATGAGCGGGAAACGAGAGGGCCGAGAAAGTAGGAGGGGACCGTAAAACGGAGCCCTAAAAACTTGGGGTGGACTCCGTGGGGGGGGGGGGTGGGTTGGGGGGTTTTTGTCGGCTGATTCTTAGAGACCAGAAAGGTGGGGGCCTCGTTTCCAGTTTGCTGGGGAAACTCAGAAGGTAGGCTTGAGAGTTGACGACACTGATGTGACGAGGACCAAACAAAAAATTCTTCATCTAGCGGTTGGCAGTTAGGGAAAGAACTGGGTGCTCCCGAGGATTGAAAAAGACACGCAAGGATTCTGAAATCCAGTGTGAGAGGAGGGGGCCAGGGGCCCACGGACTTCGGCCTTAGGATAAGCGAGAAGGGCGGTAGGTTAAGTCTTCATCAGGTGTACCTAATATGGTGCAAAAAAAAGAAGAGAAGGGTGGCGCGAGGACCCGACGCTGAATACCTCCTGATTCTCAATCCCTTTCTTTGTCAGAGATGCAAGGGACGGAAGAAAAGGCAAGAAGCGGGAGAGTTTGAAAAAGATCCCGATGAGAGGTATCAGTACGGAACCGTCGGCTGCAACCATGCCTCTCCTCGGGGAGGCCCTCTTCGGAAACGCTCCCATGGCGGGTCAAAAAAAAGAAGAGAAGATAGGGATCCGGGGGAGAGTTGTCACGAGACCTAACCGGGAGGAAGAAAGAAGAGGGCAGTCCACCGAGGAGCCAAGAGCCGGATCGTTCAACCACTCCACAAACTAAGGATGGGTATGAGAAGGAGATAAGACGAATCCAAGAAAGAGGGATTTCTCATCTAGGAGGGAGCGGGAAGGCCCGAAACAACTCAAGGAAGTTTGGGGGCATATCTCTGTTAAAAAACAACACCGCGATCCTACTACAAAAAGGGCCGGAAGGGGACGCCAACGGCTAGACGACTGCAATGAAAAGGCGAATCTTCACCGGTCGAACGGGTAAGAGAACAAAGACATAGGAGGGAATGAACCGCTCACACCACCTCCGGACACACGAAGCCACGCATCTTACTAATTAACAGTGAATCGAAACAGAAAGTGGGGGAGATACTTGGACCCTATCAGGTGAACCGATAGAAATTAAAATTCACCTGATACCCCTTAGTACCAGGAAGGGAAATAGCCTTTACAGTAATCCCGAGAAAATCGGTCAGAGTCAAACAGGGGGGGACCCTAATGACTGAAATAATAGAGGAACAGAGAAAATCAGTTGAACAGCAATAGACGACAAAGAAACCGATCCTGAATACTGGTAGGGAGAGGAAACGGATTCGAATCAGCTTGCTAAGAAGGGTAAGAAAAACAGGAAGCTTCTGGAATGAGAAACGCAAATGTGGAGAAAAGGTCAACGTCCCAGGCCGAGAAGGACTGAGGACGGGAGAGGAAAGAAATCACTCCTTGCGCGACTAGAGCAAGTCGGAGATTTCGACGTGTGGTGGCCGGAGTGAAGGGATGGAGAAAAAAGCCATATCGGAATTCATCGAACATTAACGACCTGGTAGCCCGGGCGCGGAACTGAATCACTGTCCTTAAGCGAAGGGGGAAGAAAGGGGATCAAGGAAGGTTGCTGGACTTACATCGCATGATGGGGGGTACGACAACAAGGAAAGAAAGGGTTGAGGCCTGATGGGGGGGGGAAGTCGGATATGGACGATTTCGCGGCATAGTCGCAGCAAGCGGGGGAGGATGGCACAGAAACGGATGGGCGGATAAGAGAGCACATCACAGAAAGAGCAAAAAAACCTACTTAAGTAGGGGTCGAATGAAACGGCCCCCTACCAAAGCTAGACAAGAAAAAAAGACCGGTGGGTGCCGCACGAAGATCTGTCATAAAGCGGGCGAAAGCTTCCCGAGAAAAAGGAGGCTGTCGGGCTGAGAGATAGAGAAAGAAGCGCAGGTGTAAAGACTGTCTCACGGGCGGGTGTGGTCGTTCGTCGTCTCAGAACGTGGTTGTCAGAGGTAAAACACCGAGAAAATACATTGTTCAAAACTCTGAGATCTGCTCAGATGGACGAGCGAGCGCGGCGATCAAAGATCGCTACATCTACCTTCTCGATGAAAATAGGACGTGGAGACGGAGCATGGATCCGTGCGGCTAAGACCCTGGCATAAGCTAAGTGGAAGAGGATGACAGTCAAGAT
>Ga0179591_1317854_pt1 | contig 15115 bp, 24 predicted proteins | sample CZOMad2_1_08_16f_FD_182891 | JGI IMG/M metagenome (GOLD analysis project Ga0179591, IMG submission 182891) | Vadose zone soil fungal communities from Angelo Coast Range Reserve, California, USA - CZOMad2_1_08_16fungal (PacBio error correction) | ecosystem: Environmental > Terrestrial > Soil >...
AACGACCACGGAAGCAAGGTTTCGCAATAAGAACCAATTACGCGAAAGAAAATGAGGACACGGAGGAGAAAAAAGCCAAGCAGGTTGCCTAGGGTTGAGTAGGGAGGACTGGAGGGACGACGCCGGAGCCAAAAAAGTGGAACCGTAGAGGGGGGGGCGCAAGGAAATTAAAAGAAATCAAAGTAAGAAACTCATGACAAAGAGACAAACAGACTCATGGGAAAGGGGAACTCATTCACCATCCAACGGCCAATGGCGCAAGGCAGTCAACAGACGCGTTGGGCAAAAAAGCGAGAATACGCCGCTGAAACAAAAGGAGGTCTTCCAAGAAAAAACCTTTCCAAAGAAGCACGGCCGAGACAGAAAAAGGTCTTGAAAAAAAAGAAACCAGAACAGGACAAGAAAGAAAGAAGTGGGTCATCATCGGGGGGACACCTGAAGTCGATTGCTGTTGAGGAAAAGAATGAGCGTTGAGGGACCTAATGAGTGAGGGGAAAAAAGGTGATGCCAAAAGGCACAAACCAGGGCAGGGTTCACATCAGCCAACAGAAAGATCGGAAAAAGTGTTGAATAAGGGACAAACAAACCCTGAAACTGGCCCGAGCTTGGAGAGCAAAGAGAAGATGGTTAAACGGAAAGTGCTGTCCGCGGAGAAGAAAAAAATGCTGGCGATAGTGGAAGGGGACCACTTGGGAAATTTACTGCCGAAACTCAAGAGGGGATGAGCCTGTCAGAGGCCTGTGCGCCCAAGGCAGGAACAGAGATTCATCAACCTGGGGAAGGGAAAAAAAAAAATCAGAGGGACAGGAAAGGGCTGGGTAGAGCAAAAAAAGGAACACCGCTGGGGGGACGGAAAGTCAAGCTCCAAAAAGCCCAACTCTAGTCTTTTCGCCAGAAGCATAGAAAAAAGAAACAAAGCAAGTGTATAACAGAAATCAGAGAAGAATTAGACGTGTCCCGCATAATTACCTACACTAGACGGGGCTGCCCAGGGGGTGTCAAGGGAATCGTACGCTGCGCTGAGCGGAAAAGGAGGAGGCAGGGTTATGATGCCAACAACCGTTCAAAAACGAAAGCTGAAAGTTACGGTCGGAAAAAGGCAAAAGTTATATGGGAGGTGCTGGTCACTCTCTAAGAAATTTTAGGGAGGACCCGGGGAAAGTCACTGTAAAAAAGGAGTCATTGGGAAGTAACCTTTCAGTAGTTCAAAGTTTCAGACAGAACGCCTTTTTTGAACAGCCTCAGCGGTAAGGCCAAGGAAAAATAAGGGTGCACCAGGGAAAGGGACAAAGTCGAAATGCCAATGCGCTGGGCCGCCTGGGGCATGACCATGATTGTGAGCAAACGGGTGGGGGGAGCTTGGTGGGAAAAAAGTCAACTACCCTTGAGGGGACTTGAGGGAGGGGGGTCCAGTGACCTCTCTGGTCAACGGTGGACTGCTCTGGCCTCAATACTTTACAAATAAACAGAGGGGGGAAAAAACGAAAAACCTAAAAACACAGGGGGGAGAGAAAAATTTGTCGATTCCGGGATTTGGCAAAACGGCCGCAGTGAGGGCGTGCGCTTCGAAAAGGGACACGAAGAAGAAAGCAAAGGGAAGGGGGGAGACCTGTGGAGGGAGAGTAATTCAGGAACGGGTCTCCTCCTACAACGATGCGCCATTTTCGTTTTGCACAAAGGGGTTTTGATTGCTGGGGTCTTTCTTCAGAAGCGCTGCCCATTCGGGCCATCCAAAACCAGGGGGAAAAGCTCGACTTAGGGCAGGGGGGGGGGTAGACTCAAACCTAATCTGGTGGCGCGCTACAAAGAGGGATCGAGGACATGGTCCCACCTCGAGGGCGGGGAAGGCAACACCCCCGAGGCCACCTTGTTTTCGATCGACCATGGGAACATCGGGGCTTTCCAGCCGCAAAAGTGGAAGGGGGGGGGGAAGGCAAATAAAGAGTGGGTGGTTTAAGAGCTTCACCCATCTTTTATCAATTCTCGACCCGCGCCAAAAAAAAAATCGAAAAGGACTGCAAGGGACGGGGGGGGGAAAAAGGGGGCCAGAGACAGGGTGAGTTAATCGGGGAAGCGCTGAAAGCACCGACTACTGTGCGGCGGGCCGAAGGAAGGGAAGGAAGGGACTACAGGGGAGGGGGTGTCATAATCTCCGATAAACCTGGCCAGAGGGCCCACAGAAGGGAAAATCGCGACGATCTAGAAGGGGAAGGAAACGAGGTGTGTGGCCGCCGCCGGGAGTTTGAAATTCAACTGCTAACGAAAAAGTAGCAAACCAGTAAACAGTAGGAAGTCTTTTAAGGGTCGCCAAAAGAGGCTCCGTCCAAGGGGTGACACAGAAGGGGAGGAAGGGGGAAATGTGACAAACACATCAAGTCCGCCTAAAAGCGAGCGGCAACCCAAGCTTGGGGTGAACGGGGGTCATCGTCCGGCCACAGAGGGTGGGCCCAAAAAACCCTGGGAAAGAAAGAAAAAGTGTTCCGAACGGGCCAAAACAAGGAGTTGAAGGCGGGCCAGGCAGGAAGAAATAACGCAGGAACGGAAAACCTGATGACCGCACCTACCACCTGGTGAGATGTTCACAAGGAAAAAAAACTGTTTCCGGGGAACGAAAAACGGTAGGGGGGGAGGAGGGGACAGGCCCCTCGGACCAAAGCGCGAAGTCCGCCAAAGGCGCTGTGGGAAGCAGGACGGGGGGGGGGGTGATCCTGCCAAGGAACGCCCGAAACAAAACCCCCCTTCTGCCACACGGAGAAAACGACAAATGGCTAGAACAAAGGAGAGGGAAAGGGTGTATGGGAAGGGGGGGTGCCCCAGGAAGGGAGGTTCCACCCCTATATGTGTTCGACGGAGCAATTGATATGGAGGTCAGACGGGTTGAAAGGGGTGTACCCAGGGGGGAAGACTGGGCAAAAAGGGATCGAATGACGCAAACTGCTGACCTCGAACGAACAAGCCGAAAGGGTTCACAAAAAATAAAAAAAGGGGCAACCAGCCGCCGGCACGGTCCAGCGGGGAAAAATGGCCAGACGTCAGGAAGGGGGGGAACTTAGGGAGATCATCACACTTGGCCGGTTGGGGGCAGAATACAACAAAGAGAACAACAAGGGAGGGGGAAGGGATTGTTGTCGAAAGATCTCCGGGGGGGAACAGCAACTAAGGAGGAGACCCCGACACCAAGGGGTTGATTGGCACACGGCGGAAAGCAGCGGAACTGAAGAGCAAAACAGATCTAGAAAGGGAGAACTGAAAAGGTGAAACGCGAATGCGACAGGACATCAATACACGGTTGGGGAAGAAAGAAAAACGACAGGGGAAAGGGGAGGGAGTTTCAAATTTAGTGAAGTAAGGCGAGGGGGGGTGGAGTTCGCTTCTTGTTTCTTAGTCGTTGCGAGGGTCGTTCAGGGGGGTCATTAGTCTCTTCTTTTGCAGGGGTATAAAACTTTTAGTTGGCGGGAGGGTCTTGACGTAATCTAGGGCAACGCCCGCCGGAAAGAGGACAATTTGGGGAAAAACGACAAGGAAGGGTTGCAAGGGAAGGCTGGGGCCGGCATGACTGCCACACGCGGCTGAACTCCGAAAAGCTTAAGTCGGGCCTGAAAAGGTATGGAATGAAAACGGCGAGAACGACAGGGGGGGTATAACCGGGATCAGTGGGACGGCACTAATGGAGGCATGCACTGGGCAGTGAACAGACGTAAGGGCGGCCGGCTAACAGATCACCGGCGCCACAATTTTACCACGGGGTGTACTAATCATGGACTGGCGAACTGGTAGGCGAAGTAATGGGGTACTAATCAGGGAACAGGGAAGGGGGGAAGGAAGGTTCTAACCAGCCCCCCCCAGCGCAGGAGGCGAAAAAAAAGAAAGTGAACGGGGAAAGGTGGGTCGAAAAAGGGAAAATCAGGTTAGGGGGTAGGAAGAATAATAACAAGCTGTTCCTGGATGAGAGGAGGAGGGACGGGCGGCCTGGAGGTGTAGCGGAGGTGGCCATTCAGGAAAAAAAAAAAACACGCCGCTCGTTCCGGGGCGGGGAAAAGAAATCGCCGAACAAGGAAAAGAAGAGGGGGGGCGACGTCTAAAGGGGGGAAATTGAAGGAAACGGTTCAAGCAGCTTATGCGGGGACGATGGTTTAGGAGACAAACTGTAGGGGATAGTAGTCCGGTTGTTCGTGTCCGCATTCCAATGGGGGTCACCACACGCCGTGGGAATCCCCGGCGTGTGTGAGGTCTGGGGAAACTTGAGCCGGTTTCCGTACAACGTGGATTCAAATCAAGGGCCATCATCCGTGTGGTACCAGGCAAGAAAATCCTAAGGACCGCGCCGCTGGCGAAGCAGGGGGTACGGATGGGGGAGGTACTGGAGAGAAAAGCGGGGTGTCTGCATCTAAATAGGTGAAGGGGACGACCGGGAGCCTGTCTTCAAGAATTTCCAGCAGCGAGAGCGTACTGTCAGGTGTGAGTGGGGGGAACACAAAATGGGGGCTTGTGTTGGAAAAAAAAAAGGAAAGGTGGTCAAAAAGGGTATCAGATAAGAGATGGTGCGCCCCGCCCAGCTAGAGATGAGCCGGAAAGGGAGAAGAACCAGGGGGGGTTCAAAGACGAAACGAATTCGTCCACAAAAGTAGAAAGAGAGAGAGAAAAAAAAAAAAAAAAAAAGGTGGCGGGGAAAAAGAGGGGCTTTAAAGGGAAACACTGCCAACCCGACCTTGCGCAGTGAAACGCATGAGCTGTGTCAGGTGGAGGTAAGATCAAAAAACTTCGGGGAAAAAAACACAAACGGAGGATGGGAGTGAAAGATATATATGTGGAAGCGAAGCATCGTAATGACATCAGAGAAAGGGGGGGAACTGGCAGGACAACGTTCGTTGGGGGAAAGTGGTGGTTTCGTTTTCAGGCGGTCAACGAGAGGGAGCAAGGAGGTGGGGGGTTTGAGCAAGTCGGAGAAAAAATTGAGTGAGGGGAGGGGGGGGGGGGGAAAAAACCTGGGGTTCAGAAGTTTCCCGGGATATGCGAACCTACTGGGGCAAAGACAACCAGAATCTAAAGAAACTTTGAATTACCGTGGGGGAACAAAGAAGCAAAGAGAAGGAAAAGGACGGCAGAGTGGGCTGGAACATAAAGGGGGAAGCCGGCCGAAGAGCACGAACGATTATAGACGGGACTGGGGAAATGCAAAGGACCCAGCAATCCAGCGACACCAGCCCGCCAGAAAGATCAGACCGTAGTGGGGCCGAAAAAGAAAGATAGGGAAAAAGGGGGAGAGGGAGGGAGTGAATCCTGGGATCAACAATAACTCGTCACCTGAAAAAGGAAAAAGCGGGTGTATGGTCGGGGTGACCAGGGAGGAGAAAAAGTTAAGCCACCGAGAAGGAGACAACCTAGGTAACTCAAACTAAAAGCCATCCAGCAAATCGCTTGGGAACCGGTCCCGAACAGAAAGAAGACGGAGTCCGTTTGAGGGGGAAGGGGGGGGAGAGACTCAAAAAAAAAAAAAAAACCGAAGCGGTCAGGGTGGAAGAAAGGGGCCAGGGCCTATCAACAAATCATCGCGCCAGAGAAGAAAAAATAATCAAGAAAAGAGGGGAAAAGAGGACAAGGAATAGGGGAAAAAATGCAATAATATCAAGGGGCCCCCCGCGTTGAACTCGGTTCGAAAGCCTGCGGCTTGTCCGCGGAGACTAACTACATGGAAGAGGTGGTAAGGACAAGGGGGAGAAAGAAACAAAGAAGGCTTCAACAAGAATGATAGCAAACAGTGGGGCGCCGGGGGGGAAGTGACGAGGTAAGAAAAAAGCAACTAGATTTAAAGCATACCAAAGGAGTGGCAGCCAAGATCGGACAGGTTCATAGAGAACGAAAAGCAAAGAAAGGCGAAAAGGGAAGGAAAGGAAAATATATACAGGGCAGGGAGCAATGAAGGAAAAGAAGAAAATCAAAAGAACATGGCCTGGCGGAAAAATTGACGCATGCAATGTCCTGGTGGGGTATGGAAGAAGAAAAAAAATGACTACTATGGAAAGAAAAAAAAAATCAGAAAAAGAACCTAAAAAGGGATGATGACTCTGCACAACAGTTGAATCAGGGTCAGGATCGACGCCCTCCTAAATGGCCGAAAGGGGGGACGAAAAGAAAAAAGGCAGGTTGGTCGCCCGAAACACTTGGAAACGTAGGGGGGGCCCCGAGGAGGGGAATTTCAGAAAAGAAATAACAATCACCAAAATGGGCGGGGCGATTACCGACAGACAAGGAAAAGGGATGGAAAAAACCAAACAGGGAAAAAGGAAGGACCACGGTTTAATGCCCGGCCAAACCAGGGAAACCTCAGGGGGGGGCAGATGGGAAAGAGCATCGGTCATCAGGGGGTTCAAAACCGGCGGTAGGGGGGCAGGAGAGCATAATCAAGGGGAAGATGCCCTAAAAAAACGGCCCCAGTCGCCGCCACTCCAGCAACCGTGAGAATAAGACAAGGCCCCAAATGGGGAATCTGACGAAAAGAGCTGGGGACCAAAAGAAAAAAAAAAACCTAAGAGAATCAATTCGAAGGGTCGCGCCGCAGGCGAACTGTTAAAAAACACATTTCGGCGAAAAAAGACCGTAAGGGGAAAAAAGAGTGACCGACGGCCGCCTAATTTGTCAGAACGGTTTGACGGAGGAAGCGACCATTAAAGTGGTGTCAGGGGGAAAAAGAAAAATGGAAGGGGGGTGAAAGTCAACAAGGGGAGGTGCGATCAGGAGCCGCGGCGGCCCGAGGTTTAGGGGAAATGCAGAAGACCCTGCAAGGCTTGTGACCGTCGAAAATTTCGCAAAATATGTCGGAACGGAAAACCGCGCATGGGGAATGAAGTGGTGGGGGGTCTCAGAGGAGGGGGGGGGTCGGGGACCGTGTCAGTTATGAGAGTGAGAACGCATATTAGGATCGAAAAATTGGAGGGTCGCACATCATCGAAATCGAAACTGAAGGGGAAGCATTTTGACGAAAAACAGAGGGGAAAAGGGGTAGTCAAGGGAAGAAAGTGAGTCCAAAACAGCAGTTTAAACCCTCCCGCAGCCGGAACAGAGATCGAGAGACCAAGATGCAAAAAGTTTGGAGGGGGAGTAGAAAAGAGGAAATCAACAAAAAGGGGGGGGAAAAATTCATGCCATTCCTGAAGTGTCCCGGGGAAAGAACGTTCGGCAGCAGCGGAGCGTCACCGCACGAGGATACCACCGGCCCCGCAGTGAAAAAGTGCCTCCGAGAGAAATGAGGGAAGAGAACTAAACAAAAAAAAGAGAAGGTACCGGAAAAAAAACGGCGAAAGCCGACGAAATGGCAAGACCGAACCGGTGAACCCAAGCAGGGAAAAGGAGAAAAAAGAAAGAAAAGAAAAGCGATAAGCTGGGAGAGAGGACAAAGTGGAAGCCTAACGACCTCATGAAAACCAGGCTCCGCTGCCGGCCGATGGCACGCAGCGCGGCCGAAACGGAAATGGCGCTCCCGGCACGCAAGCGGGTGATAAGGGAAAAAAAAAAAACAGTGGATAAAACAGAAAGGACGGCAGTCTCCAAAAACCTCGAAGCGCCACACCGCAGCACCGGAAAGGAATCGAGAGATAGAAATTATATCCCTGTGGGGGGAATCACTAAGACCAAGGAGAGGGGGAATTTTTTCAATTAATTAAGGAAAGTAGAGGAAGACGAAAGTCTCTATGAATGCCATCCGAGCAGCCGCAGTGGAGGTAGCCGACCACCAAACACATCGACAAAAAAAAACAAGGAGAAAGAAGGGGGAGAACAAAAGCGCCAGAGAAGGAAAAAAGGAACGGTGTAATCGGTGGACAGGATGGCCCGTGCCGTAGGAACAAAGAGCCGCCCGGGCAAAAAGAAGGTGGTCTGCAGAAAGAAAAAGTGAAAGAGGGAAAGGATACTGGGGTCAGGGCCGGTAGACGAAAATGGCGTAGAGACACAGAACAAAGACCGATAAGGTAACACGACTAACAGACGGGCGTGGGAAGGGGGGGGGGAAAAAAAAAAAAAGGGAAGCCCTGATATACCAAAAAAATGCTCCCAGACCCTATCGGACCACAGGGCAGCCAAAAACGCACATCCTAAGTGTAGTAAAAGACGTGGAAAAGCAGCCATGATGGAAATAAAAGAACACACTGGGAGGGAGGTCTGAAAAACGAAAAAAAAAAAAAGAGCCTAAGGACCGCCGCTTGGCGAGCGTGTAGCAACCACACGCGCCTTCGTGCTCGAAACTCAACAGAAAAAAGCCCCTTCAAGTTAAAGTGAAAAGGGGTTAGGGATGAGAGAAGAAAAAGAAAAAAAGGGGGGCGCAAAGACCCCGAACAAAAGAAACATAGAGAGACCGGCCCATCCCAAAAAAGCGCCGAAGTCGACAAGCAATCGAATGGGGTATAGCAGCACGGACACCTACGAAAAATCTGCCAGACGAGACGAAAAGGAAAAAAAGGGGGGAAACAGGAGTGAAAAAAGCGAGGGCAGACTTCTGACCGCTGCGCTTGGCCGGAAGAGAGCCAAGAATGCGGTTGGGAAAACACCTCATCATGGCCAAGCCAGAGGGACGAAAAGACGACAAAATAGGGAAAAGGGGGACCAAAAAAAAGAGGCAGGGAGGGAGGCAGCTGGTACCACCTGTCAGGGGAAAAGAAAACGCTTCAGCAAAGTCGAAAAAAAAAGCTTTAATGGCGCGCAGCGTCCGGACTTGGGAAATGGCCATATGATTGTTGACAGGAGGTAAATACGGAAAAGAGCGCAAGGGGTCGGGTCGGAGGGGGGGAAAAAACCGCCCTTTACGTTGAAGGTTAGGGCAGAACGAACAGGGAAAAAAAAAAGACGTCCAACAGGTTTGAAGACAGCAGATACCCCATACTCTGAGCCCCCCAAAAAACCACCCCCAAAAAAAAAGAAAACAACAAAACAACAAAAAAAAAACGTAACTGGGGGGAAAAGTTGAAGAACGGAGAAAAATCAGAAGTAAGGGTTTTCTTGAGAGTCCGACGTGCTGCTCGGGCGAAATCTCAAAACTAAACAAAACAAAAAAAAAACAAAAAAACGGAGAAAAGAGAGAGATCCCCGAAGAAGCACGTCTGGCAATCAACAAGGGGACCGGTTACGCGACGGAAATCAACTCACAAAGAGGGCAAAACTGAAAAGGAGGGAGGGGAGGGGGGGAGGGGGAAAAAACCGCCCCCTAAAAAAGGGGGAAAGGGTTCGGAGGAACGCGGCGCATTAACGGCAAAAAAACTGAAGGAGTCGAAAGAAGAAAAAAAAAAATTAATACGGTAGAAAGAAAAGCCATATGGGGGACTCGACAAGACACCATCCTCGGGCGGCCGAAGAAAACGCTGCGAGCGCGCCCATTAAGGAGGCAGGAAACCAAAAAAAAAGAAAGGAAGGCCGTCCAGGAGAGGAAAGGTCAAGACGACAAAGGGTGAAAAAAGTAGGAAGGGAAAAAAAACAAAAAAAGACGCCCATAAATTTTGGGGCATCATCAATGGGGGACCGGAAGGCCGCGGGGGGAGTTTCGGAGGGAACCAAATTGAGCTTGAGGAAAAGAAAGGATGTGGGGTGGACGGAAGAAAAGAGGAAAGGGCCGGCCAAAAAAAAGAAAAAGGAAAAAATTTCAAAGAAGCAAGCCGCCTCGAACAGGTTGTTGAAAGAAAGGGGAACACATCAAAGGTCGCCGAAAAAAAAAAAAAGGAGAGACGGATTCAATATGTCGTATCGGGGGCCCGCTTGCAGTATCATCAGAAATGCTTGCTGTCTGGTCCTTGATGATGCGACAGGGGCCTAAGATTAGAACCGGACAATTGGCCCTATCTCTGGGGCCTTGCGAACAAGGGTAGCGGGCGAGATATCGAACCCTTGGAAGACAATAATTCATGGGGGGAAGTGTTCGGCATGTCTAGAAAGTCGAGCAGAAGGCTGCCGCCTTGGGGCAAGCAAGCCTCGCAAACAGTGATTCTAGGGGAAAAGGTGGACGGGAGAGGGAAACCGAAATCGCGCCTACAAAAGAAACATGAGATCCAGAGCATCATGAAGAAAGCCCAAAGGACCGAAAAGAAGGCAAACACCAGGGGGAAGGCCTGAAAGGGGGGGGGGCACATCAAAAGGTAACAACCATGGCGCTTGGCCGGGCGGGATCGTGATCTTGAAAAAAGGGCAACAGAGACGACAAAAGCGGAGACGGACTGAGGAAAAGTGAGACGGGAGGTTGAGGGGAGAAAAACTAAACTTTTCGGTAAAAAACAAAACCGGAAAGGGTCTCAGATGGAACGGGAGGGACCGGGGGGAAAAAAAGGGATGAACGTTCGAAAGTTGACAGAGGAAAAAACGGCGGCTTACCGGCACGTGCATCTGCAACCGTTACAACATTGCCAACGAAACGGAAGAGGAGCGGTGCAGGAAAGGGGGGTGGATCCAAGGGGGGGGGGGGGGGGCACAAGGAACTTTGTCGGCGGGCAGACCCGAAGAGGGGCCAGCCCGGGCATTTACCTTCGCAGAGAAAAAACGAGGGGCAACTGGGGGAGGGAAACAGAAAGGAACGAAAGCAAATTACGGAAACACAATAGGGGGACGATACTCCACCAAGGGCTATATGGGCTAATTCCCGGGATTGACGAAGGGAAAAGATGACCGGGGAAGAAGAAGTCTTTCCAAAAAAAGAAGAAAAGCACCACAACCTGGCGGTGAAAAAAAAAATACGGTTTCCTGCTCACGCCTAAAAGACCGCGGAAAGTGAGGCAAGGAGACGGAAGGAAGAAAAAAAAGGGGAGATCACCAATTCAGGTCATTTGAAGAGTTTCTGGGAAACGAAACAGGAAAACCTTGGAGAAAACAAACCAAGCCGAAGTCAGCGAAGAAAGAGGAAAGACTTGAGGGGGGTGGCTCGGAAAGGTCCCAGAAATGTGTAGCTGCATTAAATCAAATGAGAACTCGACCGAAAGGGTTCTGGAAGAGGACTATGAAGAAAGAGACACCCGGGGCGCTGTTTCACAAGACAATTTTGACGAGGGGGATTGGGTAGAAGAAAGGGGGAATGGGGGTGAGAAAAAAAGTGTGGTTTTCGATGAGGTGGGCACCATGATTGAAAAAGAAAAAAAAAGAGCAGACGGTGCGAAATGAACACCGAGGGGTCACAGATGTACAAAGAGAAGAAGGTGGTATCTGGTCTACGCATACAAGTCACGGAAGAACTAGATAGAATTAGGTTCTGTGGGCGGGAATGAATTGCATGTTGGTCAAGTAAACTTTTTTTTGGCGTGATACTAGTAGAAGGAAAAGCGAGGATAGCTACGCCCCCCTAATGTGAATCAGTGCAGTATGCCAGAAGCCTCTGGGGTGGTTTTTGGGAAGAAAGAAGTGGGGGGATGGCACTCTTCAAGGAAAAACGTTGTCGCAACGTAAGCGGTAACGGCGGTCTGTCGAAAACCCAAACGAAGCGAACGTTCAGGGGCGGGAGGGAGTGGAGAGTGAAGAGACGACACCTTTTGTCAAAAAAAGATGGCCGAAAGAAAGCCCAAGACCAACCTGTTCAACGTCATCTCCAATGCCGCGCGGTGCCAGACCGGAACGTGGGGAAAATAAGGTAGACAGGAAAAAATCAGTGAGGAAGGTTCCGCAAGGAAAGAAAAAATGCCTCAAACGAAAGAAGCCCCTGATCCGCCCTACCAGCCACGCAGAAGAAGCTTGTAAAGAAACCTGTGGAAGGGGTACCGAAAAACTGGGAAAAGGGGGGTAGATGCTACAAAGCCATTAACTACAAAGGCGCGGAAAGCGCCGCGCCCTTGCCGCAAAAAGAGGAATAACAAAACAAAGGAAACTCGACCTGGGAAGGGGAAGGAACAATCTAGAGAGGCAAGAAAGGGATGTTCTGCAAAAAGAAAAGTTGTCGGCGCGGGCCGAGGGGGGCAGCACGGAAGAAATTGCAGAATTAAGTGCTGAGGAAAGAGGGGGAGGGTAAAAAGTTTGAAAGGTAAAAAAAAAGCCGCCTATCCTCCTCCAGGGGGCTGCCCTGGTGCTCTACGGAAAAGCCCCCGAATGGGGAACACACCTGGGAGAAAAGAGGGGTGAAGTATGAGCCAAGGGATCCAGCTTGGGTAAGCCAATGGCCGCTGCAACAGGGTGGTGACACCTGAAATCGAAAGGGAGAAAGAAAAGGGGGGGCCTGTTAGAGGTATCACAAGCGCATTGCGGTTGATTGAGAGGGGTTCGAAAGAAGATGCATGGGGGGCCAAGACGAAGGAGACGGGGAAAACCACCACGGAATGTGGAATTGCGGAAAACACGCTGGAACGGAGATCACGTAGGGGAGAATTGAAAAGGGGAAACTTGGGGGGGCAAAATGGGGGGGCAAAAAATAACAGCAATCAAAGTCAGGGCTCGGGGCTGGAATTTACGGCAGAAGGACGATCTTTTGCGGGTGGGGGAGAGGGAAATCTAAGATCATGAGAAACTAACCAGCGAATCGTCAATTTTTAAAAAAACCCCAGTCAGGGGTAGGAAAATTGCGGGAAGGGCAAGGTAGGACCCCAGCTGCTCTCCCCCGACGCGACAAAGGGAAGAGAAGGGATGGGGGGGACTGCGATGGAAAATGAAAAGGGGGCCGATCGTGCTGCACAACAGGACATACTGCAACGTGAACTAAACCAAGGAAGGGGGGGGAGCAGAAAAACAAACAAGGAAATCAGGTCGACCACCCGGGTGCGATCATTAGGTGACTCTGAGGGGTCGGGGAGGGAGGAAAAAATACGGGCGAAAGACAGACCCTTAATTTCCTACGGACGACCAGAAAACAGCTTTCGCGAGGGGAAAACACGAGGGGGGGAAAATTGGAAATGAAAAAATGGGGGCCCACCAATGGCGACGGCTTATCAGCCTGGTCGGGGATTCTCGGGGAGGGGCGGAGGAATGAATTGGTAAAAGGGGTTATAAAGGAAAAAGTGGTGGGCCCCTTCACATTTTCACAACCCTTACCCAAAGAAAAGGAAGGGGACAAAAGGCGCAACCTCTGAGAAGAACCCAGGAAAATCCGCGCGGCAAGGGCCACTCAGGTAATCCGTTGAGAGATGCGTCACGGGATGGAGGGTGGCAGGAAAGCTCTTCGTCGCAGTGGCCGCAAACAGGGGTACAACAAAGCAGAAACAAAAAAAATACCAAACGAAGGGTTGTGAGGGGGGGTCTTTAGAAAAATTTCGGCCTTCAACTTTCATAAGGAATCCAAAGATTCTGTTCGGGGGAAAAAGCCCCACTGGAGAAAAAAAAAAAAGGGTGCGGGCGGGCGATGCTGGGCCGGGGGGCGAAAAAGCGCAGAGGAAGCATTGAACTTGCAGGCGCAGGCTTCAAGAAGAAGCAGCGGCTGGGGAAGAGGGACTAATAAGGGGGGGCGGAGTCCAAAAAAAGGTAGAACAACAGGGGGTGTCCACAGTGAATAAGATGAATTCTTGGGTCGGAAGACCCCCAGAGAAGAGCAGTCCTAGGGGGGAAAAAAAAAAAAGGTGGAAAAAAAATTGTGTTTGCAAACACGAACGCAACTAAAATGAGTGTCCGCGAGAATTTCTCAAACCAAATACAGGGAAGGAAAGAGGGGGGAGGGGGACTCAAAAAAAAAAAAAAAATGCACCGACCGTGCGCCCAGACAAAAACCAGGATAGCGTTGAAGGGACGAGAGTTCCGAGAAAAAAAAGATCACCTGAAAAAAACAAAGAAAGGGAAGGGAAAGAAATAGGTAGGAAGAGGACGCATCTTACATGACATAAAATCTCCTGTTGTACTGCGTACGGGTGGTGGTCATTTTTCAAACAAGGGGGCAAGAAGAATGGAAAATGAAGTGGGTGGTGTGTTTGGAGGCAGGATCTGCGACACGAATTCGTCGTCGTGAAAACCGGTTGTCCACTGGAAAAAAACAGGGGGGAAGAGGGCACATCACAAGAAAAGGGGAGGGCGCACAAAAATCTCGTGATCAAGGGGGGAAAATCGTTGGGACAACAACAAAAAAAGATCAAAGGTACTCCCAGAGAATGAGAAAGGTGGTGGGGAAAAGAAGGGGGGGGAACTGAAAAAAAGGCAAGGGGGCAGCTAGAACGAGACTGCGCAAGGCAACCCCATCAAGCGAGAGCTCCGCAGCGACGAAGCCGGGCGGGGGGCAAAAGAAAAAATCAAGGAAGGGGGGACCGCCAGGGGATTCGGGGAAAAAAGAGTGAACTAGGAACTTCCTGGGGGCGACCCCCGAACTCGGTATTGGGTCGGGTGACCATGATGCCAAAGGGGAACCATCGCACGGAGAAAACACGAGACAAAGGAAGATAAAAAGAAAAGAAAAGGAAGAAGAAGTGCCAGGGGAAATCCAAAAACGTAGAAAAATGCCTGGTGCGAGGCAGGGCCGAAAGACTCCCGGCAGAAGATGGGTCCTTTGTTGAAGGGAAAAACAAGAAAAAAAGAAAAAAGAATCATCTCACGAGCCAGGACATAACAGCTGAATAGCCGAGGAACAAAATGATTAAAAAAAAAAAAAAAGGGTCACCCAAAAGAGGAAAGCGGGCTGAAAGATGGGTCAGGGTCTGACTCGGAAGAGGAATTCCTGAGAAACGACAGTATCCGACCAGCTTCAACGAAACAAAGAGAGCAAAAAGGGGGGGCGAAGGCAGAATGGGGGATACAATAGAAAAGTACACTACGTCGAAGTTCCAATGGCATGCCTAGTGCAGCCGACTAAAAAGAGCAAAAGGTGAAAGTGTATCGCCGCAAGAGGGCAGGGAAAGGAAGAAGGGAAGGGGAGTAGGGATCTGGGGAAGAATAAAGAAAAACACCATCAAGACATGCACCCGAAAAAATGACGATGACCGCTTGTGTATAGTAAAGGAGAAGAAACCTAGCAAGAAAGGGAACCGTAGGGCAAATCCAGAAGGACAACGAAAAAAAAGTGGGATGATGAAGAGTACAGAAAGTAAAAGGCATCGACGCTCTCCTCCAGGTAGGCGCAACGAAATACCGGGTGTTGCAGAAACTTCGTCGGAAAAAAAAAAAGGGAAAAACTGCTAAGGGGAGAAAAGGAAAAAATCAAAAATTACACAAGCAGATGGGGATCCGCAATAAAACGGGCCCATGTCGGTGC
>Ga0179591_1272833_pt1 | contig 15113 bp, 20 predicted proteins | sample CZOMad2_1_08_16f_FD_182891 | JGI IMG/M metagenome (GOLD analysis project Ga0179591, IMG submission 182891) | Vadose zone soil fungal communities from Angelo Coast Range Reserve, California, USA - CZOMad2_1_08_16fungal (PacBio error correction) | ecosystem: Environmental > Terrestrial > Soil >...
CAGATAACCTCTTGGATCACCTAAACGGAGAAAAAAGAAGAAAAGACAGATACCAAAACAGGCTAGAAGAAGGAAAGGGGGTCTGAGTTCGCTCTCAGCCGGGAAACTTATCTGGGAAAGGAAGCACCGGGCTTTTATCTTTAAAAAAGGAGGAAAAAAAGGAGGAGGAAGGGTAATCTATGAAAGGGAAAGAGGGGGGAAGGGAGCGAATTCGTGCTGATAATGCCGAGAAGAACACGTTGAGGTGAGTGAGTTGGGGGAAAAGGGGCGCATGGGCCTCTTCAGGGGAAAAAGAAAGAACATGTGGCTCCGAAGAAAGAGGAATAGGGGGGGCGTTCACTATAAGGAAAACGATCCATCTAACTAAGAAGGGGGGAAGAAAGATTTCCATCCTGCAAAGGGGGAGGAAAAAAGAAGAATCTCGTCCAGGCCTCTGTTCTCCCTGGAAAAAAAAGATTCAAATATGCAGAGGGGGGAACAGTAGAAAGGTCGTAGAGGGCGCTATTACGACTTTGGGGATAAAGATCCCGGAGTTCCTCAAAAGGGGGGTTCTGCATCTTATTATTGCACTAAAAGAGGGGAAGGGAAAAAAAAGGTCCACACCGGACGAAGGTCGGTCCTAAAAAGCCAGGACTTCCTTCTGGTCCTGGCGAAAAGGAAAAGATCACAAGAAACGATTTACACGTTCTCAAACCAAAGGAGAGGGGAATGGTAGCCCTCCCATAACTATTTAAAGGAGAAGGGGAGAAAAATCCAACCACACCCTTCGAACATTAGCCAAAGGGGGGGAAAGTCTGGGTCGTTCGACTCATACGCTCACTCAGAGAAGGAGGAGGGCACGATTGCCTATAACTGAAGAAGGGGGAAAGATCAGCCTCAATATAAGAGGAAAAAGGGAAGGGTTTTTTACCTTCTTGCAGAGGAGATGGCCTACTCTTATGCAAATCTAAAAGGAAAAAAGTTCTATGAGTCTTAAGAGGGAAAGAAGGGAAAGGTTGCACACTTTCCTGGGGGGAAGAGGAAAGATCAGAATTTTTTCATATCATAACGACAAGGAAGCGGGGAGATTGGCTTTCACCTATTCAGGGAAGAGTGGAACTAGAGCTCCCCGGGAAGGGAAAAGCCCTCTTCTTTCAGGAAGTAGGTCCTTCCAAAAGGGGAAAGGGAAAAGGGCCTGAACTCTTATCGTATCGGGAAGTGGAATTTCCTAGGTCTTGGCAGGAAGATGTCAGAGGCCTACCTGAAGAGGGGGTGGAGGAAAGGAAGGGAAAGTTCTAATCGGTGTCGCGAAGGGGGGAAGGGGGAAAGGGGGGGGAGGGTCTTATATCCGTTTCATTCCCAAAAAAAAAGAAAAAAAAAAAAAAAGGAGATGGATTTTTCTCTGGACAACCAAAAAAAAGTCGGAGGCCTCAACAGGGGCCACGAGAGAGAAACTAAAGTGGGTTTAAGAGGGGGAAGGGAAGCTCAACTTCTATCTAGAGGGAAAGGGAGGTGCTCACGAGCAGATCCAGAAGACGGAGGGGAGAGAACAAAAATGTTAAGGGTGTTTAGGAATACCTCAGCTATCAAAGGCAAAAAAGAGTACCAGACGCAGTTTCCAGAAAAACAGGGGAAAGACCACGAGTTTTTTTTATCTTCAAAGAAGGGGGAAAGAACACAAGCGAAAGTACATCTAGGGGAGAGGATCTGAGAGAGGAGGAAATGGCGTGTCGTTTTTGAGGAAAGACGTTCAAAAATACTATAAAGAAAAGAGAGAAGAGCGGACGATGCAATCTTCAGAGGTAGAAAGCGAACACAGTTCCAAAGAGTGGGGGAAGGGAAAAGAAAAAAGAATGTACAAAAGGGAGAAACAAGGAAGGGGGCAATCACCTTCGAGCCTTTGGGGAGGAGATAAGGCATACAGGGCTTTTTTCAGAAGGGGGGGGATGATCTCATAGGAAGTCTACTTGCGAAAGAGTTAAGGTCAATTTGGACTGGATGGGGGAAAAGGGAAATCTTTTAAGTCTCCCTGCGAGAAGAGAAGGGGGAGTGACTCAGTTACCCTTGAAGGGAGAAGTGGCAAGAGTATTTGTGACATTCTGGAGGGGAAAAGAGAAGGGGAAAAGTTTTCCATCTATTCTTTACCTTCTTTGAGAGAGGAAAAAAAAAAAGATACCTTCTTTTCTCAGAAGGAAAAAGAAGAGGAAGCAATTTAACTTAATCAGTGAAAAAATGTTTGGATCTGTTGGCAATGTGGTATTTAGGAAAAAGGGAAAGGGGGAGGAGCACGTCGTGTATCTTAAGGGAAAAACGATCAGTGCCGTATGAGGGAAGAGAGGAGGAAGAGAGCTGACTTACTTTCGGAAGAGTAAGAAGAATGTCGTTGCTTAAAGGAAAAAAGGAACTCCCCGAAAAGAAAGAAAAAAGGACTTGTCTTCTTCGAGAAGGCTAGTACAAAAGAAGGAAAGAAGACGGGTTAACGGGCTTTACCAAAATCCGGACAAACTCTGTCTTCCGCAGGGAAAGGGAAGAACAAGCAGGATGGTCGTTTAACAGAATAGAAGGAAGGGGGGCAGGGGTTTGACCAGCAATTCTTAACAGAAGGAAAAAAGAAAAGAAAGGCGCTCTTGGGAAATTCAAAATCGAATCCATTAGATAGTGAAGCTGGAGAAGGAAAAAAGGAACTTAGGGCCATTCCCTTGGAGAGAGGGGACGATGCTCCTTGTAATAAATCTCGAGGAAGGGGAGGAGGCCCTCCTCTAAACTTGCTCCCAGGAAGGCGGTCTGGGTGGACTCGGACTATTATAGAGAGAAAAAAAAAAAAGGGAAAAGAAGATTTAATTTCGAAAAAAAAAGAGGCACGGGGGTCGACCAAGTTTTGCTGAGAGGAAAACTCCAAGATAAAAAAGCGACTTTCCTTCCAAAAAGCCAGAGAAAGGGCATTCTCCTAAGAAGGAAGAAGAGAGATTACTCGGCTCTAGAAAAGCTTCTCAAGAGAGAGAGGGAATGGGGAAGTAATGCTTTTTTCCCCAGAGGAGGAGGGGGGGGAAGAAACAAAGGGCCGTTCTGTTTCAGAATTGAGTTTCCAAAAAGAAGAGGCAGATGATTGCCACGACCATCCGCCGGGAAAGAGGGAAAAGAAAAAAGCGACTCCATAGTTTTTTCCGTGAGGAGATAGCAGACGCGAACGACTCTCAATGAGGAGGGGAAAGAGATCGCCTTCTTCGAAGAAGAAGTCAGCTCGTGGAGGAGAAGGTAAAGTAGCACGAAGAAGCTGAAGCCAAAGAAGGAAAAAAAGGGAGGAGGGCTAAGTCATCATACAATCGAGAAAGGGGCAAAAGGACTAGGCATATCTATTTGAGGGGGGAGAAAGAAAAAGGGGGGGGGGTGGGGGGGGGGTGGTGGGGGGGGGGGGGGTGTGTTTGGGAAAAAGAGGAGAGGTCAGTCAAGACGATTCTCCTCCAAGTTGAGGGGAAAGGGGGGGGGGGGGGGGCCAACGTCTAAACATTTACCCTTGGAAGAGAAAAATAACGTACCGCGACGACTCTTTCTAGAGAAGGGGGGGTGCCTGCAGGTAATGCGGAAGGAGAGAAAAGGGGGAAAGGGGAAATTGTGACAGGAGACCATCTCTTTATTACAATCCCATAAAATGTCAAGGGGAAGGAAAACTTGTATGATAAATAGAATCGGAGGGAGTAAAAGCTTTTTCCACTTTACAAAGAAAAAAAAAGTGCCATTACACGTGAGGGGGAAAGAAAAGGAGTAAAGAGCATCTCTCTTACTCAGAACAAGAGAAGTGGCCGACGTCACAAAGAACAAATATTCTCTACTTTGCTGGAAAAATAAGAAATATCATCAAGAAAGGGGGGAGCCTGTTTTACATAGACGATGTTGCCATTGCATCTTTAGGGGCTGGCTGTGCCTATGGAGAAAGAAAAAAGTAGTTTTGGAAAAATTAGCTTCTGGGGTGGGAAAAAAGAGCAAAGAAAAGACATTTCGTTTAAAGCATCGGGGAAAAGGAAGCGAGCTGTGACGGGAGAGGGAGGGGTATTGTCTCTTCCGGTGAGGTGAGTGGAGTTTGGCCTGAAGCAAGGGGAAGGGGAAGGAGGGTAACTCTCTGTCATGGAAAAAAAGGATGAGTGAGAACTCCACCACTCATCGGGTGAGGAAAAAACAGCATCACTCCTAGGAGGGAAGGGAAGGGATATTTACTAACATCCAGGAGGGGGAGGGGGGGGAGATAGAGTTTTACTTTCCAAAAAAAGGGACTCAAAGCGACCCCCTTTAGGGGAAAAGAAAAAGAGGGCATTGGAGAGGAATATCATGTCCAGGAGAAATGTCGCCGACCTGCAACAGTAATTCCTAAAAAATCGCGCACCCACTAGAAGGAAAAGGGGAGAAGACTTGTCCATTCACACCACTATGAGGGGAGGAAAGAAGGGAAGGCAGACACCTAGAATTCCACGTTATAAGGGAAAAGAAAAGAGGATAGTTGTGTCCCCATCTGCAAGTTTGGAAGGCACGAAATAGGGCGGTATTTAACTGGGCGGGAGAGGAGAGGACTCCACCGCTCGCGGGAAGGGGGGGAAGAAGAAGATGATTTCGTGTTGCTCGAAAAAGAGAACAACGGCATTGTTCACAGTTGAAAAGAGTTCCCGATAATCCTCAGAGAAAGGGAGGCTAAACAATTTCTCCGGGGGGGGAAGAGGAAAAAGACCGTCGTTCAATTAACTAAGAGCAAGGGGAAAAAAACCATTCCGCAGCTTCATAGCTTCTGGAAAAAAAAGCCAGTAGAGTCAACTTGCGGGAAAGAGGAAGAGAAAGACGCGTGAGTCGTCTATTAGGAGGAGGAAAAAAAAGGGGAAATATCTTTGTGCATTTTCTACGGGTGGGGGGGGCGGAATGAGTCATTACTAGCTTGGGGATAAAAAGTTCAGGGCCACACTGAGAGGGGGGGGGAAAAAGGTGAAAGCCGATTTACTTCATGGGGGAGGGAACTTCGATTCTTCTCCCTCGAAACGGGAAAAAGCGGGGGAGAACGCTCAGTCCGGGAAAAACGCAAGAGAGAACTCATCAGAAGGAAAAGGGGAACGGGTGGTTTTCCCTTTGAGGAAAAGGAAGGGGAGGAACATCACAATCCTCATGCGTATAAGGGGGAGAGAAATCGGGAGGCCTCCGAAATACTCAGAATCTGAAAAAAGTGGTGAAGGGTCGCACAGAGGAAAGGAAAAAAAAGAATACGAAGGAAGGGAGGAAAATTTGACTTCAATGCCACGAAAGAAGGAGGAGGGGGGAAGGGAGGGGGGGGGCGCGGAGTTACCAGATCTGGAAAGACGCCCTTATTCGGAGAAAAGGGAGGGGGAAAAGGAAAGCGTCCCTGCCTGAAGAAAAAGTTCTCTCTCACCTTCAACGGGGGAAAAAAGGGGGAAAACAAACCCCTTTCGGGTTAGATGAAAAAGAAAAAAGGAAAAGCACCAAGGCGCTCCAACTCCTCCTGGAAGGGAAAGGAAAAAAGGGGAGTAAATTCCCGCCTCCGTTCCCTTCTTGCAAAGGAGGGGGAGACAGCCCGGTTCTTCCTTACGGAAAGAAGGGAGAAAAGAACTAAAGACGCTAAGGGTAATCAGGGGGGGTTAGGAGAAAAGGGTGGAGCGATGCCCTTCTGATTGACAGGAGGGGGGAAGGAGGGGTGGCGGAATTAGAGAGTAATCTCTCTCAAAAAAAAAAAAAAGAGTAAAATATATCTATTACGAGCATAGAGAGGGCAAATGGATGAAGTAACCTCAGTCAATAAGAAAGCCTAGAATACAAGTGTATTCCCCTTAGAGGGGGGAAAGACCGGGAACCGTCATATCGTTATTGGAAGGGGAGAGGGAAGCATTGCAAAATGATGAAGAAGGGAAAAAGAAGAGATGAGTGAACAATCATTCGGAGGGGGGAAAGGGAGGGCTGAGAATGCCCACTCAATAGCAAAAAAAGGAGGAAAAGGCGGTGAAGGTGGATCTATAAAAGGGGGGAAAAAAAAAAAAAAAAAAAAGGCAGGGGTCCGCTTTTTACAGGGGGAAAAATAAAAAGAAATGGCTCCGCGACACTGAGAGTTCGCCGGATATCGAGTCGTGAAGAAGAAAACTACGAAAGGGATAAGGCATTGGAATAATGTTTCCATATGAAAAGGGGGAAGGGAAAGAGCCTCTCCCTTGGTCCTCAGGGTGCGAAAAAGCAAATCGGATAATTTCGGATGCCCGAAGAAAAGGGAGGGGAATACGCACTGTGGGTGTTGCTTTGATCCAAGGAGAAAAGGAGAAGGAGAAAAACCGGTCAATTCTTTCTTGCTCTGAATGTGGAAAAGGGGCGGTATGTCACGCGAAATTCACCTTACGAAAGGAAAAGGGTTTTCGCTCCGGCGAGGGGTCCTGTGGCAATCATCATCCAGAATGAAAAAGAGAAAAGTGAGCAACCACTGCTCAGTGTGTGCAAGGAAGCCCAGAAAGATTGGACTAGGACTCATGAAAAAAATCCAACAAAAAAAAGTCTAAACATTAAGAAAAAACAAAGAGAGGTACTAATTGTCATTTGAGGAAGGAAGGAAGGGACCGCCTCATCTATAATTCCATTCCAGAAGAAAGGGGGGGCAGATTGTTGGTTCACGATCAGAAGGAGAAGAAGAGAAAAAGAAGGGGGGCTAAGGTGTGTTTTGAAAGGGAGAAAAAAAGAGAAATGTCACGAACTTATCCTTGGAAGGAAAGGGAGTCAAACGGCCGCAACTTGTTTATAAGGGAAAAAGGGCAGGAGGTGCGTTTCTTTCAAGATAAAGAGTAAACCGCCCCCCCGCCCCTGGGGGGGGGGAGGGGGAAGACACACCTCAGGGAGGGGAAAAAAGCCCGAATATCGGTCTAAAAAGGAAAACACCTCTAGCGGGGAAGGGAACTAGATCTCCATTTCAAGAAAAAAGAAATCTTCTTTCAGGAGAGAGGAAGCCAAAAGTGTCGCCATGGACACAAGGAGAGAGTCTTTCTTTACTCGTAAGAGGAAGGGATGCTCTGTCTCTGCAGAGGAAGAAGGGGTGTTTTCTGGACAACTTAAGGACGGGGAGAAGGGGGGGGGGAGAGAGGTCTGCTGGGGGTTCGGTCACGTTTCAATGTCGTCGACAGGGGGGGGGAGGGACCTGCTCTTCTTCCATGAGGGAGGAAAGAAAAGCTTGCTATCTGAAGAAAGGAGGGAGATCGGGCAATCTCACTCTATAAAAGGGAAGGGAGGTTCGTAAAGCTCACGATCAGCCAAGAGGGAAGATTGCGCGATCAAAAATATGTGGGGAACTAACCGCATCTTATTATCCAGAAGGGAAAATACGCAATTTCCCACAAGAGAAGGAGAGGAAGGCCAAACCTCACGATTTGGAGAGGGGGAAAAAAAAAGGGACGAGAGCCCATAACCAGGAAGCACAGCGCTCTTTGAGAGGAGAAGGGGGGGGAAAACGAAATTCTGGTATTTGCGATTCAAAGGGAAGGGAGTTCTCTAAAAAAAAGAAAAGGAGGGAATACTTCTGCACACGCCAGAGGGGAAAACCAGGGCAAAATATTATGAGAAAGGGGTAACATTTCGTCAAATGGTGGGGAGGTCCAAGACAACGTCTGCCTAGTTGGAGGGAAGGAATTCGCCTTGTCCATTTTTTCGGGAGGGGGAAGAGGAGGCTATTGACCGGCCGTACAGCTAAAAGGAAAGGGGGTGGGGGCAGTGAACTGGGGGGAAAGAGGGAAGAAGGAAAGCGACGAGCTTCTTTCTCATTCACAGGGAGAGGGAAGGATTGGGAAAGAGTATTTGGACAGTCGGGGGGGCAAAAGAGAGGGATCACCTACCAGACTTTCACTAACTTATACCAAGGACGAGTACCTTCCAAGGAAAAAACATCACTCAAAAAAATAAAAAGAAGAAAAAGAAGGCAGGAATACTTAGTAGCTAATTTAACGGGAAAATCAAAAGGAGGGGGGGGGGAAAATGTATTTCTGCCCCTCCTAAAAGGGGGGAGACTCGGCGTGATCGAAAATCGAACACTATCCTGAAGGGAAAGAGAGAAATTCGCTATGACTATATAAGAGAAAGAGAAGGGAGAACGGAGATAAGAGAGCATGTTCTTTTGCTTGAAGGAGGGAAAGGACGGTACCGAAAGAACCGGTGGCCGACCGAGGGCGTGTGAAGGAGGAAAAAAAGTCTCCCGACTCATTCTATTCGGGGGAAGAAGAAACTAACAAATACTTACCTTACAAAACGAGGGGGCGAGGGAGAACCAGAAAGGCATTCGAGGTAAAGGAGAGGTCTTCATGAAGCTTTTGGAAAGCAAGAGAGGAGAAGAAAACCTCGTGCACGTTTGGGGAGACTCACGAGAAAGGAAGGGGGATAGAGCAGTCATTCCGAAAAAAGAAGGGCGCATTCCCTTTCTGTCGGGAGGGGGGGGACGAGGCTCTTTTAATGAAAAGGCGGTAGTGTAGAAAAGGGAGAAGGAAAGACTCAGCAACTATGGTCGAAAATGCGTGTGTGATCTTCCTGGGCTCTTCTATCTAAAAAAAAAAAAGGGAGGAGTAAAATAGTAGAGAGAAAGTAAGAAAACGACGAAGGAATATCCACTGAATGGGGGGAAAAAAAGGTTTCTTATGAGGAAAGGGGAAGACCAAGAATACCCAAGAATGCCCAGGAGTCATCGTCCAAAGGAAAAAAGGGCGGCGCCCTAATTCTGCAGGAGGACTGAAGAAGAAAAGGACCCTCTCTCTAATGTGATCGAGAGGATACAAAGGAGCAGCATGATTTTGGTCTTAGGAAAAAGGGAGGTAGGTTAATAATTGGATTGGAAAAAAAAGTCCTTAATATCTCATCTGAGAGGAGAAAAAAAAAAATCAGACTGCCCTCTGTTCTTGCTCAGAGGAAAGGGGGCAAGGAAGTATCTGAGTCTTAGAAAAATGAGGGGAAGAAAGGACCTCCTTTACCTCTCATTAGTGCGAAAAGAAGGGGCGTCCACCCGTTTCTGGAGGGAAAAGGGGAAGAAACAGAACTCTCTAAAGAAAGAAAAGAGTCTAGGTCAGCTTCTTCGTAAGAGGGGAAAGTGACTCATAACGGCCCATTATCGGTGAGGGGAGAAAGAGAAGACAAAGTTTAGTATTTGGGGCAAAAAGAAAAAAGGGAGATCAAACAGGTGGCAAGGAATTCAAAGGGGAGAAGGGATCGCGACCGACTCTTTCATTAGAAAAGAAGGGAAAGGTTGTTGAAAGAGGGGAAAAGGATCACGACCGGTCCCGAAGGTAAGACTTCTGGGGAAAGAATGTCCAAAAATAAGATTTTCCAAGGAAGAGGAAGGAAAAAAAGAAAAGAAGAGCTCGCGCTTCTCGCAGGAGGGGGAAGAGAGTGAACTTTCCGTCCCCAGGCAACCCTTCAAGAAAGAAAGGAGGGGGGGGGGAAGGACAATATCCCTCCCTGATATCAAAAAGAAGAACATGGCACACGTGAGGAGAAGGACAATAAAATATTCTCTAAGGGGAGGGGAAAACGGGAATCATCAAGAGAAGGGGAATCCCCTGTTCTCTCGGATAATCCAATCTTGGGGGGGGGGAAAAGATGGTCAGCTTTTCTAAATATTGGGGGAAAGGGTGACGAAAGGAAGAGGGTTCACTCTTTTCATTTTTGTATGAAAAGGGTTTGACAGTTTGGGAAGAGAAAAAGAGGGGAAGCATCGATTCTCTAGAAGAGGGGAGGAGGAAAGCGCTTCTTGGGGAGGGGGGGGGAGAGAGGATGGGGGGAGAGAAAACTCGTGGAATTTTGAAGAGGGGGTAGGAATTGGCTTCTGGAAAAAAAAGGAGGGTCCGGGGATAAATGCTTCCTGGGGGTGACGGAAAACACACATTCATCATTTTTTCTCGGGGAAGAAAAAAAGGGGATTTCTTCTTCGTGATTACTTCAAAGAAGAGAAAGGGGCAGTTTGAAGCTTTCCCATATACTCAAGCGAAAAGGGGGGGGGGTGGGGGGGGGTGTAGGGGGTGGGGGTGGGTTTTTTTTGGTTTGGTTGGGTGGGGGGGGGGGGGTGTTTGGGGGGGGTTTTGGTGTTTTTTTGTTGGTTGTGGGGGGGGGGTGTTTGGGGGGTTGTGGGGTTTTGATGGGTTTCTTTGGGGGTGGCGGGTTTGGGGGGGGGGGGGAGTTTGGTTTGGTAGACCCCCGGTAAAGAGAGGGAAGTTGAGGTCCTTATTGAATAATATAAAAGGAAAGGAAAGAGGAAAGTAAATGACCAACTATAGTAAGGAAACGGGAAAAGGAGTCAGACCCCCACTCTATTAATGGGAAGGAAGAAGGGGACCAGCAAACCACGAAATCAGGATTCAAGAAAACCTAAGGATCAAAGTTATCATCGTCCCTAAATACTCTCAGATCTTAAGGGGAAGGGGGGAAAAAAATCTCTACACTTTTGGAGAAAGGAGGAAGAGGCGTTCTTCAAAGGAAAGGAAAAAGAGTTCCCGCTTACTCAAAGGGGATGTAGAGGGGAAAAAAGCGACATAGAATTCACGGCTATTCAAGGGAGTGAGGAAAGAGATTATTTTATGAGAAAGGAAAGAAAAAAGGGGTCGAACGATTGATCTTCCCGGACATGTTTTCATTCTAAACAATTAGGAGTTGAAAGGAAGGCCCAGGGAGCCTTTCTGTCATGAAAGAGAAAGGAAGGGAAAACAACCCTTCTCCCCATTCCGCAGAGGAGAGGGGGAGGGAGACCAATAGGGCCAGTCGAGGTCAATCAGTGCAATGTTTCCGGGGGAAGAGAGGTGAGGCGGCGATGCTCTGAACGAAAACGAAAAAAGGAAGGGGACAATCGTGGGGCTAATGTTCGCCTTTGGGGTGGGGGGGGTCGGCATGAGTCAGGGAGAAAGGGGAGGGCTCAAGTTACAATTGAAGCATGTGTTGTGGAAAGGTAAATCGATGTACTGCTGTGAGGGGGGAATAGGGGCTGCTCGCTCCACATACCACAGTAAAAAAGGAGGGAGAAAAAGGGGGGGGGAACGAGTAACGGTGAACCTGCTGGTCCAGAAGAAAGAATCCGATTCCGACGAAAAGGAAAAAAAAAGGGAGCACCGGGGGATTCACTCCTGTATCTTGTAGAACAAACTAAAGGAAGGGGAAGACCATCGCGCTCTAAGAAAAGAGGGAAAGGAAAGAAATCCTTGAGAGTCGGCACAATAGGACCCCTTGAGAGGAAAGAGGAAAAGGAAAAAAAAGAAGTTGCATTCTTGAAAGAAATTTAGGAAAAGAAGGAGTCTTGAGCTTGTAGTCTTTTCGCGGAGGGGGAAGAAAGGAAAAAAATCGCCAGGATGCGAGACACGTGATTTTGTAGGGACAGGAAAAGCGTCCCTGAAGGGAAGGGAAAAGTTCCTCGAGTAAGGAAGAAAAGGGGGCTTTGCGACTTGATCTTGGAGGGAGAAACGAGGGCTCCAACTCAGGCATTCCTATGGGGACCTTAAATCCTCCGTTCCCTTCTTTCAAGGAAGGGAGACAGGGCTCATGAACGGAAATACCTATATGACGTAGAAGAAGAAGACTAAGGGAATAACTTGTCTCTATCCTGTGGGGGGGAATGGAAAAACCTGTCTGATTGACTGCTTGACCTTAGAGGGGTATCTGATTAGCTCGTAAAAAAGAGAGAAAAAAAAAAGAGTGAGGAAAAGAGAATATATTTGAAGGAGAAAGGGGGGGAGAATATCCCCTCTTCATGCAGAAGGCAGAAAAGAAAAGGACACAAAGGAATGAAATAAAGAGAAAGAGATAAGCCGGGATACGTCATATCGGTGGGGAAGAAAAAAGGACGGGAATCTTTTCAATTGAAAGGGAAAAGAAGGGAGAGTTAAGGTAATCGTATTGAGTGAAAGGGGGGTGGAAGAGCTCCGGGCTGAGAAATCCAATCTCAAGAGAAAAAAGGGAAAGGAGGAGGTGAATCGAAAAGGTGGTTGTCAGAAAGGGACCCGCTTTCCTGGCAAAAGGAGGAGGGGGGATCCTCATCCGGGCTGAAGGGGAAGGTATTTAATCCGCGAAACTACTCCAAGAGAAAAGGGAAGTTAATAAATTTTTCCATACTGGAAAGTTGGGGGAGGGAAAAAAGGGGAGAGAAGATAAGAGCTGCCTAGGGAAACTATGAAACAGCAAGATGCTTATTATGAGAGGGGAAGGAGGAGAAAAGCGCGATGGATACTCCTTAGGGTGGGAAAGGTGCATCCCCTATCCCAGGAAAAGAAAAAGTGCATTCTTTCTAAAGGGGGGAAACCATCCTGTTCGGGGGGGGGAGAAAAACCGGACGAATGTCTTTTATAAAAGGGGGGGGGAAAGGGATACTGATTTGGCCTTTGGCGAGAAGAAGAGAAAGAAAAAAAAGTAAATGCGATTTAAAGAAGTAAAGTCAAAAAAAAGGGGGAAACTGAACTTTGACCCCAAAGGAAGGGGAGAGGAGAAGCACCCTCAACCAAAAAAAGGGAGAAAAATGGAAAAAGGAAAAATTTCATTTCTTATTTCTTGAGAAGAATAGCAGCCCACGAGTCCATTGAAAAGGGGGACCACACCCTCTACTGTCAGATGGGGGAAAAAAAAGATTAGAAGCTGCTTAATTTTTCCGGAAGGGGGGGGGGACTTGCTCATTTGCTTGGGAAGGAAGGGGGGAAAAAGACGAGGATTAACACGGTCGACACGTGGGGGGGGATGGGCGGATCCGTATATTCAATCGGGGGCGGAAGAAGGAAAAGTGACGTGGTTATCCAGGAGGTTGAATATCAAAACCCTTAAGAGAGGGAAGGAAGGAAAGTGCCATCAGAAGCTTTAAGGAAATTCAAGAAATCCTCTTCGGGGAAGAAAAAAAGTGTCTCCTCTTGTTACACATAAGGAATGAAAGAGGAGGAGTACTCTTATCTTTTAATTGAAAGGGGGAGAAGGAGGATATTGAAAAGAGTGGGTGACTTTACAAGCAGGGGAAGGGAGGGAGTTATAATCCTATGGGGAGGAAGTGGGATTTGTCGTGTTTCTGAATATCAAAGGGAGGGGGGAAGAGGAATTTTGCTCTGGAGTTCGCGGAAAAACTAACTGAATCGTTTGTCGAGAGGGAAAAGAGGGAAAGAGGGTGTGAGCCGATTAATCTGGAAAGAAGAAAGGAGATATAGAATCGCTTGACTTGCATTTTACGTAAAAAGAAAAGGGAGGTGATGCTTTGGCGCATAAATGAAAAGGGGGAAAGAAATCAGACGACATCTTATCCCCTTGCCCGGGAGAGAAGGAAGAAGATTGCACTACATAACTCGTAAAAGAAAAAGAAAAGGGGGGGGATATTCAAAAACTCTACTTACAGAAAGATAAAGAGCTGTCACAGCGAGATGGAAGGAGGGATGCCAAACTACATGGGAAAAGAGGGGAGGGAACCTTCAAAATACGAAGAAGGGGAGGGGGAAAAAACTAAATCTGAAACTATTCATACCTTCGAAAGAAAGGAAAGCTGAACACATTTCAAAATTGATATACCAAAGGAAGAGGTACACAGGGAAAAAAGGGGATTGAGAATTAACTTTTCAAAAGAAGATTTGTATGTCATCTGAAGGGGAGGGATTGGTTTCAGGGCTTATTGGAGGAGGAGGATAATCTGCCGTACAGTGAAGGGGGGGAGAAAGGGGGTTCGTTAACTTGGAACTCTTTGGGGGGGAGAGGATGAAGGACTCTCAAGCTTAGATCTCATGAAAGGGGGAGGATGCTACTTTTTCAAAGGGAGGGGGGGAAGGGTTCCTCCATAGCTTTCCTCCTGAAAAGAATACTTCGGCCGAAAGTTTAGAGAGGAAAGGGAAGGAAAAACCATCATCAATCCCCGGCTGGAGAAAAAAAGGGAGGAGCGAATTTAAAGGGGAAAAAAAAAAATGTTTGAGTCTTTTGAAAAGGGGGGAGAAAACGGTGGAGGAGCCGAAGGAGGAGGGGGGGCACGCGAAAAAACATCAGGAAGGAAGCGAAGAAATCTCTATTACGAGAGAGAGGAGTAAGAGGAGGACCTTAGACTAGATAAGAGGAGGGGGGAAGCTTCCTTCGCGCTCTAGTTGGCCTACCGATTGCTTTGACGGGAGAGGCGGGGAGGTAAAAGAGGGCTCAGACTCATTGCAAGGAAAGGGAGTCGGAACTAAAGGAATCCCTTACAAAAATGGAGTCGCAAAAAGAGGGCAGGCTGATTGTCGGAAGAGCAGATCTATCTTCAGAAGAGGGGGGGAAAATTCGGAACAAACTTCCCATCTCAGGCGAAAAAAAAGAGGGGGGAAATTCTACTACTATCGAGAAAAGAGGGGAGGGGGTAGAGCGCAGGAAGTCATCCTTCGAGAAGGGGGGGTGCAAGGGGAATCTGGCTTTGTTGTGACGAGGGAAAGGGGAAGGAAGCTGCGGATTCTTGAAAAGGGGGGAGAAAAAAGCAACTATGTTTCGACCAGGAGGGAAGAGTACTTAAGAATGGGTTTCTCTTACGATTAGAGAGAAAGGAGAAAAAGTTAGGAGGAGGGGAGAGTCCTAGCCACCAGAAAAAAGTCAACGCCTTTTCAAAGAAAATGAGGGAAGAGGGAATTCCGTTCAATTTCTCTGCCATGGGATCAAAAGAAGGGGAGGAAGAATCGTCAACACAAAGAAGAAATGCGCCCTAATCACGAAGCTGATGAAAAAATATAAAATCTTCCCTCTCCGGGAGGGGGGGAGGGGAAGATTTCTTTTCCTCGAGGGTTACGTCTCCTATAGGGGGAAGGAGGGAAGTGGCTTTGTCCACCCTCATTAATGGATAGGACGATTATTGCCAAAAGAAAGAAAAGAAAGGACGTTCCAGGCTATCCAGGGTAAGGGAAAAAGTATCTTTTAGGAGGAGGAAAAAAGACTCGACAATGACTTCGAGAAAAAAGGAGGGGGGAGAGGTCTGAGAATAAGTACAGCACCGAGTGAAGGTCTGGGCGGTAAAACGGACTCGAAGAAAGACAGGCTCTCTTATCTCGGAAAAAAAAAGAGGGATAAGGTCGCTTCTCTCTTCAAAAGAGGGGGAGGAAGAAAGAATAACGGCCATTATCTTGTTAGGAGGGAAAAGAGAGCATCAAAGTTTCGGATTTAAAAGAAAGAAGGGG
>Ga0179591_1180235_pt1 | contig 15112 bp, 16 predicted proteins | sample CZOMad2_1_08_16f_FD_182891 | JGI IMG/M metagenome (GOLD analysis project Ga0179591, IMG submission 182891) | Vadose zone soil fungal communities from Angelo Coast Range Reserve, California, USA - CZOMad2_1_08_16fungal (PacBio error correction) | ecosystem: Environmental > Terrestrial > Soil >...
GTCTCTCATTACAGGAAAAAAAACCCTGTTTTAGTAAGGGGGGGGGAAAGCTAGAGTGTTGAATATTTGGTAAATCCAAAGACAGCATCGCCCGTCACGACCTTGCGACCGCCTCGATAACGGGGTGCTAACGGAAAGAAGCGTGTGGATAGCGGGAGGGGGGGAACCCCGGCATGGCGGCCACCAAGGACGTGAAGTTAAAATTGAAAAGGAAGTTTATTGCTCGCGTGGGTCAGATCCGCTCGAAGAGTCAGTGACCGAGAAATGTCAGTACCGATGGACGCTTACAGCACACCTAGTCCCGAGGGGAAAGGAACGACTGCCCTGAGGCCTCTTGAAAGCCAAACAAGGTCCGAAAAAGGTAACCGGTGTCGAGGAGTAAAGAGAGCGTAAAAAAGAAGGCGGATAGCAGAGAAAAACGACATAGCTTAATCTAGAGAGATCGCAAGGGGCAAAATTCAGACAAGAAGACGGCGCCTAGTAAAAAGACACAGCAAAGGCCAGCACGAACCCCGCCTCCTTGGCTCAAAGGCCAAAAAAGGCGACCAATGGAAAAACGAAAAGACACATAGAGAAAAATTGGTCAGTGGGGGGGCGGGGTGCTGGGTGGGAGGGAAAAGGGTAATTTCCACAGGGGGGGAAGGATTTCGCTTTAGAAGAGCGGCCTAAAAAAAAAAATCAACGAAGGGGCCAAAGACGGTCGGTGAAGTTCACTTGGACTCTAAAGAGTGCCTGACGAAAAAACTATTCTCAGGAGGAATAAGCCAAACTCTCAGGGGGGGGAGAGGTAAGGGAAAAAAACAGCCGTCGTGGCTTTATAAACTAGAAAGGAAAGACATGCTTCGAATGCTCTAAGAAGGCGGTAGTAACTAGGGGGCGTCATGCACATTCAAGAAAGGCAGGGGGGCCGGGAGAAAGGGGAGTGACGGCAATAAACAAAACCCTAGAGGTCTCTTGTTGGTGGGGGCAGGATGTTCGACGAAGCGATTCCAAACCCGAGTGAGGGAAACCGGCAGCCCTACGAATTCGGCGAAGAAATGGATCCTACCTAAAGGAAATGCGAGGCAGAAAAAACCCCAGTTACTTCAGACAGAAAGGGTCCGTTTGAAAAATCCAAAGGAAACGATGAGAGTAAAGACCGCCTCCTTCTCTTTCAACTAAGAAGGCACAGTCCGGAGACCCGCAGTCCCCGCTTCTTAATCTTAATCGAGGCTCGGGAGGCCCCACGAAAGGGAGATTTTCGAAAGACCATACAGCATCGCCGTAGACCTTTGATGCCTGTAAACGCCTCTATAGAGCCAAACTGCAGGTTCAAGTAAAAGATAACTTCACCGTAGGATCTTAGGCAATTAGCGCCTTCTTCACCGCTTCTTTTAATGAGAATGGGGCGCTTGAAGGGATGACCAGCACTCTCAGAAGGATGTGGAAGAGCACGGAGTGTCCTGCATTCCACTGACTTAAGCAGAGAGGCAACAAACTATGGGAAAGCTCCTTCGAGAACGGGGGGACAGATAAGGGGCTCATGACTCGACCTTGAGGTACTGCAGATAGGAACAGCTCTGAGGGGGTAGGAACCTTGAAAAGAAAGCTCGGGAGATTTCACGAAGACGAGTTCTACAAAGGTGCCGGAAGCCATCTCGATCTACTGCAGGGTCGATGCAGAGAAAAGATGAAGTCTCGCGTTTGGGGAAGTCGCGCTTGAGAGGGGATAGCGGGCTCGGTGTTAGATCGCGTCTGAAGGACAACAATGCGGCCTATAGACAAGGAAAAGAGGCCGATCTTGACTGGGAGACTAAAAAGGTTAGAGGGAAAAAATCGTAGAGGGTCTACGCTTAAAGCACTATCTGGGCGTCCACCAGGCGCGCGAACATGAGGGGGGGAAGGCGCAGGTAGCGATAGCCTGCCCTTTGAGGAAGTCCGAGAGCGGCTTCAGGCGACCACCATTTGTGCGTGGAGAGAACTCCCAAGAAAATGTAGGGAATATTTGCATGCGGAAGGAATTCCGCAGCAGGGGAAGCACGGGTCGAAGTTCAAGGCTTTCTCGCTCGCGCTTAAAGGATGCGCTCTCGGCGATCGTGGATGAACAAAGCCGTACATGCTCGTGGAAAGACATTCGCGTCAGGAAAAGAAACGCAGGATCAAGGTAGTGGGGTGTGCGGATAAGACTCACCGAGATGGGGAGCTATAAGCATGGTCAATGAAGGGACGGGTCGTGTTTCTTGCTACCAGGGAAGCGTCATGGGGCAAAAGAGGGGGAGTAATTGATTGAAGAATGAGTTTGTCAAAAAGAAAGGAAAGATCCGGGGGAAAGACCAAGAAACGGACAATAACTGTAACGTTCGGAGGGTTCCACAGCAGCAGAGGGAGGAGAGGGGGTCACTGGAGGTCAAAAAATAATCACGATCCGGCGTCAGCAGGGGAAAAGATACCCGCACGAGGAAAGGGTTCAGCGAAAGGGAGGACTTGTATCTTAGTGAAGCTGATGGAGTCTCGCACCGTGGAGGGTGTTAAGACGCGTCCCGAAAGGGGGAAAAAGGTTTGACTTGATCCGATGAGGAAAGGAACATTAGGAGTCCGGCAACCCCCCAAGGGGGGGCATCCGGTCCTACAGCAAGCGAAGACTCACACGATGGCAGGGAGAGGACATGTGTCTCGATATGAAAGGAAAGAGAAAAAGACGGGGCTCCGTGCGGACATCTGGCGAAGACACTTATGGAATGAACAGCTTCTGCAGGAGTGAGTCAAACCCTGAAGGAGACAAGTAGTAGATGCGGGGGTAAGAAAGCCCTTCGAAAGAAAGGAAGGGGGTGCGTATCTGCTTGAAAAAGATCAATTCCCAGCGCTGAAGAAGAAGAGAAGGGTGGCCTTGGATGGAGCAAATTAAGGAGGAGCCCAAAGCCCTCCGCCTGTCTAACATCGAGGGGGCTAAGAAGGTCCAGTCGTCAATAAGAGATAAAGCACCAGAAGGAAATTAGGGTGAAAAGGAACATTATATAGGAATGGTGGTCAGGTCGGAACGCAGGATCAAACCGGGGACCTTTCTTTAAGCCTGCTCGAAGAGAATCAGGGGACATCGTTGCATACTGATCGAGGGGGAGCGATCTCTGGATTCTTTCGGTCTGACGCGGGGGACCTGCTCAGAGTGGCGAAGGGGGCGCGGCGGCTAGCGTCTTATTAAGAGCCGAACAACATCGGGAGGGTAAGGCCCCCTGAGTAAAGAGAGGGAAATAAGAAAAAATCAAAATCGCTAGGTACGGCATTTAAAGGCCGGAGACTTTTATTTGGCACGGGGAAACTGGCGGGTCTTGGGTCTTCGTAGAATGAAAAAGGAAGAAAGAAAACGCTGTCACAATATAGGATAGAGTCTCATAGCGAGGAAGACTGATTCAGGTACGGAGTGGACGGAAAGGGGCTTGCCTTTTTCGACAGAGACTACCATTCTAAGGAAAGAAAAGATCACTTGTGTTATTATGGGGGAGGGAAGCCAGGCCCATGCAACCGAGTTAAGGTTTTTGGAGGAAAGGGCAACGAAACGTTCGCTCAATATCTCAGGCCTGGAAAGGGAGGGAATATCTCTGCTCAGAAAGATAGAGAAAGGCTCTAATCAAATAAAATAGGGGATAGGTATTCTCATCGCAGACAGAGTCCCTCGGGGAAGTTGGGGGAATTTCATCGTCCCCAGCTGATTCGTGAAAGAGAGGGGTAAAAATAAAATCCTGCAACATTGATAAAGCAGAGGGGGGCAAAAGTAATTCAAAGACGAGGATGGCAGAGGAGAATCCTAAGACAGGTTTCTGCAACCAATTGAGTCTCATAGGGGACAAGGGAAAAAAAAACTCGATATTGGGCTGGAGGGGTAAGGCGGAAAAGGCGTCTCTTCATGGTGCATCGACTCAGCGAAGAGGAAGTGGACTCTGTGCGGGTGAAAGAGTAGAGATTGGGCAGGAAGTTCAAATCTTCGGAGGCACCTATCCGTGCCGCCTTATATCAAAAAGGGAAGCGACGCTTCCAGAAGAGAAGTATTTCCGCGCATGAAGAGGGATCTAGCCTAAATTTGTACACAACGGGGTAGGCGTACCGTGGGAATTCTGGATTGAGGGGAAAATTTTTACTGAGGGGGGCCTTGAGAGCGCGGCGTAATATGGAAAGTTGAACGAGGAAGGAGGCAGAGGAAAAGCGTCGCAGATAAAGATGGATTGCTGGAGAAGAGGCAGAAGGAGACTATTCTGCTGGTAAAACCTAAGATTCAAAAGAATGGGGGGAGGGGTCTAGGGGAGATGGCGGGAAACGGGGGGAAGATGAATTCAACTCTAGTAAAGAAAGCGTTCAAAGGCGACGTGGACAGGAAATCTGGCGAGTCAGGAGTCTCAGAAACAGCCGGATAAAAGCTGGGAAATTATCCTAGCACGGGAGGGTCAAGAGGTCGTAGAGAAAAAAGGAGCTCGAAAAAAAAAAAAACGATAGTAAAAGAGAAGGAGACTGCTCTGGAGACAAGGAAAAATACGTGGAAAAGTAAAAAACATCAACAAACTGTTTGGTGAGCGAGAGGAAAGGAGAGGATGTCAACGGCGCTGAGGTTTCAAGGGGCGGAGGTGGAAGAAGGAGACTCGGCACACTCCTCCTATAACACTAATCAAGAGCGGTTGAAGTGTCACTCAGAGGCCTCCATTTCAGAAAAAAAAAAGGTCGAAAAGTCCTCGTACGATCTTCGGACGAAAACTCGCCGACTGCTCTAGCGTAAGAGAAATGCGTGGAAGCAGCGGGCGAGAGGGAAAGGGAAAAAGCAAAAATCAAAAGGAAAAGAAAGGTACAACAAGAAGAGACCGTTTGTGGAAAGGGCTCTAAAAGGAACGCAAACCAAAAGGGAATGCAGAAATCAGCGGCCTCTGCCCAGATGACCTGGAGAGAGAACTCATCGGTAAAGGAGCGGAAAAGGAAATATCTTTTGGGGGGAAAACTGCAAGGAAAAAAAGAATAATCAAGAACGAAAACAGGAGAAAGTCTAAGAAAGGGAGGGACTATCTAAAAGGCAAAAGAAGATGCAGGTTACGAAGGGGAAACACCTCCAGAAAGAAAGAGGCTGATGGTTCTCGGGAAAGAAGAGAATGGTGCTAAACTGCCTGCTTATGGCGTCCCGAAAGGATAAAGAAGGGGCGAAGGGTCTTGGGGACCCGAGGATTGCTGGGGGCAGGGCGATGACCGTAAGATACGGGGAATCGGTTGTGAGATGGGGAGAAACATCCAAGAGAGGAGCTGGAAAAGGGCGAAATCCATGATAACGGTAGGATTTCGCTTGCGGTCGAGAACAAGTAAAGATAAATGCGAACGTAAGAAAGAGATCCAGCGCGGAGAGTCTCTCGTGGAGGCGAAGCACAAAAAAGTTACATATTGGAGGGGGACGGATTCTAACCATCATCACAAGGAGAAAAAGGGGGGACTTGGGTCGACCTTGGGGTTCTTCTAAGGAAGCCAACCTTCACTAGAGAGGTGACTAACAGCATCAAAAAGTACAGAAATCTGCCTTCAATAAAAAAGTTTGGGGACCCGAGATCTCCCAGTCCTGGATGGAGAAAGGGGGAATAGGCGGGAGTGAACGGGACGTATTCCTTGAGGGGGGTGGAGGAACTCTTACTTGTCATTCAAGCGATCGACTCAGGACTGAATGCAAATCCCAATGAGGGGGCATGAACATGGGAATTCACTCTGCTGTCTTGCTGGACCTCCGATTCAATTGTAAGGGGGAGTCTCCGGGGGGGGCAGCAAGACGGGGAGTTGAATGAATAGGCAATAGATCCGCCTCTCCGAAGTTTAGTCCAATCCAGGAGAACGGGCAACATCTTCAGACCAAAAGATAAATCTCTAAGAAAGAAGGCGATCATTTCTAATCTCCGCTGAAAGGGGAGAGAGGAGGAACCTCTTAAAAGCAATCAATTTTAAAAAAAAGGGATCAGAAAGCCTTACCACACTTCCTTACTCTGCACAAGTGACGAAACAAGAAATTCATTGTGATTTCACGAACGTGGGGGGCGCGTCCTGGAGAGTAAAAAGCGGGCTCTCGATTGTTCAGAGGGAGGAGTGTTGGCGAAATCGGTTAAGTGGCGGAAAGAAAAAGGCACGCCCTTAAGAGGAAGTGACCTTGAGAGTTCTAAATCAGCTAAAGAGACTACAACTGGTCGGTCTTGAAAGCGGGAGAACGCCGTCTACGTGGGAAAAGGAAGGGCATCAATGAAGGGAACGGAGCAGGGCTGTTCGCAAGTTGCGGACTCCGAAAAAGGAAGACCTGAGCCGCTGCGAGGAGAGAAAATGGCCATTATTAGAAGAAACCATCATGCAAGGATGCTACGGTTCAACTTCAGGAGTCGGTACGAAAAATTGAGGTTACGAAGAAGGATTGGCTCAGTCGTCACAGAGGGAAAATCAAACAAATGGGCAAACCAGGGCGGAAGCTCCCAGGCAGACAACCTTGAAATGATGCTCGACCTCCAGATATAGAATATCCATGGGGGAAGTTAGGGGGGGGAGAAAATCCTCGTCTGGAGAGGGCGATCTACTGAAGGCCTACTCGGGATGAAAGGAATTTGTTCTAAGACACCACCCGAGAAGCGCTTCGGTGAAACATAAAGAGCCGATTTTTACTGGGGGTCGGCGAGTGGTCTGGAGGTTCAATAGAAATTCGTTATGAAAGAAGGGGGGAGAAATGAGGAAGTCTTACGGTGGCCCACAAGGTCAGAGTGGGGAAACAAGAACACGAAAACCGAAAGTCATGAACATTCTGCTCAAATAGGGGAAGAGAGCGGTGATGGCAAGAAAGAAAGCGATGAAAGGGTGACTTTTTTTTTAAGCTAAGAGAAGGTCTCGAGGCGAAAGGAATGCTTGGGTGCGAAAACGGAGGGAATCCGGCAGCGCTATAGCGGAACCGACGAAAAAGGACCAGGAAAAGGTCTCAATGGGGTTGGAGGACGGGCAGAAGCCGTAATCAACTCGGCCAGGGGGGGGGATGTCAATGAGAGAAAAAGCTGAGTAACGATAGTAGCAAGTCGCCAAATTACAGGATATCGATGTAAAACTTAAAATCAGGAAAAAAGGGGGAAGGGGGGAACGCCTGGGTTGGGGTCGGCCTATAGGCGGTCCTGGAAAGACCAGCTAACTATGAAACGGGAGGGCAACATGATAAGTCGATTGGAAGAAAAGATAGAAACATAGGTGGAGTGAGAAAATAAGAGCTCTCCACGGGAAAACCGATGGCTGGGTCCTGACAGACGGAATACACAAGGTCCGTCGAGAGAGAAAAAATCGCGCACTTAAAGAAAAGGGAAAGACAAATTCTCGTTGATCGGAAGAGCTCTCGAAGAAAACTTCAGGCGGATCATAGATGGGAGTGTTAAGGAAAGGGGGTGGGGCGAAAACGAGACGTGACCAAGTACTTGAGGTAGCATGTCTTAAAAGGGGGAAAAGAGAACACAAACAAAACCGCTATCATTAAAAAGCAGTCAGGCAGAATGAAGAAGCTGGTCAAAAAAGGTCTCTTATCACGGGCTAAAGCAGGGGCTTTCACCGAGACGTCCTCTCGCTTCCCGCAGGCTGACTTACTTGCATCCGCTCTCTAGCCAGATCCCATGTTTCATCTGCTTTCAGAAAATCCACCCGGTCTCCCACTGCTCACTCAAAAACGAGAGCTTATAGAGCCTTCGAAACGACTTCAACAGCCTCCTCGGAAAGGTTCGGCAAGGTCTTTAAGGGGCTTTTGTCATTAGCCTGGCCGGGCTGGGGGAGGGGTCGGGGCGGAAGAACTGCATGCGTGAAGGCGGGATATTTAAAAGATGATGGGGGGCGGGTTTGTCCAAAGTGAACCGCGTCGCTGGAAGAAAAAAGCGATACGTATCAAGAATAATCTGGGACTTCATGAAAAAAGGGAAATGCAGAAAGATTCCGTAGGGACGAGACTGCGGAGGCTAATGCGAATAAAGTGGGACTGTTTGAGGGTGGGGGTCAAATGACCGTGGCTTTCTGGGACGGAAAGACTACACCGGGGTGTTAAAGGAAGAAAACCGGCCCTTCACAAGGGAAAAGTCAGGTAGGCAAAGGGGCCTCGCAAGGCGGCAGTCTCCTTGACTCTGGTGGAGGAATCGTCTTATCTGGCCCTTAAGGCAAACATACGGAAAAGATTGGGCACTCTGGTGGTACTTCCTCCACTCAAGGGGGCAAAGGGGGCCTGCTGGGATTTCGATGAGGGCAACAGAGTCGGGGGTCACTCCGCCGGTCTCTGCATTCTCATCAAGGTAGAGGACGTAGGTTCCTAAGAAAACAAGGAGGAAAACACTAGACCTGCAGCGCGTTGGGGGAGTAGTAAAACATCAGGTCGGTGAATTCCGAGAAGGAACCATAGCGAATTTCCTGAAAAACTGGGAAGAAGGAGCAAATCTGGATGGGGCAAAAAAGAGTGGGTGTCGCTCGCGATAGAACTAGAAGGAAATGACCTTTAAGTGCCGGGGTTAAACTAAAGAGCGAACGGCCCCGTAGAAGGAAAGGATGGTTTGTCAAGGACGTATGTTTAAGTTACGTCACTGCGTGCGATTTTCTTCGGGGGCCGTTTACTAGAAAAGAAGAGGACCATATGCGAGAGAAGAACTGTTTAATGGGGTGGCCCGGCGCTCTCCGAAAGGCGTCCTCCGCGCTCAAGGAAAAAAAGATACGCGATCAGGCAGGGGTGCGAGAGGGAGCAATCGAACCGTTAAGTCTGACATGTTGTAGAAAAAAAAGGGAACTCTGCCAAGGGAAGGGTTCGGGACGAGGGGGGTGGGTGTTGGGGGTGTTTTTGGGGTGGGGGGGGGGGGTTGGGTGGGGGGGAGGTTGTTGGTGGGGGTGGTAGGGAGGGGTTTGGGGGTTGGGGTGTGGGGGGGTGGTGGGGGGGGGGTGGTTGTTTGGGGGGGGGTTGGTTGTTTTGGGGGGGGGAGTGGGGTTGGGTGTTTTTTGGGGGGGGGTGTGTGTGTGTGTTGGGTTGGGGGGGGGGGGTTTTGTGGGGGGGGGGGGTTTGTTTGGGGTGGGGGGGGGGGTGTGGTGGGGGGGTGTTGGGGGTTTTTTGGGTGTGTGTTGGGTTGGTGGGGTTTGGGGGGTGGGGTGTGTTTTTTTTGGGGGGGGTTTGGGGAAGGGGGTGGGTTGTTGGGGGTTGTGTTGTGGTTTGTTGGGTTTTGTTTGGGTTGGGTGTGGGGGGGTTTTTGGGGGTGTTTTTGGGGGGGGGTGGGGGGGATGAAACCTCACAAGACCGGGGCAAGTACTGGGGCTATGAAGGGACTTATATTCCAAAGGGAAATCTCAGACGCGGGATCGAGCCGGGGGGGGGGGAAGGGACAGCAATAAACCAGACACTAACCTCCCTTTGAAGTCCCTCCTGGCAAGTCAGGGGAAGCATCGCGGGTCAAGAAGGAGAAGGACAAACGCGGGGAAGGAGAATCGTCTACAACAAAGGGAGAAAAATAGCCGAACCTGCGTTGAAGGGGAGAAATCTTTTGAGTAGAGATAACCGTAGCTGGGGCAATACCGAGGGGCACAATTTTGGTTTTCGTGTAATCGAGCGAGGAATCAGATCTCTGAAAGAGGGGAAAATTTGATCTCTCCCAAAAAGGAAAACTACTAACACCAATTTACGGGGGTGAAGGAGACTTGCCTTAGGCAACAGATAGGAAAGAAAGGGAAAAGGTATCATGGAACAGATAAAAAAAGTTGAAGTGTTGTGAGGGAACATTAGGGTCCGGTCTACAGGCAAAATGCGACAATTCTCTGGAAGAGGAATGAGTTCAATTTTCCGATCTAATCTAAAACTGTCTAAGGTCTGGGACGACACGGAGCATTGGCGGAAGGAAGAAGCCTTTCAAGAAACAATCTAATCATTTCATCCCCCTTCGTAAACCGGAGCCCTGCGCATACAGAACGGGAGATTAACGTTGGGAAGGGGGGGCGGACAAATCTTCGGGTGGGGGATTAATCGAGGAACTGTACAAGGGAACACCTTGCATACTCCCAAGGTAATGGGGAGGCAATGTGGAGCGATCCAAGATTGGAGGCAGAAAAAGGGGCCTGCCTATACTGCCAGCCGCTTCCCGCCTAAGGAATAAAAAAGTCGCGCAGTTGGAAAAGAATGGGAAAAAGGGGGGAATGCGAACAGAATAAGGAAGGGGAGGACTACCCGGAAGCGCGGGAACGCGAAACGCTGCAGGCAAAAAGATAGAGTTCGGCGCCAACGCTCCAAATGGCAGGTAAAGGATGCGACGCGGGAGACGGGGGGATCAGGCAGTGGAGATTCAAAAGCCTCTAAATGCCTTGCCGCTCGAGGGGAACTGCGAAGATTATCCGTCAACAAAAGAAAGGAGTAAATATATCATCGTCAAGCGTCTCGAGCGGAACCCGTGCGGAGAGAAGAAGCGATAACTGAAGGGGGCAGGTGAGAAGCGTCGCAGACCGCGGAAGTTGGCTAGTTTGGGGCGAACGATAGAAAAGACGGAGAAGGCCGGGCAGCAGCGATCGGGAAAGAAGGATTTGAAGGTGTAGGCAGCGAAGCCGAACAAAATAAATGCAGGAGATTTTTGTCCGTAAGAGCTTTACAGAGATGCAGGCCCCCGAGGGGGAACAAATGGGGCATACGCAAAAAGGAAAAACAAACAAGGAGAAAAAATTTCCTAGCGAACCGAGGACAAAATGTGTCAAAGGTAATTTTAACGAGGGGGAGAAGGGCGCGTTTATCGTGAAATGAAAAATGGCGTCGATCGTATCGGCAATTCCGGATCAAGGGAAATGCGCCGTTGAGGCCAGACTGGACTATATTTTGAGGTTATCGGCGGGAACGATGCATCACGTGGAATCTGCATCGCAACTGCATTTCTCCGGATCAGGGGGTCCGCCTAGAAGAAGTTGGAGGGCGGAATGATCTGAGAGAGACCTGGGGGCTATACGGTCAAATCGGGTACACCGTCAATGTGGAGGGGAGAAAAGGTAAATGTGGGGGGCCGAAGAAATTGTGTCGTTCAGACGCAGAAGAAGACGCGTCCAGCGAAAACAAAATATTTCGGCTTTTCCTAAGAGTTAATCTTGGGGAAAAAGACAGCGCCTGGCAAGAAAGGGGGTCCGGAAAGGGCGCAATACAGGAAAGCGGTTCAATCTATTATTTTAAGAAGACCAGGAATGACGGCCCGGGATCCAGGTCGGGAATTAAAAGTATGGGTTACTTTTTGGTCTCTAGTTTGGGCTCAGATCAAGAGCAGGAGGACAATGTTGAAATGCGTCTTGCAGACACGTAAGGCCCGGATTCTTTCGTAAGAAGGAAGGGGGCGACAGCAGGGGAACACTCGGGCCAGGAGGGTGCACAAAGCATTTCCTAATCAAGTAACGGGGGATATGGGGGACGAAAAAGTGGGGATCAGATACGTGTGTAGAACCTCATCGCCATCTTGGCTGTCTATGGAAAGCTCTACCGGGAAAACAACAGACACCGGGAGGGTCGCAATATGGAAATCTGGTGACCGCATTCAACTAAAAGACACGCCATTCCTCCGAGGGGGGGGGGAACTGGAAAAACATCGCCAAGAAAGCAAAAGACTCGCCTCGGGGTCTTCTCGCCTGGGAAGTCAACGGAATTTCCATTATTGAGTCGGAAAGGAGTCGCTCGCGCCCACTAACGTCCAAAGGCGCACCGTAGGGGAACTTCTCTGAGATGACACTCTTGAAACACTACACGGCGCTACTACGGTCAAAAGAAAGGGGGATAGGTGGCCCTGCTATCCTTCTTGCGGGAGAAAGAGGAAGAATACATGCTGTCGAAGGAGGAATAAGGGATAAGACTGCTTAAGAACTCCTGCCCCCGGGGGAAGCGAGAAACGCGCTGGAAAAAGAAGATCTGGCGCTGGGGGGGGGAAAAACCAGGTCCTCTTCAGCGAGTTATTCAACATCGTGCAATTCCGATCAAGAAAAAAAAGGCGGCGGGCGGGGCGCCTACGTGAGTTTGAAGTTCAGGGAAGGAGACGTCCGCATCACCGTTCCAGTTGGCCACCTCAAAAAAAGGGGTATTATAAGAATCCAGGAGGCATCGATGCTAAGGGGGGGAATTCCGTCAGTAAAAACGCCCGAAGGCAAGAGGACTTCTTTCGAAACTTAATCTTAAGGTAGAGGTATTCTCGGAGAGCGGCATTTAAAAGAGGGGGCGGAAAACCGAAAGAGGAATCTCTCGAGACCGAGAACCAGAAGTTACTACAAACAGGACACAGGAGTAAAAAAAAAGATCATCTCCACCGTTCAGCTAGAAAAAGGGAGGGCGGCTCTTACGCCCGCTTCGTTCAAGAGAGGTGTGCAATGAAAGAACTCGCAGGCAGGGGGGGTCGTTTCCAGCGTCGGGGAATACTTTTCCGAACTCGCGGAAGGCAGAAAAGGGTTAAATCTTCTGAGCCCGGTGTCGAGGCAAATTTCTCATACGAACTGAACGGTCCGGACAGATAGGACCAGCTCGAGGTGTGAGAGTAAATGAGACAGCGCGAGAGGGGAAGGAAAGATCGTCGAGAAAAAGGCGGACGCCAGCTATAAGAAAATAATGCAGGATATCGGGGGCTTCGAAAGAAAGGAGTATTGCGTTTTGAAAACCGCTTGGATCTCGAAACGAGAGCGCGTTCTTTCAGTCAACAAGCGCCTTCAGGCCGAGGAGACTGCGCGGAAAGATTCCTGATCGGGAAAAGAATCGCTTATCATTGCGAAAGCCTTATATGGTCGAGAAAAAAAAGAACATCGGAAATGCAACAGGCGCGCGACAAAGGAAATGTGATGGAAGGCTCAAGGCCAGAGAAGTCAGTGTGATCCTGGAGAAGAAAGCGTTCAAAACTGCGCCATCAGTTGGGTTATGGGAAATCACTCACCCACGAAGGGAAAAAAGAAGACGAGTCTGAAGCAGTCGATAAATGGGGCGGGTATGGAATCGGTCGGCGATATCGGTCGCTCGAGCTCGTCTAAAGAACATGGCGCTTGTCTATACGTAGAGGAAACTGCATGATCAGTCGGGGGGAGAAAGGGAATAAAAGCGAGGAGATCATACTATGGAAATGAAGGGTGCGGGGAGTCGTGATCTTTTCTACCAGTAAAGCGAGGGGGGAAAAAGAAGGGGTCAGAAATTGATCATTCTTTGAAAAGAAAAGGAAGAGAGGGACATCCGACCACGCATCCGACAGCAAGGACACGGAAGGATGGAAAAACTCGAAGTAGAGGGGGGAGGTAGAAAGCAGGCACACATCGCGGAAGCGCAAAAAAGAGACCCGCCGAGGCACTTGGTAGTATCGAAAGCCAGTCTTCTCGGAGACTGAGGGGGGAGGGGAACATAAACCCTTGGGGGGGCCGAGAAGCTTCCGAAGGGGTGCGCCGGTTTTGCTGTATGAGGTGACGAAAAAAAAACAACAGGGGAAACGGAAAAATTAGGGGGAAAAAGCAGGTCTTACAGCCGGCTCGGACGAAGCGAGGGGGGGGCATTGGTCGACGATAAAAACAGGAACTCGGAACGCAGGCGTCTACTGGGCGGAGCGGCCGACCTTTAGGAAATAAGGAAAGATCCGTCTCCCGCCTTGGGAAAAGAAACGGAATCGGATACAGGGCAGCGCCTTCATAACCTTTGTAAAAGGTAAGCTGCTGAGAAATCGAAAAACGGCTCAGGATGGAGAACCGGAGGCTCAGAAACAATTCAACTAGAGGAAACAGCAAGAGAAGGGCGGAACATCTCTAACAAGAAAGAAGAGACGCCCGGAACTCCCATAATGGAAAAATGGGACGAAGAATCTAGTCCGTGCTGGGATAGAGGAGAGAATCGTGATCAGCTTCTGCGCCATATATCCCTTCAGGGCGAAGACTTTCGAACCTTATCGAGGAAAGAGCAGGGGATAGTATGGTCTACGCTTGGTGGCAAGGAATACGGGAAGGGGCTCGTCGGCTCAGGAGAGAAGAAACACCTAAACATCGTAGATGAACCCCATGCGAAAGGGAAGGCGCGGCAAGAAAAGCAGAAAAAGCAGGAAAAATTGTCATGCCGGAGGAAGGTTAGTTGGGATTCCACTAGTCTGGCGGCGTCGATACGCGGGCCGACAGCGCTTTTCCTCGGAAAAAAAAGAAGTCCAGAAGGCAGGAAGGGGGCGGCAGAGAAAAGGCGAGCGGCTTCCTCTGATAGGAAGGGAGGGCCTCAGCCGACCATGGAAAACAGAAAAAGACTTGGTTATTAGGAGAGAAAGTCCTGCCCATCACCACAAGAAAATGTGGTGCTTCGTCATACGAAAAAACCGCGCAGGTCGGCGCCTGGATTGGGAGTTCGATCAGAGCGGGACATCATCGCGATGTGAGGAGAACATCCCATCGTGATCATGTAGGAGGGGAAACGAAAGCGATCGAGGGGGAGTTTGGCTGTTCAAAGTCAAGCGATCCTTCTGGAGGTGTTCCTAGAATGACAAAGTCGAAAAGAAGAACGATTCTCCGACGAAATGATCGGAGGAAAAAAAGACAGGTCAGGCTACCGTTAGAACATCAGTTACCTTTCAAGCGCCCTCTCTATGGTGGGCGAGGGAAAAGGTGAAAACTGCGGCTGAGGCATGGGCAGAAGAAAAAAAAAAAGCGGACTCCACGTGGAAAAGAGGGTCAAAATCGATAGGGTGGTCAGAGAGTAAAAAACTTCGTCCTTTGAAAACGACTTGTGCAAGATCACACGTTGCCGGAAGAGGAAGGGGAAGATTTCCGCGCCTTCGGCGGGGGGAGAGGGAGAGGGTCAAAGGGTCTAGCGGGACCTTACTTAATTGATGGCGTTGGGGAGCTTCGTTGGCAAGGAAAAAGAGGGCTAAACGATTGGCGTTTACGCGCAAAAACCGGAAAAAAGCATATCTTCGAGATTCGTCGAAACAGAGAAAGGAAAAACTAGGTTAAGCTGACCCTCTATGGACAAAGAGGAACTGGGGGGGATTGTCTCTTGAAAACGGAGAGGCTGGATCTTGCGGCAACTTCTAGGACAAGTGAAAGTGTCCGGCCGTTGACCATGAAAGGCAGAATACTAGCGACAAACAGCAGGCAAATCGAGAGAATATCGACACATAAACTGGTCTCTAGTCGT
>Ga0179591_1287978_pt1 | contig 15110 bp, 11 predicted proteins | sample CZOMad2_1_08_16f_FD_182891 | JGI IMG/M metagenome (GOLD analysis project Ga0179591, IMG submission 182891) | Vadose zone soil fungal communities from Angelo Coast Range Reserve, California, USA - CZOMad2_1_08_16fungal (PacBio error correction) | ecosystem: Environmental > Terrestrial > Soil >...
GGTCCGTCAAGCCAGTAGGGCCCGGCGAAGAAAAAAGAACCTGAGAGGTGCGGTCAGGGCCCCTTACACGGGCCGTAACTATCGGGAGATAAAATTGCGCACTCAATCTTTCATCCCGTTTAAAAAAAATCGCGCGCGCTCCGCATCGCGGGTTAATTTCTGGAGAGGCGATTTAGAGTGACTACCTGTACAGCCAAAATCATGAATGCGGCTCGAGTGGGGCTGATGGGGAAGGAAGGTTCCAAGAGTCGCGGCGCTCCAACACAAGCGTGGAATAGTGCGACCGTTTAGTGTGTCCAAATTAAAAACGCGGGGGGGAAAGTCTATGTTTAACGGGGAGGGAGTTAAGCAGTGCACCAAAATAATTTTCCATTCGAACTTAAAAAGAAAGGGGCGCCATACTTCCGGCCGCGGGGATGCCGCAGGAAGAGAGTCGAAATGAGAGTGGAAGAAGCGCCCGCTTTTGCCAGAGACCGAATGGGAGAGACAGGCTCAATTTCCAAGAGGGAAAGAAAGACGCGCAAGGGGGAACCAGGACGTTTCACGTTTCTGAGCGTAATCTGGTTCAGAAAAAAAAAGATTGCAACGGTTTGCTCGGAGGAAATGACGCCCGGGTTTCTTGATCGACACGGTCTTATGATTGCGAAAAGCGATTCGCACGTGAATCCGAGGTATCCACGAACGAGCCGGTTCCGAATGCCAAATATACACGTTTGGCCACGAAACTACCGGGCCCAGGAATCTTGACACTCTGGCCAAGGGGGTGAAAGAACGTCTAAGTTGTTTGGACTTTGGCGATCAGATAATTCCAAGGGAAGTGTCGGGGGCCGAACTCCACCCAGTGTGACATGCTGCTCCGAGATCGCAGGACGACTACCCCGTGCTGGCGTTGGAATGGAAAACGCCAAATACGCGCCGGAGATGAACGCCCAAGCTGGGTGACGCCGAGTTACCTCAGGAAATTGTTGGGGTGGGAACCCAATTGCCCGGGAATGAAACTAGGAGAGAGATTCAGAAGGAGGAGTGATATGTGTGTATCATATCGGCGAGGGAGAGCAGAAACAAAGGAGGGATCCGTGCTAGTCTCCCGATGAAGAAAAAGAAAAAAAGGGTTCGAACGGTTAAATGTAAAACGGTCGGCTTGATGGAAGGACGCGAGACGTGGAGTCAAGGGAAAGGCTGACGGAAAATTAGGCTGCGGGAAATCGTGGCCAAAGTCGCAAAAAAATCAGGAAGAAAATGTTTTAAGAATAGGGGGTCAGAAAAATGCGCCGCGACAGACCACACAACTTGCCGGTCGGGGAGGAAAACTGATAAGTGGTCGGCGTGAGAAAAGGAGACAGGTGAAACATGTGAATTGCATGCCAAACATGCACATTGGAAAAAAACTACATCCACGGGCTTTTCAGGGGGGATGACCCGCAGGTGTTCGCCTGGAGGAAGCCAACCGGGCGGAGCTAATTAACGGTCCCCCGAAAATCTACCGCAGAAGGGCTCTTTGAGTTTCCAGCCGCGAATGGCGGGACAGCAAACTGATACGGACAGTCATTCCAGTTTCGACAAGCGGACCTACAAAGACGCAGCAGCCGATCGAAAAAGCGGTCAGTCGCAATCCTATTAATAAACGCGACGGCTCAGGTACATCTGTACAATCTGCGGCGATTTCAGAAAGTGGCTAGGTTGGCAAGATCGAGAAATAACCTAGCTCAGGTCTCCAAGCCAAACGGCGCTGCAATCGCATGCGACGTCACTTTAAAATCGGCGCGTGATCGCAAAGATCTTAGGCGTTCCACCCGCGGAAAGGACACAAGAAAACGTCTTCTAAGCGGGGGATGTGATTGTGTTCGTGTCGATGAATCCTCGGACGGGGAAGGGAGTTGGTGGCGGAAAACCTCGGATTTTTCACGTTCACGCACGAGCAACAGAGCAAGAAGCGGCTGCATTCGAGGTTCTAGGGGAGGGATCACAGGTCCACGAGCAAAAGAACACTTCGTGCCTCCCGACCCTGAGCAGAAATGTATTACAGCACGAGAAAATAAAAAGGCACAACTAGCCGACAAAGACTGACAAGAACGAGACTCTCTCACAACAACGGGAGGAAAAGAACAATTGTGCGGATTGTCGGCAACGGTAGTGGGAAAGAGGGGTGAGAAGCTGCTTGAAACGGCTGGCATGCTGACGGTGAGGGCGATCTGGCTGAAAAATTGTTGCAGGAGCGGAAGTTGTGTCAGCACATAGTACAAGCCCCCATCTAGACTCAGGAATCGCTGGTCAGTCTGTGAAGGTCGAGTGAAACGGAACGGGAATGTGGGGGGAGCACCCGGAACCGACGAAGCGATTAAAATTTAGACCACGAAAAAACTACAACAGTCACCAGCGGCGCTTCATAAATTGTGAGGCAATCTCTATGGGGACTCTAAGGTTCCGATCGCGCCGACCATTTCGAAGGAGGTCGGAATTCTGCAGCCGAGGGTGGCATAGGGGGGGGGCCTCGGGGGGGGGTCTGAGAGGTCTCGGTGCACCATCGCACGAGAATCCGCGAGAGTGAAATACGTAAACTCGACGCTCGTGATGGAAGGAAGAAGGGGGACGACTTTCGCTCGAGACGCGACTGATGGACTGTGATCTGGGTGGAGTGGAGCAGAATCATTCACCATCAAAAAGACTTAGGAGGAAGGGAAAACTCAAAGCCGCTCTTGAAAATCGTAGGGAAACGGGACTGGAAACTGTAGCGGCAGCAGGAGCTGCTTGTATTGGGTCAGCGTCCCCCAACCGCTTTTAAGAGACGAACGCCGTGGATGTCTTTTCCAATGAACGTGCTGGAAGGAAATCACATGTTTCACGAGGGATCCACGCCCGAAAAAAAACATTATCGTCAGACCGAAGGGGGGGGGGGTCTGTCATAGGCGAAACCGACATCCCTCGCGGACGAATCGTGGGGGGTAATTTGCTACTTTGACACTTGGCCCCAGGGGCCCACGCATAAGTTTATCGTGTAGGCCCGAAATGCACACAATCGCTCGCAAGGTAAAGCGGCCGACTTTCGTCGTGCCAATTAAGCTTCGAACAAAGTCGTCGCAACAACGGAGGAGCGAGCTGTGTTCTGATAAGAAAGTCCGATCTGCCGCTAACATGTCACTAAAGAGACAAGAACTAGGTGCAGGTAATTTCAGGCAACCAATTCATAGGGACAAGGGAGTCGACAGAACAACACGATGGATCGTATCGCGGCGAATTCGGCGTTTGGCAAAGTCAAAGGCGCAAAAAGGTTGGGCAAAGTTCGGAGATACGCGGCGCAACAAGCATAGAAGCCAGGTCGCCCCCCTGCCGAAAAAAGCCGGTAGCAGGTCAAAAGACTAAATCAAAGTAAAAGGTAGACGGGCCAAGTGGCGATGCAGGAAAACAAGAGGAATTCGCTTGGGCCGGCATGTTCCTCGGGGGGAACGGGCCCATAGTAATGCAGAAGCTGATCGCCTCTTCGACCTAAAGGACACAGCATCGAGAGGTTGCACGAACGAAAATCGATAAAAAAAAACGGGGGCTGGAAGCAACAGGGAGGACCTGCGGGGGGGGGGGGAAGAAAGGCGGAAGTGCATTGTTATGGGGAAATTTCAGAAAAATTAGAGTCCTCTCATAAGTAACATTGGCTCGCCAATGGGGTTTGTCTCGACAGTTCGGCTATTGGAGGTCGGCATAATCCGTGAGTCAGGCATACCGGCGAGAGCAGGAAATATTGCCAGAACAGGTCCATATGGGTCCACGAGAGAGGAGGGAAAAAAACATTCAAAAAGCTTGCTTTTGTCGGGAATGGTGAATATCGTGAGGACCATGCAAAGAACGAAAAGCCAGCTTAACTGTCACCAGGGTTGACAAGGAAACTAACATCACTGGAAGGCCGCAGGCGATGCAGCCCGACTTTTCCTTTGTGTTGAGCGGAGGGGAGGAAAAGAAAGGGGGCTTTATAAACTCAAGCCCGAGTCGGATGCCTCCTGGAGACTGTTAGGGTGATAAACAAGGGTTCCATAACTCAAGCGGCGGATACGCCCGCGAGACAGTTATTAGAAAAGGGAGGGATCTGAGTGCGCAATTTTCTATCAGGGTACGGGGCCGGTTTGTGTCAAGTAGGGATACACTTATGTTCCAGCCTATTCTACGGGGGAAGGGGACGAAGAATATCTCAATAAAAAAAAAACGGGAGTAAAAGAAGAGAGATAAAAATCTCGTCCGTCAAAGGCGGGAGGCCGAATCGAAAGGAGTTAGCAACTAGGATAAAACAACCTAGAGGGACGAGATAAAATGAGCACCAGATCTGCATACGTGTAATAAAACTAGCGCTCGTCGTACGCATCCCGGGAGAATTCTGGTGATAGGGAGGAAAGTCGAAAAATGCAAAAGGGAAGTACATCCAGAATCGGATGCTGCGCTAGTTGCTGTGAGGGGGCCCAGTCTGCGCGCTCAACAAAAATGGGAGGGAAGGGGGCTAAGGGAACTGCGACGCCCGTAAAGTGTCGTTACCATTGTCAGTTTATACACGGGGTATGGGGGGGAGTTTATAGGTGGAGGAGGTGAAGAAAGGACAGCTCATTGAAGCGAAGGAAAGCAACGGGAATGTATTGTTTGAGCCCTACGGGCAAAAATCAACAGAAGGGCAAGAGGACCATAAGCTTGGACCTCTGATACAAAGAACGCTATGCCGGGGGGAACGACCCTAAGGATTTGCACCAGGCGCATCTTAAAAGGAGAAGAAATCTACTGCGAGAAAAAGAGCGGTACAGTGTGGACGAAGAGATGTTAACGTGAAGATGACGGACGGCATTTGCGACGGTCTAAATGAAGACAGGGTCGTTTTAGCACTCGCACCGAGACGATGCGGAACGCTAATGATAGAGCTGCGGGAGGTCGACAATACACGAGTACGAGAAGCTTTAAATGAAAACAAGCGGTTACTCGCGAGGGGGACGAAACTTGCCGAAAGTCAGATCGGGCAGCACGCCACTGGGGAAATAAGAGCTGCAAACTTTGGTCATATGAAAAACGTCTGATTTCCATCGGACTTTGGGGGGTCCGGAGACATGAGCACCTCGGCGGGCGGGGCCGCGATCTAACTTTCCTCCCGTTGCGGGCAGGGGGACATTTTGGAACGACACGCCGAAACTCACCTCGGGATAACGACTAAGACAACCAATCGGGTACGACCTGAAGAGATAGGGTGGGTTCGAAAGGAAGACCCTATGTTCTGCGAGGATTCAAAAAATTGAGGATAAGAGTTTAGCGGCGAGCGGCTGAATCATAAAGAAAGGTACCAAGGGGCGGGGAAGAAAGGGGGGAAAAGGCGGTTCAATTGAAAGAACGTCGGCGCTGTGGGTAATGGAGGGGGAGGGAATGTGATTAAGGGCAAGCGACTAAGCGAAAATTATGCTGAAGGGGAAGAGTTTCATCGGGGGAACCCAAAGGCGCAGAAATCATGGGTTTAAAAGGGGATACGAAGGCGTAGAAACCTGGGTGCCAAAAGACAACATGATGCCACTGCCGGCAGGTTACGAGGGGCCGACGTGATATAGGCCTCGTGAAAAAACTGATGGGCCTTCAAAATCGAAATGGACACTGGAAAACTACAAGTCAGGCGTTGGAAAAGCGGGGGGTAGCTGACACAGGGTGTGTCGCCTGCAAACCATCAAGACAAAGGTCTTCCGAGGACGTTCAAAAAGGGGGTGCAAGAAAACAATCGTAATGAACAGAGCGTGCCTTGGGTTTCACCGTCGATGGCGATGGTTACTCCGATTCAACGACGATGACCAAGTCCAGTTGACATCATCATCACGCGAAGAAAGCGTCGAATAGTCAATCGAAGGAAGGGGCTCGAGCTTGTACATCTGACAATCTGCGATTTCGAGAGTGGGAGAGGTTGGTCCGAATAGGATCAGTCTACCCAATGATGACCGGAGGCTGAAAATCATCGACTTCAAGGGAAGTTTGCATGCGGGAAAGAAAAAAAAAGAAGATGATCCGCGAGGCAGGTCCGATCAAACTCGTCGTTGGATGCGGAGCGCAGTTGGATAAAACTTTTAGTTCGGTATGGGAATCGCTTCGTCGTTAGGGAGGACGTTGACACCTCTAAGGGAGTTTCACGACACCTACGAGGAAAGAAAAGATGCCTAGCATATGGGCTGGCAATTTTGTTAATTATCAAAATTGTCCGCGAAAAATTCCGGAGAGCAAAGAGAGTCCTAACCACAGCAGGCCACCTGGTAGGCAAGCCTAGGTCTACCGGAAGAAAATGGCCGACAACCTTGGGGGTACAATTGAAGAAGATAGAGAAAAAAAAATATTATGAGGAAAATGATATATCGAGTTGTAAGGAAAATTTGTCGGCAACAAGGGTGATGTTTAAGCTTTGCCTACAACTGGTGAGGCAGCGATCGTGAGGAGGGGCTCGGACTGTGTTTCACATGAGTGACACATAGAGCAGGGTCGAGGTGGGAGTAGGTTCACAATACCGGGAGAGTGGCGAACAGATGCGGGTTTGTAGCACCAAGCGAAGGACTACAAAGAATTCAAAATTTGCGCACGACTACAAAGTATCCCAGCGAACGGGAATACTGAGCGGATGGAACGCAGATGCTTGGGGGAAAAAGAAAAGCGCAATTTCGAAAAGAATCGAATTCGATGGTCGGTCATCAGTGGGTGGACGGAGTTTTTGGCTCGATCTGGAGGGAAAAGAGCATCGCACTCGAAGAGCGCGTTCCAGATGTAAAGTGAGACGTAATATGGACGCCGGGGACGCGTTAGGGAGGAGCGAGGCCTGATGTGACGCTTGAAACTGGAAAGGGTCAGAGTCGATCATGCATCGCGTCAAAAGGAAAACCATGGAGAACTCAATGGTCCGGAGATTGCCCGGACGATTTAGGAAACTTCTGTAACGACCAGCAGATGGCTATGGTTCGCAGGCGGGAAACCAGTGGAAACCGAGACAGATTATTTAAGATTTGCAAGGAGCAGGGCAGGGGGGGAAGAACATTTTCAGAGGTCGCAGGGGAGGCACTAAAACCACGGGATCGTCATCACACCGGACAGGTTGGGATGGGAAGGAGGAAAACATTTTTCGACGTCCCAAAAATCAGGGTTGAACACAGTCTTGACTTAAGGGCCTGGGGCAAGAGAACTCTTTAAAAAAAAGAAAGGTTTACGGGGGGGGATGAGAGGATAGGAAATGACTCACCAAACAAACCGTAAACATTGAAAAAGCCGACGTTCGAGTGCCCGCAATTGAACCGCAAACCTTAGAGGGGGGGGCGAAACAGGAGTAAAGAGAGTATGGAAAAGGGATTCGAACGACGATGAAAACTAACATCCAGATCACTAATCAGGACGACTCGAGAATAGGGCGTCAAGAGTCTCGAAGTTATTTGAGGTCGGGGACGCCCGATGCTCGTATCTCCGCGCGCGAGTGGCTCGGTTCACAGGAAATGGCTTCCCCGCCACGGTAGAAGGGCCTGAAAGACGCGGCGCAACGCAGGGGAAAAACCGGAAGGCTCCAGGTAGTCCCCGCAAACAAAAGGCCGAAGCAAATCCGAAAAGGGGGGACAAAAAAACACGTCGACGTTCCCATTTGATCTGCCATAAGATGACTTGGCGAGGGGGTGGGAAGAAGTCAGGTGGCACACGACGGTAACAAGAGATTGGGAAGGCGGAAGTCTCGTCCTCGTGTATGTCGACCTCCTCACAAAAGGCAACGCATATCAAAACCAAAAAGAGAAGATGAAGGAACGCGTTCTCGCAGGATAAGAAAGGGGGAAAACGTGATACAAGTCACAAACTGGTCAAGTGTCGAGTGGGGGAGGCGTGCATTGGCTTATGCAATGAAAACGAAATAGAGCCGCTCATAAACGACTTCCGAGATGGGGCTAAATTTGTGAGGATCATCGGGGAGTGGAGGGGAAATTGAGCCTTGACCTGCAATCGTCTGTGATCGTTCAATAAGCGGGCTAGTGAACATCAACCTGGTGCCGACGCACTGCTAAAAATTCATCCACCGCGGGGCTAGTGGGCAACCTACACCAGGATTCTTTGAAAAAGTGGGACAATTGCTCTGCCTGGGGGGGCAAATAACGCAGGTAAAAACGTACTTTCACCAAAGAAGGTTACAGTTTACGAACACCCTCAACGCAGAGATGACCGAATCCCTTTTGTTTTCTCCATAAAGGAAAAAGCAGGTATCACACTCGGCAAGGACATCCAGGGTACTGAAAAACTGTAGAAGGCATTATTAAAAAGTCTAAAGTAAGAACAGGAAATTTCAGGGGACCTCGATGCGCGCGCGCCAATTTGAGAGGGACTCACAGAGTGAGGGAAATTAAAAAGAGAGGAGAGAGGAAAGGTTGTTTTCTCATAAGGGACGCACTCAAAAAATTGAAAAAAAAACAGCCATTCGACTTTACGGGACGAGGATCATATCTGAGCAACAGAGATAGGGAGATTGAGAGAGGGGGGACGGCAAAAGTAAGATGGAGAAAGGGAGATTTGCGTACCTTTGGAAAAATTAGAGATATGCGAGATAATTGCTCACAAGATAAAACGTCAACTCCCTAAAACTTGGTCCGCGCGGGGCGTAAGAAGAGCGAAGAAATTTCTCGTTCTATTGAGAGGAAAATGCAGTAGGAGTCATCAGGGAAATCGGATGCGCTCAGTTCCATGAAGTTTACCGGGTGCTTCGCTCCAACACAAAAGGGGGGAAATAGCCTGTCTGCGACCGTGGTCTTTACTGGACATTGGTCAAAAAAAAGTTACCGGGTTGACGATGGACAGGTGAGGGGGGTGGAGGGCCATGGTCGCGCACGGGACATATGGACAAGGACAAATTAAAAGCAAGCAGGTAAGGGGCCACTTCGGCAGGGGGGAATACAAAAGGTAGAGAGGCAATAGGATTTTTGGTCTCTCCCGCAGTAAGGGGAAGGTGAAAAGAATTATGTAAAAGAACTATGCTCAAGGGTCCACAAAAAAAAAAAAGCGACAAAAAGGTTGACGCTGCCAGGACAGGACGGTAAGCTCGGAATCTATTGAAGGTAAAGAAGAACATTTTGTCTCTGGGTCCTAAACACGACTGGTGCGTGATCACCAAACCCCGGTAAATCGATGCGAATCACTCGTCAAATCGAAGGACGTGAATTGCGCAGGCAACGGACGAGCAGCTTTAACCGAATTAAGAGGAAACTCGGGGCGTGGGGCCGAAAAAATGCCGGCAAAAGCGAAGTCATCTTCTGGGCAGCAAGACACGGGGGAACGGCTGGGGGCCACTTGGGGCGAGAATGGAGGAGGGCCATCAAAAAGGACTTTTGTCGCCGGAACCTTGGGTTACTGGAGGCTTGCGCCGCGGATCTGTACATTTTAGACTCCCCGCGGCGTCGCCATGTTGAAAGCCTGAACTCGCGACTCTCATAGAAGCTACTGAAAAAGAGGGACTGGGGTCGACTCCCTGATTACTAGGAAGGGGTTGTCCCTTGCAAACTGCACAGTTCTTGAGCTTCTGATTGAGTGAGATGATTTAGGGGGACTAGCGCGCAGGTCTTAAAAAAGAGAAAAAGAAATGGTAACATTACTCAGCTGAAACGATAACGAGTGCGAGCGTCAATTGATGGACAAAGTCGCGGGCGGGGATGGACGGCGAGGCGGGGGGGGGGGAAGTAGGGTCCGTAGCGCGACTACACCTTACATATGTTCTGAGCCGTTCTCGTGAAAACAAATTCAAGAGCATTGAATTGTCACACAGCTAAGAGGAGGGAGGTCGAAACATGTGTTCGAGAATGAAAATTGCGGCGTTAATGACGAAGAACAGGGTCAGATTCGATCGACCGAGGAAGGTGATTTCGGAAGCGAAGAAGCACAACTTCGTTGCCAGGGGGGGTAAAAAGCTTAAGCAGGGGAAACCCTGCCCTAGCCAAAAAAAGCGGGAAGACGCTACATTTTCCAGAAACGTTTTAGGACCAACAATCGCCGTAACGTGCGCTGTTTGGTGGAAGGGGGGGCGAAAGTGGAGTCCGATTCAAAGGAGAGACTCTTACCCGTCCACGTCAAATTACAAACAATCGGGCACAGAAGCAGCAATGATCGTACATAGGGTGAGGCACAAGCTTAATAAACTCTCCAAAAAAAAAAAAAGTAAATCGTGATCTCCGCGCTATGTGAGCGTGGGTGGCACGAGAAGAAAAAAGAAATAAAAAAATACGCTCCAACCCAATGATGCAAAAAAGTGCATGAATTGAGGGGTAAAATTCTGCAAAATTGTGAATAGGACGTGGAACACATCGATAAGGTTGAAAATGCAGATCGTCCCAGCAAGCGCAAATCTTCTGCTCTCGAAAGAGGTTGGGATGTACTGGGTGGTCGAAATTTTGATCGGGGATCGTTAATGCGGGGTGGCGGACAAAAAACATAAACCGCGGCGATGATTGTCAGCCCCGAGCCCGCTTAAAGAAGCAACAGCGCCGCCGTTCCGATATGCTGAAGGGAAAGGATCAACACAGTGCGAGCATGGGAAGCTCATCAACGAGCGGCTAAGCAATACAACCCGCAGGAAGGACAGAGGGCCAAGCAGGGCGTGAAAAAACCTAAAGCACACTCCGTTTCGACCAAATGGAGTCAAGCAGAGACCTCGAGCAAAGGGGGGAGGGGGAAGAGGGAATATTCGACCATTGTAGATACCATGACGTCAGTTGTGCAGATGGTTATGGAGCTGCTCACTGACTGCATTCGGGTGAACGGAAACGTGTGCTCGCGAAATGTTGGAAACATCCAGCACATCTCGAACTGGCAATGCTGGTGTCTTTCGTGAGCTCGGGGGGGCGTTGCACGATTGGCACACATCGCATTAAGCGAATCAAGGTCTACACAGGGAACCCTCATTGCTTAGCAAACTACCGGACAATCGTGGGGGGGGAAGGGATAAGGGGGGTGGAACGGCTACGGATCGTGTGTCAAGGCGCGAGCCAGGGAAGAGAGAATTTAGAAAGAAGCATTTTTTAAGATTGGGGGGGGGGGATCCTGAGAGAGGGTGTTAGGAACGGCGCGTCGTTCACCCAAAGGAATACGACTCGAATAGCGCGATTTAAAAGGAAGCTAAGCAAGTGGGGATAGGTAAGATACTGTCTGTACGATTCTCGGGGCGCGAAAGGGGAGAAGTCTTAAGGAGAGGGGAAACTTGGTACTTTATGAGTCGATCGTTTTCAGAAGGAACGCAGACATTACGACGTCTTTAACCGCAAAGTATCCTTAACGATTGTTGTCTAAGGGGAGAAGGTAGGATCCTGAAACGGCTGGATAGTGGGGTTATCAGACAACCCAATGCTACCCTCTAAACGGGGGAGGGAGGTAAAATATTGTCAATGTCATACTTGTAATGACACAGGTTTACAACGAGGTCGCCTATCGAAGGAAAGCACAACCAAGGTCGGAATCAACGACATTCACGTGGCTAAGTGGGAAAAGTCATAAGCAAACAGGTGCCGCTCCCTCGCGTAGGAGACGACGTTTACCTGAGGATGCGATGGGGGTTCAACGAGAAACGCTTGAAGAATTTAGCGTGGTAAGTATCGCTCGACGGGACGGCGAAGGTCCATTAACGCAGCAAAGCCTGAACGCAATTGAACCGCGAACAACCGTCTTAGGCGAGTAAACCGAGGCTTTGGTCTTGATTCAGAAAGGTGAGGACGGGGGAGAGAAACAATATCAAACTCAATCAAGACTCGAAGAAAAAGTAAGCAAGGGAGGCAAACAATTCTCGAGAACTCAGGAGGAGCAGAACATCCACTCTGAACTGTAGAGGGTAATCTCTCACGTCGAGATGAACTGCAAGTCGTGTTCAAATTCAAAAGAGGGAAAACACGGGGAGCAATTCCGGAAGACCGCGCACAGGATCCACCACGCTCATCGAAAAAAAACCGCAAAGGTCCGCGGGATGCAGGGGCTAAAGCCATAAACCAAGTCGATAAGGAAAAAGTGGGCGATGACTTGAAAAAAATGCGTGCTGGGGCCGGCAGTTTCGTGGCCAAAGACCAGCTCTGAATGTCGCGGAATCGATCGCTGGGCGCAAATCCGCAAATTAACGAAGAAAAAAAAAAAAAAAAGAACAAAGAAGATGAGGAATTCTTCTCAGGAAGACAGGTCGCGTTCACAATCACACCTGGGACTTCATCGGGGTCCCCTCCAAATTGACGCGTAGCAATCTGTAAAGAAAATATAGCCGCTAGACTTGAAAACTTCCTCGTTGGGGGCCCAAGTTTAGCGCCCTCTTGATGTCTAGTTGGGGAGGAAGTGGGGGCGCGAAATCATTCGGAAATTCCAACCGCGGGGGGGGCAAGGTAATGTTGTGGGGAAGGAAACCAGATGGGCCGACGCTCACTCAAAAATAGAACACCGGCCGAAGTTGGCGGCAACCAGAACATTCCAGGCTTCTTGTGGTGAATGAAAATAGGGGTGGAAGGGCGCTGGAATGTACCGGAATAACGCAAAAGGGGTAAAGCGGTAACGGTCCACTTTACTTTGGAAAGGGCGGTGCAAACTGGCAGGCTGGGGGGGGGTGAGAAGGCGATGCACTCCCGAATCTGTTGTTGGTAGCGCAGAAATCCGGAACAGAAAGGGGGGATTTATCAAAACAAGGCATACCCTGGGATTCCTAGGGGAAAGGGGAACTGAAGTATTTCGGAAGCTAAATCGAAGATCAGTTCGCGATGCGAGCGCGCGACATTTCGTTTATAGGGAGGAAGCGGTCAAGTTTTAGAGGGGGTGGTCTATATTTTACGGGGGCCGGGGGGGGTTTCTCATAAGGGGAACAACTCTCACAGGAGTCGCACAAGCGCTACTTTGAAGACGAGATAATAGCGCTGGTGAGGGGGGGCACCAAAGGAGGGAGGTAGGAGGGAGGATGAAAGTCAAAGTCTAATAGGACTGGCGAATGAGGCGGCAAATAGAAAACAACCGGCCGGTAACTATCGGAGGCGGAGTTGGGGGGGGGGGACAAAGATTGGCAGAAGGAAACGAACTGAGCGCGCGGGATCCGCAAGGGGAAAAAAAGTTTCAGAGATTTTTCTGAGTGAGCGTCTATTTTAGCGGATAGCGAAGAATGCCAGTGCACAGAAGGAGGCTTCGAAAGAGTTGCAAGGGGGGGCCGGCTTTCTTTTACTGCGGAAAACAGGAAGTGACGGGAAGAGGCCGAAAACGTGGGGGGAGTGGGCCCGGGACCAGGGGGAAAAAGGAAAGGGTGACTGAAGGGGCGTTGGGGGATTTGAATGGAAAGGGGCGCAACCATATGGGACATAAAAAAAAAGCAAGGAAGGTTGCAAAGATTGAGGGAACGGGAAAAGCAAATGAGAGAGCAAGGAATTGGGGACCTTCTCTACCCTCGGGGGTGACGACCCCGAATTATTTTTGCGCTACAAAAAGGCACACAAACTTCGAGGAAAGGGAGAGCAAACAATCCTTACTTTGTAGGGTCGCTGAGCGCCTCTTATTTTCGCGAAAATCAGTTTCGAACGGCACCGCAACGCGAAAACGAAGGGGTTATAACGCGAACCGCGTGGGCTTATCGAATGCGAGGATACAGACATTGATCTGCGTTAATTGGGAGTGGGGATTCGACATCCCAACCAGTACCGAATGCCAATGAATCGTTTCGTCCTGGGGGGTGAACCACTGCCGAAAAAGAGAGTAGGCTCTGGGAGCAAATGTTTAAGTCGACGTGTTTAAGAAACTTGGTGACTGTGAATGGTAGCGTACTTTGTCGGAATGGAAAAGCCGGGGTGGACTTATTCTGCGTTAAAAGCCGGGATATCAGGAACTTTAAACCTACCCCCTCGTGTATGTAGGGAACGGAAAGCAAAAACTGCGCCGCTATAACGCTCAGACAAATACTGATGTTTTGTTTAAATTTGAAATGAGGGAACGGAGAAGGGGGTTTTGCACCTACCAGACTAAAAAATGTTCTCGAGGTCTTCTATGTTTTTAGAGCCGGTCCGCAGAAGTTATTAAAAAAAGCAAAGATTTACTCCGTTTCCGCCCAGGAAGTGTTAAACGTCAATTGAAGGACAACTAGGAAATACAGCTTGTGCTGGTATGAGGATAGGCGTGGGGATTTGTCACTATCGACTAAAGTCACTGACTCCGTTCCGGGAACAAGGGCAAGTCAGGTAACGAATGTTCAAATCCACGCGAGGGAGTCGAAAATTTTTCGAATAGGGAAAAAACAGTCTCCAAAGCTGTGCCCAGGGGGGGATGACGATAAGGTTGCGGCAGGGGCTCGGAGCGACCCTCGTAAAATGGATTCCCCGCAAATCGGAGTGCCCATATAAGGAAAAGGTCGTTTCCGGGTAAGGAAGGGAGCAGGGACAGCATTGTCCCGCCAATGACGAAAAACTAGAAAAGGCGGCCTCAGTTTACCCACTGAACCAACCCGAAACAAAGAAGCGCGCGCCTTTGAGGTTTCCGAAGAAGGCGAATTCGCGCCCCCTCTGCGAGCGAATACCGTCCTCACAGTCCAGGGACAAGAGTCACATATCATAGGCGCGAGCACGTGGGGGGAAAAAGTGGGGTCCCGGGCGGGTAAGAAGGGTTAAGGGACGGCGACGGCTCGACGGGGGAGCATGGGAAATAGGCACGGTGGTGCTATCAACTTGGTGCATGGGGGGGGGGGAACTATTACAGAAGAAAAAATACCAAAAGAATCATGTATCTCAGAGAAAACGGCGTAAATCTTCGACTGCCTGTCATGCAAAGTGATCGGAACAAAGATATCGTCCAAGTCAGAGGATTAGTCACAGCGAGGCGTTTGAGCGAGCGAGGGGGGAAAACTGTTGGTAGTTTCGGTTGAAATTGTGAGACTGGAGGGGCTTGCGATGTGGTGCGGGAAACACCTCCCTCTGATTTTCACGCCCAAGAAAGGGAGATTCAAAGCAACAGCGCAGGCCTGCACGATATGTTGAGGCATGAATGTGATGTCACAAGTGAAAAGCATGGAAACACAGCATCACGAAGCGGCACTCACAGGAAACGGGTGGGGAAACAGCGTTATGGAAGAAGACATGAGAAGGGGCACGGGGGACGGGTAATCCTTACAATGGTAG
>Ga0179591_1207674_pt1 | contig 15109 bp, 13 predicted proteins | sample CZOMad2_1_08_16f_FD_182891 | JGI IMG/M metagenome (GOLD analysis project Ga0179591, IMG submission 182891) | Vadose zone soil fungal communities from Angelo Coast Range Reserve, California, USA - CZOMad2_1_08_16fungal (PacBio error correction) | ecosystem: Environmental > Terrestrial > Soil >...
GCAAGTGGCGATCAGACTCCAGGGCCGACCACGGCAAACAGGGGAGGGAAAAAAAGATAGCGGGCACTACCATCCGGCGGGAGTTTCCATAATGGACCATGGCGGAAAAACCGGGGTCATTGAGAGTCCCAGGCAGAGAGAGGGCAAGAGAGAGGGTCTGTACGGAATGGTTCGTACACTATTGCGAGGATCCGGATCAGCGCTCAAAAGGGAGAGACCAGGTTTGAAGCGATATAAGGAACGAAGGCGAGTGGAAAAAGAAGCAAGGCCCATATGACTGCCCGCGGGACTGGCGTGGCTCGGGGGGGAAGGTGTGCCGAGGGGAAATGGAAGGCTGAAGTAAACACTACAGTCCTCTCTATGGAGACTTGTCCAGGAGACAGCGAGGAAAGCGCTCTGACGTGTTGAAACAGGAAGGCTAAAGGGGACCCTTAACAAAAGGGAAGAACAAAGGTCAAGACATCCCGAAAACGCAAGCTCCCAAAAAACTGCTGGGCAACAGGGCGCGTAGGAGAAAAAAAGAGCGCAAAAGTACGTGTTGGACCTTTGTGGAAAGGAGGAGGTGTACCTAGCTACGGAGTAATAGTAAAAGAAACCAGAGAAGGGGCGAAGACTCAGGGGGAGCCGGACTACCGTCAATAAAAAAGAGGACAGACGACAAAAGGAAGTCTAGGTCGGTTTTTCTCGGCAAAAAAGAAGGGAAGACCCGGAACTAAACTTGGATGACGAAGTGAAGGGGAAACATGGCATCTGCGACTAACAGGGCCAGGGCGAAAAATCCGGGGAAGTAACACCCTCATGCGAGTCGGGATTAGCAGCAAGAGGACGGAGGCTGAGAAAAGAAAAAGTTAACTCTCATGACGGGAAAGGGTGCGATGGCGAGAATAAAGGTAGGACAGAACAGAAGGAGAAGGGGGAATGTAATGGGTCGCTTGTCGGGCAAAGGAATGGGCCGTATCAGTGACAGGCCGAGCAGGGACAAGTTAATGTGGAACGGAATGTCCAACAAAAAATAAAAAGCAGATCTAGTGCCGTGTGCCACAGGGGGAAAGAATAAGCGGCATAAGGCCGTTAACACCAAGGGGTCGTCTACAGAGAGACTTCACGACAAAGAAGAAGATCGCGCGGGATAGTGGAAAGAGGCTGGCGCTTAGGAGGACTGACTGGTCTTTGAAAGAAAGAGGAAGAAGGGGACCCCTGCCTAGCTCCGTGCGCTGCAACCAGGAAAGAAAAACCAATGATGGGACAGGAGTCGCTATTACCTGCAAAAGAAAGAGAGAAGAAGAAGGAGCTCGAGAAGCCCGATATGGCCGACGCGCGAAGAAGGTAATTCGTTGCGCGCCCCGAAAGATAGGGCGGGGAATAAGGACCTCAACAGATATTGAGAGAAAGAGAAGATAGCACATCTAGTTGTGCTCAAGTTCAGAAAATAAGGAAACATATGGAGAGGGGGATCTTGAGGGGAGGTGGGAAAAAAATGTCTGAAGAGAAATCTTGATGACCTACCAAGCAAAAAAGGATCAGAACTGGGCAACTCCTCTCCTCAAAAAAAGGCGAAGGGAAAGGAGAGGAGGTTGGCATTTTGGGAGGATATTAGTTGGGAAAGGAAAAATGGGGGAGGTGAAGAAGTGCAGATGTCAGGGGGTCTAAGAGGGAAAGCAGGAAAACATAGAAATCTCTTGCCACCAGAAACAATATTATTGGTTGGAGGATGAAAAGGGAAACAGAAGATATCTTAGGAAAAAGAGGAGCGAGGGAAAGAAAACTTCATCGATCTCTCTCTCGATTATTGACGGAAGGATGGAGATTTATGGGTCATTTTGAATAAAAAAGAGCGTAGTTGCGAAGAAGACGGGAAAACGGTTAATTTGGGTCGCAAAAATGAAATCTTGAGCGAAGGAGAACCTTAGGATCTGTGGAAGAACTCTAGAAATCGGCTAGAGTCAAATTTTCTAAGGAAACTAGATACTCATGGAATAAATGGATCGGTATGAGACCTTGGAAGGAGATGCACGGAATTAATACACGAAAGCACTATGGAATGACAGAAATATTCGACATCACTTTCCGGGGTGAAGATATGAACCGAGGATATTCGAGGAAAGGTCGGCGTCTGGGGTAGGCCGCCCATCCACTCTATTCCGGTAAAATACTTGTAGAAGTTCCAGCGTGTATTTATTTTGGAAAAGAAACCAGAACATCAGCTTCGCGAGAGGGTGGGGAGAATTATTGCACGTAGAAGACAGGCCTGTTAACCAACATTGAACTCCTTGATGGGAGCAAGGTAGGGAGAGAAAGCGACACCGTTTAAGGGGGAAGGTAAGAAGGGGGGTTTAGCACCAGCACAGCCGCGGAAGGAGGGATAAAGACCAGCCTCCTACATTCCTTGTTGCAGAGGAGGGACATATGAGATAAGTATACCTTTTGATAAAGACTGGGAGGTGAAGAACAGGACAAAATGGGGGGGCGAATGAAGTGTATTACATCGACATGCTTTACCAGATGGTGGGAGAAGGAGCGACTGAAGGGGTTGCTGGGAAGGGGGCAACCGGTTAAAAGGAAAGAAGGGGGATTGGGGGGACGTAGAAGATCAGTAGGACAAAGGGAAAACATAGGGGGGGGTCTTTTCGAGAATCGATGGAGGGCAAACATTGAAGGGGGTTCGGAGAGGGGAAGGCAAAGCGGCTATATGTGAAACCTGGGGAGGAAAGAAATAAAAAAAAAAACATCTGAGGGGTAGGTTTAAGGAATCGAAAAACGTCTTTTGCCTCGGTCACTAATTTCGAAGGAAAGAGGTGACTGATTCTCTCGACTCTTCTTGCGGGTAACGCAAAAAAGCATCACACTATCATAGGAAAGGGCTAACTAATGGCAAGCGGCAAGTTGTCCTTCAGAGAGAGAAAAACTCGATCGTCGCGTGTTGAAAAACCAGTGGGAAAAAACGAAATTACATGAAAGGGCCGGCTACCAAGAAGTCCCTCGACTGTTCGAGGTAGATAATAGAGGACACAATCAGCAATTTCCGCTTTACCAGACTTCTTTTTTCATGGGTGACTAACGATATATCACTTTTTTCAAAGAAGAGAAAGGCTACGATATCGGTATGTAAGGGTCATTGAGGGGAAAACTACTAGGTGAGTTGGGCCACATGAAGGAATGATCATAAGAAAAGCTCAGAGAAAACGCACTGACTGGGTCGTTAAAAGATTCTTGGATCTCAGACGCAAAAAGAGGGCTCGGATCTGGGAGAGGAAGTTTAAAAAGGGGGAGGACAACGGAGTTGGTGGCCCAGCGGAAATATACGCTGCTTCGAGCAGCGCGAGACCGCGATGAGCCCGGCAGTGCAACGTCCCTTCTTCTGGAGGGGGGGCAGGGGGTCAACAACAAGCCGGTGAGGGGTGTGGGGGGGCTGTGAAATGTCATTTCCGAGGTAATGAGAACGTTAGAAATTAAGGGGGTGGGGCAGCGTTCGCCAAGGGGTCCAGGGATATGGTCGGTGGTAGTCACTCTTGTCCGTGCATCCTCTTAAGAGAATAAGCTCGTCCATATGTAACGGCGACCGCGAAGATGTCCCAACTCCGGAAGGCGTGCAGGGGCTCCAAAACCCCCCCCGAAGAAAGATTTAAAAGGGGAAAGGGAAGCGGCGAAATGAGAACTCAGCACTATGCGTAACCATCAAGCCAACTCACTCCAAAACCGCCGGGTGGGAAATGAAGAGGTGTCGGTTGAATGCAATACGCCCTATGAGCCTTTTTCGGGGAAGAAAGTGATGAGGAGCGGCCGCCAACTAAGGGGGGGGAGGGACGGTGAGCTAAAGACCAACTCGTACGTCGATGCGCCCACACAATGCAGGTAGCAGAGGGGAGGACTAGCAGGGGTCTTTCTACAAAATGTCACTCGATGGGGTGAAGTCTACACCTGACAGAAGACAGGGGATAGAAGACGCGACTTCATCCGAAAGCCGAACCAAGACTGTCGGCTCTGAAATGATACGCCTTCCTCTTGTTTCCGGGCGAAAAAAAGAACGGCAGAATTCACGTGGAACAATGCGCGCGGGAAAAAGAAGGGAAACATCTAAAAAAAGGAAGGAGTTTGGTAAAGACTTTCCGTATCCGTGAAAATCTACTATCAAAGCTGGGTCGATACTAGGCTGTCTGGGAGGATGAGCAATACACTCTGGGACGGCGACCCTGTCCAGGCACGCTCATAAATCCGGTAGTTGGGCCTTCACCGAGCACCGGGGCGAGAAAGTCCGTCGCTGTCAGAGAAAAAACTTCTGTTTGCAGATTCAGGGGGGGGGAGGAATCTTGGGAGGGTAAGGGGAATCGCACCCTTTCACGTGGCCACGAAGCGGCCAACCCCCGGGGGTGGGGGGGACCAAAAAGCCGGCGCCTGCTCCTGTAGAAGGTAGACGTTCCGAAGAAGGGGAGAGACATTCGAGCTGATCTATCAGTATTTCTTTGCAAAAGAAAAGGCGAAGCCAGGTACAGCTTTCGAACTGTCAAAAAGAGGATTAGCCCTCAGATCAAACTAAAAAGAAATCCCTCTCAGTACTACGGAAATGAAAGAAATCATCTCGACGAAAAGAGTAACGTGAACGCTAACTGCGGCGAATCTAACGGAATCTATGATCCGTGGCAGGGGAGCACTCGTTTAATAAGTCCTCCAAAGGATATGGGTAGGTGTCCAATCTTAGGCCTTATGGGGATGGTAGACGAACGCTAGATTTAAAGCCTCTGCCCCTTCGGAAAAGAACACATCATCTGCTACTCATCACCAAAGAGCGAACAACCTGTAAAAAGAAGAGTCCCCCTTTGGTCGGAGGAGAGTCTAAAAAGTAAAGACGGGGGGGGGAGGTTTAGTATGGAGTACGTACAGGTTCTCGATAGACATATTCTGAACAAAGACCTACATCTACCCCAGCTACGAGCAGGGAGAGAGGGAGGGGAAAAATGAATATCTGTGAATCTGATATATCACAGGGAGAAGGGAAAGGCCGGGAATAAGTGGTGAGGGGCTCGAAACCGGGCAGAAGACGAAATTCGCGTGAGGAAAAAGCACGGCGGCGCTCGAATCCAAAATATCTGAGACGCAGGGGGGCATGTAAAGCTACTACTCTCCATCATGTGGTAAAGAGACGATAGACGGGGGCTCTATCAGCTATCTATCCAACAGAAAGAAAAAAACTGGTATAAGTTTAAATTGTAGGTAGAACCTGACTTACAGGAATGAAAGCACCAATCCGTAGGCCAGGAGGCAATGCGTACTGGTACGGTGGGGAAAGCAGGTAGGGAAATCAGGATATCCCCACACCAATCATTCATTAGATTCAAGGCGAAAATATTGTCTTCTCCTCTAACGAGGAGCAGGGAAGGGAATTGCAAAGTAGTTTTTTGGGGGGGAAAAAACAGGAAGAGACACATTCGTTAACCCTCTAGGGGTACTTTTGGACTGGAGGTAGTCACTGCAGATGCCCGGTGTCACACAAGATTGCGGACCACGTGGGGGGGGCAAAAAAGGGGAATCGGGGGGGGGACGGTGGTGGCTAATCATCCAGAGGAAACGGTCGTGTATGAGAGTCTCTTGAAAGATGGTAGATACATGATAAACCGAATAAAAAAGGTGGGAGATGTTGCGGGTGGCGACCTTAGGATTAAAGCGGGGTCCGACCAGGGGGAACGGAACTGCTGAATCATCGCGTCTTCTCATCCGAGAGAGAGATTCCAGCTCCATATCCGAATATGGGGTAGGAGATGGTTCAGGAGGCAGGGCAACCAGACTTCACGGGGGGGGCGTCATAATTTCGCCGGAAAGAAGGAATCCCCGATGGAGATCGCGATGAGAGAAAGCGATACATCCTGAGATCAAAGAGTGCGATACTCCTCGCAATCTTACAGAACTTACTGTCAAAGTCACTCTTGAGAGGATTGGGGGTTGAGTACTCATGGTTGAACGATGGGGGCATTTATCACTGAGAGGCATCCCGGACTTGCGGAAGCGGGAAGATGGCAACAAATAGGGATGAATGACGAGGGGGAAGGGGGAAGTGGGAAGAAGGGGGAGCTGAGGTATAGGAGAATGGGGCACGGTAGGGTGGAGAGGAGGGGGGGGGGAGGGGGGAAGGATAGGGAAGAAAAAGGCTTTCATCCCGTCAGAGGTTCTCAGGAGAAAAACGGAGGCGTAGGACAGTTCATTAAAGGCCTGCGGACGAAAACAAGTGGACGAGGGGACAGGGATGCCTATCTTAAAGTACTGAGAGATCGCCCCGTAGGCCATAGTCGGTTTCTTACGAAAAAAGGGGGGGACATGGTTCATCGTGGGAAAGTGCTCAGCTGGGGAAAAAACCTTGCGAGATGCTTGTCGGAGAAATCGCGTAAGGAGGACATGGCGTAATATGAATGGGCTTTTAACCAGGAAGCGAGCCTGCCGGAAGACTCGGATTGAGGAGGCGACTTGATAGGGAAGGCGCTCGAAGTCAGGAGGGGGCGGCCGGACCCCATTTAACGTTGGGTCTCCACCAAACGGCCTGGGGACCTGTTATTTGATTACCGCAAGGTAAGGGGGCCTCATCACAGGAGGAAAGGAGGATCCAGAGTCCGGCCGAATTGCGGAGGAAACCAGGGCAAACCCGGGCGTAAGTTTAATGCGAGTTTTCGGGAGGAAGCCTCGGGACAACATCTCTGGAGGCCGATATCGATTCGAAGTGTGTCTTCTCTAACATTAATGTGAAAAAACAAGAAAGAGGTTGGGACACTGAACATTAACTTAACATCCACCTGAGACGGGAGGGGAAAGAAGTCTATGTCTATGGGGCAGAGGTAAAAATAAAGGGATGAGGATCAAAAAAGGGGAAACTACGGCTCATGGGGCTATTGCACATTTTTCAATCAAAACGCGGCCGTGGCCAAATACCCCGGTCTTTATCTTCATAAATTGTTGAAGCCAACCCAAGTCTTGCGCAATGGGGCCGGTCAACGGTTCTGGAAAAAAAGAAAGAGGGGGGACAAAATGACCGCGTCGTCAAGACCGGGAGGTTTCCTCCACGGAAACGCGGGGAAAAGGGTCACCCAGTGCCTTCCATCTCGGAGAAAAAAGGGAACCGGTTCACGAGTCTGCAGTCGTAAGGGAGAGTCCCATCGGCAAAAGGAGTATTTTATCGGGGGGGACCGGAAAAGTTCCATCAAGACTCCACCGTGAAAAGGGGGGCCGCGACGATCGTAACCAAAGGAAAACCCTGCATAAGGACTAACACAACCCAAGAGGGAGGTGGAAAATAAAAAAGATGAAGACTCAGGTTTTGACTGGGCGATCCTCTGCACGGAAGAGAATGGGGCACGGGGGGGGAGGGGAAATTGCACAGGTGTGACCATCTAAGGACCGGAAGATAAATAGTTCTGCCGGAGAAGAATCAAGGAACGGTGCATTCTGCTATACTTTGAAAAGGGGAAGCGCGAGTAGACAGGGGGGGGAGGGCAAAAAATTCACTTCTCCAGCCTCGGTAATTTTAATAAAAGAAGTCGGCACGAGGGATAACTATAAGACAATTGCTCATAAGTTGGGGGGGTTGAGAAACCAATAGATCCCTAACTTTGGCTGACCCACGAGGGGTAGGGAAGGGGGGGGGCAAGAGACCAATTCGCCGTCCTGTTGAGAAAAGAAATATTTCTCCATCCGAAAAAGAGTGTGGATAGACCCTTCCACAGAGCCTCTATCCAAAGGGGAGAAAAGAGAGGGGGTCCTGGGACAGCAGTGTTTCAACAACCTCAGGGAGAGAAGAATGTGGGTCGAAAAAGAAAGATCTAATCTATCTTTCCTGAGATAAACACTAAGCGGGGCGTGAAGAGATGAAGAAAATAGCTAAAGAAAAAAAGGGAGGGTGCGGGACGATGAAATCAATTAAAGAGAACGAATGTTGGCGCTGAAACAAGGAGGGCTACTCTTAACCGAGGGCGGGGATATAGTTAGGAGTTGGGAAATGTGAGAAAATGTTCAGGCCTACATCAAGGAGATCACTGGTCAAAAATCTCAAGAGAGAGCGACAGGAGGGCTGATGCATAGTGTTAAACAAAATAATTCCTGTCCCATGGAAAATGGGTCGGAGAGGTGAAAAAAAACAGCCTAAGGGGGCACGGGCCATTTTCAAACTCTTATGAAAAATGAAAGGGGGGCGCATCGATAAGACGACTATGGGTGAATAAGGGGGGAAATGTGATCTATACTGCAGCGAGGGAGCAAAGGGACGTTTCAACCACGCAGGAACTCGTCGACTGCAATTTACTGGAAAAAGGGACCTTTCCGACCTACTTATAATGAACATCATGAAAAGAAGCTGAGCTCGAATCTAAATACAAGCTGTAACCTTCGTACAAAAAGAAATATCATCGCGTAAGGGAAGAAGTAGGAAAAGAAGATAATTTCCGGAGATCATGGAGGAATCAATCTTTATCGGCCAGGAATTTCATAAGTATACTGAAAACTAGGGAGAGGTCACAAGATGTGGGAAAGAGTCTGGCCATTCTTCCGATAATCCTGCGCGGTGGCCGGAAAGAAGAGGCTGAAGACCTCGAGGTCTATGAGTTGCAAGAGACGAGATTATGGAAGGGACGGGTGAGTGAGCGGAGGCTACTGTAGTACATCGTCAGGGAAGATCAAGGAAGGAAAGAACAACTCGCACTTTGACAGAAAGGAGGGCCGAAGAGACAAATTCTTAGTCTATCTAACATATAGGCTATAGTCGGGATTGGAAAAAGACTAGAAAATCTTTTCAAAATTACGAGGGGAGGGGGGAAATCAATGAGTCTCTAAGAAGTCAAGGAGGAGAAAAAGCGTAATAACCTTCTCGAGGGACTCCGGCTTCTAGATGCAAAGACACGAATTACAGACCTAAATTAAAAAGAAGATGTTTCTGAGAAGCAAAGAGGAAGAAACGCCTGAAGAGGTTTGTTGATCTCCGGAAGATGGAGGAGAAAGACAAAAGTCGACCTCAACGGCAGTGAAGAGGGTCTTCTGTGAAACCGTAATTCAAGGTTCCTTTGCAGCAAGAACATGAAAATCTAAAATTCTTGCTTGGGGCAGGGGGAGGGACTCTATCGATTATTAGGACAAACTTCCGATTCGTCTAGGAAGAGCACTTCTCGAGCGTTCGGAAGGGTCCAGATATAGGAGAAGGGTGAGAGGAAGATCTCCGCCGAAGAATTCCACGAAGGGCGGACTGGCGGGAGGGATCTTTTCAGGCGCCGCCGCAAATCGGCAGAACGAATCAATTCCTACACAAGGTGAGCATTAAAAAGCTCCGCTAAGTTAGACTGCCCTAACTAATCTCTTAAGTGGGGGAGGTTAGGTGAGGGTCCCATAATATGTCTATCCTCGCACAGGCGGAACGGAAAAAAAGCAAGACCAGGGCTTCGCACTTGGTGTCCCCCCCGAAGAACAAAGCGGGGGGGGGGGGGAAAAGGGGGGGAGGAGGCTAGATTTTAATTCACGGGAAAGGGAAATGGTGCAAGTTAGAGGGCGGAACATTTTCGAATCGGGGCGGAGAAAGAACACTTCAAACCTATACGGCCAACCAACGAAAAAGGGGGGGTAGAATTATGAAATAAACGGGGGGTAGAGTGAACTCAGGGCGATTAGCCAGTTCACTCGAGGGGGGGAGACGAAGGTCATATAAGCGCTCGACATAGTAGGCACGATATTGATTCAGGGTTCGCGAAGGGCTATGGGACAATCCAACTACGCCTTTGGGTAGCCATAACTGCCATTGCGCTCCTTGAGGTAGGGGAACTAGTAGGACGCCCTCGCACGCGGAGAGGGCTAGGTCAAAGAAAGGAAGGGATATGCGAAATAGACTTCCTCCATGAAGATGCGAATGAAAAGGCAACGTACACGGGGATATGAACTACACAGAACAGAGGAAACCAGATGAAAGTCAAACAGAAGTCGGAGAGGATACGAGAGGAGAGGATAGACACTGGTCGGCATTAGTTGAAAGCCAAAATCCCGAGGGAAATTCCTTACTTTTTCCGGTCAAGGGGTGGGGGGGGGGGTGCCAGCACCATCGCCGGATTCCTACAATTGGCTATCACGGCTATGTTCCCCTACCTGACATACCTTTTCACCACTAAACAGCAAGAAATTGCTTTTAGCTCGTCCCGCCCAGACAAAGAGGATGAGGGCACTGGCGGAAAAGTGGGTGTTGGAGGTTGACGGGGAAGGGAGGAGGGGGGAAGGATATGCGAGGTGAAGGAAAGGAGGGAGGGGAGAAAAGACGGATGGTAGATGATGGAGGAGAATATAGATGCGGGGGGTTGGGAGATGTGCGAGGAAGTAAAGCAAGAAAGGAGATGGGTTAGCAGGAAGGGAAGGAAGGTGGAGGGTGGGTAGGTGGAGGGAGGGACGGGGGGGGGAAGGGCAGGTTGGGGGGGGGTGCCAGTCCCCTGGGGGGTAAAGAGAAGGTGGGAGGTTCGGAGCATGGGGGATGTGGGGGGAACTTCCATATTGAATTCTTATCATCCGGAGAAACAGTTAGTGTTTCTAGTTCTTTACTAGGGAGAGAGAAAGGAGAAGGGGTGATACCCTGTTCCGGTCAATAGTAGGGCGGACTTCCCTCACCCTTAAGGTTACAGGGGGGGGGCTAAAGAGATTTCGTTAAGGAGAAAAAAATGGCTTGGAACCGCCTTGTTGAATCCTTGAAGAAATAGGGGGGGAGGTGGGTGGTTCTTCAGGTTGAGATCACCGTTAAACCGCATGACGTGTGCTTTGAACAAAGAGACTCCAACGCAGCATCGGCTGTTTCGGGGCTCCACACCCGGTCAGACAAACGGTCGGGGTCTGGGGGCCTGAGGAATTTTAGGGACTGCAAGGGGGGGACGCCAGACGCATCTACCGAGTCGGAGGGAGGGGGGGGGGGACGGCATCGCATTAACCTCTTGAGAAAACGAGGGGGAGGGTGAAGATGGCTATCGAACGCGTCGAGTTAACTAACTAGGAAGAAACAATCTCCTGGAACGGCTGAAAGATGACGCCGATAGGGGAAGAACATAGACGCGTAACTCGACAAATCTGTAGATGGGAACCAAGGGGGGAACAGCGACAGGGGGGTCCTTTTCAACTGAAGATCGGAATCTACTCTTCGAGGGAACTCATAGCATAGCCGTGCAGCGGTAAAAAAAGGGGCAGTGCTCCTCTCTATCAAGGGACTAACAGGAGGAAGAATAGGGGGCGTAGGAGGGAAAGTCACAATAATCGCTCAACACCACGGATGTAGGGGAAAGGAGGGAAGCATTCAACCGTAATAAACCTCCATCCCTAGCTCGGGGTAGGCGATGGGTTAAGGCGACAACGTGATAGACAAACCAACTCCTGGTAACGGGGGAGGCCCGGGTCGGGCTTCTCAGACCTAGAGACCGGCTAGTCCGTCTCCGTGAAGTTTAACTTCCCTGACCGGAGGGGAAGGAAGGGGGGGGTCCACCTCTCCGATTAGTAGGGGAAAAGCAAAAAAAGAAAAGTTCTGCGTCCATCTTTTCTCCCGCATCAAAGAGGGGGGAGGAAAAAGTGCTTAATCTCCACGCAGGTGTAAGGAAACTTAAAAAATATGACGGAGATCTCATATTAAACAAAGGGGCAAGGGGGAAGGGCAAAAGACACCCTCGCAAAGAGGTTAGGGGAGTGGCGAAAGACATCCTCGCATCTTCCGACAATTCAGGAAAGGCACGCAAAAAAACCTGGTTCCTTCTCTGGGTTGGGGATTCACGAAACAGGAGGGGAGGCGTTCCTACCTTATGCAGTGACGCACCAGGCCAAGCAGACGTAACGGTGAGCTAATCTTCAAGAACCAAAGAGGGGGGGGGAGGAAGACAGTGTGGCGCCCCAAGGCGAAATCAAGGGAGAAACTGAACGATAGGATTGGACAAAACATGTAACCTAGACAGGTGGAGGGAAGTCAAACTTACTAAAGAATACCCGTAGACCTGGAAGAAGGAGAAGGGACACCACGAGGCAAACACACTTTAGCGTGCGGGAAGAGAAAGAAAAATTCCTCTGTTTCCGGTGGGATCAAAATAAACTGTCAAAGGGAATTCCCGGTGACACTGTCGGCAGGGAAGGGGGAGGAGGGCCATACCCTGCGTAGTTTGGGACACAAGGGACAGGGAGATCAAGTGGAAAAGCGAAGAATCAAAAAAGATCGAGAAGCTTGCTTCTGGGGAAAAGGCCAAATAACCTACACGCTGGACGGCGAAAACTTTTGAACAGGAAGAAGCGGTATGGTGTGCTTCAAGATAAACGGAAACCGAACTGTGCGAGATATCCGGAGACGTCAAAGGGACCGCATCGGCTGTTGCAAATTCTAAGAGGGGAGGTGGTCAGGTCCTCTCAGCACCGGTCCTTGCCGAAAGACGCACATGTGGGGCCTCGAGAGCCCGTGGACGCAGAGAAGGTGCGAGATATTCGTCTAAAGAAAAAGAGATGCGATCGGAGCGAGATCCAATGAAAAAAGGGAAGACGCGGAGGGGGACAACATGGCGAACTTCAAAGGAGTCGTTGAAAGGACCATTGATTCACCCTTAAGATCCATCGGTCCGGCACTTAAGGTAATTTCTCGATCGTCGATCGAAGAGCGGAATTCTTCGCTGCCTTCAGGGAAAAACTTCTTCATCTAATTCTCGGTAGGGTCTAATACAAGTAACAACGGCCTTGGTAAAAATACAAAAAAACAACCATATGGGGTCGGGGTAAAGAGGGCGGGTGATTGACTAATTCGAGACAGGGAAGCGCCTCCTTCGGTCACCTCAACCCCAGCATCTATAGATCAAAGAGAGACATCTTGTTAAAAAGGAAAAACCTCAATCCAAGGGAATATCTTTGCGGAGAGAGGTCGAAAAGAAACGCAAGGTTTGGTGTCGGCTTTACGGAAGATTCTAAGATCACAAACCGAAAAAAGAAGCCCCCCTGCTAATAGGCTTGGCGATAGGGGGAACATTTGGAGAAAGGAGGTGTGAATCGTGATATCCTCCTATTGGGGGGGGGAAAGAGGGAGAGGCCTATGTACGGGGCGAGACAAACGCATGATGACGGGGGCCTCTTCGTTCTTCAACGCGGCGCAGGCAAACTCCCAGTAATCGCCTTCTTCTGGGACAGGGAAAAGGCGAGAACTCGGCGGTTATAGCTTGATCGCCCTATCGGGAAAAAAGACGGCGAGCCAGAAAGAAGGGGACGAAATCAGTTGAGAAATGCTTTTTACTGTATCGTCAACGGAAAACTGGGCGGCCAGCAGACTGCTGCAATGACTTTCTAGATGATAGGAAGGGGGGGAACGACAGTTTCCTATTGACGGTAGCAAAACAGGAATAGAGGAGGAGATTAGAGAACTCTCGTGACTGCTCCTTCGAAACGACTTCGTCAATTGGAGGGGAGGGGTAGGAAGTGGGCTCATCGAGAAGAGTCGTAAAAGAGGAGGGGGGGGAGTCGGTAGGTACGACGGAGAGACTCTCAGGGGGAGAACAACGGAATCCCTTCTGCACAACTCGTGTTGGTAGTTAGAGAAAGGGGGGGAGATACCTCTAGACGAGGCCGTCAGGTAGATCTTCGGATCGTCTAGAATGAAAACAAAGTACGTATCTCTGGGAGGGGGGCAAGTGCAGAAGGGTGCTGAAAGGGATATTCAAGGAGTCACGCGGGTCAGCCGGACACTGGACTGCTTCAGACATCAGGAGGAATGAAGGAACTAGTCGGGAGAGGGGAACGCTTAGGCCACAGAGCCGAATGATGGGTAGTCAAAGCATTTCTGAGACAGAACCCAAAAAGTCCGGACGGAGTCAGTCAGGGCAGCAGGGAAAAGGGAGTTCCTCGCCCTCGTTCGAGACGCGGTCGGAGAAAGGGGGGCGCCGTGCGCGTACCGGATCCTAGCATCTGAGAAAAAAGGAAAAGTCAAGTCGCTATTGATAGGGAGAAAAAAGGGGGGGCGCGGTTGTTCCCCCGGGAATGAGAAGTATGTACATCCAACGCCGGAGTTCAGGAGAGTCGGCAAACAGATACGGTCTGTACTGGAAATGGTCAGTAGGGAAAACTTGCCTGCGACGAAGGGCAGAAGTCTTTTAGAAAGGGAGGGGGGACTATTTCGAGGGCGCAATATAATGTCGGAAACGAGTCAAAAGAGTCGGTGTTCTTCGCAAGGCTTTTATCCTAGGGGAGGCTTCGCTCTGACGTTGACGACCCGGGCAAAAGTCTTCGAATAATAGCAATGGGGAACATGGAAGGAATAGATTTGCTGTACCCGAGGCGAAAAAAGAAAGGTCGGTCTGCGGGAGAGGGAAGATGGAAAGGTCAGTGAAAAAGAGTTGACGTTCAACTTTTCGACAGTGCTTCACACAGGGTGGGGGGAAGGATGTGTAGGTGCCGGATCATCTCTGGAGATAGTTCAGCAGGAAGTAAGAAGCAGCAGAAATGGTTGGATTGGACAATCGGGAACAAAAGCACGCCCTTAGGGGAGCTTGATAAGATGGGGGCAAAGACCGAAGGCAAACAAAGCTCGTGATAATACAGGCAAGGAGTTGGGAGGGGTCTTCGGCGAAGTTCTGGTCAGTAAAAGAAGGGTTGTTGAACACTTAAAGACCGTACTCCAAGAGAAAGGAAGATTTGTAATGCTCTTTTCGGCTTTGATGCCATATGACTGTAATCGGGGGGTGACGCACGATGGGAAAGTCTCCCAGAATTCTCCTGTCGGTGAACGGTAAGATCTACCTACAGGGACCTGGCAGCAACCGGTCAACTGATAGGACATATTGTGGTTGCCCCCAACCCAATTCTTGAACGGATCGTGGGGTCATTTCCGAAGTAAAAGTGTACTTCAACTACCAATTACCCGGCAGTGAGTAGGGAAGAGGGGAAAATTGGGAAACTGAAGAACCGTAGAAGCTCTGCGTATAAAAAAAGGGAACTGAAAGCAGCCGCCCTGAAACCACTGAATCCACGAGTCTTCAGGGGGGATGATATCGCTTCGAAACCGGCAAACGAGAAAAGGGGGATAATGGGGGGTCAGCCTCTCGTTCCATCAAGATCCACCTTTCCCTCGTCATATGACATCGGAAAGATCTTTCCCTCCAAAAACCATGCG
>Ga0179591_1288890_pt1 | contig 15109 bp, 14 predicted proteins | sample CZOMad2_1_08_16f_FD_182891 | JGI IMG/M metagenome (GOLD analysis project Ga0179591, IMG submission 182891) | Vadose zone soil fungal communities from Angelo Coast Range Reserve, California, USA - CZOMad2_1_08_16fungal (PacBio error correction) | ecosystem: Environmental > Terrestrial > Soil >...
CTCATGGGGGGAACTGGATGAAAAGGAGAGCTGCTGAATTTTAATCTAGGGAAGAGCGGCTGTAAAAAAGAATGAGGGGAATGACCAGTATCTGCAATGGGAACTTTAAGAGGAAAATCTGCTACTAGGAGGGTGAGAAAGCAAAATAGTCGAGCCCAAGTATTTTTTCTTGATGGAAAAAAAAGTCGTGGGCGTAAAAGGTATGTCCTTGTAAAGAAAGATCTATTACTTTCTAGGAAATGAGGTAAACTGCAGGAAAAAGGGAGGGGGCTTAGCTTTATTCTAGGAAAAGGGCTGGACTCGGAAAGGGACGAAGAAAAGCAATTACTATCCCAACAAAATGGGGAAAGAAGGGCCTCAAAAACTGCACCTCGAAAGAAAACCATTGGCAACAATTAATAAGACGGAGGAAGAAGGGCCTCCTTAAGGTTCTTTGGGGGAGAAACCATTTTCCCCCTTTGAGGAATTAATGAATGCTATCATTAAAGAGAGGGGAAAAGGAACTTTTATGATGACTGAGAAGACTTTCCGGGGCGAGAAACCCGGTAGTGGGGTGTGACAGGCTGAGGGGTAGGCTCTTTTGCCCGGAAGAAAGGCAACGACATCGGTATCCGTGAGAAAGGGGTGTCCGGATTCGAGGAGGAAGGAAAAAGCAAAGCCTCCTTTTTGCAAGACCGGGAGGGGGAAACATCCGGCAGAATAAAAGAACCACTTGCGAGAGGAGAGAAAGTGAATCATTGCCAGAGAGGGAGAGAGTACGACCCCGGTGGGCAGAAAGCTCCAGAGCAAATTACAAAGAGCTCAACAACAACAAGAACGAAAGGAGTGGGGGAGAGATCAGTCCGGAAAGGGAATGGGAGCCACCTGGTTAGAGGGAGCTTCCTTGGACAATAGAAACTGAGATTAAGAGGGGGAATCGATCTGCCTTGCACCCCGGGGGGAAAGAACAAGCATCCATCAAGGATTTATTCTGCATGACATCGAATCGGACACGGTCATGGAGAACGAACGGAGAAATGACAGCTACGGAAAGAAGAAATCGCAAATTTGTGAGGGCATACCTACCGGTGGGAGAAGCTTCAGATCATCAGAAAGGTCATATCTCAGGGGAGACATTCTAAAGAGAGCAGTGGCCTCTGAACTTGTGGCAAGGTCACAAAACTAACTCGGAGCAGGGGGAAAGGGAAAATCGGAAGGCAATGCGAGGAAGGGAGGGGCTCAGCGGGGGAAACGTTTTGGGGAGGGAGCAGCTCCTTTGGAAGGGGCGCCGCCTGGGGTCGTCCAGGCACCAGAGCGCTCCTTTTTGGGAAAAAGCATCAATCTCAGCAAGAATAAGTTTACTGTCCACTGTTAAAGACGAAGGGGAGAACAGCAATGGATCGGCGGAGGACTTTCTGCCAATTTGGATACATCAAGCAATAAGGTAACTAGGAAATATGTTGAGTAGTCGAACCGTCGAAACGAAACTTGAATTGCAGTAAAAGTAAGCCCACTAAGAGAAAAAAGCCCCCCCAGGCCGGGGTGACTCTCCTCGATACAGGAAAAAGTGAAAGGGACTGGGAAAATTCATTTGCAAGGCGGGGGGAAGGACGTCAAAATATAAGGGACTGCATATCCCGCGCCAGCAAGGTAAAAAAAAAGAAGAGGTTGTGAAAGCAATCGTCCGCGCAGGTAAATAGGGAAAAAGAAAAGCGCAAAAAAAGGATCACATATACGTAAACGGAAGGCAAAGGTTCCGGATAGAAAAAAACCATGGCAAGGTGATAACGTTAGCTCGTCGATTAGTAAGAACCGCCTAGGGGTTATCCGTCTGAAGAAGCAAGAGAGAAAAATACCAGGCAGAAAGAATGGGGGGGAAAAAACAAGCTTTCGCAAAACCCGCCCTGAGCTGTTCTTTGCTAACTGCTCCGAAGCACTGGGGGATAAAATCTAGGGGACAGCCATACCTCCTTGTGTAAAGGGTGTTTTTCAAAGCAATTCAACGCGAACGATGCTTAAAGAAATCACGAAGGCACCACCAAAAACGGTTCGCAGGAAAATGCTTCCACGTCAGTAATAGATTGTATGGAAGGGACTTAGAGGCTCTATCATGTCGACGAGAAAGGGCGGAGAGCTCGAAAAAATCCTGCCGCCATAGCCATTACTGTTGAAAAATGTGTGAAGTAGGGGGGATGGCGGGTGAAAACCAAATACAGGATTAAGCCAGTATCTCCGTCGGGAAAAGAGGGAGGCACTGGTGGGGGGTAGAGAGACTTCCACGAAGCAAAAAAGAGAGCATTGGAAATCCAGAGGAAGAAAAAGCGGGAAGCAATCAGGAAATTGCGTGACCAGTAATTGCATTCAAGGAAGGGGGGGGGATGATTCGGGGAAGGGAGTTCCTTCTGCTTTACGAACAAAGGAGGAACGCCATCAAAATCAGAACAACGTTGAGCCGTGTTGACACTACCGCCCAGAATGAACACCAGCCCTAAAAAAAGGAAGAAGAGTTCAACTTGGGGGGCCCACCATGTTCAGTAAAAAGGTTTTCCCGATAGATAGCGCAAATCATCGTAATGGCAGCAGCTTGCCACCGCACGGGGGGAAAATGGAAATCGCGGGGGGGCTATGAGGGCTTCATCTTTGGCTGAAAAACGAGTTGACTTGGCGCGAGGAAGAACTCTTCGCCATTACAGAGCACACACGAACATCCGAGAGAAGGAAAAAGGTTTCCTTTAAGACAAGGCTAATGGGAGTGGATGAAACTGGAGATCGCCCACTATGGGGGAAAATACCCACACGAAGAACAAAACGTTCGTAATCTTCAATGCCAACGCCGAAAGAGGGATCTTCGATCAAAGAGGGAACTGCCACCATAAAAGGGGGGACCGGGATGGGCTATGGAGAAGTATATTCTTACCAAAAAGGAAGCTAGCGAGGAAGAACATATAGTCATACAAGGTAATTCCTGCCGAAAAGAGGTCCATAGAGAAATCATCTCCGATACGAAGGAGAGAGAGAAGGTGCCAACAGAAGGGAGCCGGTGACTATTAAGGGAAGAAATCCTCTGGTAAACGACTCTCGACCTAAAGAATAGTAAATAACAACCACTCCACGGAAAAGATGCGGCTTTGTCTTGAAACAAAAGTAAAGCATCCGAAACATATAATGCTGGAAAAGGGGGAAATAGCTCCTCTCTCCAGAGGGAGGCAGACAGGAGGAAATTCTGTACCGGGGGGGAGAAAAGGGATCGAGATTTGGGGGAAAGAAGATCGACCACCTGTTTCCGACCATCGACAAAGAAGAGGGAAAGCTTCAACTCCACCTGCTCTGTGGAAGTCAAATCTCAAGGGAAGGAGAAAGGAAGAACCTCCTGTCGCAGTCGCGGCACTACAGGAGAAAAAGAAGGAAAAACATTCCCGTAAAAAGGGAGAGGGTAAAAGGGGGCCAGTGCGTTCATGAAAGAAAAGTTTAAGACTTCAAAGCGATGCGACAAAAAAAAAAAGGGATCTCTCACTCAAGAAAGAGGGAAGATCCCAGAGGCGCATGGGAGTTGTTCCGCGTCGGGGGGCTAACATGAAGATTTCACAGCTAAAAGAAGAAGCACGAGAACATTTTGGAGGAGGAGAAGGTTTACTTGTATGGCCGTCTTCCCTGTTTAATGTGTGAAAAGAAGGGGGGGAAAAAAAGAAGGGTCGGCTTACGAGGCCTATGATTTTTTCGAGGCGAGGAAAAAAAAGTATTTTTCAGAGGCGTGAAAGTGGGTGGAACAGGTGGAGTTAAGGACTCTCCAAAAAAAAGAGCATCCAACCGGAAAAAGATAGAGAGGGTGCTCTTCAGGGCCTTACCTTCATCTACGGAGAAAGCTATCGTCTCAACATCTTGGTGAAGAAAGAAAGAAGAATTTCCAAGGAGAAAGCTCCCCCCTTGCGGGGGGGGGGGGAGAGCCTATAGGGGAAAAGTATGGGAATAGCATGGGGAGATGTTACAAGGGTCGTCAAGTATGGGGGCACCTTCGCAGGGAAGAAGAGAGTGATGAAAGGTGATTCCTGGAACTTGGTGTTTAAAAAAAAAAAAAGCAGGTAAAGGGGGAACCTCAGGTATCCGAAGTAGATTTCATGGGGAGGGGGGTCATCTAATACGGCCTCTGCAGGGAAAAAAGGAAAGAAGAGAGCACAAAACCTATTTAAAGAACCCGGGGGGGAAAAACCCAGCGAAGGCGTTTGGGGGAAGAAGCGCACCTTGCTGGGGAAAACTTGGAAGTCTGTCCATAGGGAAGAAGAATCCGCTGCACTAATAATCTACATTTCACGCCCAGAAAAGAGGGGCCTGAAAGGCACCAAACATTCGCGGCGGGGAGGTGTGTTTTAAGGGGAGGGGGAGCACTCTGTCGAGAAAAAGGCGAATAGTCGCTCGCAGGGAAAATCGCAGAGGAGCTTAAGACTCTAAAGCGCTCGAGGGAAGAGGAGTTTACAGTGGGGGGGAAAAGGAAAAGCTTAAAGTTGGAAACTCTTCTCGCTGTCGGCGAGGTCGGTTGCGAGTCAAGAGGACCACCTTATCTCTTGTCATGGAAAAATGGAGTGGGCTCAGTGCTGAGGAAGAGGAAAAGCGTCCTTTGTCTGTGGGGGTTTCTGGAGTGGGAGGCAACACGTCTATTGGGATATAAGGTGTGCTGAAAAAAGAACATCGAAAAGGAAAACGGACTTTTTTTCGTAACGAAGGGAACCAGAAGGAACGGGGGAAGCACCTAGTTTCCTGAAGAAGTGATGTTGCTGACAAAAGGGTTGACTAGGATTGGCGAGGCTTACGAGGGGAAAGGGATCTCTTGAGTTTTAAAGAAATCGCTATGCTGGAGGGGGGAAGACGTAAGGGTTCGTGGGGGAAGGTCAAATTTCTCCTCTCAAGGGAAAGCGGAGATAAATATCGTTATTTCTGGTTGGAAAAAAAAGTCCACCAGCGGAATCTTGGAAATTAAGTTGCAGTGAGAGGCGAAAAGGAATTTTTTTCACATGGGAAGAGAAAACGAACGGGCACCATTTTTTAAAGGAGAGCGACGTTAAGACTGAAAGAACTGACCAGGATAAAGGGAAGGCGAGGGGAGATTCTCCCTGAGAGGAAGAAAGGATTCGTCAAGGGAGGTGGAAGTGGTCTTTGACCAACAGGAGCCCAGGAAGGAGTGCGGATGATGGGACGGACAGGGGGAAGTAAGTGCTTCTTAGCATTTTTCAGTGAGCAAAAGATTCTCTTCCCAAGAGGGAAAAAAGCTTTGGAAACATATAAGGGAGGGGGAGGGTTTCCGCCGGAAAAAAACTGAAGAAGTAACTCGCTCGAAGAAAGGGACTAATCGCCGGAGCTCACAGAGCGGCACGGGGCACATTCGGCCGGAACCGACACGTGCCGGGGGGAGAAAACCTTCTGGGGGGTCAGAAGTCCATATAACCTCATGCGAAGAGGGAAAAGAAAGTACAACTCGTCCAGAAAACGGAGAGGGACCTGCACCATAGTAATGAGGAATTACCCCAGAACCCTCATGCAAATGAAGGGGAAAAGCAACAATTAACCTGTGAAGGGTCACCATCTGCAAAGGGCAGGAGTAAGATAAGGGCTGAAGACCCGTACCAGGAATAGCTCAATTCCCAAAAGAGTAAGACAGAAAAAGAAAAGATTTGATCAAGAGGGGCACCCGCGTTACATGGGGGAAGGGGTAAGCGTGTCTGTATCGGGGGAAGGGAATACTTCTAGGAGGACGGGCAGCCCGAGCTATTGGAAGGGGAAGGACACTTTGAGTACAAAAAAGGCAACCTTATGGAGGTGGATTCTCAGGGGAGAGCTGAACAAGAGCGACGCTTCTTTCAGGAGAAGAGGACGCTCACATTACTGTAATGAAACAAAGCATAAAAAAAGACAAACTGCACCCAGGGAAAAATGATCCCCTAGGAGGAGAGTCGGGCCTAATCATGAAGAAAAAAAGAAGCAGCACGCGAAGATTTACCTCCAATTGGGGGGGAGTCATATTCGTCTTCTCTTTTCAGATGTCGGGGAAAAAGTCCCAGATTGTGAAAAAAAGGTGTTATGATTACTTCTCTAAGACTGAAAAAAAACCGGTAGTTAAGGGGGAAGAGAGGGGGGGCATCTTGTCGATTTTTGTAGGGAGCCCTGCGCCGAAGGGGAAGGACTGGGGTATGGGAAATGTGTAGCGTCAGAAAGAAAAAGGGGGAAGAAAGTATGCTGATGGAAGAATGAGCCATCAGCAAACTGATTTATGCGGGGGGAGGAAACCATTTGTTTCAGCAGGAAAATAGAAAAAAGAATGACCAGGAAGGCAGGGCAAGAATTTTGAGATTGATCGAAAAAAAGAGAAACCCCGGTTTGCTCCCCAGGGAGACCTTCCGGCCTGGATCGGACGGAGTAGTAGGAAAAGAGGGGAATGGGAGTAAAAAAAAAAAATAAAAAAAAAAAAGAAAAAGGTGTGCGAGCCTTGGTGAAAAGAGGAGATCGCTTCCAAAATCTCAATTCTCAGGGGAGGAGACGGGCCTCTCTGGTATACTTGTAGGAAAGGGGGCCCGTATAAACAGAAGAAGGGAACCCCGGGGCAGGCTTGCCTTCCTTCCATAAAAGAAAAGGTCCTTCTGCCTTACCATAGAGGGATACCGGGTCCTTTGAAATGAAGGCCAAGACTTAATATCTACAAAGCAATGAAAAAGTGAGTTCATACCTACCGTGGGGGAAGAACGGAGGAAAAGGAATATCACCCTTAACAATGAGGGAAAAGACAATACAGGACGAAGAGAAAAGAGGCGTCGGGGGGTAACTGGCTAAATTTGAGGTCAAAAAAAGAGGTAAGGGGGAATTCTGCTTCCTAGTGACACATCGCGAGGAGGGCAAATTCGCTTCCGGCCTGGAAAAGGAGACTTGCGGTTAAGGGAGGCGGTGGAGGGCAGGAGCTCCAGGGGGGGAGACGTGTGGCGTCCTCTTTAAAAAGGTGAAGGAGTCGTCGGGAAAAAGCGCGCGCCTCCTGTTGGAAGAGAGATGAGCAATAAAAGAGACAAATAAGGTGAAAGGGAACAGTGTTACCAGGGGGCTTGAGAAAAGGCGCTCGGTCTTCCACTAGAGGAAAGAATTCAGTCGCGGAGTTGGACTACTAGACAGAACGAGGGGAGGAAAAGGGGGAACTCGGTACTATTAGAAGTTCAGAGGGGGACTTACCCGAAAGAATTGAGTGAAGAAGAAAAGTCTCGGCTCATCTAAACGTACGAGTAAACCACCCCCCCAGGCCATGACAGGGAAAAAAACTCCGCAGATCTTGAAAGGAGTGTTTATGACAATGAGGTTGCCATGCGGGGGGGACTTCAAATATCGCGGGAGGGGTACCTGCAATAGAAGCCCGCTCAATAAGGGAGAAGAGACGATGGAAAGGGGATCAAGGCTCAATCGTCGTAGGAAGAAGGGGAAAAATATGGAATCTGATCGGCAGGAGAGGGAAATAAATAAGACTTAACGGAAGGGACGGCATCTACTCCACTCCGGGAGGGAGCCTTAGAAGGGAAGGACCGTGAGGGGATAGTCCCGAGAAAAAAAAGAAGAAGAAGGGAGATTTAGCCGGAAAAGGAGCAAAGGAGAAAGCAGAAACTACATCATAGAAGGGGGTTTCCAAAGCGTGATGAAACCCGCCTTGTTTAAGAGCATCTGGTAGAAAAGAACTGCTCGAATCACGGGGAAAAAAGGCGCCCTAATAAAGAAAAAGAAACCAGATCCTTGTCGTCGGTATGGGCAAAAAAAAAAACTTCACGAAGGGGAACTGCTGAAGTCACGCATCGTCAAAACAGAAAGGAACGGTCGAATCTCCAATGCTTGAGGCATGATTAGAAAAAGGGGCCTTCATCTTTCACGAGAAAGAAGCTTTGGGTCCTAGAGAGCGAGAAGACAGGAAAAGAAAAAAGATCACGCCACTTACTGGTGGTGGAAGTAGGTGGAGAGGTGAATAAAACTCAGACATAGAGGAAAAAGTGGTATCGAGGGGGAGGAACCGGAGTCGAGGTGAGCGTCCCTTTGGGGAGAAAAAAGAACGAACTTGGAGCGAACACCATCATAGAGGAAGAACGTAAACTCCAGAAAAAGAAAGAAGCATCAGGAAAGGAGGAGATGCTGGGGTCACATCACCAGTAATTGCGAGAGGAAAAAAAGGTATGATTCGATACTGTTTACGTGGGCTTAAGAACCAGGAATATTTTTTGAGAAAAAGCGATTCACGCAAATGGAACCCCCAATCGAAGGAACGTCTCCGAAAGATCAAAGCCCACCATCACGGACAAAAGGAAATCTTCAGCAGAGGAGAGGGAAAGGTTCCTTGCCATGAAATCGGAAAGAAGTTTCCCTATATATAGAATAAGCGGTAATGGATAAAGAAGCGTGCACACGCCTTTGAAAGGGAAGAGGCTAGGAGAGAAAATAGGGGGCGCCTTTGAGACTGGAGTGGATGTTCAAGAGAGATGGGGAAGGAGACGATCGTACGCAGTAAGAGACGCCATTAACAGTAGTGAAAAAAGAAACACACCGAAAAAACGCAAAGAGAAGTTTGCCTTAAAAGCATCCGGTCTGAAGGGAGGGATGTAAAGAATGCATTATCGCACAAAAAAAGGAAAATCCCCAAAAAAGAAGATGTACCCATCACGGTCGTAAGAGAGCCAACGCCTTTTCGCTGGAAAAAATGAGTGTCGAACAAAAGTGTTATGCCTAGGGGGGAAGAGGCGATTATACGGACGAAGGGGTCAACAGCACAATGAAATCGAAGAGGGAAGAAGAGCGTTTCATCATCCAGGAAACCGCAGAAAAAGGACCAGTCTCCCATCTTCGAAGGAGAATTCGTCGAAGGTAACAGGGGATCAGTAATTGACGATGAGGAGATAAGGATCCGGTAACATCTAACTCTCTCAGCAAAGGATAGCAAACACGGAACAAGATAAAAACAGGGAGCGGCTTTTCCCCCGAAAGAAAAAGGAAGCTGACGAACAATATCAGTTTAGTGGGAAGCGACAGAAGGAAAAAGGGGGAAGAAAAACCAATCCAGGCTTACGCGGTTGTGGGGGGGGGAGAGAGAGGTGTGGGGGGGGGGAAGAAACACCTGTTCCGAACCACGGAAAAGAGCGTAACAAATTAAAGGGACTTCACGAAATCGTGTAGTCAAAGCTAAAGAAAAGAGTGTTCGATTATCACCCGTCGAAGAGAAATTAAAACTAACAGGGAAAAAAAATAAAATATAGGTAACAAGAAAAGGGGGGGGAAGGGGGAGTTCATGCATGATGAAGGGGGGGGGGAATCGGAGATTCTTCAAACGCGATGCGACAATCCCAAGGAAGAGGGAGGAAAAAAACAACAACGGAATTATTATGAAAAAAGAAGCAAGGAGAAGGGATTTTTCAGAATAAAGAAGGACCGATTTCAACACAGCTAATAAAGCAAATGGGAACATTTTGCGAGGGTGAGGAAGCCTCAATTGACGTGGATGGCGGAGGATAAGGGGGTGAACTGGTTCGCGACCTTCTACAGGAGGTTCGGGAGCGGGAGACACTATGATTTGGAAAAAAAAGGAAGCGTAGGTTCAAGGGGGGAGTGGGACGGCGGTGCGTTCGAGGGGGGGAAAAAATCTCTCTCATCGCATCAAGAGCAAGGGGGGGAGTCTAGGAAATTCATCTCCTTCTGCGGGAAGACCGCTGAGAAAGGAGGTTCATACCGATGTGCTGAGGACTTGCGGAAGAGGGGGGGTGAAAAATGGCTTATTCTTTGGAGTGGTTTTGTAAAGAGAGGGTCTATCTGGGGGGGTAAGAGCCAGATGCTTGCTTAGAACAAGAGGCCGGGGGGGGAATTCGCGAATAAAACCGGGGGAGGCGCTGATTTCGACTAATGAGGGGAAAGAGACGGGGTTTCTGCAGTTCCATCGTCGGATGAACAAAAAAAAAAGGAAATCCGCCGCTATATTTCGAGGGATGCATACCGAGCGCCGAGGAGAAAAAAAAAAGAACAACCTATTTTCGTTTTGCAGAAGGGGGAAAGCGAAAGTTGGACAATCATGAAAAAGAAAGAGGGTCGTCATTTCTGACTCGGGGTGGGATTGAGTAACGTTCGTCCATCGGGGGGAAAAGAAAACGCTGCCAGTTTCCAGAGGGGGGGGAAAAGGAACGATTCTCTGGAAAAAAGGTCGCGGCGTCGCTCGGAGAAAAAGGTGTTGAATGAGGGATGAGCGCTGTAATGGAGAGGGAAGGAAAAGAGTCTCTCTCGAAGAGAGGATTTAACAAGGAAAGGAATCTAAAGCTCCTTCGCTCGAATTTACAGTGGAAATCAGGCACGCTGACTCGCGGGGAGTTCCCGATGATGTGCGAGGGAGGGGACAAATGGCATGGCAATGAACATGGTGGGAAAGAGGGAAGCTCGTATGTACAGTCCAGGGGGGTCGTGCTGGTGGGCTTGAGGGAGGAAAGTCCACCCGGAGGAAGGGGGAAAAGGTGTCTGATTCGCAAGAAGGGCGTAAGAAGGAGTGGTCATAAAAAGCAGCGAAATATTGACAAGAGGAGGGGGAAGGGAGGGGGATCATTACTGGTTATTTTGCTGAGAGGGAGTGTGATTGTAAGGGAGAGAGGGCGCGTATCTGAGTTTACGAAAGGGCTGGGGGGGCTGAAAGGAGTCGGGGGGGGGGGAACGTGGATCCAAAGTGCCGCTAAAGAAGGGAGATACACTTGGCTAGTTTTAGTCAAAAAAATAAGGGTCAACCTACTTACACAATCCGTGGACATCTTGGAAAGGATTTTGGGTAATGTCTTCTTCGAGGAGAGAAGGAGGGCAATAAGCGTCGACGCGGGGGAGAAGGAAGGAAAAAGAGAAGAATATTGTCGGACGTTAAGATGGGAAAAAGGTTGTGGGTACCTTTAGGCATCGTCCGTTTCGAGGTGGTGGTACCACACCAATACTACGAGAAAAGGACTGCTGAGAGGAATGAAATAGGGGGCCTGCGTATTTCATGAAGGGGTACACGAAACAGATGAGAGGACAGAAAAAGGCTGTTGTCAGTTGAAAGGGAAGGAGGGAACATATTTCCTCTGCTGGTAGTGACGTGGAGGCGCTGGGACCAGAAAGAAACTCGACTCTGCGTCTGGGTGGGAAAAAAGGAAAAAAACACAGCGCGGCTCAGGCTTAGGGGGCCATCGGAGGCGCTGCCGGAACCGAAGGGGTAAAGGGGATCTATGTTATCAATCTCGGCCTGGGTGAAAACATCTTGGGGGGGAGGACCGACTCTTTCCCTTCATTAGTACAAAAAAAAGGCTCAATAGAAATTAGTGAGTACCTGCAACACAGGGAGAGGAGATGACCTAACCCGGAAGAAAAAACACTTTATAGGCGGGGCTGTCTTAATTTTAATCGAGGGAAAGAAAGAGGCCTTGGGGAAAGTAGAATTTTATGCAGCCAAAGAATTGCAATTCATTTCCAGAATTTAAAAGAGAAAGTGCTACTTTTCAGAGGAAAAGGAAATTATTTGAGGGGTCGTGGGCCGGGACGCGTAAACGGGTCAGAAAAAGAGGAAGTCTATGTCGATGGAGGGGATTTATCCACAAGAAGCAAGAGGTAAACGTTGAAGTAAGGGGGAGGGGAAAGATTGAGGGGAGCAGATATCGAATCTGCAACGGAGAAGAAAAGAAAGGGAACACTAAGAACGAAAGTAAAGAAGGTAAAGCAAAAATTTAGCTGAGCAAAACTGCAAGGGGGCAAACGCATCTGAGGAAAATATCGCTTGGCCTAAGTCAATGAAGAATCGATCGAGAAAAGCAGAAAGATTTAGTTTGTTTACCAAGGAAAAAAGTTCCGACACCGCGATTCGAGCGGAGGGAGAGGGAGAGAAAGTGACTTCTTTACTTTCAGAAGGGAAGGGAAGGAGACTTCCTTGGCGAGACGAAGGGACCACTTAAAGGGGAAAGAGGCGAAATTGGGGATATTAATAGTGGAAGGGAAAGGGATTCATCAACGACATCGGTAGAGGGAAGCGAATAAGAAAGGTGAAAAAAAAGAACTGATGGAATAATGCCCTCATAGCCGAAAGGCGGTTAGGAAGGAAACAGGGTTCAGGAAGAGGAAGGGCAAGATAATGACTCACGTCTAAGAGGAGAGGGCTCTCAGGAAGAGGAAAGACGAACCCGGTTGCCTACACAAGAAACGCTCGCCAGCCATGAGGCCTGGAAACCTCGAAGGAGAAGGGGAGGATAGATCCATGCCGGGGAGAGCCGGGGGGAGCAAGGGCGATCGCTTCCTTGAGAGCAGCAAAAAAAAAGAGGAACATCTTCGACGGGGGGACTTCTCAGGTTGGACGGGGAATCTGCTGAACCCCTGGTGGGAAAGCAGCATCCTCAGGTCCTTGGGAAGGGAAGGACTTCAAGAAAAAAAAAGAAGGGGATCCTGACACGTTCTTCTGCCGAGATAAGAATTTCTTTTGAAAGGAAAAGGGGGGAAATTCGGACAAAAATCTAAACTAGCAATATGGGAAAAAAAGGGGGGGAGTTCCGTAACTACCGGTGAAAAGGAAAAGGCTTCGCTAAGAAAAGAAAGGGGGAGATCTCTGAATAAATCAGTCAAGAAGAAAAAAAAAGCGCTCGAGGCGTCATGAAAGGGAAAGGGAGGCATACAAATAACTCTATCGAGGTAGGGAATTAGATGCCCATCGCTTCTTCAGGGGAGAGTAGGCCGGAAACTTGCTTTTGTCGAGTGGGAAAGGGGGAGCAGCACTCCAGTGGGGAGGGGCGGATCTTCCTGTGAGCAGAGGGGGGAGGGGGAATCAATTCCAGAAGAAAAGGTTGCATCTTAGAGAGAGGAAAAACTATACTTTTACAGGAGGGGAAATTCCAGTGGGGGTGGACGCAATCTCTCGGAGAAGAGGGGGGGGGGATAATCGAATTCTGAGTTGAAGAACGATACAGAAAGAAGGAAAGAAATAATTACCTCTTTTACTGGGAAGCATTGTATAGAAAAAAAACCTGGTGAGTTGACCTAGGAACGTGGAAAGGGAAGGGGGGGTCCTGTCCGGGAAAAGAGTACAGAAGCCATTACTAGGGAGCGCATCGATAAAGTGATAGTTGGAGGTCCTTTGTTGATAAGGAAATTTTCCATGCACAGAGGACCAAAAGAAAAAGGTGCAGGTCACTTCATAGAGGAGCCCGCCGAAGAGGGGGGAAAGAAGGCGAAAAACGAGGAAAGAGTTGGTCGAATGAGAAATAGAGGCGCATGCGGTCCAATAGACCCACCGTCCGGCAGGAGAAGGGGTAACCTGCCGTTTCGGAAAAAAAAAAGGAACAGCTGGACACAACAATGGAGCAGGTGTGAGCTTCGTCGATAGGAAGAAAGTAAAAGGAGGCGTCGAGCGCTTTTCCTGCAGGAACAAGATCGAAAGAAAAGAGGGAAATATTTTTAAACAAGAAAAAAGATTTCGGCAAATGGGGAAGCGGCTTCGGAAGAGCATCTGTGCAGGGAGAAGGGGATTCTCTCATCACTACAGGAAGGAGACACATCATCCGAAAGGACACCATATCCTGTGAGGGGGGTGGGTCACAAAAGACAAAAAGGAAAAGAGAGACTGCCGCCGGAGGAAAAAAAGAGTCACCACAACTCGCAAATCAAATAGTCAAGAAACGGGAGAAATTTCTCCCTCTGAAGAAAAGGAAGACAACGGTCGAGGATTCGACACCTGGGTTCCCTTCCGGAGAGCGAGAGAGGGGAAACGAAAATATCACTCACTTAGGGGTTTAAGGAGGGGAGGCGTGCTGAATAAAACCAGAAAGTTATCACAAGTGGTGGAACACGGTTCATATGCAGGGAGGCACTTTTGTATCAAGGAAGAAAGGAAAGTACAAAAAAAAGAGGCGAGCGCATTGAACGAGAGAGTCCAACAAAACTCAAAGATCACATAACATGGAGGAGGGAATCACATTAATTTGAAGGTTGAAAAAGGGGAAGGGGGCCTACTTTCAGGAAAGTCCGTGAGGACGAAAAAGTAAGAGGTGCTACGAACACCTTTACTAACCCCAGTAAGGAAAAATGATCCGCCATAATAATAAACACAAGACAAAATCTTCAGCACCTTCGAAAGGGTGCCATGACAAGGGAACTTGGGACCGATAGATTGAAGAAGTCGAGGGTACATCAAAGGGACAAGCAAAGGGGGTGAACTGAAACGTTAACTCTCGATTAAAAAAGTAGTACGGGGAAGAGTTGAATGTTCAATCTCACGAGGAAGGTCTCGAGAGGAGTCAACTCATAGGGAAAAGTGGCCGAAACTAAAAAAACCTAACAGAGGAGAAAAACGAAATTTGTCTTTCAGGAAAAAACCCTATCATCCGGTGTGATGGGGAGCAGCGGAGCAGTATCGCAAAGGAAGAAAAATACCCACAAAAAAAAATAACCATAGGTCTTAATCTTCATTATGGAAAGGAAGTGGAGAGGAGAGACGATCCCCTTCGGGAAAAAAAAGAAATAGTTGGTGGATTGCGATTAATTCATCGGAAAAAAAGGAAATGTAGTAAAAAGCCGGAATCTCGCACAGAGAAGAAGAAAAGATCGGTTCATCATGGAGGAAGGCCGAAAAAAACGAACATAGTCGAACATCAGCGCCGAAAAGGAAGGAGAAGGTGCCCCCCAGGGATCCTTAACAAGCGCGGTAGACGAAAGAGGGGGGAAAAGAACAGCTCTCTACAAGGAACAAGGAAGATTATAAGAAGACACAAAGAATCAGGGATCTTCTTTTCCCACCTCCTCGTAAGATAGCTGACGAAAAAAAGAGGGGGGAAGGGGAAGAGTCAGAGGCCCATAATTAGATTAAGGTAGAGGAAAAAAAGGCTTACTCGTTTTGGGAGGTGGGGTGGAAGGAAAGGGAGAAACTTTTTCCTACAAAAGGGACGGCGTCAAAGCAGCCTAAAGAACGAAACAAAAGTGTATCCAAGCTCCGCACAAGAAATGATAAGTAACACCTTTCCTTCATTTCCAGAGAGAAAAAAATAACAGGGGGAATCCCCTTAAAAAATATATTTAGGAAAGGCCATCGTGAGGAAGAGCAGGTAAAGAAAAGCAATGTTAGACTTCAAAGAGAAGGAAAAAAAAAAAA
>Ga0179591_1351779_pt1 | contig 15109 bp, 19 predicted proteins | sample CZOMad2_1_08_16f_FD_182891 | JGI IMG/M metagenome (GOLD analysis project Ga0179591, IMG submission 182891) | Vadose zone soil fungal communities from Angelo Coast Range Reserve, California, USA - CZOMad2_1_08_16fungal (PacBio error correction) | ecosystem: Environmental > Terrestrial > Soil >...
TGTGCAGCCATCGCGACACTTGAAAAAGACAAAAAGGAGGAAAAACAAGGAATGAGTATCGACATGGAGGGGGGTGGTACGGTCTGAAGGGGGAAACCGTAGCAGTAGGAACAGATAGGGAACCGAGGGTTGACGAAACTCAAGATCAAAAGGAGGAAGACCATAAAAGGATCCCTAAAAACAAGGAAATGAGTAGTAAGAGGAGGAAAGAGTCAGGGAAACGGGGAATTGGGCCATCCTGGTGGAGGAAGAAACTCAGAATTCTTTCCAAAAAGGGAGACAAAAAGGAAAAGGGAGGGGAGTCTTCTACATGAGTCAAGGCAAACCAGGTCCTGGGGGGAAAAGGACAGGCCACCGAAACAAGGCAAACTCCAAAGGGATTATCCAGCAGAAAAGAAAGTAGGCCGGCAAAGACAAAAACAGAGGAATGGGGAAAGAGACTCAGGTTCGCAACGATGAAAAAAAAAAGCCCAAGGGGAGATTCGAAAGAATAAAAAGGATGCACTCAAAGGGGGGTAGACCTTTCTGGAGAAAAGAACTAATTAAAAAAATGAACAGGAACCTCAGAGGGGGAAACCCCCAAACCACAAAAGGTTTAGAAAAAAGATATCTGGAAATGGGGGAAGAAGGAAAGCTGGGGGTACCCAAACGAGAAACAGGAACTAAGGCTACAAGGCTCTACATAAAAAAAAAAAGTAATGGAGGAAGGACAAAAGGGGAAAGAATGGCTTGGGGAGGAGAAAAATAAAGCGGGAAAGGAAGGGAGAAAGAAAAAAGACCTTTACTTGGGAGGGCTGATGAAGAAGGCAGAACGGAAACGGGGGGGGGAAGTGGTAATCACCCAAACCCAGGTCGGGGGCCCCTTTGACATTGTTCAAAGGGGGTCCCACAATGGTGAAAGAAGGGGCAGGGGTTTGATTATTACCGGAAAAAGAGTACAACCAGCCAGGAAATGGGAAAAAACACACAGAGGTAATAAGGGGGAAGAAAAAAAACAAGAAAAGCACAAAATTAGCCCACCAGAAAATGCAAAGGAGAAGGGAACAATGGAGCCAAGGAAAAAAAGCCACCCTGAAGACAGTGAAGAAACACATGGGTATATTAAAACTTACACACACAGATCCCCCATCCACAAAAAAGGAAACCTTGGAAAAAAAAAAAAAAAGAAAGCTGAATTCCCCTATCTGCTTCAACAGAAGGGGAAGGGGGGGGGGGGGGAAGGGAGAGAGGCTGTGGGCCTTCAAAGAAGGTCTAAATATTAAGAAGAAGTGGGGTTCATGTGAGGGGGGATTTGAAAAATATTGACAGGTCTAATGTCTCAGTTAATTTAAGGGAATGAGGGGGGAAAGAAGAAGGTGGTGTGATTGTTGCTGAGGGTGGGAATTGGGGAGGGGGGGGGGAAGCGATTAACTTATTTTATGTGGAAAAAAGTTTTGTTAGGAAGGGGGTGGTTGGGGGAGGGAATTGAATGTGTCCTAAATTCATGAAAATCAGGGAAATGCAGAGAACGGGTCATGGGGGGTTCCAACGGGGGAAAAAAGGAAAAAAATCCCAAAAGGTGCCATCAGGGGGGGGATTACACACTTCATCGGAAAAAAGAGGGGTCTTCGACTTCTATCATGTCTTCATCAGACCAAGCTACAGGTGGCGTGTGAAACTCTTCTGGAAAAAGAGACATAGGAAGACAGAGATTGCAAGGGGGTGCTAAGGAAACCATGAGATCCGATGAGGAATGGGGGATTCGAACCCAATATTGTTGGGGAGTACAATCAAAGATCATGGGAACATGGGCCATAAGTCTCTGGGTCTCCGCAGTTCAAAAAAGTAGTTGTTTGGGGGGGGCACGGTTCATCTCTGGGTCTGGTAAATCGGGGATCAGACCAGTCTAGTGATTGCATCACTGTTGGAAGGGAAGGACGGTAAAAAAAAAGTGCTTTTGACCGGGAAGCGTACTTTACTGGGCAGACTCTTCTAAAACTAGGGGAAGGGGGGGAGGGGTGACGAAGAAAAAGGAGGGGGAGGGGGGATAGCACTGGGGGGTAGCCATCATGAGGTGGGGGATGAACGTAAAAGGGAAGTACAAGGGGGGACGGGAAAAGCTCATGCCTATCAGGAAGGGGGGGGGGGGGGTTATCACGGGTCTGGACAAGATGCGCACCGGGAAAAACAAACGGGCTTGTAATTCCCAAACTCTGAATTTCTCGATAGTTGCCTGCCACCTCGAGGAGAGGTGGTTTGTTGTAGGGGGAGGATGGGGGGGAAGAACGATTATGGGAGACTAGGGGCCATGAAGGGGTGTACTGGTACTAGGGAAGGGCCCATAGATGCAAGAAGAGGGGGAAAAAGAGTGCCATGTATGCTCAAATTATTGGTCCTAGTGCCCTACTTCGGGGAGGGGAAAAAAGGAAAAGAGAGGATCTGCAAAAGATTGAAAAGAAAAAAACATGTGGAAGAAGGAGGCATCACAGATATCTTTAAGCATGGAGGTTAGAGAGGATAGGATTTGCAAGGGATAGGGAGAAATTTGCGTGGGGTTCCTTATTCAGAACTAGGCGCGGAGGGGGGCCGTCGCTTTCGGAAACAGGCCGGACTGGGGAACAAGGGGCATTCAACTTAGGGGGATAAGAGGGGATGGGGAAAGGAAGGGGGGGTGGGAAAAACCATTCTTAAACGAAAGGGGGTGTTGTGGTCATTTTGGAGGTAGCTCTGAAATGAGAGGATGTTGGGGTTGGGGGTTCAGGCATCTCTGGAAGGGGTCCAAGTGGGTTTGAGAAAGGGGGAAGGGGTGCTTAAGGTCCGGTTTGGAGGTGAAAACTGAGGGGAAAAGGGACCATAGGGGAGAGTGGAAAAACTCTCGGGGAAAGGGGGATGTCCCGTATACCTGGTCAAGAGGTAGGAGAAAAAAAAGAAAGAAGCATGGAATATCTCTTAGGAAGGCTCCGAGAGAATGCAAGGAAACGAAGCGGTTTGGGAAGGACATGGATGAGAATTCAACAATTAGAGAATGTAAGAAAAAATTTGGCGGCGGCAGGGGAGAAGGGGGAAGTTGTCTTTGCCCTTGATACATAATCCACATGGCAAAAAAAAAAGTCTCAAGAGTCCTTCGAAGGGCTACGGTGAGAGAAGGGTACTTGGGCTGAGAGGGACGAGACATCCATAGGGTTGATACCATAAAATGGACTTAGGGGAACGTCTAGGGGGGGGGGGGAAAATCATAGCATATCTTGAACGAGGAAGAAAAGATCAGGGTTTTATGAGGGTAGTAGGGTGAAGAGGGGGGATCAGAAGACTAGAGGGAAAGGTCAAAGTCTTCTTGGGAATTCTTGGACAAGACACAATGAAAGGGCAAGGTGAGGGGGGGGTGGCTTACCAACTCAGAATTATCCAAATAGGGGTTTCCTCAAAATGAAACGAGAAAATTAGTTCTGGGAAAGGGGCATGTAAAGGGGATGATTGGTAACCTTCTTGTCCATGGTAAGGGGGGCAACTTAGGCCCAAAGGGAGATGGATGTCGAGGTGCGTTTTGGTGGGGAGTTCAAGACGGAAAAGAAACCGTCGTATCTAGGGAAGCAATGATCTCCCCCCAAAAAAAGGGGAGGGAGGAGAACGCGATCGAGCCTCAAGAATGGGAATATGCAACACCGAGTATTCGGGGGAAGAGGTAACCTGGGACTTCCACTCAAATGTGACAAAGGGGGGTCGTTGGGGGAAAAGGTTGTAAAACCTGCAGTAACACGATTCCCATAATTGTGGACAAATCAGAAAAACATGGGGGAAAAGAAACAAAAGAAGCAATATAGAACTGGGGGGATTTTTGGGAAAAAGCAAATTGTGATCAAGAAGGTATGATCAGGACTCAAAGGGTTGGAAAGTTTTTCCTGGGTTGGAGTGATCAAAAAGGAAAAAAAACACTTTGAAAAGGTAATGAGTTCTGGGCCATCTCATGGAAAAAGACAAACTGTCAAGAGGAAGGGGACGCGCCACTCGAGAAATGAGACAAAAAGGAAGAATAAAAGGCCAGCCGCTATTGAGGAAACAATACCTAGAGGGACCAGGACTCTCAGACCCCAGTGATTAGAAAGAGAAGGAGCTGAAGATTTAAAGCAGGGGGGATGAAAAATGGGGGTACTGGAAGATATGTACAAGGGTGCAATGAACCTGAGAGACAGGCCAGGGGAATACTACGGTTAGTCTATCAGGGGGGGGCTTGCACGACCTTAGGACTGCAAAAGCTGGGAATACCTGAGGCAGGGGGAAAGAAGGACGCTAGGATAAGGGGAGAAAGGATCCAAACAAATGATGATTTCGAAAAGGCACTTTAGACTGGGAAGAAGAAAAGTACCGAACTAGATTCTTACAAAAGATTCAAAAATCCAAAGACTGAAAGGAGGACGGGCATGACAAAAACAGCCGGCAGAGAAAAAAAGAAGGAACTTAAAAACTTGGAAGTTCCAAAAGTGTTCGCAAAAAAGGAAAGAGTCATTTCAGAAATCTAGCCTATCCGTACTCCAAAAACCAAATGGACAAAGAAGGGGAGAAAAAAAAAACCCTACTAGTACGGGAGGCAGAAATAGAGGAAAAACGAAGATGAAAAGAATTTCTACAAAGGAGTGAAAAGTAAGGGGAGAACAGGAGGCTAAAGGGGGGGAACCATCTCAGAGCATAGGAATAAAAATGTTCGCTCCTGCAAAGAAAAAATACTGGAAATCGCAAAAGGGGAATGAAAGAAGCACATCGCTAAACTGAAAAACACGGGCTCAAAGGGAGATGTTGATGGGACATAGATGACGGGGTCAAATTTATTGGGGCAAGCAAAAAAGGGACTCTAGGGAAAAGAAGGGGGTCCCTCAGGGGTCAAGGGAAGAAGGGGGGGGAGATAGTTTGAATAGATGGAATCATGGGGACCGGGGGGGGAAAACAACCATGTAAGAAAGGAGCACATGGAAACATAAGGGGAGGGGGTCCTTCACGAAAACGGGGAGGATGGACCCCACAAGAATATCCACAACAACAAAAAAGGAGGTGATATTACACTTGACTAGAGAGAGTGGAAAGTTTGGGGGAGAAAATGAGCCTGGGTTGTCGAAGGGGGATGCAAAGGGAACACAAAGACGGAGTTGTTCCATTCAAGCTTAGGTGGAGGAAAAAAGTTAATTAAAGGGGAAGGAAAAATGAAAAAGGATTCCTACCAAAAATGATTAGCGGAAGGGTCTTACAATTCGGGGTCACCAAAGACCAGGATTGAGAAGTTCACTCAGAGTCGTTCCAACAACTTGAAATCAAAGCAAGGGTGAAGAACAAGGGGAAGGGAAAGAAAAGGACCTTGCTTGATCAAATACACGAATAGAACCTAAAAGAATAGGGATTACTCTGGGGGTGGGCTCACCATAGAGAGGAAAAGGAACTGGGCATCAATTCAGTGGGCCTCTTCCGAGAAGGTTTCAGGGGGGGAAAGCAAGCGAGAGGAGCCTCAATCCTGAATGGAGGTAAGGAAAAGACTAGGATTCGGGATGGAGGAATGACTAGAAGATACTACAAAACACAAGGTCCTTGGGGGCAAGAACGAACGAAAAGAGAAAGAGGGGGGACCCTTACTAGTTGTGAAAAAACCGTGAGGACACGGAAGTTTGAGCTGGGATATGTCACCGGGTCCAGAGATCGGGTGCAGGAGGGGAGATCCGTGAGAAGAGGAAGAAAAAGAAGACACTTACATGTTCCCCCATTGAGAATCAGATATCAAATCACAACAACAAGCAAAGAGTCCCCAGAAAAACCATCACATGGCAAGGGGAAGAAAAAAATAGAAAGCAATTTTGAAAAGGCAAAGTTGAACACCAGGTACAGGGGTCAATCACCACTCAGCCCAAGTGCCAACAAGTGATACACTAATTTAACTAGAGCACGATTGAAAAAAGAAGAGCTCTACACAACGGAGGGAGAGAAAAGGTGCCTTCATCGGATAGAGTGGAAGGGGAGGGAGGATAATTTGTGGGGATGGTTATTAGGGGGGTAAGGTTGGATAGTGACAAGGTTCCGGAAAAAATGTCAGGAAGGAAAAGGGGGTGAAATTTGGCACATGCTCAGTGAGGGTTGGCATGTTAGTTGGATATGGATGGGTGATGGTTGGGTTTGGTGGGGAAGGAGTTTAAAAAGAATGAAATGGGGGAAGGAAAAGTGCGAGGGGCGGGGGTAATTTACTACAGAAGAGGTACTTAAGAAGGAAAAAGGACGAGGGACATCCCATAAAATGACACAGTGCAATGGTGGGGGGGGGGGGGGGAACTCTTCATCAGGGGTTTCCTTTCTTCTATGTGAAAAGAAGCAAGGGTAGGGGTGGGGGGGAGCTCGTCCCATCATCAGAGTAGGCAGAAAAGATCCTCTTCTAACTTGGATAAATTCGGGAGGTGGGGAAGCGGGGATTAGGAGGAGAAAGGGGAGAGGGAGGGGGAACCATCCAGCTCAAAGGATGTCACAATGATCTGCTATACATCGGGAAGAGAGGGTTGTGGGACTGTTCTAGAATGGGGGGCGGTCAAAAGACAATGTCTCCAAAAGTGGAGTGAGGCTTAGACATCAAACTCAATTGGGGAGGGGAAAGAATCGGGACTTTGACAAGCCGAAAAGTCTAATCCGAGGGGAAGAGGAGGAAAGAAGGTCTGAGGATCCTTGGGGGTGAAGCCTGAATCATGAGTGGGGAAGGAGGGGGGAAAGGGAAATGGAAGGAGGGGACAAAGGAAAGAAATGTAGACGTTGGGAGTGGCGCTGTGATACTTGGGGATGCAAGATCGAGGGCAAGATTAGAAAAAAAATCGGGCGTGTCGCCAAAAGTCAAAAAGGGGCTCTAGTAGGAAAGAAGCGACATAGAATACCAGTGGGAAGGGGGGTGGGAAGATCTTTTGGGGGGGGCAGAGAAGTGAGAAAAAGACTTGAAGGATTAATCCCGATTGGGTCAAGGAGAGGTTAACTTGCGGACTGCGAATAGCGACAAAAAAACCAAGAGCAAAGGGCGATGGGGGGAAGGAAAAAAAAGTGCCCCGGAAGCTGAAGACCAAAGGAAGGGTCATATCTTTAAGTCACAAGAAAATAAACCACGGGAGAATACGACATAAATAGAGAAGGTTTAGAATAAGGGGGTAGATATGAGGGAAGAAAGGGGCGGTGCTTAGGGTTTGCAATGGGGTCATTTTCAACCATGGGAACCTCTAGCTGAGATGGGGGGAAAAGGACGGCAGGAAAAGGGGACGGGGATGTGGGATATCAGAGCCGGGAAGGGCAGTCCTTCACTGAAGAAAATGACGGGGGGAATTTCTAGGAGACCTTTGGGAGTTAACCGTCAAAGGGGACTTTGGGGGAAGAGGATTTGGTTTTTTGGAGAAGAGCTTAACTTCAACCTTTTTTAAAAAAGTGAGGGTGCTGTCCCTGGTTGGGGGGGAGGGGGGAAGGGGGGCCTTAGGAAGAGATTGCAGAACTATAGGATATCGGGAAGACTCAGGAGGGGACGGGGGGGGGAAAATAAAGTGCAGGGGAGAGAATCAAAATCAGAAGACGGGGAATGAACCGTCTACGAGGAATGAGGGGGGGAAAGCGCGCCCTCGAAATCGGTGGGCATGGAGTCAAAATGAGAGACAAATCCCCCGGGGAGACGCATGGGGGAGGATCAGAAGGAGCTTGACCCGGGGGGGGGTGATAAAGGAAAAGTCGTCGTGTCACGAAACAAAAAAGAGAGGGGCTGTCCGAAGAAAAGCTGAAGATCTCTGAAAAACTCTCCCCTCGGTGAAAAGAGTGGGAGGTGGGGCCAGGGGACCTATTTTGTGAGAGCATTCCTGTGGGCATATCCAAAAGGAAGGGGTTGGGGGGTGTAAGGGATGGCTTGGAGTTTGTAAAAGACGATTGCAGGGGCCATTGAGGCTCGGGTAGGATTTGATCAAAGGCCAAGGAAAGGGCCAAAGGGGTGGTACCAAAAAAAGTCTTGAGAAAGGCGGAAATAAAGAAGCGTGGCTTCTTTTTGGATGGACTGGGGCCGTTTTAGGTATTGGGCAAAAAGGGGAAGGAGGTAAAGGCCGATAAATGACGGAAAAAAATTCTGGGGTAGAAAGGGGGAGTTTGTTGGAAAAAGTTCGATGGTTCGACTAGAGCACATCTGTAAAGAGAGAGAGAAACAAAACTAGTGGAAGGGGAAAGATCAGGGAAGGAGCTAGAACTATGTGGATACGTAGTAGGGGCTTTTCAGGATGAGTTGGTTACGCAAAAGGCTGTCTAATGGGGGGGGTGGGGTGGGGAAAACTGGGGGGGGACACAACTAATTTTTTCCAAATCAGAAAAAGGGGGAGCAAGCCAAAAATAAAAGAAGAAAAAGATTAAAAGGTGCGGAACTGTCCGAAGTTGGATCAAGGTGGGGGGGTGGCCACCACCACTTGAGAAAAATGGGAAACTTGTGATGGGCACCACCGAAAGAGCCGGGTAAGGTAAAGGAAAAGATGCTCTTCTGCACCAAAAGGGACACACTTACAACCCGGTATAAGGGAACGTCAAATATGGGAAAGATTATGAGGTTATAGAACAATGGCAAAAGGAAAGCCCCAGAGGGGATCAAATGGATGAGCGGGGAATAGAAGACTCCAAGGGGTGCATTATGTCTGAGTGAGGATGGCGAGGGTACAGAAGATGAAGACGGGGGGCATTTTGAGGTGAAAGGAAAATGAAAGGGAATGCTCACGAACAGGATGGGCAGCCAAGAATGGATACAGGTAAAATTTTTGGGGGAAGAGACAGTAAAGTCACCCGAGGGGGGATGAGGATAAGAAGGGGCCTATAGGGAGATCGGAAAGAGGAAGGGGGGTGAGATGAAATCGGGGGAACTTATTCTCAAAGTACACGAAGGATTCTTAGAAAAAGACACGTTAAGCAGATCTCCGGACATTACCATTCAACCGGCAAACAAAAACAAAAAACACCCAACAAAAAATTCCCAAAAATCATTCACTTTAGAAAACTGGAGAAAGCTGACGGCCACACCGATCAGTGTTGGACTCAAGACAACCCCATTGAAAAAAAGAAAGAAGCCACCACTAAGGTAAGGGGGGACAGAAAGAGTACGGGAAATGAAGCATCTGATAAGTTAGAACAACAAAGGAGCCCATTAGTTAGAAAACCCGAGGGTTTTACCCGCAGGAGGTGGAAGCCACCCCCCATGGGGTCAACGCTTCCACCCAGCAAAAATCCGAAGCGGAAACTCTCAAAAAGGCGAAAAGAAAAAGACAGTAACTACCCTTTTGGTTAGTTTGTTGGGGCCACTATCTTCTCAGATGTTAAACGAAAGGGGAAATGTATGGGGTTTGCCAGAGATGACCGAAGATTTTTCCTGAATGAAATATCCCTTCCCCAAAGGACAAAGGTTCCGGACTGGGGTTTGGGGACAAGAGTTTGAGACATGGAAAGAATTGGAAAAGAAGAAAAGGGGTCCAAGAAGTGAAGGATCCGTAAAGGATATCTCAACGAAAGGACCCATAGAACAATAGACCCTTGACAAAAACCGTTGAGGGGAAAAGAGGACAATTTACTCTTCGAAAGAATGGGTGGAAAAAGACACCGGGTTTGGGGAAGCGGGGGATTCTGTCCGACAAAGTGATCAACAGAAAAGAACAGGGGTAGTCAAATGAAGGAGTGAAGTCGACCCCCTGTAAAAACTTAAAAAGAAGAAAAAGAAGGTCCTACAAAAATGATTAGAAGGTCCTGACAACCACTCTAGTCCACACCGGAAAAAAAGGAGGGAGAGCTTACGAGAGCTTGGAAAGCAAACTATTTGAGAAGCAAAAGGGTCCAGGATAAAAAGAACTCACTCAAAGTTGGTAAATGGTCTGAAATACACAAGTAACGACAGGAACAGAAACAAAGGGTGGACCTTGGTCGCAATAGCTGAATCTGGAATCATCCATCGGATGAAAAGCCCATCCGCAGAAGGGGGGGGAGGGGGGGAGACCTACACGGAGAGTACAAATTAATGAGTGGTAAATGGGGGTTCTGATTCTGAGTAAAGGGAGAGGGGAGGGTAAGAGTATCAAAAGGGAAAGGGGATGCTGAAGTCATGGGGGGGGGGAAAGTATATAAAGGGTTGAGATGAGAGACTTATCACCCCCACCAAATTCTTGGCAGGGTAACAAGTGAGAGTTGGGACAGGGATGTCACAAAGACGAAGGGTTCGGCAATGATGTGGAAGAATTAAGTGAAGAACATTGAAAGCACACCCACTTCAAGGATTTCCCCAGGTCATAAGGTAAGTCAGTCAGAAAAAGACAACAGAACAAAAGAATGGGAACCAGACCAAAGAAGGAAAAGTAAAATAAAGAAAATGAGCAGAACAAAGGCACATTCCCCCTGAGAAATTGACAAAGAGTTTCAGGTAAAAACGTCAAAAGAAAGGAAGGCTACTTAAGAACGAGGGACCTAGGATTAAGGCAACAGATCGGGCTCAGAACGTGAGAGGAAAAAAGGAGGGGAGAGAGGCATCAAAGCCCATTTGCTCTAGGGAAAGGGGTGTAGGAAGGGGGTCCTGGTGAGATGGGGAGAGTGTAGGGAACCTTGACTTCCTTGTTATGTGCTGGGGGAAAACTTAAGACAGGGGAAGAGGGTTTGGGAAGGGGGGGGGGGTGGTTTGCTGGGGAAGGGAATTTGGTGGGAAGGGTGATTCCGTCATAACATAGGGAGAGGAATTCATGAATGGGTAAGGGGGGCTTCTGGTTGGGGCATGCAAGAAAAATGCACTGCTCGAACCCATGTCAGGTGGGTGATTGTGCAAATCACTGTAACAGTTGCAAAATTGGGGGGGGGGGGTGGTGTTAACATTTTAAAAAGTCTTTAAACCGCTGGTGAGGGGGGGAAAGTCTTCGGCTTATCAGTCTTTAATCAGCATCCCGTTGGGGTGGTCAGACTTCTGAGAAAGATCAGAAAAAGCATAAGCAGAAAAGGATAGTCCGGGCTACCTCAAGGAAGGGGGGTGGAGGCACGAAGAGATGGTAGTAGTCGAAACCAGCTATTGGGAAGGAGTTGTGAGTACGATCAACATGGGCCCACATGGACCATAAGGGAAAGTGCGGGGATCACATGGGGAGAGGTGGTGTTGGTTGGGGGGTGAACTTCCGGTGGAAAAGCATCCTTCGGTTTAAAGGATCAGAACAAGGTCTACAATTATTGGGGGAAGGGGTCCTGGATTAATCCGACCGGGGAAGGGGGGGGAGCGTGGGGGTACGCTTGGATTGAAGTATAGATCTAGAGAAGGGCTAGCTCTTTTGGAGGGGGAACGAATGAGGGGCACAGGATGGTGTCTGATATAAGCCTTGGGGTAAGCCATCAGAAAGGGGGGAGGCTAGTTCAAATGGAGGGACATTGACTGAAACATGAAATGCTAAAGAAGGGGACGGGTCTGGGGGGGGATCCGGTTTAAAAGGCAAAGATGAGGACTTAGAACAAAGGCTCGGCTTGTCTCCAAAAAACTCTTACCTCGGAATCAACTCTCTGACGAGGAAGGTGTAGCTCACTACCATGAGGGGGGGGGTGGGCTCTTGGGGGGGGGGGGGGAATCCATGACGTGGTGAAGAGAAACTTCAATTAGGGTCCGGGAGGGTACTACTCTGCTTCTCCCTAAGTGCAAAAAAAAAAAAAAAGGAGGGGACATTGGTTGCATTATTGTAATGTGCACGAAGCATGAGAAAAAGGGAGTCAGGCTAGGATGCCAAAAAGAAATTTTACGGACTCCATGGGAGGGACCATCAAAGAGGAGGGGAAAAATGTAGTGGCAGGGTAGAAGAGGTGAATAGGATGTGAGTGGAGGAAGATTGGGGGGGGACAGATGACAAGCAAAGGGGGGGGAGACAGAGGGACTCTAGAAATAGAAGTCGTCAGAACTCGTTTCAAACAACCAAAGGGGGGGGCTCCGGTTTCCTGAAACTTCAGGAGAAAAGAGTTACAGTCTCTCGTTTCATGGGGGTAAAATGAATGAAAGGTGTGACAGGAGGGGAAAATTGTTGTTGAGTCGGGAGAAAGTGGACGAGGAAATGATTCTTCTTGGTTGGGGGACTCCTGCTGGGAAGGAAGAAGTGGGGAGGTTAATTATTGGGTGGGGGAGAAAGGAAGTACTTTTTGGGGAAACTTATGAGTAGAGGAAAAGTGCGGACTATAGTGGAAGGGTCGGGTTGTAGGGAGAGAGTTTGGTTAAGGGTACTTCTTATCCAAGGGAGTCAGAGTTAAGGCTACCAGAAGCAGACTCTCGGCTAATTCTCCGGAAAGGCTGATACTCCGAATGCCCGCATCGTTGAGTAATTTATTCTTTAAAGGAACAAGGAAGACCCTGTGGAACCAAAGGTATTAGCAGTTTCTCCGCTCAGGGGGGACAGTCAATGAACATTGGGTCCCAGAACCTTCCCCATGAGGGATTCCGTCCCATTAGGGTAAATTACCCGTAAGGTCTCGGGGAATCAATAAGTCCACGGAAGATAGATCTTGACGAAAGCTAAAGCCATGGTATTGTCGGGAAGTAGGGGGCAATTGTCAGGCTTTGGTGAACAAAAACTGATGAATTAAAACTAGAAAAAACAGAGGATTCCATTGGTTTTGTAGTAGTCCAGGGGGGGTAGGGTGGAGCAAGAGAGCGCGTGTATGCAACAGGGGGAGGGGTCTTTTGAGAAACAAAATGGGAACAGGATTTCAACAAGGGGGGGAAGGAATCAGATAATCTTGGGTACCATGACAGGGAACAACCTCCTTGGGGTCTTGTGGGGAGGGGGACTGGTGGCCAGTTGAGAATTGTGTTCTTTGTCAGGGAACAGTAGCTGGCCAAGGAAAAGGGGGAGACAGATTTGTTTGGCCCACCGGGGAAAAGGAAAACCGATCGGTGCAATGGAATCTATAAAATTTACATAGCTCAAAAAAGGAAACCCCCACAAGGGGGGAAGGAGAGGGAAGATGCTCATGGGGGGGGGGTGGGGTGTGGGGGGAAGCAGGGGCAAATCGGCTGGGGGGCAGGAGTTGCCAAAAGAAAAGAGGACAAAAAAAGTAGTCCGGGGGGGGCCCTCCTGCAACAACGGTGAACAAAGGGACAAAGCAGGGTGACAAAATCAGACAAAAACTGGAACCAGCGACAAAAAAGAATCTAAGAAGTAATCGGAGGGGCGACTGGAAGAAGGTGGAGCAAGAGAAACTTAGGGGGTCTACACTCCCCGAATAAAAGAAGTGAATGGGGGGGAATACGAAACACTCCAAGGGGGAAACTGGAAAGGGTCAAACTCGGCTGTGGTATACAGAACTCACCCCGTTAATGAAGAACACCAAACGGGTTGAACTAGTCAAAAAGGAAGCAGTTAGTTATGAAACAAGAAAAGAAGTAAAGAAGGACAGAAAGAGTGGAACATACCGTGGGATCCAGACAAGAAAGCAAGGGGGGATGATTCACGTATAAGAAATATCCCGGGCGAGAGGGAAGAGGTAGGGGAAAAAAAAGGTTGCGGGAGTTTATGCAGTGTACAGAAGGCACTCATAAAATCAGCAAAAGGGGAATAAAAGGTGGGGGGGGCGGGCCAGGGGGGGGGAACTCAAGAAAACCATCCCTGCAACGATTTAAATTGATCTGGGGCAATGAAAAGGGGGGAGATATTAGAATATCTGACGATGCTGATATGGTTATATTAAAAGCGCATTATACGGGTGCTCCTTACCTGAAAAGAGAGTCTTCAAAAGATTAAAATCCAATATTAAAAGAAATCAGACTACCTCTTCGGGCACAGGCCCACCTACAAAAGGACGAAAGAAAAAAGAGGTCGGGAAAAACTTTGGAAGGGTCCAGACGACAAGACAACAAAAAGAAGTTCCGGCAGAACAAAGGCTGGGGACCAAGTAATCCCAAATTCAGAAAAAATTCACCACCCACTCAGACGCCACAATTGGGGGGAAAGATGCGGGGGGGGAGGAGGAAGGGAGAGCCAATATTTGGGGAGTACGGGTACCGAACGTGGGGGAAGCTCTAAAGGGGGGACCCTAAAATAAGGCAGTGGAGCCAAAAGGGGGGGAATGGCCACCCATGCAAAATCAGGAAAACTCACTATCATCAAAAATCAGGAAGAATATGTTGAGGTTAAAGCCAGAGATCAATTTAAAGGGGGGGGGGGGGGGAAGACCAACTCAATTGGGTGGCCACCGGAAAGACGGCAGGGGTAGCAGGCACTTGTTTTTTAGAATGGGGGGGGGGGGGGGACAGAGAGGAGAAGAAAGAGGAACAGGAAGGACCAGAAGGGGAATCTCTCAAGTCAAAGAGGCCCCAAAATCCCCTACAACAACCCTTCAAAACTGTATTAGAAAGAAGTCTGACACGGGAAAGAGGAAAGTAAGAGGGTGGGACAAGCCAGAGTAAGGGGTTTCTATCTCATTCGGAAGAATAGGGAAAGCAGAGGGCCCATTTTAAGGACAAAAAGATAAGTGTCAAGGAGAAACCTTCCTTCCTTTGAACCTTACCGATCCACCTTCGGAGGAAATTCTACAAAAAAGATCAATCCTAAAAGAACGAATCTTCCTCAAGAAGGACAAGGGATGAGAAGAGGGGAGAAAGCTTCACTCACGAAGTCCGTTCAAAGGAGATGAAATAATAAGGGGGGTGCCCACTAAGGGGGGGGTCTTAGAGAGAGGGGATTAGCTCAGGGGGGAATGTATACAAAAAACAAAATTGACCCACCCTTGTCGAGTGGAGAATAAAGTGTGGGGACGCTGTTCAAAAGATGTGTAAAGGGGGTGGGTTTATGATGTCTACAGAATTACACCTAGATGCTTAGGATAAAAAAACTCATGAGATAACAGGACAAAACCTTTTCGAAAAGTGGTCTCATAGAAATATAAACATTTGGGGTGAGAGGAATGAGACTGGGTAAGACACGCCTAAGAACACTAGAGGTTTAACGAAATATGAGAGTAGGAAGAAGAAAAAATCATGATAGCAAGGACTATAAAAGAATTCGATTCAGAGGGGGAAACGAATTAAATGAAAGAAAAAAAAAAAGAAAAAAGGTTGGGATTAATGGAAGAAATATATAAGAGAAAGAAAAATCATTGGTTAAGAAATGAGTTTTTT
>Ga0179591_1351024_pt1 | contig 15108 bp, 16 predicted proteins | sample CZOMad2_1_08_16f_FD_182891 | JGI IMG/M metagenome (GOLD analysis project Ga0179591, IMG submission 182891) | Vadose zone soil fungal communities from Angelo Coast Range Reserve, California, USA - CZOMad2_1_08_16fungal (PacBio error correction) | ecosystem: Environmental > Terrestrial > Soil >...
GGGCTATTTTTACAAATTACGGGGAAGGAGCCTTGAGAGGGGGAGAGGGCCACCTTGGCGCACATGTAAGCGGGACTCAGAAGAAATACTCTAGGCAATTCGGGCTCGTGGGGGTTCCATCATGCGAAAGGGTTAGCTCGGGAAGAAGAGATTTGACATTATATAAGATCAGGCGTCAGGAACTTCGGGGGGAGAGGTGATAGATGAGCTGGGATGATTCCAGTCGAAAGGCGTGAGAAGCTATGGATGGCCACTTATATCAGCTTGGAGAAGAAGTAGGCAGGTACTTTCCATTTCAAGGAGGAAGTGGAAGTACGAAACAGAGGAAGATATGGACACATGGACATCGAACAGAAGGGGACATAGGTACGGAAAGAACAGGTTGGCTACTATTTATCATTGACTACAGATCGAAGCTGAGGCAGGGTGTTACCCGGGGGGGGACCTGATGGGAACCATTGCAGGATACTGCTACACCGCCGAGGACAATCACGAGGGGATCGAGGTAAATTTCTGAGCGGGGGAAAACCGATATTTTGACGGGGTTGGATTGGGAGCGTCAAAGAAATTGGAGGATACTTTTAGATAATTAACACCGGACACCTTCTTGGGGCAAACGGAGATAAGATAGGATTGTCCGGTGCCTGAGCTTCTAAGGAGTCATAAATGGTTTGACGGGAAAACAATTAATCCACCAGCCAATAGGAAGCATAGGAGGAGAATCTCAAATGAATGGGAACTATATGAGAGGTCGAGTGCAGTGGTGATGGCGGCTCTGCCTGGCCTATGCGGACCTCGGTTAAAAAGCGGTCAATTTCATGGGGGTGAGGGGGGAGCATCCAAGTGCTTACAACAACAGGCTGGGACGGCAACATAAATGGGTTGAGGAAGAGGTCCAATGTGGGGGGAGGGGGGGATGTATACCGTGAGGCTGTGTGAGGTGGGGCATAGGGTATAACACACGGAAGGGGAATACCATAGTCTCAAGACTGATAAGGGGCATCCCTGCGTGAATAAAGGCCGTGGGGGAGAACTAGGAGGATTTGGAAGCTCAATAGAGCATCACGACAATGACCTGGTGGGGGGACTTGAGACAGGGAGGGGGTTGTATATATTTGAGAAGTGGGAAAATGAGGGGGACTTTTCAGAGGAAATGAATCGCAAGGGAATCTTAGAGGGGTTAGTGGCCAGGAAAGTAAGAGACACGGGAGGAAGGCCGTCTCCGAAAGGCAAAGTCTGCATGGAGCTTTGGCGGTAATCTGGGTCCATGCTTGGTTCACGGCAGCCGTGAGTGAAAAACACGTTGTCGGGGGAAGTCCCATTTTGGGAAACCGGGAAAAAGGGGGGGAGAGAGGTGGGCACGTGTACCATATTATTCTGGACAGAGACAGTTTGAGCCAGAATGTGTACACGAACTTGCAAAATAACGGGGAAACTGATGGGCGGTGAGAAAAAGCCAGACGACAAGGAGGGGGAGACACTGACTATGGAAAATGGGAATCGAGCTACAGCAGACGGCGCCTAACAATCGATCGTGCCCGAGGATTCGAGTAAAGAACGGGATGTCCAACTGGAGGGGGAGGTCCTCCGTGGGGGATGGTCCTCAAAAATGTTATGAAAAGAAGAATCTGGGAGGGAAGGGGGGGGGGCGGTAGGGGGGGCTATGGCTGGAGGGGAAGAGGGTAGTTTGTGGAGGGGGTTTGACGTGAAAGGCTGGAAAATTAAGGGGAGGGTCTGGGGGGAAAAGGACGCCTATAACACAGAGTGGGATGCAGCTCGGGGAAACCCACAGGAACCCAGCCTGCACGGCCATGGGCAAAGGGTGGGGGGGGGTACAAAGGTGGACTTCACCGCCTTAGAGGGCTTGGAAATGTTGGTGTTGGTCAGGGAATGCAGAGGGCCCGGTGGGACGGGGAGTGAATGTTAGCCGCCCAGATTGGAAGGACACACTCACCTTCCTGGCCAGAGAAGTACGGAAGCAATTGCCGGACATTTGATTTGGGGAGTGTGTATTAATCAGGGTCAAAGGGGATGTTTTTATGGGTGGGTTAGACTTTCGATGCAATGTACTGTGAGAGTGCCATTTTTTAACGAAGAAGACACGTAGTGGAAAAATTAAAGTTAGAGGGGGCCAGTACAAGCCATGGAAGGGGGTCTCGCGAAAAGTTGCGTCTTGTCGGTATAAGGGGGGGAGCCAAGGATGGAAACAGATTGGCGCCTCGGGGACTGGAAATGGGTACACGATCTGAATCGAAGGTGTTGGTGTTAAGAGAATGGAGCAGCATACTCAAAAGAAGAAAGAACTGTTGGAAAGTGCGGATCAGTTCTGACTGGCAGAACACAGAAGCGTGAAGAACAAAAATAAAAACTAGTGTATCATGGCCTCGCAACAAACACGCTGGGGACTGCGATATGGGCAAAGGGGGCAGGTGAGCAATCTACAAAGGAGATGGAGTCACTGGGGGCAAAGAGAGACAAGTGTGGCGGAGATGGGGCCACTAAAAAAGAGACTAATCCTCTAGAATGGGGGTAGCGCACACTTTTCTGCGATTGGAAAAGAATGGGAGGAAATTCGCTGAGATCGAGGAACTCGCATTGTGGGAGAATAGGATCACTCTTGGGAAAGGGGGGAGACAAACGATTCACAGGAAAGGGGAATCTCCAAAGGAGGAGTGAAAAGAGAGATGCCGTGAGCCGTTAACATTTGACATTGGCATTGGGCCAAGAGAGGAAGGAAGACAAATTTGCGGGGCAAGGAATCGAGTAGCAGTACCAAGACCTCTTAAGATCTCTAGGTAGGGGCCATTCACGTTGTATTCACGGCCATTCTTACCTAGTAGAGAAGGACGAGGGGCCACTGGCTCAACTTGGGGTCTCGTATTTTCAAAAGGAAGAAAGGAGTCTTTTAAAAGTGGGAAATGCCTAAACCGTGATCTTGTGAGATCAAAAGAGATGGGGAGAAGGGGGTGTAGCCGGGGGGGGAGAGAGACGTGAGAGGGATGAGAATGCTATGATGCGTTCATTTTTTGAACAACGGAGAGCCTAACGGGTTACGGAGGAATTCCGTAGTAACGTCTTTGAGTAGGGCCTCCAGTTCTCGGCACACCTAACAACAGGTCTGGGAAAAAGTTCGGGGACATTCAACTGGCAAGGCAAGAGTACACTGGTTGGACACAATATTGGGGGGGATAGATAGGGGGGGTGTATTCATGACCGTGAATTTCCCTGGCCAGGTGTTTTTTTGCAACTGACGGTTAATTTGATTCACAGATATGGTTATTGCAACACCTAGAGGGGGTGAATTGTTTCTTCCCGCACGAGGTTTAAGTATACCGTACCCTGTCATCTCAAAAAGAGCACAACGACAAGCGCTCTCAAAGGGGTGAAGCTGAAGAAAAGAACTTAGTTAAAGGTGGGGGGTCCTTTTCACTTTGGGTCAGTGACCGGGTATGTCTGATGGCCCATTAATTTTAGGTTTTGACTCCTAAGGAAGGCGATGAAAACACAACTGCGGGCAAAGAGGGAGCGATCTGGTGCACACACCATTCCAAGGGGAGGGCAGATATGAAGCGAAGCCAGAAAGCACCCCGGGCAATGGCCGTGGCGGGTCAGTGCCTTTGGACGTGGTCAAGGACTGGTGCCGAGAAGGGGGGGAGGAGACGCACGATGACTGACCATGCAAAAAAAGACGAGCTCCACAACTAAAACACACCCAGCTTCTAAGGAGGGTCTTCTTCAGCACGGGGAAAGCCAAACAGAGCGGAAATGAGCGGCGAGGTTTAACATGGGGGGAGTTAACCAGACAAAGAGCCACAGTGAAGGCACGGAAGAGAGCGGGCAAGAGGGGCCTTTGGTAGGGAGAAGTAGGGGCTAGGAGGAGGGACACTGCAATAGGAGGGGGGGGGGAAACTTGGAGGCGGGGTTTCTTTGACCGAAGTGACTTAAAATTTTGAGTGGGGGCCCAGGGGGAGGGGGACAATTTGTAACGGAGTTAAAGGAGTGGTACAAAGACTGATGAACGTGGGAAGTGTTGAAAAACTTCACGGACGGAAGGCACTTAAAACACATGTGCAAGTTTCGGGAGGGTATTATGGAACAGGTACAAGAGGAGACAAAGCACAGAAGGTTGACGCGGTCGTGGAAAAGAAAGGCCCAGGGAGAGAGTAAGGGGGACCTCAAAATAACTAGAGGGACAGGGACGTACGATTGGGAGGGTAGAAGGGGCTATCAATCGAAAATTGATTTACTCAATGTCTAAATGTGAAATGTATATTCAGTGGATGAGGAGTCCCACACTGAGTGGCCAGTTCTGCTGCTGAGATGGAGAGGAAGTCAATAGAGGGACGACCACAATAAGGTAAGTCACATCGGAAACTGGAGAGGGGAGGTGAGGGGGGAGTTAACATTCCCCCGTGTGGAGACCATAAAAGGGGACGCAACAGCAAATCGAGAATTCTGAGAGTGACTCGTGGAAAGACCTTTCAAAGGGGGGGCCGGAAGGGGTAGGGATAGGAGACCAGGGCAAGAAGATCTTGAAGCTCGGGGGAACCGGGGGGTTCATCATATGCAGGTTTCCATGACTGGGGGGCATCAAGAAGGGATAAGAAATACCGCAAGGACGAAGGGTATAGGGGGGAAGTGGCTTCTACGTCTCATTTGGGAAAAGGTTATCAAACTTAAGAGTGGAGGGAGGCTTGGAGCTTAAAAATAACACGACTGGAGAAGGATAGGGGAAAGACACTTTAGAGATCAACAGGGAGGGGGGGGGGGGAGAGGGAGATATGGAGGTAACCTCTCTCTCTCAAGTATTCATAGTTGGGGTTGGACGCGTTGAAAAGGTCGAGGAGAAGCCGTCAATAAGGGGGGAGAAAGGATGGAGAATACCTTCTGGGCTTCCGACGGAGGTGCTGACTGAGGTGAGGGAATCAGGGCCCTGGCATATGAAGGAAACAAATGACCGGAGGATGGAGATTGGGTAGGCACATTGGGGGTTCTTCCTATAAAAACTTTAAAAAGGAGAGAAGAAAGATAGGGCCAGGGTGGGACATTTTTGAGGGGAGCGGTGAGAGGGGGGCCATTGAAATTCTCAGAGGGAGTCGGGTGGCCTAATGGGAAATTTTATTGGGATCAACTACATGGAAAGGAGGGGGAGACGTCTCTTCAAGCCCTGATCAAGGGCACATCCAGCAAATAGAATGCAAGAAAGCAGGGGGGGGGGATGGGAGATAGGAATGGGGGGGGAGCTCTCGAAGCATCGAGCCAGGGGGGCTGGAAAATTTGTGACAGGAAAGATAAGTGTATGAATATTTGTAAATGAGAATTTCGTGAGCGGACACAGGAGGACGCAAACGCGTCACGAGGCCGCAGTAGAGGGGGGGGAGGGCAAAGGGAGCACTCCTGCACTGTCTTCACAGAGAGAAGTCAACTGGGATGCTTCTTGGGCTGTACAGATTGTGCCCGGAAAAGAGAGTGAAACTTGCAAGGGTGGAGAGGGAAAGGACCGGGACTGTAATCAAACGGGGGGAAATTAAATGGGGGAATGTGATGTCAGTTACCTTGATGAGAATCAGGGGACAAGTTTGAGCCGATATGGGTCAGCAAAGGGGGGAGAACAAGTATGCCCTGGTGAGGGATACCCAGCATCGGGAGACCCTTCCTATAGACGCTATCTGGAAAAATAGGAAGAAGAGGGGCGTCACTCCCGCTTTGATCTCGAAGGGGGGAAAGGGGTTGCTTGGGGGAATGGTTCTTCATGGGAGGAATTCCTCGCCTGCCAGTAGGAGGAGAGGAGATCTTGGTTAGAAAGACAGGAAGGGGTTTCTTGGTTTGAATGACGTGCTGGAGCGGGGAGGGGGGCTGTTGGTGGCAGGTGTGCAGCACGAGGGAACCGGACTACCTTCACTTGGGTCCAACACATTACCCCAACCAACCCCAAGGAAGGAAGGGACAGGGGTCTGGTGTAGACCGGAGCATATCGGGGTCAAGTAATGTGTGGGGTGTGGGAAAAAGTTTGACGCAGGGGCGGGGGGGATTGCATTGGGGAGGTCCGGGGGATTGTGCCCGGCCAGGGGGTAAAAAAAGGTGGATTTCACACATACAGGTTGGAAGGAGGAGGCATGGTGAGGTCAGGGCAAAGGGGGGGACTTTGTATGATATGGTCCCAGGTATCGAGTGGGAGTAGTGTTGGGTAGGTCAATGGAAAATAACTGAGGGAACCCCCCTTTAATCAAAATGAAACACGATGTGTTGGGGGAACAGAAATGAAATGGATCATGGGAAGTAATTCCATTGACAACAAGAGTGAAGCACCAATTGCTTCAAGTTCCCGTAATACATAGACAGCACAAAGTCTATAGAAAAATGTGGGGGAGTGGGGACTTCAGTTGAATTGAGTCCGGGTCCAATCAGAGTGGTGGGGTTTTGGGGGGTGATACTGATTGCTATACACGAGGCTACGGAACGAGGGGAGTTAGGCAGGCGGACTCGTTCTGAATACAGGAGTCAGCCCAATACTCTAGAATAGGGGTAAGGTCTCGGGAAAATACAAACCCAAACAAGGAAGATGCTACAGCGTACTGGCCAGTGATGGGGGAGAAAAAAGGGGGGCATCTTACAGCTTTTTACACGGGGGAAGACACCTTACTGTGCCAAATATTAACAAAGTGGGTGGACAGGGGGTAAACAAGTGATTACCGGCTCTTAAGATGGGCCGGGAAGGAAGAAACTTCGGGATACTGGCAAGGTGTATGGGACATATCTACATGTCGGCGGAATCGCAAGTTTTTAGAAAGATTAAACAAGAAGGGGACCCCTTTGGCAATGTACAGTGAAAGCAGCCGGCTGAAAACAGAGTATGAGGAACATATAGTGAAAGGACCAGAACTCTGGGGGGAATTGCCAAGAGGGGGGGGGGAAAAATACGAAGAAGAAAATTTGCTGCGGCAGATCCGAGTATGCGACAATCTGGGGGGGAAAGCGTAGGGGTGGTCCATGTGGCCATTCTTAAAAGGGGGGAACAACGGGGAAGAAATCAATGTGACAGATCATTTTGGAGGACGATAGGGCAGAGGGGGAGAGGAGGATGCTTTATGCAGGGGGAAAACGAACATGATCGTGACCATCGACAAACTGGAGAATTGTCAATTCGGCAGGGGGTGACCAGGTAGAAGAGAGGAGACCTGAGGAAGCTGGCTATTGGGAGAGGGGAGGGGGTTTAAATGAACTACCAGACGGCCAACGGGTAAGCTGCCCTGAAGGGGGGGGCTGAGGTGAGTGGTATGATCATTTCTCTTACACAAAACCAGACAGGGAGCACAGACCTTACGCAACTGGCAAGTCCAGGGGGAAATTTTTTCGGACAACAATAGGGTGTGCGTTGTGCTGAGGGTGATGGACGGGGAACAGGGGGGGGTGACCCTGAAACCTTGGGGTTGGGGCAAGGGAAGTACTTTTCTTCCCCAGGCTACATGGGATGGCCACCCTAGTGTTCTCTGGGGGAAAGGATGTGGGACACTGGGAAAATAAAGAATGACTAGAACCACAAACCAACAAACTCTCTAAAAGGGCATGATAAGCCAGACACAACTTTTGAATGGAAGTGGAGTGCAGCTGTCAAAAAGTATGGGTCGGCACAAGGAGGTTGGGTGTACCAATCTGGGAAAGCCCAGGTGAAAGGGGGGGCAATCGAGAAGTTCAACTGGTAAACAAGGTCCAAGCCATAGTCGGGAAAGGATGAAGCTGAGGCAAGATCAACTAGGAAGGGAAGGCAGGGGAGGTGGGGGTCAGGGCCGTGTTCGTGGTCGAGGAGGAACTGTGACGGAGATGCGAGCGCATCTGGTGGACCAATAACGAGAGAAACCTGCCGCCCTCCCAAGAAGTCAGCAAACTCTTGAGTCAGGGTAGAGGCGTCGGCAGCACTAGCCAACAGATACCTCAGAGGAAGGCTGCGGCGGAGGTTTTACATAAAAAAAAGGGTTGGTCCTAACACATAGGGGGAGGGAAAAACAGTGGGACCGCAAAAGGGCACGAGGTAGCAGAGATTTGGTAGGCGAAGTCTGGTCTTATAGGCGAAAGGGCCAATATGAATTGTTAGGGAATGGTGGTCAGGGGACAGATAAGTGAATTACTGTGTGGTTTGGAGGGGGGCCATATTCTTGCTACACTTTTGACGGGGGGGGTAATATAATTGGGAGGGTTACACAGTGCCCGACCCTGATCCGTTTAGTTTTCAAACTTCGAGGCGTATAGACAACACCTGAGGGGGGGAAAAAGAGAATGGAGGAATGGGGGGGCAAGATGTTTACCATATTCAGCAAAGAAGCATGCACCTGACTGATGGTGAGAAGTTATATCGGAGCATGGAACGGTCCTGGAAACTCGCAGAAATTAGGAGTGATGGAAGAGGGTATGGTGTTCATCAGTGTCGGGAGCAGGGAGTTAAGAGGTACAATGGTAGTTTATCATTATGTAGTGGGGAGAGTCACACACTTACGGCATTTTTCTTGAGTTCGGGGATAGTAAAATTATTCCAGGTAAAAAAAGGGAAGGGGCTCTCAATGAGGGATGGAAATAGGCTGGTGAAGTACGTTCCCATTTCCAGGGGGGATAGCAAGTAACCCCAGAATCTCGGGGGAAAGGACATCATTTACATCGCCGAGAAAAGACACCATTTAGAAGTCCCATAGGGGATAAACAAGGGACTACGTCTTGAGCTTTGGCAGAGGTAGGAGGAGACAGGCCGGATGGGAAAGCACCCAGTCCTTTTAAAGAAGGGGGCTGAAGAGAGAGGTATGAGTTTCCAATGATGTCTACAATTGGGGCCTTTTGCTAAGAGGGGATGGATTAAGGGGAAGGAGTAAAATACGGAATACTTTAAAGAAACAAGACCATTCAGGTCTCTCACACAACCGAGGGGGGGGAGGGGAGCGAGTAAAGGATGTCGGGCTTTACCCTCTATATAGAAAGGTCGGGTTAGGTTTGACGAGTCAAAAGAATCCAGAAGACGCGGAAGTAGAAATTAGGGGGAATATAACCTGTCTCCGGAGGGACCAGGGGGAGGGGAGAACAGCTGGTCTGGCAGTGGCCCCTGGCATGAAAGGTCTGCCGACGCTCAGAGAAGGGAGGGGGGATAGGCCATGAATAAAGGGATGTGGAAGCCATAAAGTGAAAGGAGAGGGGAGGCAGATGTCATTAAGTAACGAGTGGGGTCTGTTGCGGACGGGGGGGGGCATTATTGTAGAAAAAGGGAAAGTACCTGCCAGAAGAGGATTCAGAGGAGATCTAATCCATCCGCGAGTGAATGCACGAACGCGTGTGTGGTAGTACGGAGGCTAAATTGAATCCGATGAAGCTCAAGAAAAAGAAGTAAGTTGGAGGAGACACATGAGGAATGACATAATTGGGAAATATGGTTAACGGGAGTTTGCGAGGAGTTATTTAGGAAGGAATGAGGAATCCGAAGCGTAAGGCCTCAAATTAGAGGAGGCGGGGAGGCCGCGGCTGGGCGCACGGGTCTCCTGTAAAGTCACAGTAAAGATGTAAAGGCATTGCTGTGAGAAGGAGGGAAGGCTATCGTTACCAAATGAATGTGAATTCACATCCCCTATGGAAAAAAGGATTGCACAGGGGTCGGAATGGGCCAGTCAACCCGTCGAAGTGAAAAACGAAAACTTGTTTCGCAGGGTCGAAGGATAGTCCTTAAAGGTAATATGACAACTAGGTACAAAGGGGGAGCCGAGAAAAAAATGGGGGAAAAAAAAGGATAAAAAATAAAATAAGAAATGTTGTTGGGTAACGGCCATAATCCGTGGGGCATACCGGCCTATATGAACTGGTCATAATATCTTACGGCACGACTTCCTCCTCAATAGGGAGTACCGAGTGCAATACTCACTGCTGTACAGGGGAATTGAGCTACTGGTTTTTAAGGGGTGAAGTTCAAAATGAGGAAAAAGAAGCGCCTGACTAAGGGGAGAGCGGGGGGGCTATCTTTTGGTGGTGAATGAGGGGGACAGTGTGTGTGCTTGGTTGGTAAAGGACCATTTCCTGAGCTGCGTGTTTGTGAGTTAGGCGCAAGAGTGCAGATTGCGCACGGGCGCTACAGGCCACTTGATGAACTCTTACCAGCACTTCCCTGACAAACCGACACGGGAAAAACGGGGTGCGGTGGGGTGACCTGGGGCAGATGATCATTCGGAGCAGAATTTGGTGTTGGTCACCGGGCAGGGATGGCTAGTGGAGGTTGGGTAAGTTGAGAGAGGGAAATCTAACGGGTGGTGCATCACATAAAGGGGGGGGGGATGGATGGGGAATACCATTTGAGTTGTGGTATTTGGGGATGAGAAAGACACCGGGGGAGACGCGTGGGATTTGAGAGGTTGCGAGTATGCTGGGCTGTGATACAGGACGTGACATTTAAAAGATATAAGGGGGGGGCCAGAAGAATGGCATGGTTGACTCACATAACCAGCAGGCAAAAGTGGTCAATGAACGCAAAGTTAGTTCACGTCAGGAAAGCAAGATCTATCCCTACACAATAAGGTTGGTCAAGTGGAGAATGGAATAGGACAGTTGGGGGGGTTATGGTCTGTTACCGACGGGGTGGGGGGGTGGGGTTTAGAAGCTAATACTACGCTTAGGGCTGGTACGGGAGGTAGCAGTCGGGAATCAGGTCTAAGCCGGTAACACTATAGGAAGCACATAGCCTGCTAGAAGGTGTCAGGTCGACACCGGCTACACAAAGTGCAAGATGCTTGATCGGGAGTTTGAGGGACGAGACACTTTCGTGTGGGGAACATCTTCAGCATGGTAGGATTCAAGGACCTGTGGCCAAATCTTATGGAGTGCTTTTGAGCGTCCACAGGGGAAGGGAGTAGCCGAGTTATAATGGCCGGATAAGAAGTTACCCCATTGTTCAGAATTGTCGCTATATGGAAATCGAATCTGGGGCTCTTGCACATGGGGGGGTGAGGAGTCTACCTGGGGGGAAAATCCTGTCCCAAATAGTTCACAGGAGCAGAGACAAAAACAGGGGGGAGGATGAGGGGCCGTCAGAAGGTAATTGGGGAAGTGGCAGAGTTGGGGTCCCCAGGAGGCTTCCGTTCTCCTAAAATGGTGAGAGAGAAAGAGTAGGTGGGAAGATGCTTGATGTAGGGTTGGCGTAGGGTCCGTCGTAGGGGTGGAGGACACGGGAGTCTCAAGTCACTTTTGTCGTAAATCTTTGGCACCCATTCGGGACATATAGTGACATGTGGAGGATCAAAGATTGTGCAAAATGTGCCGGTCGAATTGGAGAGCGGGTTGTAGCAAGGAGTGGGGTTGAGGAAGGAATGGCATGGCTTTTGGTGAAAATTATGTGTCCCGGGCCAGGAAATACCACTGACTCCATGGGTGCCGAGACATTAAGTAGTGGATTTCGTCGGTGAGTATGGAGGACTAGGGGGGGCTTAACCAAGAAATGCGGATGAACAAAAAGGAGGAAGTGAGGGCCGAGGCGGTTATCGGACCAAGCTGGGGGAGAGGGTTGGGGGGTATGACCGTGAACGCACGGGGTGGCTACCACTGTTTGTGCAAGGGACGGGGATTTTGCGTCACGGAGACTTAGTTCTGTTTAAACCCGAGGGTTCCTCACTTTAGGGGGGTGGAAGACCGGATGTGGTCACTGTAGAAAATTAACTCATGGAAGCAGCAAATCCTAAACCGACCAACCTCTCTCAAGGGCAGAAATATGGAGAATGAAAAAAGGGGCAATGGATGGGGGTCAGCTTTTCAGAAAGGGGTTATAGGGACTCATGAAGTTGATAATGACCCACCGCCCAGCCAAGGCAGTTAAAGGGTCTAAACGGTAATCTGTGAAACACCAGGAAGGGAGGTCGGAGCCCTATGATGAAGCGGATTAAGGTAATACACCATCAAACAGGGAGGAAGGGAATGGAGGGGGGGGTGGTCATGGACTGGGTCGTTTTCCAATTTAGGGCCTCATATTTTCCTTTGCCGGGGCAAGAGAACTCAGGCTTACCATAAACAGGAACTAACCAGCCTGTTCAAAAAAACAATCTGGAAACGTAAAGAGGGCTGTGCTCACAGTATCCAGAATCAATCAACTCTCCTTCGAGGGGGAGCATGGGAGTTAACAATTTTTGAAGATCCTTAAAGACTTTGCACCTGCGCCCTTTCCGTCGAGGGGAGGTAAGGGTAAGCCTCAGATTTGGGGGGAAGTCGTGTGGGAGAGGGCTGGACTGGGAGGGCCATCTGCGATGTTATGATCCCCGGAGGAGGGATTTGGGGGCCGAAGTTAAGGTGAAATTAGGGGTTAGGGGAGGGGGTGGTCTGGCTCAACGTAACGTAGTTTGCTCGATAAGAGGGGAAAGAAGTACATTACCACTTTTGGCAGGGACAAATTCTCCGGGGACAGGATTACGACAACCTTTCCTGGGAATAGGGGTGAATTGTTACCAGATGGGGGAACATATTAAAAGCACGACAGCAGCCGGTTCTTATCTTTGGAAATTGCCCACCCGGGCGAAAGAGTACTAGAGGAAATCGAGAAATACCTATGAGTTCGTTGCGTTGGCGAGGCATGTCATATTATCAGAACATTGTAATCATGTGTACTAAGGATCAATCTATTTATAGGGGGAAACATCAATGTCCAGAGTAACAAAAAACTAGGGTGAACTAGAGGAAAATTCAGATATTCCAGTTCGTAAATGGAGGCCATTCACGCTGCCTGGAGGGAAGGGAGATTGAGAGGGAAATAGGGGCCAATTTCCGGAGCAAGAATGACATGTCGAAAAAGAATAGCAGCGGGGGAAAGATGGAGGGTCAACCTTTTCCCAGAATGGCAGGAAATCCATTGGAGGAGGAGTGGGAGATAAACACATAGAAGGGTCTGAGGGGCAACCATTTGGGGGGGAAGAATGAAAGGTGAGGTGGGGCCCCAAGCCTTGCAGGTGATACTCTAAAACCTAAGGAGGAAGGTATGGTTACATATTCTGACGATCCGATATGGGGGAATCGTTAGTTATTGTACTGACACTCTTCACACAATAACACGGGGGAGGTAGATATATTTTAAGAGCCATAGAGACTACAACACAGGGGGGAGGGGGAGGAAAGAGAGAGAGCAAGTGGTGGGGCGGGCGAAATCTCTTCTATAGTCATGTGGATTTTTGAGCAGGGTCCAAGTGATCATCAAACTAGCGCATAATCAAGCAATGATAGTGGAACTATATGAAGCAAGTGCGGGGACGGTCTTGAGTATAAAAGTCTACGTTAGGGAGTACCATCAGACAGGGGCATCTGATGAAAACTAAAATGGCCTGCCCGAGTGAACAGGTATTGAGGGGGGGGTAAGGTCCCATATGATGAAATGGGAAGGGTCGCCATAATGAAGGGGTGTACATGGGTGGGGGGATAGGGCTTTCCCGGTGGGAATTTAGTGGAGGGTGGTTAATGAAGTGAAGGAGGGGGAAGCATCACTGACAAGAGGGTCTAATTTGGGGCCCAAAAGTGAAGACGAGAGTGAAATAGCTAATTTGGGAGACTAAGAAGCAACAAGAAAATGGAAAAGATGGAGAATTTACGAAATATTGTATAAAATAGGGGGTTATCAGTGAAAGGAGAAATTTATTTCTTGATAAGTGGGAGACACAACGCGTCAGAAGGGAGGGGGAACGCCGTCAGTACCGGGTCGGAACCGGGTCGGGCATACAGTCACCGAGAAGGAACTGCCTGGGCGTCTTTGGCTGTAGCTTTTCCATGCTTGGGTCAAGGAAATACGTCAGGGAAATGGCAAAAGGGGGGGTCAATGTGGGGAAACGTCGAGGGAACTAGGGGTGAGAAGTCAGGAACGGGGGAGAGGAGCCACTCCTTTAAGTTTTGGGCCAGGAGGGGGGAGGGCCTCACTTGGAAACAGTTGAAATGATGGAAAAAGAAAACAAGTGGCATAAATGATGGGTGGTGATAATCCAAACACTCTCCTACAAAAGGGAGTACATCGTGCCCGCGAGACGGGTCAGGGGGTTCGGGGGCAGGTGCAAGCCTGATTGGTGGAAGTGGATCTTCAAAAGGGGATGCCTCTCCTGACGGACAGTAAAGGCGGTTCTATTTTTGGGGGGAGAGGGGGGGCTGAGACGAGGACGAAGAAGAGTGTGTGCGGTGTTATGGGAACCAGTGCTGGAGCGACAAAGTTAGAGTAGTAGGGGAAATGCGAGATCTTAGAATCGTCCCGCTACACTCGGGGAATGGTCATCCCCGACAAACGGGGAAAGGAACAACCCTACCCCCTGCACCAAAAGGGGGGGCTGTGTAGGTGTCCTGGACCAGAGGGGAAGAAGTGTCTGGAGTGTGTTTTGTTGGCAATATGAAGTCGAGTTCCCTGCAGTGGGGGGGAGGGGGGTGTGTAGCCTTCGTATGAAACCTCTACGTAATGAGACATCACGACATACCAGATGGGAAAACAAATTGCAGGCAAGAAGTAGGTGACTTACATTCAACTGGGGAGAGCGAGGGTGGGGGGGGAGAGAGCTTGACAGTGGGCGGGGTTCTGTGATAGGACCAATCCTGTGTGTGAACTGATAACCACGATAGTGGGAACAGAAAGGACCAAAAGTTTGGGAAAGTACCATGGCCGTGTGGAAACAGTGGTCTCAAGACAGCAAGGGTGAAAGGACCGGGAAATCAAGCTCTATCCGACACAGTGGGGGGGGGGGGGTAACGGGCGGGTTGACAGTTTAATTCTGGGGAATAAACTTTGTTAGGTTGTGGTGTTAGCAGAACTGAGGGCCAAAAAGATACTTGAAGTTTAAGAGGTTGTAAAAGGCGTTCTGCGGGAACACAAGCGGTGAAAATAGCAAGAGACGCAGGGATAGAGAAGAGGCAAAAGCGCACACGAACAATCTTCTTTCCGCAGAATTTCTGATGGCGACACAGGTGAGGGCATCGGAGGCTGAGTCAAGGCTGGAGATTCGAAGAGGAGTGTACAGCGAGGTACAACAAACAGGCAGATCCTCGTTATCTTTACAACAAAGGAAATACGGTGCGGGAGACAGGCAATAGCTATAGCTGCCTCTTGCACTCGGGCATAGGATAAGGATAGGACAGAGGTGG
>Ga0179591_1179969_pt1 | contig 15107 bp, 18 predicted proteins | sample CZOMad2_1_08_16f_FD_182891 | JGI IMG/M metagenome (GOLD analysis project Ga0179591, IMG submission 182891) | Vadose zone soil fungal communities from Angelo Coast Range Reserve, California, USA - CZOMad2_1_08_16fungal (PacBio error correction) | ecosystem: Environmental > Terrestrial > Soil >...
CCTGGAACAGCAGAAAAAGTGACTTGTGAAAGAGGGGGGGGGACGAGATTTTAAAAATCAACAAAACGAGGGGGTCCCAAATTGGGGGAAGCTCGTTGACAGTGCGCACCCTATTCTATCAAACGGGGGGGGCACATGGGGAGTTCCTAAACATTACTTTGGGGGACGACAAAAAGAAGAGGGGGGTGAAAGGAAGAAAGGGCAGGTGGCCTTTGAGTGGTCCGGGGGAAGACAAAGTGATCTAAAAGGGAGTAAAAAAATATATGAATGACGAGGAAAGGAAGTTGCCTGGGTGGAACCGAAGAAATAGGGAAAGTATAAATCAATATATGGTGTGGGTTTCAAGTAAGGGGGAGGGGAGGAAAACAGCGTGTTGGGAAAAATCTTTGGAAAAAGGGCTTGCCAAATTCGAAGCACAGGCATGCTCGTGGTAGTCGCGTGTCTCGGGAAAAAGGGAAAATGGCAAAAAAGGGACCGAAAATCCAGGTTCCACTCACCTGAAGTAACTAACAAAGAAAGTTTAAATTAGGTGGCTCGAAGTGGTGTTTTTAACAGATCGTTACATGGAAGGGACGGGGTCAATGGGGGTGCCAAAGGGTTGAACACCTTGGACAACGGACCAAAGGGTAGTACAGGGGGGACCAAATCCGGGCAATGTATTCGGTAACAGAGGAAGAATCAACAAGAAAGGCAACAAAAAAATCGACAACGTTCACTCGGTGCGGAGGAGAAAAGGAACAAAATCCGGCCAACAAACGAGTCAAAAAAACAGCACAGGTCAATCTACGAAGTTCTGAAAACAGAAGAGAAAACTGAAAAGGTAAACTGGCCATTTCAGGGGGACGGTTTGGGGGGGCAAATATAGAAAACTACAAGAGGAAAAAATATCAAAACAAAAAGAGAAAAAAGGAAAAAAAAAGGTCCGAATGTGGCAAGTGGAGGGGGGACGGAGGGCACCGCTGGGTTTAGATTTGGTGTGGGGGGGGGGCCCCCCTTTTTGAATCATGGAAGGAAGGGTCAACTGCAGGAAGAAAGTCCGGGGGAACCATCTTTCAAGCGGTGAGCGTCCCTCAAACATCATCCTTGCCGCCCCATAAGGAAAATGGTGAGAGAAACGGGAAGTAGAAATTCAACAAGTTTGGTCACGGAACCAAAATCGGATGGGAAGGAAAATACTAAAGCCTAGTAAGGGACGAAAAATCGGGGGGGGAAAAAATTGTGAAACAATAATAACACCACAAAATTGGGTCGGAACTTAGGAAAGATGGACCCTCACCTGTGAAAGAAGGAGGGACATCTAAGATCGGTGGAGGTTATTGGGTTAAATCATGAAAAGGGTAGGAGGTACCTGTTGTGGTTGGAGAGAAAAAAGGAAAAATCTTGGGAAATGGGTGAGCCGACAGGGGGCTTGTGGGGGATCCGAAACAAAGAAGGAGAAGGAAAAAAAAGGAACGCCGCGGGCACTTTAAAATAAAGGGGAAAAGCCAAACAGAGCATTAGTGAGACCAAAGGTGGCCCATACAGAGGGGGCAAGGTTGAAAAGGGGGGATCATGTGTTTCCTAGGGTAAGGAGGTAATTAATCGATTGTCAGGGGGTGATTGATTAGACAGGACCAGGGAAATGGTTGAGCATTTAAAGTCTATAGAAAACCGGGTTGAAAAAAGGGAGAGACCCTTTGACGCTTGTCTAAAAATCAGTTGAGCAAGTCTGAAGGTCCAAGACAAAATTTCGCAAAATAGGAGAATTGCACGACGGGTTAAACAGTACAAAGGGGAGGGAAAAACGGGAAGGGGTTTGGGGGTAAGAAAAAACGATTTCACAATAAAAAACCCGGGAGAGGAAACAACAAAAAAAGACAACGACATAACGATAAGGGTCAATAGAGCGGGGAGGTGCGGAAGTCAAGGTCGCCGGGACGAGCGGAAAATAGAAAAAAAAATAGGGAGGAAGGTAAGGACGCCAGTGAAAACCAAGCCAGGGTGCAGGAGGGAGGAAAAAAAAAGGGGTTGGGAAAAACATGCCGGGGTTTTATTGGCGGAAGGGGGGGGGGGGTAAGAGATTGGAAGGGGTCAAAGGGGGGGGGCAATCAGGATTCAATCGACGGGGGAGATGTCAGTGCAAACCGACAAGACAATATGATCGCTTAAAAGTGATAGTTGGGAAAAAATTTGCTATTGGAATGCAGCTCTTTCCAGGGTGGATTGGCAAAGCGGGACAGGAGGGGGGTTTGGAAGACACCGAATTGAGGAGGAAATCACAATTCAAATATGATTTTTTTGGAATGGGGAAAAAAAATATAAAACACAAAAGACAAGAACAAGACGAAACTTTGGGGGAAATCGTGGGCGAAGACGAAAAGGGGGTGTCAAGGCTTCCACAAGTGTCAACTGGTGCAAACGTTCGTTAACCCAGGGTGGATACTTTGGCAAGGGGGGGGGCGCGAGAAAACAAGAAAGTTGCTTCCGCAGGGTGCGGGGGGGTCTTTTGAAATAAAGAAAACGGAAAAAGACCATTTGTAAGGAAATAGAGGGGCAAAAAAGGTTTGGTCTGATCCCAAAAAGCAAAGAAAAAATGGGAAACTTGAAAACGTTTTGTCATGGTTAGGGTGGGTTCCACATGAAGAACCGAACGCGCTAGGGACCCGTAGAAGCTTAGATCTGAAAGGAAAAGGTGAGAATGGGACCCAAAGAAACGCAGAACAAAGGGGGGGAGTGCCCTGAGGGTGCGATGAAGAGGCAGAGGTACTGATGGAACAAACCACGGGGGTATTATTAAAAAGTTGGACAACGAACAAAATGGGTTTGGGTGGGAAACTGTTTTTTTGCAACAGGGGGAACACGTTAAGATGTTAAAAGTGGGAAGCGTCCATTGAAGTGGTTCAGATGGGGTACAGAAGAGATACAATTCTTTAACAAAGTATGGTAAAGACTGCAAAAAAAAAGGGGGTAAGAAGATAAAATCTGGGTTTTTGGCATGGAATCTCAAGGAAGGCCAAAGTGTTGGGGGGGAGCGATGTGGCGTTTGCGGACGAGAATTTGGGAGGGGGTGATTGCCAAAGCCTGCGATGTTTTGGGGGGGAGGGGTCCGAAAAAAAGTGCGCGGTAGTGGGGAAATTGCGTTGTCAAACGCGCAACAACGGCCGGGTGAAATTAACAAAAGTGTCCCACGTCTTGAAAAAAAGAATTACCAAACATGAAGTGGGGGCTTGCATGATGCCAATGGGCAACTAGTCAACTCAAGGGAGACCTCGTAGTTGGGGTAAGTCAGGAAAACTGGGGACCTTGCCCAGTAGCATTCCAGAATCCCTCCTGTAGAGGAATCCATGTTACAGGAGATGGGGTTCCTGAAAACTATTACTTTGTTTAAAAAAAGTATTGAAAGAATGAGAAACACATACGTCTAGCATCTCAAAAACAGAGGAGAAGAGGATATGTGTGATGGGGTGCCAAGAACGGGGACCGAAAGAGTCAGGGACCAGGGAAAAAATCCGGAAACCAACGATGGGAGATTACCGGATTGGATTTGAAACAACTGAAGAAGTGTTCTGGAAAGCGAATTTGATCGACTGCAATACCTTGTTGGACAAGCCTTAGTGGGGTGAATGCAAAAGTGAGCAGGCACAAACTGATCCCTGGCCATTTCAGACGGGGGGGAAATTTGGGTCAGGTAGATACCGGCAGGGGGGGGAAGGGAATTGTGCGCAACAAAAACTGCAAGCCAAAAAAGGCTAAAAACCGAGCCATTTTCCGCGAACAGTGGGTGTTTGGACAGGATCCATCCAAATCGTGAGGGGTTGAACGCATCCTGAGATAGGCACATCAAGGGAAGTCAAAAAGGAGAAGGAGGCCACCACAGGACATTCGATCAAAAGAAGAGGAAGAGGACGTTGGGGCATAACAGAAGGTGGGTAGAGTGGGGGTAGTCAAGCTTGAACCAAACCTACGAAAAGGGATTGAGAATGACGTGGGAAATAGACAAGGAAGTCCAAGAAAAACGAAAGGCAGGGTATGGTCGAACTCTGGAAACCCGAATAAAACCAAAAACGAGACATGTGGGAAAAAGGGAGAAATATAAAAAAAATGGGGGAATAAGGAGGGGATAGGAGGCCCGCAGGAAAAACGAAACCGAATAGGGGCCGTCACAAGGGCTCCGCTAGGACGGGGGCCAAAAAACAAAAGAATCCATCGGAAGGAAAGGAACGCCGCCGTTCGTTAGAAAGAAAATGGCAAAAAAACGCAACCAAGCTTTTTTCCAAGGGCCTTAAAAGGGGGGTATCCCGGGGATACCAACAGTGAACCTCGAGGTGCAAAAAGTCCACAAAAGGGGACTTTTGTTGGGGACGTTCAATTTCGGAAAGAAACACAAAAGACAAAGATTGTGAAAAAAAGTGCCATGCCACAATTGTTGGGGGGGGGGGAAACGAAAAACTGGACACCTCGGCCACGTTGACTGGTTCCTAAGCAGGTGAAACCCACATGGGGAAAAGGGACCTCAAAACTAAAAAAAGGGGCCAATGAGTGGGCCCGGTTTGACCTCTACGGGCTTGGGAAAACATTGAAAGAATTGAATGCGACCCACCATGTTGTGGAAGAAAATTTCGGAGAAAAGAGCCAGTTGCATTCACGGGAAAGCCTTGGAAATAGCAAATTCGCAGGTCCAAGCTTACTGGGTGGGATTCATAGTGAACTCGGGAGAGGGGAAAAAAAAACGAAAAATGGGGGAGAAAGATGACATCCAAAAGTAAACCAGAATTACAAGCAGCAATAAAGAAGCTAATAAAAAAATGGACAGTCAAGTGTATGTGGAACAACATGGAGTGGAAGCCTGATAACCGAGGTAGGCACTGGGTTCACGAGGGGGGTGAATAAAAAGGAACCCAGGCGATGGTTGAATGGACGAAGTACATAGGAGTGGCTTTGAAGTGGGAAAAGAATTGGCGCTTACACAATTTGACGGGCGAAAAAAACTGGGCATTCTTTGAATGGGTTGCGAAGAAAGAAAAGCATCCATATTGGGGGTGAAAGTTTTAGGCTGGCCTCACAAAAAAACGGAAAGGGGAAAAAAGAAAGAGCCTAAAGAAACGCGGATTTGAAATAGATAAGGCAACAAAAAATGCCCAAGCTGTGGCTCAAGAAAACTGACCAAAAGAGTTCAAGAAAACAAAAAAAACTTAGAACCTGGAGAAAAAAGTCAACACAAGCAAACGGGGAAAGTGGACACACACCGGTGCGATTGCTCGTGCCCGAATTTCCAATAGAAAGGGAAAACTTGTTCAACTTGACGCGATTTCCGGGGAGACAAAAAATAACTGCTAAATCAATGGTTACCTATCGATCTGATTTAAACAACCTACGCAAAAAAATTGGGGGGGGGAAGAAAAAAAAAACATCAAAAAAAAACTAAAAAAACAAATCAAACGGGAGGAAAGGAAACCACCCTCTGTGCTGGGGGGAAAAGACCAGGAAAAAGGGGGGGTCATCATTAAAACACAAGTTGTTGGGGGTTTACGTCAGTGTTTTGTGGGTTTGTTGGTCACCTCCAAAGGAAAAAAAAGCTCGAAGAGAAACAGGGGGTTGACCACATATTTGGGCCGGCAAAAAACTGGGGAAGAGCAGACCACAGTCAAACCCGTATTCCAACAGTAAGGGCGGCTCACAAAAACGCCCTTTTGGTAGGGCAAAAAACCGAAACTAAACGCTGTTTCACAAACTTCAGAAATGCATACACCTGTAAGAGGCAGGGGCCAAAGGGGAATTGTTGACCTTTAATGCCAACATGATACTACTTTTTTAGCGTGTTGTCTAGAGTGGCGGTGTCAGAGTTGAGCCAACCAAAAAGGAAACTGCCAGGCACCGTGGGCGTGGTAGCAGTTATGGACGTGACGACATTAGTAATTGGAAAAAGGTAAAAACGTTGGTGATAGGGGGGCAGATTTTGGTGGAGGTCAAAAGAAGCGCAGACTGACGGGTCGAGAAAGTGGGGATGTGGTGGGGGAAAAGAGACAGGGCCAACGTAGTGGCCCAAGACTTACGTAAAAAAGGGTGTGGAAGGAAACAGGGTTTGGAAAACACGACGCCTAATAAACTTGTAAGAAGGCTAAACAAAAAGAGCCACAGACCAGGACTTTTCATTTTCTGGTCCTCAGGAAGTGGCAAGAGCGCCCCAATGACATTCAACATTGTTTCAAAAAAGCTAGCGGACTGAAGAAGAATGTTGAGAGGGCAAAGGGGCCAACATCGGGGCGTCAACGAAATGGGACCAAATGATATTGATGCCTAAAGTCAGGGGGCAAAAATCAGGGGCCACGGTTTTCAACTCGCAATAGTGGTGTGGGAAAGTGGAGAAAGGCGGGAGAAGTAAGAGCAAAAAAGTGGGCCGTAGGCCCCATAACAAGGTAGGGACGCGTGGTAACGCTTTGGCTCAAAGTTTTGTGAAAGAAGATGCAGACCAAGAACGCGAACCCAAATGGGAAAAGAGGTTGCTTTTAAAGCAAAAAAGAGAAGCAAAGTTAAAGTGTGGGAATCATTTGCGGTTGTGAAACGGAAAAAATCGTCCATGAGAAAACAACGGAGATGGATCGCAAAAAAAAAAAGAAACAAACCATGGAAAAAAGACGGACTTGCGGGAGCTTAAAAGAACCTCTGCATGGGGATCTCGTTGAGGGGACGATTCTTCAAAACAAACTTTATCAAAGGCCGTCAACAAAAAAGAACTGGGGAAAAAAATTGATGGGAAACCCTAAACTTTGTGGAATTTACGGGATTTTCCGCAAGGATCTTCAAAAAGTTTAAGTCTATGCGAATAAAAGGGGAAAAAGCCCACCACAAACACTTCGGTAGCATCAGAGGGGTGGGTGGTTGCGATGGCTACCCCATGTGGGGCATAGATTTAACATTCAGAGCAAGGGGCTCTTTGGGATCGCGTTAAAGAAAACAAGGCATGACGGGCGGATCTTTTGCCACTCCAGAATGAGAAAAAAATAAAAGTTCAGGGAGTGTGGCATTTTGGGTGGCAGGGGCGAGGGCATGGGTGAAACGGATTTTGGAAGTTGAACTAAACCAGTTACTGGTGGGGCAACGCAAGGGTCTTCGTTGCCTCATCAACCAATAAAACACAAAAAAACAAAAAAAACAAAAATACGAAGACGTCATCTGGCGCGCAAAAGGAAACATCCCACAAAAACAAATCTTCAAAACCACCAAAACTCAGAGAAGGAAAACGCCCGAACGGAAGTGCATGGCACCTGTCCGGTTGAAAGGGGCAGCAAAGAACTCTAAAAAAAGATCTAGAAATCACCAAACTGGAAAACGATTCACCCGGCAAACAGGATATGCAACTACACCTTTTTTGGAGCAAAGGGTGGTTTTAGGGGCTTTTGCCGGTCAGGGGGCACATCGCAAGTAGGTCATGGAACGTTAAGAGAGCACACAACATTGCGTAAGGCACGCCCAAGAGCAGGTGGAGCACTCCCAGTGGGTTGAAGGCCCCCAAATCTGAAATTTGAATGAGTAGAACATAAGGCGTCAGGGCGTGGTGGAAAACGGCAAATGAACAACCCACAAAAAAGTCACAAGACTAGACCCACCTCAACTTGAAAGTCCCGAAGGACACTGCCGGAAAAGTGGGGATTTTTACGGTGACAACAACTTCCGTACTGCGCGTGCCGTTGCAGAAGTCACAGAGAGATAAAAAGGGACAATTTCCGGGGGAGGGAAAACAACAAAGAAAACAACATCCGGAAAAAAATCGGGACCACCACGAGCCGAACAAAGGTCCCTATAGGAAATGGCGTGGAAAAAATTCATAAGGGGGGGTTGATAAAAATTTGGCCAGGGGAGACCACATTGGCATCCGCAGTTTGGAAAAAAAAAACCTTTAAGGGTCAAAAAAAAGATTGGGGAGCGATCTCCACTCCTGAGCGAGGGGGAACGCTTACCCTAAACGCAATGGAGAGTTGGGCGCTTGCGAAATTCAGGAGAATGAAAAAAACAGGTTGGGGGTAAAAAAACTAAAGACACGTGAAATGGGATCCACTGGAAAAAAGTAAAGTGAATAAAAAACGACCTGGGCACAAAACACGGAAAATCACCGGTAAGAACTGTCGGTTCAAGGAGGTGCTAAGGGGGAGGGGAGGGGGTTTGGGGAACACAAGGCATAGATCTTTGTTTTTTGGTTTTGGCTCGATTAATGGTCAAATAAAGAAGTCGGGGACACCCCGAATCAAATGATTTAATATCCCAACTGAGCGCTAAAGTACAAAACGGTCCAGGAATTTACGTTGGAGGGGCAATCACCCCCAAAAGGACAAGAAGGTGGAGACAGGGCGTCTATAAAAAAAAGGGAGGATGGGGGTTAAGAAAGATAATACAAAAACAGCATGGGGGGGAGGAGTGGAGGAGGTTTCTAAAAAATGGGGGGATCGGACGCCAAGGTGATAAAACGAGTGTCCCGTTTGGTCAAAACCAGGTTGGGGGAAAGGGCATAAAGGATAAGATCCAATGCTCTTTTCGTATTGGCAATTTTGAAAGGAAAAGCAAAGTGAGGAAAAAACTATGGGGGAAAGGGGGAATCTCACAACGACGCATAACAAGGGAGAGGGGACTTAACGGCAGTTTTTTTCACAATCTTCTAAAAACGCGGGGGGGGGGGGCAGTACTGGTGGTCAGCTTGAATGGGTCAATGAAATGGTGGGCCAATTGGTCATAACGGAGTAACAGGGGCGTATGGGTCCCTTTGCAGATGCCACTGACCAATTTAACCTTTGGAAACCCACGAAGTCATAAAAGCCAAATGTGGGTGGTGATCTTGCGGACCGAACTAAGGGGTTTATTATGATCGTCTGAATTCCAGGTTCAGAGGATTCAATTCTTTACCAGTGGAGTGGTAAAGAAAAACTAACATCGGGAGGGGGTTCAACAGGACCAGATGAATTCTTCCTGGGTTGAAAAAAAAGATGGCGTTTTGAGTGGGGGAGTCGGATGGAGGGGGGGGTCGGCCAATCCAGCGAGGATGTTGGGGTTTAAACAGTTGGGCATGGGGAAGGGAGTGGTTGGTTAAAAAACTTTCCAGCGCAATTGGGCTCACAGGCCGTATGATAACTGACAAAAGTCCACGGGCTTGAAAATGGAATGTATATCAGTTGCTTGCCCAGAGATTCAATTTGAAACTCAAGCCGAACCTGGGGAAAAAGGAAGGTCGAAATTTTCAGGGACATTCAGCCGGTTTAATCAAAAAAATTCCGCGATCATATCGCCAGAAGTTTCAGAAACCGGATAATTTGTTCAGACTTATTGACAAGCTGTGGAAAAAATCAACCAGGCGACCAACAACGAACGGGATAAGAGTGTTGGTTTGACAATCCGTTGCAATAAAGAACAAATGGCATTACGCAACTGTGGGGAGGGTAGGGTTTTGGGGGGAAAACGCTGAGAAGGAGTCCCCCGAAATTTGTTTTTAAACCGAAGACCAGAGGTTTCGCTGGGGGAATGAAATAAGACCCAAAACTCATTGGTTGAAAAAAAGAAACGTGGGAAATTTTTGTAAAAGGATCCCGGCATGTTTGACTTTGCGCAGTCCAAAACAAAAAGAAAAAGCTACGATCACCCTTATGACGCAAGTTCCGGAACCATCCAAAACTCGGTGCCCACAGGGGCAAGGGCCAGGGAAAAAACTCAATCAGATTAACAGACCCCCGTAAGAAATGAATCGGACGTTTTGGGGCGTGTGGGAAAACCCGGGGGGTTGCTGAGTAAATTTTTTCATGCTTGGTCTGGGTTATAACCACTCTGGTAAAAGGGGAAGGGATGTATCGGGAAAAAGTAAAAACATTCACCATAACATTAAGTTTCGGACCTCCACGTGAAAAAGAGTTAGGAACACAATTTGGGGGACAAGGAATAATATAGTTTTTTTACAATAAGGGGGCTTTCAAGCACTTAACCGAAGGGAACCAGGCACAAATTCGAAAGCGGAACCATGCCGCCCAAACTTGGGGAAATCAGAGAATCAAAAAGAAAAAAGGAAGGGGGGTCACAGGGGAGAGGAACCGACAAAAAAGGCGTTTTTTCAGTGTTAAAACTTCATGTCGCTGGGGAAAGACTCCAACGCGTGGGGAAAAAAAAAATTTCTTCAAAAAAGGCTTGTGCGGGGGCAGAAATCGGAAGCGAAAGGCAGGAAGGCAAATCTTGAGAAACCCTAAGCAACCAATTGGGGAAACGGGAAACGGGAAACCGTTCGCATCAGGGTATCGTCTAAAAGTTCAAATTGTTCGACCGACCTCCAAGATTTTCCCAATAAGTAAAAAAAGAGGGGTTTTGGAAGCTTCGACCATTTGAAAAAAAATCAAGGATAGAAACTTCACAGAGGGGGGTTAGAAAAGGATCGTAAAGCGGGACAAGCAACAGAAGACCCTTGCTACCAATTCAAAGAAACTTGGAGTAAATGAGGGTCATAGTCGCGGGATATGATGGAAAAAAATAGGGGGTCAAGAAACCGCGTGACATCCACATGGGGAACAACAGTTAACAATAAGACAAATCTCATGAAGAAAAAAGAGGGACAATAAAAACTATTCGGCTGAATCAAAAGAATTTTTAGATAATGATTTATTAAAGGCCACAAGGGGAGGGTCAAGGCCCGTTGGAACAGGGGAAAAATCAACTAACGGGAATTGGCCGCGGGAAAAGAACCCCTTGCCGAAAATCCTCAGGGTCAAAACCAAAAAAAGGTTATCGGCTTGGGTTTCGCCGTGGGAAAACCGTTCAGAACTTTCCTCGTAAAAAAAAACACTGCCGTTTGCATGGAAGTTGGTTCCCGAAAGAAACTTCCATAAGGTCGAAAATTGTTTTGGGAGATGGCCTCAACCGACTCAAGGGGGGGAAGGCAGCCCGAGAAGCCCGTCCTAAACCGCAAGTCGTATAAGGACGACCAAAAAGACAAGATGGCTAACGGGACCAATCGTTCAATCCTGGTAGACGGACAAACCAAGCTAGTGGATGGCCCTGGGCGAGCTGCGGGGAGACGAAAAATTTTCCCGATCTGTCTTGCTCCCGGTGTTTCAGAAAAGCAAAAAGCCAGAAGGATGCACAAGGCGAACCAGGTAACGATGATATTTTCGATCAACAACAGGTGTAAACAAAGTGACTCTCACCAAAAAAATCAACAAAATTCGGGAAAGCACCTCCACTTTACAGGGGGATACATGCTGGAGTCCATCATGTCCAAACAGGGGGGTTTTACCCAGTTAACGTTTGGGTGCAAAACAAGCCAACTGAGAGCCAAAAATCCCGGTCAGTAAGACATCCAGATTTGGGGCAAACGCCAAACACGGGGTGAACACAACGTCACAAAACTCGGCCATTGAGGGGAAGAACGGGGGGGGGGTGTTGGGAAGGAAACACTCGTGTAAACACCAGTGTTTGCCAATGACTATTGGCTTAGAACCTCTGAAAAAAAATGCAAAAAAAAAACAAATGGGGGGAGAAAAAAGGTTTCCAGCTATTGGCCAATGGGGAAAGTGTTGGAGCGTGGGGGTATAGGGATTTTCTAGAGGTTTCCCCGCTAAGGGGGAGGGGGCCACAGTGGAAAGAGGGTGCCAACCGGGGAGTAGCGCTTGGTTTGCGTGAAAGGAAAATAAGTGTAGGGGCTGCGATGGGGTGGAAGGGGTGTCGGATGGCGTGTCTCCGCGCAAGATTACTTTGTGAAGTTATGGGGAGGGATTAAAAGATGGTAAAGAAGCATGGCCATTGGAAAAAATCTGGATGAAAGGGGGGTAACCACTTGGAAAAACGAACGAAACAAAACAAGGGGGGAAAACTCAAACACAAGAGACAACAACAAACCCACGCCTTCATTTTGGTAGGTTCTGTCAATCCTCGGATGCAGAATCAAGCCGAAAGGTTGTCCAGTTCAAAAAACCATGTTGAAAAAAAGAAGAAAGAGCATGGACTGATCGAATGAGGCAGGGAATCAAAACAAAAAACACGGGGGGTATAGCAGGAAATGAAACACAAAAAATATTGAGACCCGGAAATTATGAAAATCAGGCGAACTGCACCCAGGAAATAATAGGTTGGGGCTTAACTTGTCCCGGCGGAACCGGAATTAAACACAAAGAGGGCCGTTAGTACATAAATTTTGGGGAAAATCCAAGAGTGGGAGTGGGAAGCAAAACAGTTGCTCAAAGTTTGGGTGTGGGGGGAAGAATAGGCAAAGAAAACGAGAGAACAATGAAGGGATGTTTGAATTGGAAAAATGAACCAACACGAGTGTAATAGGGCATTTCTCATGTGGGGATTTGGGTACGAAAGGATAATCAATCCAACAACAAAAAAAAAAAAAACACGGCGTGGGGGGAGAAAGATATCGTTAAACCAACAAAGCAAGGAGCAAATTTTGTACAAATAAAGGGGCAAGAGAGTAAGCAAACCCCTCTTTCGGGGGTGGGCCAAAAGGCGTGACGACGAACCAACGGAAAACCGGGGGGAGCACTCAAAGGGGATTAATAACAAGCTGTGAGATAAATTTTATGACGACGGCAGAAGGTGGTGATCAGTTACCCTCAGTATCAAGGCCAGGTCAAAAATATTCAAGGAGGGAAAGTTGAAACCGGGGATCCAAAGCCAACGGGGGACGGTAGACATACAATATGTGGGTTTAACTAAGCCGATGAAGGGACCACGAAAACATTGGGGGGAACATATAGTCTAGTCCGGGTTTTTGGGTTGGGATCCAGTACATGCCAACTTTGTATTCGCGTTCGCGAAACAAGGTGAATGCACTGGAGCGCATAAGTGAAAGCCGGGAAGAACGGGTTTCAGGGGGTCAGGGGGGGTGGGTACAGTCGGGAAGGTGCAACAGTAGCGTTTGATTTGACAAGGAAGGAAACACAGTCAGTATTGCCAAACGGACAACTCCGGAAAAGGGTCTGTTTTAAAAGCAATCAAAAACATACCAATGAACAACTCCAAGCTGGCGCGGCGACAAAAAGAACAAAACGCACAAATTCAAGACGCCCAGAGCGGAGAGAAACGGTCCAAAGAGGGATGGAATTATCGACACTGTGTTGCCAAAGAGCAACTCTAAAAAATAAACAGAAACAGTAGCTCAATTTGGCATTATGGGAAAAAAAAGGTTAAATGGTTTGGTGGGGGGGCCCCCATTTGTTTGGCAAAAGGTAAATGGGCCAGTGAAAAAAGGGACAGATTACGGTTACCGAACCAACATGAAGGTCGCCCAAAAAGTGCAGGTCCGAAACGTTGGCCCCCTTGTGACGCCAGGAACTGATACCGAATATGGAAGGTTGTGCAAACGCAGGTAAACACAAAACTGGTCGGGCCGAAACCATCCAAAAGAATTGGAAAGGGACACCTGTGTAAAGGAATACTCCAAAAAAAGTCGGGGGAGTATTGAGTGGTGGTGAGAAACGTACTTCGGCGTCTTAAACTGGGGGGGGGGGGGTGTGTAAAAGTACACTGTGAAGGTGATAACTAGGATATGGCTGGAACGGAAACATCCGGGAGCAAAGAACGATCGGAAAAAACTGCCCCCCAATGAACATCGTCAACCAGGGGGCAAACCAAAAGGGCCGGTTGGGGGTATATCCCTAGGGGAGGTTAATGCTCGCATTTTGGTCCAGGTATTTGAGCATCGCGGATTTTAGAAAAACCCTGGTTGACTATACCAGAGGTTTATGAGGCTTTCAGGGCACGGAAGGGAGGATAAAACAGCAATCACAATAAGCCTCTTGCCGAAATTCAACAGCAGAAGGGTTGGGCCACACTGACGATTTAAAAAACCTGGGGGGGGGGCAACAAGGCATCCAATAAGAAAGCAGGATCAATCCGGGGGGCCCCGTGAAATCAAATAAGTAGGATACGCGTCTCAAGCATGTGAAAGCAAAGGGCATAAAATGAAACAATCATAGGAGTTCTTGTGGGGTTGCAATTTCTCGATGTGTGTTCCTGGAAACTGCAATCAGGATTGGGTGTCATCGCGACTGTATTTCCGTCAAATAATCACTAGGGACAGATACGTTTGCGACTGATCAAGCCTCTTCGTGGAGAAAAGAGGGACCAGGGGATAGAGACACAAGGTCCTGTCGGGCAGAGGTTTGAACCAAAAGGGGGGGGGGGTAACCAACCCCACTACGAAAAATTGGAAATCGGGGGGGAGGGGCAAAAACAATGTTTCACGCTAGAAAAGACGCCAAGAAAGGAACTGTGTACCATGGTTGTGGGCCCAAAACATTGGTGGGGGTTGGCATAGGGCGCGAGAACAGGAGGGGGGGGCCCGAGGCGGTGGTGAAACGGAATGGTCTTTTTCCGGGGGGGGCAAAATAAAGAAGAAGCAAGTTTGGAAAGGAAAAGATGTCAAAAAGGTGGGGGGATGGTTCGTAATCAAAAAGACTAGAAAACGGGGGCTTAAAAAAGACAACCGTTTGTGGTTTTTCACAGGACATCAAAACGCGGCCAAACATCTGTCGTTTAAACGGAAAACGCGGAGAACGTTTGGTGCTAGTCCAACGTACGGTTTGGGGGCGGAATGAAGGAAGGACGAACCTTCCGAGGGACAAGAACTGGTCACACAAGACACGCGCAAAAAAAATGTGGGTTTAGTTCTGGGGGGGGACGAGGGGGATAGAGGGGTATAGTCGTCTTGTACTTCAAAGGGTTTCCAGCAACAGACTAAGGTTTCTTGCCAGTGACAAAAAAGAAGGGACCCTGTTTTTCATGAAGTCAATGAATTAAGGTCTAGAAGGGACGCTGGCACAAGAGATTGGGATTCAAAGGAATTTTGTGTTAAGCTGAGATGCCGACCGGTGGATGGATGAAAAAAAAAAGTTGGCCGCATGAATATCGGTGTTTAGGAACTTGGGGGAAAAGACACAAGATCCAGGTAAAAGGAATTTAAAAAGACTGAAATCAATTTTCACCATGAAAGGTCAGTTGCGCCGAGAAATTGCAATGAACAGAAAAACAGAGGAGGGAGGAAGGTAAACGAAAAAATGTTAGGCAGACCAGGTTTCAATCAAATCCAGGAAGGGAGCAACTCATATTGACGGTGAACGGTGCACCTGACAAGATTCAGCTTAAGCTTGTTAAAAAAA
>Ga0179591_1256533_pt1 | contig 15106 bp, 25 predicted proteins | sample CZOMad2_1_08_16f_FD_182891 | JGI IMG/M metagenome (GOLD analysis project Ga0179591, IMG submission 182891) | Vadose zone soil fungal communities from Angelo Coast Range Reserve, California, USA - CZOMad2_1_08_16fungal (PacBio error correction) | ecosystem: Environmental > Terrestrial > Soil >...
CTTTATCACAGGGGCGATCTCAGTACGATTTTGAAGGAAGAAACAATTACACAGAGACCGGGAAGCCGACCGCGTCCAAGGAGGGGGAAAAGCTTCCTGATGTATGCGGCGCCAGAAAGACGAGGATGAGATACCTGGGGCTGAACGAGTGTGGAAGAACCATCCTCACGAGAGAGGAGACAACTTCGACAAAGGGGTCCCTGAATAGGGCGGGCGGCATTAACTAGTGAAGTGGCCTGGCCTCTAGGGATGGCAGGGAGGAAGAGGTCTCAGTGTTCAAAACTGGGAGGAAGCATGCAATTAAAAAAACACAAGAGGCTCAAGGCACTGAATGGGAAGAATCTCTACCGGAAGCACCGCCAATAGACAGAAGGGGTCCAACAACGTAAAAAAAGGAAGGGTTGGCATCGGATCGGAAAAAAGCGAGCTACATGCATGGCCAGAGGAAGAGACTCAACTTCAGGACGAATAACTGCGCCGGAAGAGGGGGAATGCACCGAGTTTTCGCAAGGGGGAAAACACGCAGTTTGAGACTTGGGTGAGGGGAGAAGGGGGATTTCGGTGTAGCTAAAACTAGGCTGTAGACCAAAATCAAGACCAGTCCAGACAACAGTTAAGCTGCAAAAAACGGAATTCTGAAGAAACCTACTAGTTTGCGGCATTTCCTTGACGGAGAAGAAGGAGCCGCTTGCGGAGGCAAAAAAGGGGAAAGGGAGGGGGGTTCCTTTCGCCCGCGTGGTCGGTGTCGTCGGCAGGTACCCCAAGCATAAAAAAACAATTCCAAACTATGGCCCTATTCAAAGATAACAAACGATGAAGAATGTAAATTAAACTTTCTAAGAGAGGAGAAAAAAGGAGTAGCCTTTCCACAACTGTGACTGGAAAGAAAGCCGCGGTGTTCCTCCGAGGCGGATGAATTGAATGATTGTCATTTGACTTGGAGCAATATCAGCAGAAGAAACGTTAAAATACAATGAGTTTGGAATTAGAAAGGGTCAACTTCAAGTCTGCTGACACCTGCGCAAAAAGGGTGAATTTACCATGGGGGGCAATGAAATCAATGTGGTGGAGGGGAAAATAGTTTTGAAAGCGAACGAGTGGGGGGGCAAAGAGAGCTTTAAGCAGAGAAGGAGGTTGCCGAAAAGTACTTTAAGCCAAACCGGAGTACATTCGAAGGAAGCCATTTCCCTCTCGGGAGCGGAAAATCCCAAAGGAAAGTGGTCCTCTGTGGAAGACACAAAAAGGGAGGGGGGGGAACGCCTTCAAAAAGCTAACAGGCAGATAAATGGTAGTCTTTAGGCACAGCACGGCACGAAGGTCCACTCTAGAAACTTTGGCGGGAGGGTCGAAAATCCGCCGGAAACCTGGTGGTTCGTAACTACATCACTAAGAAAAAACGTAAATCGGATAAACGTGAGCAAGTACGCGCAAAAAGCGGGCTAAGCTGCCGAGGGGAAAAAAAGACTGGCATATACCTGCTTATAGCAGGGGGTCGTCCATTCCCCCAAGAGGAAAAAAGGAACCTAGAGCTCGCCATCAAAAAACAGAACCCGCAAAAAGGATCAAAACATATGAAAAAAGAAATTACATCTCCTCCTTCCATCCCTGCCACGGAAAGGACCAATCGGAGGCTCCCCGTCGCGCTCACTACTCGCGTTGGGGGAAAGGAAAAAAAAGTTGGTATTAAACAAAAAAAAAAAAAAAAAAAAAAAAAAAAAAAAAAACAAAAAATGCTTCCGCCAATGGAAACACTTCAACGAACGCTTCAAACATACTCGCCTTCGTAAAGGAGTGGAAATCGACCGAAAACAGGGAAGAAAGGAGGCATGATAACAGGCATCTTAACAAAAAAGGACGCTAGGAAAATCGAAAGAACCTTCCAATAACCCTTGAGACGATGGCAACAACCGAACAGACAATCCCGCACAATCGAGGATTGACGCCACACGTCACCGGTCACCCGCAAACATCACGTCCACCGGACGTAAAACACGAAAGAAAAAAAAAAAAGTCCACCCCCAACCGGCTGTTAAGAAACGGCAACCGGGTTTTCAAGAAGTAGAGCAAAACCCGGGGATACGCCCACCACAAAGCGGGAGGGTCTATAATTTTCGGCTGCAGAAGGGAGAGAATAACAGAAACGAACTCCATCCCAAAACGGGGGAGGAGAACCGCCGCCGAAATTGAGTGGAGTAAAGTTTGTCTCCAACAATAATGACCGCGAGCCAAATGAACAGAACCTTATCCAAAAAAAAGTTGTTTCGGAAATCTCGATCACAAAAAAAGGGAGGGAGGAAGACATGAAGTCCAATAGGGAGAAAAGAGGAGGTTCGCAGGCGATTGGTGGGCATGTCACTGGTAGCTGTTATGAACAAGTCCCTCCAAAACTGGCTAGTGCGGTTGACCATCAGACTAGTCGGGAGGAAAGGGGGGGGGGAGAGGGGGGGAGTGTAAGCGGAACGACAATTATCAATAAAAAGGGGGGAGTGGGCTGAGGAGGTTGTTTGAAGAGATCGTCTGAAACGGTGTTGGAAAAGGGAGAAGCAGGGTAGGAGTGTGATTGATGGGGGGAACCGGGAAGGGGGTGCGCAGAAATGTACGGTGGAGAAGACGAGGAACGGCGAGGATAGGCTGGGTTTGCGGTGTGAAAAGGAAAGTTAATCGGCATGGCGCTAGGGGTTAAGCCATGGGGGAGGAGGGGGGGGAAAGATTACGACGTTCCTGCTATTGATTTAGCGGGAGTCGTCGAGGGAAAGGGCACGACCTGTCAGCTATCTAAAGTATGAAAGAGTATCGGAGGTGGTTCACTGGGCGACGGGAGGGGGGGAGGTAGAAGAACCACTTGCTCCCAAGGTAGGAGAAGTTGGGGAACCTTCCGTGGCGATCCTTAGGAGGAAACGCAATGGGTCAGGGAATACGATCAGATCTACTTTCAGGAATTACGGGGGAAAGGGGTGGGAAGGGGGGGACTCATTGGGGGGGGGCGCTCAGGCTTGTGTCCATGGTCCTTGCTGTTGAGGGAAACGCTGCTTTAATGGACCTTGATAAGTCATAAGAAAGAGGAGAACACTCGGATTTCTTCCCAAGATTAGAATGAACGGTAACCGGGGAGGACTAAAATTGTCACGTAGGAGGCTAGGGCTTGACAAAAAAGTTACGAGAGAGCCGCGTAAAAAGGTCCAGAGGGAAAAACTGTGCCGATGCCTGACGAGGGGCTAAAGCCCGCTTTTGACACAGCTAAAGATGCCGCGCCAGGGGACTCGACACCGCCGGGGCTCTCCATCTTTATAGGGAGAAAGATGGGGAGGGGACGAGAAAAGGGAATTCAGGAAGGATATGCGAAGTAGACGCTGGTGGGATGAAAGTCTCTCACTAAGGGCGATGGGCAGAAAAAGCACTCGGTCAAAAAACCTTAGAGGGGGGACAAAAAAAGGACGGGACTAAAACCTACCTCAAAAAACCCTTGATTAATTGCAAAAGGAAGTTTCCATGAATCGGGCGCATGGTAAAAAGAAGCAGTGAGCGTAGAAAACTCATTGAAGACACAAGATTTATCTGTTAAGGGAAAAAACAGAGAAACTGCCAGTATTTCGACCAAGGGAGCATGCCAGGTCACAGTTGGGAGAAAAGGGAAATTTTAGATCGAAGGTCATAAACTAATCGACCATGTCGCGAAGGCATTTGACGAAAAGGGCAAAGGGTTTTCGAATCGTAGGAAGGGGGATGTATTGGACTGCGGGTTCTAAGCCCGCGTCAAGCGAACAACGCGCTTTAAGATTCCATAAGGGTTGCCGCTGACAAATTGCCGAAATCCGCAAGGAGACGTGGGGGGGTCGGGAAGGTGACATCCTGCAAAAGAAAACTGGCCGGCAGACGGCCACGGGGGGGGAAAAGAGTCCTTATGTGTCTTAAGGGGCTTGGGCTTTTTGGGAAAGAGGCCGGGCGGGCATGCTTCGCCTAAGACTGACCGCGGATACGAGCAGCCATGTCGGAAAAAACCCTTCAAACGGATAGTGGGGGGGGGGCGAGAGAAAAAGCGGTACTCTCTTTGTTTTCACGTAGCAAGGAAGTCTCTCCGCTACTGACTTCTTAGTCCAGATGGAGAAAGGGAAACGAGTCTCCGAAAGGACGCCCAACAAATGAAGTCGGACTTGGTTGACACCGGGAGGATGACGCTGATTTTACACAGGTTCGCTCTGAAGTCGACCGATGCGGCGTGCCTCTAGAATGGATGGTTCTCCGACTATGCATGCTGACCACAGAAAGCAAGGGGGGGGGGGGCGATTCCGAATTATTCGAGTAGATACAGGAAAGGTCCTTTAGAACTTAAACCGAGCCGGCAATACTAGACGAAATAAAATGTCGCCGATCTCCGGTTACAAAAAAGAGGCGGGGGGGGAAAACGGCAGGCTGTATAGAAATACGCGAAGCCGTTCACACCAATTACGGACCGGGAGGCGAAAATGATGACGGTTTACGGGCTACGGACGCTGAAGTCGGGACTTAAGCATCAAGAAAACTATGGGAGGCCACCAGAGCATCTCCAAAAAACAAAGGAGGAGATCAATCATTTAAAACTACTGGTTGCGAAAGGTGCCGATTTTTGATAGCCACTCATAATTCATCAGACGCCTCCCTACACGCGAAAACATGATTTTGTGCGTCAGGGGAGGGTAGGAAAGCGCAATTGCTCTTTATGGCTACCGCAAAATGGGCAAGTCGATGGAATAACCGCAGCTTCCTGTTAAAAGAGGAAAGAGAGACACGGGAGAAGGAAGAAAGTCAATGCCCTGGGCAATTTCTCGGAAAGGAAGAAGGGGGGAGATACGCATGGATCCTTCTACGCGCGCGATTCGGGGGTCAAAAGTCTTAGGAAGAATGAGAGATACCTCAACATTGCACGGACTCGAAGGAAAAAGAATCGAGAAGAGAAACTGCAGCCATCATCGGTGAGTAAAGAGGGGGAAAATGAACGACAAGGTTTGGGAAAGGATCGGGACCAGCGCTCGATCCTTGAAAAATCTCGCATCGCTAAAATACTTCAAATTCAGTAAGCGAAGAAGACGCGCGGAGGACGCCTGCCAGCTGGGGAGGGAAGGCATAAGAAAAAAAAAAATCAAATGGAAACTTTGGTTTAATGGAGAGTGGATTCGTGGAAAGGTTGGCGAAGAAGCGGAGTTAGACACCAGGCTAATTCGAACAAGCACTCAAACCAGACACAATAAGGGGGAAAAAAAAACTGGATCAAGCACCTGAGTATTAGGAGGGAAAAGGGACGGAGTCAAGCGTTTGTCACGAAATGTTGGATCGGGAAAGTTCTTTCCGCGTAAACAGAGTGAGTTTTGGCCTGGACTTTCGGGACCGCCGCAGAAAAAGAAGTCATTATCAAAGCTCAAAAAAAAAGTAGATGTCACAGATGAGTCGCGCTGGTTCTAAATATCGATGACCCTTCGGGGAGGAACAGAAAAAGTGCCCGCACGCCCGGGAACCAGAAGGCGGGTTGGGATTGATGTAGGGGCACTCTTACGAGTACAGAAAAAATAGGTTTGCATGAGGGGGGAATTAAAGACTGCATCTTCTTTTACAAATGCCCAGAAGTCAGCGAAGCGGGAAGGAAATCAAGGGGTGTATCGGTGGGAAAAGAAGAAAAAAAAGGAGGGGGGGGAAAGAGACTTGGCAAGGGGGGGCAGCGTGACGAGGCAGAAGTAATCCCACCGGAAATTCGCATGAATCCGGGACGCGCGCTGCAGATCGGACAAGAAATTTGTAGAAGGGGAAGGCCGACGCTGTGAAGAGCATCCATCGGAAGAGCGGCCATGACATGGCCGCGCAGGCAGAGTAGGGGGGGAAATCAAGGCTTTAAAGAAAGAAATAGAAGGCGCACCGGGGAGAGGGGGAAAAGGGGGGACGCGGTAAGTAGCCGACAGTACACCGTTGTGAGGGCCACCACCCTCTAGTTACATTTGTTATTAAGGGTTCACGGGCATTAGACACAGAGGGTGGGATATCCCGCGTGGAAGAAAAGATTAGTGGGAACCGTAGCCATGTCAAGCGGCTTCAGACCAAAAGAAAAGTCCCACAGGCCCTATCTCCATAATAACCGCCCACATACGCTGCCAACCGGCCACACCTAAAGTTCATAATAGGAATTCATGAAAAGGAAGAGTGCTTCCGACCCATCGGAGTCTCCTCCATTCTCGCTCCCGGCCGGCAAAAATTCACCCGGATTTTGAAATGGGGGGGGGATGCCTCACATCCCGGAGGGGCTGAAGAGAAAGCCACGCTTCCCGATACGATGAACGGGGGGGACACCTCCTGCCGTCGTGACGGAAATCGACCTCAGCCCGCGATAAAAAAGTCTGCATACATGTCAGCAGCTTCCAAAACACCACCATATTCAGCTTAACGCGAACGCCTGCCAGAGGGAAAATGTCCGGAATCACCAGGGTTAGTAAGGAAGAAAAAAGGGAAAAATTCCCGCCCTCCACAACAAGGCCCGGAATACAAAAAACCAAGAAAAACTCCTCGACTCAAACGGATTGCTCACGCGTCACAAGTTTTAAAGCCGCACGCACAGTAAACAGTCAGTGCCCACTCAAAACCGTCTTGGTGTCAGGTGGGGAACGAAGTCAGAGGGAGCACGCCTCCTCAACATCTTTGGTCAAGCCCGACTAAGGCTTGGAGGAGGGGGGGGGGAACCGCATCCGTGAGGGGGAGGGACCTGTTTCAAAGAACAGGGAGGTGAAGAGGGGAAGAACCAAAAGGAGAAAAGGGCAGGAGATCAGAGGGAAGTGACAAAAAAAAAGGGGGGGGAGGAAAAAAGAGACGAGATTTCAGAAATCTTAGATAAGGTCTGGGGGGCGTTCATAGGGGGGAATCGCCACTTGAGAGGTGCAGTAGACACAGGTCCAATAAAGCAGGAGTTTACGGGGTGGGCAGAACCCTTTAGGCGGGGATGGGGTATGGAAGAATCTGAAGCCCCAATTATCAAGCAAGAAAGAGCGGGGGGGGGCGTAGTCTGTTGTTTACTTCGGCGGCTGCAGGAAACGGTTTGCCTTGGAGCAAGAGGAAGTCGAGATTTGGATTCGTGGTTGGAATGACAGGGAGTTTGCGGGCCGGTAAGTGTACTGTTGCATACACGGCGTAGGATATGTCGTAAGGTGTGGGCCATAGTAACCCGTTTTGGGTCGGAGTTCGTGATTGTCTAGCGGCATATTTGGGGGGATGGTGGAGATGGTAGGAATCGGGTTAAGCGAAGTTGATTCGCTGGGAGGAAGGTCGACATTAAACGTTCATCGGGAAGACGGTATGAATAGGTATCGGAACGTGGAAAAGAGTCTGAACAACTACGGATTTTATGCCCAAGTGACTCCCAAAATCAGGGGTTTTTTCAACCGCCGGAGGCGAGAACGGGAGGAAAATCCTGAGGTCAAGGAAATGGTTCACGTGGCATGCGATTATGGCCTTCGGATGGATGAGAAAAGGGAACTGTCTCAGGGATGGGAAAGAAGTACCAGGCTGTAATGCCTTTGGGGGCCTTCGGGGCTGGGCACGTCCTTCTCCAAATAAGTTCTAAAAAGAGAAAAAAGGCTAACCAAGAGGGGAGGTCGGGAAAACGTGGACGAATAAAAATTGAACGTTCTAAGAAGGGAAATGGGGTGGAGGCGGACCTTTCTGGGGACGAAAAACGGGCGGAGAGAGGCTCACCGTCCTCAAGGAGGGGCGGAAAAACTTATGGAATGCTGGCTTGAGAAAAAGCCCGCTTTTCCACAGCTGGCGTAAAACTCGGCCAGATGGGAAGACGCGTAAAAAAGCCTCAGGCAATGACGGCGGCGAGACGTATACAATCTGTCGTAACTAGCTCGCGCGAAAAGGGAATGACAATCAGGCTAATGTACGAAGCGGATTAAAGTACTGCGCGAAACGAATGCGGATGAGGGGAGGAAAGTCTCTCTACAAACTCGTTTCGCTGTTGAAAAAAAAATAAAAAAAAAAATGAAAGGAACACGTGGCAAGCGAAATTTCGGGGGCAGTTCAGAAAAAAAAGGACCAGTGAGCGGAGTTACAAACTCATGCAGAGGCATAGGATCGAATATGGCTCCACGCACAGCACAAAGCAAAGGAAAAAAACGCAGGGCGGAAAAAAGGGGGGGCTTGGCTCGGCAGTCAAGCAGTTTGTGATTAAGAATCGAAGGAAACATCCTAAGCGGGGTCGCTAAGGAAAAAAAATTTGTGTCGGAAGCTTCAATTCACATTCGGGGGGGGGGGGAATGGGAAGCGGGCAGGCCGTTGATTTTTCTTTTCTGGGCGGGGAGGAGGGCTAAAGCCCGCGACTAAATGACAGCGCTTTTCTCAGGCCATAAATGGGGAGAGTAACAGTGGGGTCCGAAAAAACGACTGCTAAACCTTCCATTGAAAGAAAAAACACGATCGGGATCTTCACTCCCGTTTGGGAGTAATGGAGGAAATGAATTTGGGGGGCGAAATTGCTTGTTTGGGGGCTAATGCCTGACCGGTTTCTGGGGGGGGAACTTCTAGCCACGGACTATGGAGAAACTGACGCACACAAGCAACCAGGGGAGAGTGTTGTCGCTGCGAACCGCAGGGTTCGAACGATTCAGCAAAGCTAAGATTCGTCTCGCTGACGGGGAGGAGGGGAGGGGGGACGGTGGCATGAAGCGAGGGGCGACGATACGGACTCAAAAGCATGTCCGTGAAAAGGTGTTGACACGATATTGCGCCCTGATGAGGAGGGAAAGGGGAAGAGCGTCAGCCATCGAGAAGGGCCTTCTGAAGATGTGGGGAAGGGGGGTCTCGGCGCTTCGGAAGCTTGGGGGACCAAATAAGAAAAAAAAGGCAACGGTCAAAAAAAGAAAGGGGGGAAGAAGGGGTATGGAAGAAGGGAAAGAAGGAATTGATGCAAACCGCCTGAAATTACTCTATTGGCCTAAAGGCAGGGTCAAAAGCCGATCATCGGGGGTATTAAGCGGGCAGGGGATCATCGCTTTTCAGCGGTAAATCCAGCGCGGGAGGTGCGCCGTAGGCAACACTAAACCTTCCAAAGACCAACAATCTACGGGGGGGAGAGGGTAAGGGTGAAGCTGAGGAGGCTGCTTCATAAAGAAGGAACGAGATCTGCCACACATCAATCTGCGAGAACAAAACCGATGATGGAAAGAGAGAGGTTGATCCCGGGGAAGATAGGGTACTTTTTATGAATGCAAATAAAACCGAAGGGCATCCCGCGCAGTACACAGGAAACTTTGGGGAGAGCTGTCCGCGGGGGTGGCTGACGGCCGCCATAGCGAAGGGAGAGAAAAAAATTCGCGATGTGAATGAAAAGAAGCGGCCCTGGAACCTTCGGACACGAGGAGGACTCCTCATTGGAACCTTCTGCGGGCAGTCGCTGAAGCGCCGTCATGTGAGAGCGGCACTGGAAGGCAAGAGGCCGACTGATTCTTTTTCAGCTTCGGCATCATGAAGAGCCCTAAAAATTCTTCTCGAATCACGCCGTCGGGAGGTTTTAAGATCGAAAGGTAAAAAAACAGACAGCGCTGACGGTTTTTAAAAAACGTTAAAAAATGCAGTGTATCATCTCGGAGACACAGAGAGAGCGCATCCCACATCTCCATAGTAAATAAAGGACCGTCCTAGATAATCCCGAAAACTGTATCGTTCCGTCACAGGGTGGTCAAGAAATAGAACCACTCACACCAAGATCCATTTTGAGAACGTTGTCGAATTGGAGCATTGGAGGAGGTATAACCGTGGGTTTCTATAAAGAACACAATTCGTCATTAGAAAACAAAAGCCACGCAAATTCCAGACAGGGGAGGAAAAGAAAAAAACAAGTACCAATCACGGGGATGGGAAAGGGGGAAAAGAATACGATCCTAGGGGGACTTCTTAAAGCGCCATTGGAGGGAAACCGAAAGCTTCGTGATGAGTAGAGAGGGCGGAAAACTCCTGAAAAAATTCCACCTTGGCTGCCGAGAATGAGCATACAACAGTTGCAATGTCCCAAAAAAAAAAAGGTAGGGAGGAGAAATTTTCAGAATGGCTGATGAAAGGGAGATGACTTCAGACAACTGGGACCGGGAGATCCTCCTCTGTTCCAGCAAATACGAAATGTCGTCTTAATTTATGAAGTAGGGTGAAGCTATTACGATCATAAAAGGACTAGATTTTGGAACTGAGCCCTCATCTGCATCTTCTTCTAACCGGGGAAAAAAGTGTAGCGGGAAATGGGTTAATGGAGTTTGTGGGTCGGAAGAGGGGGGAAAGCGAGGATGTTTGCAATAGAGCTGTAACGAATTGGAATCAGGGCGAGCAGGTGGGGAAAAAAAACACTCGGATACTGAGAATTAAAGGGAACGGTCCGCGCTCTGCTAGCGGACAAGCCAGAGGGTGTATCACGTATAAGTAAAAACTGCCATGTTGAGAAGCAATGGGGAAAAAAAAAACGCATGCTACAGGCATCTGCTGGGAAAAGGGACGGTTAGGCCACCTAAGGCCCTAAAGGGGGCAACGGTTCAGAAGGACGGTGAGCGTAGACCGAGCTTTCCACCGTTGGGTCGCCACAAAGACTAGATAAAGAAAAGTGGAAAATTTCGTTATAAAAGGGGGAAGGGCATCGCGGAAGCTTGTGGGACGAATCTCACGGGAGAATCGGATTTATTAAGAGTAAACCATGGTATCTCAGGGAAACCCCGCACCCCACAAAAGAAAACGCCCCTAAGCACAAGGAGAAGTAGGGAAAAATGAATTCATCACCTCAAGTGCTCCGGACCCCAGAGAGGCTCAGTCAAAACTCTCACGTCGGGGAAAAAAGTTCCCGGGGGATTGGGAAAAAGGTTAAACCCACCACGTTCGATGAACAAAAGATGCCACGCGTCAAGGAACCTTCCTCCTTCTCGGGAGGACCGTCGGCACCCTGAATCAAAGAAAAAAAAAAAGTAGGAGTATAGGAACGTGTACAGTCAGCGGGCCAAAAACAGAAGACCGCTAAGAACGCCCCCCCATAAACCTTGTGACTATGGGAACACCGACAGACTTGAGAGATCGGTCTGTAAGCAAAGGAATTCAAAGAGGGCACAGTAACCCACTTCCCCGGACGGTCCAAAACACAACCGCGAACACAAAAGGATTGTCGCAAAACCGTTTTCCGCCCCCGCGAAAAAACACCGACGCCGCCCACGACTCTTCTTTGATAATTTGAGGCGCCTCGTTGAGAACGCACCGGCTCACACTTCATCCCATAAAAAAACTGGGGATGGGCAAACCGCAAAGCCAGGTGACCGTGTCTCCGAACAGAGGGAAACGCGAGCCAAAATCGCGACGCCCGATAAAGGTGGTGCGTTGAAGTAGAGTACATTTTGGTGGGGTATGGGTGGGGGTTTGGGGTTTTTTGGAGTGGGGAGGGAGTGGGGTTGGGGGTGTGGGTGGTGGGGGGGTGTTTTTTTGTTGGTGGGGTGGGGGTGGGTGGGTGTGTGGGGGTTTTTGGTTGTGGGTGGGGGTTAAGGGGGTGTTGTGTGGTGTTTTTTGTGGGGGTTGGGGTTTGAGGGTTTTTTTGTTGTTGTTTTTTAAGGTGTGCGAAGTTGAAGAGTATCGAGGATGGGTGGTGTGGGGGGTTTTGGGGTCTTTTTTGTTTGCGTGGGGAGAGGGGATGGGAGTGGTCGTGACTTGTTTGGGAGGGGTAAGGCGATAGTTAGGGAGGGAGAGTAGGGGTAGTGGGGGGGAGAGGGAGGGTTGGAGGGAGGGGAGGTGGATGAGGGGGGACAGGAGGGTGGAGGGTTGGGGATTGTTGGGTTGGGTGTGTTTGTGTTGTTTTTTGTTGGTGGGGGGGGGGTTGTGTTGGGGAGTTGGTGGGTTTTGGTTTTTTTGTTTTTTGTTTTTTGTTTTTTATTGTGGGGGGGTTTGTTAAAGGGGCAGTGATGGGGAGGGCGTAACTGGTGGGATCGGGGGGGGTAAGTGGGGGGGGATGGGGGGGGGGGGTGGAAGGGGGTATGTTGGGAGGAAGGAGGGAAAGGGAGGCAATGGGCGGTTGGGAAAGGGGGCGAGGCGGTGCCGGGGGTGGGAGTTAGAGGGGGAGTGGGGGGGGGTGGGGTGGAGTCGAGAGTGCGCAAGTTTAATAGGATGGGGGTGGCGAGGAAGGAGGGGGGGTGGGATGGGTTTGGTGTAAGAGGTGGGGGGAGTTTAACCAAGGTGGTGGTGGAGGGGGGGGGGCAAAGGAGAGAGTTGGGGAGTATGTGAGAAAGAGGGGTGAGGGGGTCGGTGGAGAAGTGTTGGGAGATGGAGGAGGGAAGGAGGAGGGGAGGTGAACAGGGGGGTGGGAGGGTTAGGGGGAACTTTGTTTGTGTGGGTTTTCGCGTTGTGGGGTTTTGAGGGGGGGGGGAGGGGGGGTGGGGTGTTTTTTCTTTTGTTTTGTGGGGGGTTTTTTTTTGTTTTGGTGGGGGTTTATGGGGGGGGGATGGGGGGGTTTTTTTGGTGGGTTGGTTGGGGGGTTCTTTTGTGGTTTTTGTTTTTGGTGGGGGTGGTGTTTTGACACCACCAAACAGTTGAGGTGGGTGGGGTTGGGGGGGTGTGGTTTTTTGCACCCGGATAGAGGGTGGGGAGAAGGCGATGCCTTTTGGTGGGTGGGTTTTGTGGGTTTTTTGTGTGTGGTTTTAGGTTTCATTGGTTCTTTTTTGGGAGGTGTTTGTGGATTTTTTGGGGGGGGGGGTATGTGGGTATTTTGTGTGGGGTTTTTTAGGTTTTGGTGGTGGCACACCCATCTTTGTGATGTTTTGGCGGGTTTGTGGGGGAGTTGGGGGGGGGCACACACACCAAAAAAAAAAAACAAAAGGGGGGGGTGTGTTTGTTTGTGGGGGTTGGGGGGTTGGATGCAATGATGGGAAACTCAAGCACACAACACGGAGGAGGAGACGAGATTTACGCACTTACAGGGGAGTCGGACGGTCGCGATTTTGGGAGGGGCGAACTGAGCTGGGCGGGGCACACGGTCAAGGGGAGAGTTTGGGGGGGGCACATACGCCAGCGGAGGGTGATGACAGCTGTTGCAGGGAGTTAAAAGGAGGGGGACGGAAAAGGACAAAAAGGGGGTGGGGACGGTGTTTGCTACTGCGCGGCGGCGGAAAGGCCCGGGCAGGTTGGGATGACGAGAGTTTGGGGGGGCTTGGTGAACATCACGGGGAAGTTTTGGTGGGCTGCAGGGGAATGGGAAGGGGAGGACCGGAGGGAGAGGGATGTGACAAGATGGGTTAGAGGGGATTTGCGTGCGCCGAGCGAAGTAGGGGTGGCTGGAAGAGCGCTGCTAAGTGAGCTCGAACGGGAGGTCGAAGGGGGGTCATTTGCCGCCAAATGAAGGGGAGGGAAGTAGAAGGTTATCTTTCAGCGGCGGGGAAAAGGAAAGGGGGTGGATCCATTCTCCAGAGAATGGGGCAAAAAGCCCCGTGAGCGAGCGGGGGAAGCCGATGGCCGGTAAGGGGAACGATTCAGCGGAAAGGGAAAAGACATTTCTATATAAGTGTGGGGAATTTTAGGGGGAGGGTCGCTCCTGGAGGGGCTGGGGGGCCATGGCGGGGCTGAAGCAGCGGCAAAAATACAAATGGCTTTCTAGCGTGAAGAAAGAAGATTCTCCGGCGATTCGTCCCAAAAACTTGCGAGAATGAAAACGGGTAACCGTTCTAAACATGATAATCCGAGGCACGGGGGAGCTAGATTGAGGGAGAAGAAAAAAAAAAAAAAAGGGGAAAGAAGGAGAAGCTTTAGAGGCAGCGTCGAAACGTTCAATGGCCGGAAAGGGATAAATCCCGTCTCAACATCTAAGAGGGGCATGGACGCGGCCATGAATGGCCGCGAAAAAAGAACCGCCATTGGCGCTAAAAAAACAAAAAGGCGGAGGAAACAAAAAATCCACGTCCGCTAGCCAAAAGAAGAGAGGGGACCGAAATGCGAATGTACTCCGCGGGGCTTAAAAGGATGCTCGTACGAATGCATGAGTCTTAATCTATGGCAAAACCAATCCTCGTGGCGGGTAAAAAAGAGAGAAAAAATAGCAAACAAAAAGGCATTTCGGTTAAAAAAAGGAAGGTTTCAGAAGCATAATTACAAAAAGGCCACCCCCAACGAACATATTTAGGCTGCCTTATAGGCCTCAGCACATAATAGCAATGGCAGAGAAAGAGTGGCAGGGAAAAGAAGCAGGGGGGGGGGGAAATTGAGTTTGGCCTCTCGGGAAGTAAAAGAGAAATGTCTCAAAGTTTGGGGGGTCTTTGACTCGCAAGCAGGTTTGTGAGCTTTGAAGAAAAAGGCAGACGTGGAATGTTATTGGTGAGGGGAACGCGGGGAAGAAAAAATAAAGGCAACGCTCTTTGACAGGTAAACTACGAAAAAGGTTGCCGCAGCAAAAAACGCGGCAAGTCGACTCGTCCAGGGTAAATAAAAAGAAACACTAGAGGGAGCGGCAAGCTTCAATTTTGGGCGGAGAAAAAAAGGGGGGGAAAAAATTGGGGTGTTGGCTAAATCACATTCTGCTCGCGACGAGAAACACGGGATCACGTCAGAAAAAATTCGAAACACGTTCTCAAACTGAATAGTGTGCAAGCTAAACCGCGGGCAGGAGGATGGGGGCAAAGAAAAGTAGTCCTTCTCTTACTGAGGTGGGAGGGGGAAGAGCTGCGTGGTCCGATCCGAAGTAAAAAATGAACAGGTCGGGAAAGTGGAAAAAGGTTGCGGGGGGACTGGGGCTTCTTCAAGGGTGGCCAATTCATCCCTCGCTCGGGCCCGAGAAAAGAAATGTTTTAGGGTCTCGCGCAGGAATGCCGAGGAAAAAAGAAGCAGCGAATAATGAACGGGTGCCGCGTAAGGGAAAAAGGACTTTCCCTTTACGAATGCCAAGAAGACCGGCAATACTGCGGTCGGTCGAGGACGTCGCCGGGGGAGACGTGTAAAAGGGACTAGGGGAAGTCAAGCGGTTTTAAAAAAGCAACGAGATGGGGAAAACAGACACCACAACCGTCTAAAAAAAAAAGCATCGTGGCACGCGTGTAAGTCCGTGCTGAGTGGTTCAAGGCGGGGGGATCTCAAGAATTAACGCCACCGGGAA
>Ga0179591_1310426_pt1 | contig 15102 bp, 11 predicted proteins | sample CZOMad2_1_08_16f_FD_182891 | JGI IMG/M metagenome (GOLD analysis project Ga0179591, IMG submission 182891) | Vadose zone soil fungal communities from Angelo Coast Range Reserve, California, USA - CZOMad2_1_08_16fungal (PacBio error correction) | ecosystem: Environmental > Terrestrial > Soil >...
AGGAGTCACAGGTTGGCCCCATCCGCGTTAGACGAACAAACAGGGGGCCGCCGACGCTGGATCCCTCAACGCGCCCTATGCGGGGGGGAAGGAACCATGCCTAGCGCCGGGAAACGCCGCAACATGAGGCATGGGTGAGCTATCGTCTCAGGGGCCGGGGATCCCTTGGGAAACGGGAAAAAACACAACTCTCTCGGCCCCGCCTGCCGCAAGAACAGTCCAGGCAAAAGGACCGGCCCGCGCGTTCTCAGAGAACCGAGATGTCGCAGAGAACGATCAGCTGGGAAAAAGCACGGCGGGGGCCGGATTGCCAGCCGGAGTTACACTTGCGCCGGGCGTAGCAATCTTAGATGCAAGGGTGGCACGGCAGGACCTTCAAGCCAGCTCACGGCGAGAGCGCAGAACGGTCATGGGCCAGGTCAAAGGCCGGCCCGCTCCACGAACGGGCATGCAAAGACAAAAGTGATAAAGAAGCAAAGACGACCAGGCTGTAGCAGGGCGGGCCGTTTCCTGAGGTCCGCAGGTCGGGCTCAAAAAGATAGGGGACATAGCGCGACAAGGAACCGTGACGTCTCCGACCGAAGAATATCCAAGGCCCTCTCCGTTACAGGGGGCAGGGATCCTGCTCGGGCCGCTCGCGCCCCGGCTGAATCATCGGGAGGCCGGCCCGGGGACGGAGGCCTGGGAGTGGAAGGCATTTCCGGTTATGTTCAAGTCTGCCAAGACGAAAAACCCCCTCGAACAGTTCCTGAACAACAAAGCCGATCGACGGGGGTCTCAGAGAAAAAGAAGGGAACAGCGAGAAAATTTACAGATTTTGGCAGCCGGGCCGGGCCAGTGGAAGCTTCCCTACCGGCGATCTAATCGGGGGCCAGGGTCGGGCCTGACCCCGCCCTTTTCTAAGGGCAAGGTCTATCAGCTACGGGAGGCAGTTTACAAGAGCCGGTTGGCGGCATGGTCACAAGGCAGGGGAACCTAACACCATAAGTTCCTGCGCGGGGAAAAAAACCCGTCCCGGAACTGGCTTCAACAATAGTAAACACCAAGTCTTAAAAACCGAAAAAGAAAAATTATAGGAGAATCGAACCAAGAAAGAAAGGGCAAGTCCCAGTGACTCCCGCCGGGCTGGATTTAAAAGGCCAGTTCCCGTACCGAGACCCCTGTCAAAAGAAAATTAATCTTTTTCACGACTGAGGAGGTTAACCCTTCTGCTTAGAAGGGAAGAACAAGGTCCGGTGTCCAGGTTACTCGATCCTTTTAATGCAGCGTCATTCAATCGGGAGTCAGGCCCGTTTCCGGGTGTTGTAGACACGACCAGGCACGAGGCGGACTCCGTCCGAGTTCCTGGGGGGGACCGTATGGAATTCACAACTCGAACAGAAAGACAGAGAAAAGGAAGTCAGACACGGTAACCGTCTAAAAACGCCTTCTGTCTCGGTCATTGATTGAGCAGAGCTTCAAGCAGCTTTCGGACATCAGGGAAGCTGAACGGGAGGGGTCGCGGAGCTCACGCCACGGTACTTAACCAACCTTATCGACGTTAGGGCCTTTTAAAGTTTCGGTAAGGCAGACGACCGGTCGTCATTCCCTCGTAGATAATGCATCGTGATAGAGGGTGGTCGATCGAATCGCATTGTAACCGGAAAATCTCCTCGACCCAGGATAGGAATTATATAAGATCGGCCTCCATCCAGTCAGGGCCAAAGTTACCAAGACACGCGTTCGGGACATTTACCCTGAGGGGAAATATAAATTAAAAATCCTTAGGGACGGTACGGCAACTCTTAAAGGTCAAAACTTAGATAGGGGGAAAAAAAAACTTGGGGGAAAAAAAGGAAAAAAGAGATATTATCCCTTTAGCATGCAATTCCCTAAGTCCTAATACTGATGATTTACGCCGAAGTGTACCTGACTCTAACAGCCTCAGGGGGGACTTTCGGAACAGGTCTTTAAAAGGGAAGTATGCAAATCCGGATAAGGAGAGAGATCTATCATTGGGTTGGAAGACAGAGGACTTCAAGGATTCGCAACTCTTTGTCGGGGACCCGAGGGGAGGCCTGTTATAAAGAAAGGGTCCGGGAATGAAAAAATATCTCGGTAGAACAAACGAGACAATTAAATCAAAAGCGATCGGTTGGCCGATAAATTCATACACTAAGGGTCTCGCAGAACAGCAGGGGCTGCCTGAGTTCAAAAAAAGAGTGCTGCCATAAAGGTCCAATCTTCCAGCCTCGATGAAGGCGGACTAAAGGGGGGGGTACCTTCTACTACGAATTTCCGAGTAAAGTGAAGGTAGGAACGCTCAGATCCGCGGTCAAAGACACCATCCCGAACTGAAAACCCGGAGGACTCGGGAAACGGTCAGTGTGCGCACAAGAAAAACCTGTACCACGTCCTGAGAAACTCTGACTCTGCATCTCCTCTACCACGGAGAGAAAAGAATACAACCGAAAGGGTAGTCTGGTGTCATCCGCAGAAGGTGGGAAGGGGCCCGCTGAGAACCAGCTGGCGGCAAAAGTGCAAGGTTTCTCGAAAAACGGCGAAAAGGTACACTGAACCTGGTAAAAAAAGCCCGGGCTTTGAAATAGATGCCAGAAGGCCCTGGTAAGTCTCTGGGACAAAAAACTACGACGGTGGAGGCACCCGGGTGTTTTGTGCAGGATTACTAAAACTGAGTAGGATAACGGGGGTAGCAGAGGTCAACGTTGATGGGGGGATGTAACCGCTGAGAACCTGTCCTGAAACACGAAAATGGGGAAAAGGTGAAAAGATACCTTCGAAAGTATCTCCTCCCTTCATCGGGATTGGGGGGGGGGGTGTTTTGGGGTCTGAAATGTCTGTGTACTTCAGGCCCAGGGAGCCTGAAAGAAATTGCAGCCCGGTCTGGAAAAGCCAGGCCGAGCCAGTACGATGATTACCTGTGGAGAACGTGTCGCCTTCCAGAAGAAAGGGATGATATACCGCTTCTTTTGGGAAGAGACAGGTTTCTCTGGTAAACTGGGGTGACTGGTGACAAAACCACGAAGGGGGAACGGTTTGTCACAATCCCAGACGTTCAAGGGGAAGGGGGGGACCATTAGTGGTAAAGGAGGGAAGAGAATTTCACCCCGGCCAAATCCTCGTAAGAACTTGACGAAACGAGAAGGGGAGAGTCTTGAAGACTTATCTGGCTGGAGTCCAAAAAGATCGTTCTTTAAAGAAAGGACACCGAAGAAAAACAGTGTAAAACAATCCCTTTCCTCCTGGGGTCGAGTAGTTCTTCTTGTAAAATTCGCCGGGAAACTGAGTTTTTCGGATATTTATCTAACTGAAACGTACGAAAAAAAAAGCTCCTAGAATATCTAAGGAGGAAAGGACCAACTCCTCCAAGCTAACGCTAGTTCACTCAACGGAGAAAGGGGCGGTCCAAAGAAGGGAAACTCCAAAAACTCTTCGTCCGCTGAAAATCTTATCTTTCTCTGAAATTTAGAAGAGCCCTGGAAGGAGGCAATGGGAGTAAAGTTAAAGGCAGGCGGGGCAGTAAGGGGTTCACGTGACTGGGACAACTGCACTCACAGGGGAAGCACCTGAAACCGATCTGCTTCGGAAGCCGACTATTAAAGGACTTCCTGAACGGGATGAAGTAGGGAAAAAGGAAAGCTTCAAAACGGCCGCGGCTGGCCCGGGGAAAAAAAAAAACAGCCGGGGTCGTATTGTTAGAAGTAGGAAGGGGATCGGATCAGACAAAAAGAGAAAAAACTGAGAAAAAAAAAAAAAAGGGAGGGGGAAATAAAACGTAACCCAGGGGACAAACCTGTCCGAAAACGACAAAAAGAACGACCCCTGGAACATCAATACCGGCCGACGACTTGGCGTTGAACCCAGAAGGAACGTTCTGGCCTCCCATCCAGTCCGTGGGAGATTCAACTTTGAAGGGGGGGAAATTCCTCACGAGTTAGATGAGAGGAGCCAACTGGCCTGTGCACCTTTTCGTGGAACAACTCTTCTCTTACCGTGACGCGCAGACTAGCAGATGAAAGGGAATTCCAATCGAGAATATGTCTCAGAGAACGAGCAAGGGCATCGCGGTGCGGGCAAACGAGTGACAGCCGTAAAAGGGAAGGGGCCGCAGCGTGTTCTAAGGGAAATGTCCCCTGAAACTCTTAAGAGACAAGAAAACTAACGGAGCAAGACGGGGACTGCGGTAGTAAGAAAATCACAGGCCGAGGTCCTCCCGTCCTAATACAATCTGGAAAGAGTCAACCACAGAAAGAAGAGCTACCCGGCTGGACAGCGGGGCTCCTCCGGGGGGGTTAGGTCAAAAGATCTCCGCAAGAGTCGCCGGAAGAGGGGGGAAAAAAAACGTCCTTCAGGGGCTTCAATCACTCCTCAACCCCGTCGGACCGTCGAAAGACAAGCGGGGGTGGACTACCGCTCGCCAAACGCTTCACCAAGCTAGTAGAAATCTTAGGTTCAAGGAGACTGGAACGTGTCAGGCGAGCCTTGCCGGGATTGCCAACTCGGTCCGAACACCAAGAAAGGGAACCAGCCGGACAAAAGAACTTATCGTATCTGGTTCTGGTCCGGAACCAAAAAAGTGGCAAGAAGTACGCTCTTACGGGGTCTGTCCTGCTCATGGGGGAAAGGAAAGGTAGAAGTCTCTCCCGGCCAGTTCGTCGTAAACAAGCGGCAAAAAAGTGTCAAAAGCCGGTGCGGCAAAATCAGCGCCAGCGACGGGGACACTGTCAACCACATTTGTGGGGCCAAAGGGGGTATACAGTAGGCTACAGTCACCATCCAAATCCGAGCTGAGAAAAAAAGTACCCTCACCTGAATGGGTCCACTAGGGGATTCAACCTAGGGGGACGCCAAATTCGTCGTCACGGGAAGAGAAAAAATAAAAGGGGTCTGTCAACTCTGGATCTCCGGTAACACCGGGAGTTGTCCAGTCACAGCCGGGAAACCAAACCTTTCCACCTACCTTAAGCTTTTAAGAAACCTTGGGAGGGAAGGAGAGAAGCGCCCTGGGAAAGTGTCACAGTATCCTAGATGGAAAAGAAAATCGTCAGCAAAGGGAAGTGTACCCTTTTAAGGTTGAGTTAGAAAAACAAAGACCGGCTTTAGGAGGCGCTCGGTTGGGAAGAGGGGACGGGAGGAAGTCTTTCTATCAAAAGAGGGGCCAATGAAAGAAAAGAGGACTTCACTCCCCTCAACTCTTCTAGATCAGAAAGGTTTAAGAAGGGCCGGGAGGTAAAATCTCTGAAAAATCGATTTCGATCAAGGGTGTCAGGAGGGAATGAAATTTCTTCGATAAGAGAAAAGGGAAACTAGTTCAAAAACGGATCTCTATAATCTGTCTCAGGGGGAGAGGCCAACCTCTACATCAGACGGGCGGAAGTAGACCCCTTATCACGTCATATACAGAGGGGTTTGGGGAAGCAAAGACGAAAAAGCGTCCTTTGCCTGCTTCCCCACCCCCTGCGCTGAAGTACAGGAGAGACGAAGGGGATCCCGGGGCACCAAACAGACAATCCCCATCTGTGGTGAATTACCAGGAGGAGGAAAGGAACGAGCGTTAGGGAATATGTGAAAAAACGCAGGAACAAGGGAAAATAATCTCAAAATCTCGCCAACAACAAACAAAGTGAAATATGAGAAAGTAGCCATGGAGTACCGGGAATCCCTCGAGAAAGACTCTCTCCGGGACGCAGCCTGGGGAATGACAGAACGTGGAGGGGGAGCTGTTAAAATGGCCGCCCGGATGTGCCAGAAGATGAGGAAAACTCGAGGAGCCGGGTTGGGAAAAAAAGAGGACGAGATCCTCTGTCCAGACAAACACAGTGAAAGGTGCCGGGCATGAAAAGCCCCGACGCATGGTAATGAACTACCCGCGCCTCGGGGATCGCAGAAGCAGGTCAGATACCGGCGAAACCGAGCGGACGAAAGGGGTCAATCCGCTACCTTAGGGGGGCACCGGAAGCGCGAAAAGGAAAATAAGAACGATTAAACGCCGGATGCTCGGGGGGAAGGGACCGTGCGGAACGATTACGGCAGGCAAAAGGTTGAATCGCGAGTCAAGAGGGAAGGACCTGAGAAAACGACTAGCCGCGGTGCCGCCTGTCAGTGGGCTCACAGCCACCCCGGAACCGGACCTGCCAAGGAATGCCGTGCTTCCTCTCAACGTGGAGAGGGGAGCCGTAAACGAAAGACGCCGCAGGGTTAATCCTCTTCAACCGCTGAAAGGTCAGTGGAAAGGGGGGGAACCTGGTACCGGTCCAGGTACCTTTAAGTGGACCAAATCATTCGGAAGGGAACATTGGGGAAGAGGGAAAGGGGGAGGAGGGCGGACCTGCCTCGCTAGGGTGGACTACCGAAAATGTGTTGGGCGGGGGGGGGGTACTAAGAGGCTGTCCCGGCGTCTCTTGTGAGAAATTCTTAAGGGGGAGGGTGACTTGATGGAGGGGCATTAAAAGGGTCCTGTCAACTCCAACGGTGACATGGAAAGTGAAAGAATGGACCTCTCTTCGTCTTCTTTATCTGGGGTACCGGGGAAAAAAAACGTCCTGAGGGGAACTGCTAACAAGGCAAAAAGGACCCCTGGCCCCCCAAAAACGAAATCCAGTACGAGTTTCAGGGCGAGAGGTCAAAAGTGTAGAACTCGGACCAGTAATGAGGAGGGGGGGGGTTCAATACTGTGAGGGCGTGGGGGGGTAGCCTTAGCTTGAAGACCGAAAGAAGCCTGAAAGTCAAGACGCAGAAATGGGACTAAATCCGACAGGTATCAACCACCCCGGCAAAGGGAAAAAAGGTGCCTCAAGACGGGTGCGAAAAGGATGCCTGAGACGGAAAAAGGGCGCCTTCAGGTCGTGACGGCTTCTTCTATGAGGAAAAAGAAAACTTCGTAGGAAGAAAGAACGTCAAAGGAAAGGCAAGGGAAAAAACTGAAAGAGCGCTGGCGGGGCTTAAACTTGCAAAGGTCAGGATAGGCCGGACTGGGACCCTGGAGTATCCTAAACTTTCCGTCCAGAAACTCAGGGAGCTCTCAAAGGGTCGCGGCAAAGGGAACCGGGAAGACGACCGGAAAGACAGGCTTTAATCCGCTCCACGGGAGTTCACACAAAAATCTTCTTGACCAGACTCTGGAGGAAGCGAACACTATCGGTGCTATGCCCTCGTAGTTCTATTTGGAAGCCAAGCAGCGGGAATGCTGATCTTGGCGCATGCTTTGAAGAGGAGGGGGGTTAAAGTGAAACCAAGGCGAAAAAGAAAGAGGTCCTCTCTCAGAGAAAGGAAAAGACGGAAGGGAAACGGCGGGCCAGCAGAAGTCCGACTTGGGAACTTGGCGGAACCTCATCTGCGAGGGAAGGGAAGGAGTAAAGCATCCTCCGTCCCTTCCCTTGTATCAGGGGAGTGGAAACATTAACTTACTTCTGGGACCAATATAAGTAACACAAAAAAAGGAGAGGAGGGAAAGAGGATACGGATCCCCGTGTCCAGCATAACGGTAGAAAAACACTACTCACCCAGGGCCAAAAAAGTGCCAGCCGGAAGGGGGGTAGGTAAAACTCTAGCTCTTAACATGAGGTGTGACAGGAAAAACCAGTCCGGAAAAAGTCCCTCCAGAGGAGACTCTCTAGGGGCATGTGCGAATCAGAAGGAGCCAGGTCAGCCGGTAGACAGAACCTAGGGAAAACGGCAACGACATCTACACAGCATTTACCGACAGGGATTCTCACGACAAAAAAAAAAAGGAAGAAGATCAGCTGGCGCGGCCGCAGCGCGTGGGTAGGCTTGCAAGAGGGGGTGACAAAGGGCGAAGTTGCCTCAGGATGCTCAGTGTCGGCAAAGCGGGACAACGCAGGACAGGAGCAAGGGGCAGAAAGCAGAACGGTAGCGGCCAAAGTGTCAAGGATACGCGAAAAGAAGGCAGTCCTCCAGATCGGCAAGGAGGAGAGGGGAAGAAGGCGCCCTTCCCCCCATGCTACAAACCGGGCTGGACCAAAAAAGGGCCGTTAGTCAATTTTTCCCTGAGTTGGACCAGAGTGTAGGCGTACGAATCCAACCCTCTTTACCTCATATACCCCTCCCCGGAATCCTCAAAAAACACCGTCTCGCAGTTCAAGAGGGAGGGGGGAAGGGGGGGGGCAAATGAGAACCCCGAGGCCGAAGGGTCATCGGCTGCAAGGCTTTAGGGGGGAAAACCGGGCAGGGAATGAAATTACGGGTCCTTTTGCTTGTAGCCTGAAAACAAACCATTCGAGGGAAAAAAACCCGAAGACGGGTCCCTCGATCTGGCCGCCAAGTACGCTAACGTGCAGATCGAACGGTCTAGGTACTGGGAAGAATGTTCGGGATGCCCTTTCTAAACGCGAAAGAAAAGGGGGAAAGGGAGGCGCACAAACAGAAAGCAGTGACGGTCAAACGCGGGAGGGCGAGAATCTGCCATTTCGTGAAAGGAAAAGGGAACAATTTTCCTAGCAGGGCAAGGGTCTCAAAGGCCCCTCAGTCCGGCGCCGAGGAGAAAAAAAAACGGCCGCCCGGGAAATGCAGTCCAAGAGTAACTTTCCCACAAACGACCAGTCAGGGAAAGCCAAAAAAGCAGCATAGAGCAAGCTGGCAAAATAAAAAAAGAATACCCTCAGCCACGAGGGGCGTGAAAGGGGTCCAGGGGTCCTCGACGGGACACCCACCCCTGCCGCGGCCGCGTTAATAAGCGGGAAACTGAGAGGACTGCGACCTTCTTTTTGACGGGGGACTCGGAAGGGGGATATAACGGGTAGGGGGGGGGGAGGCCCGCCGGTTTGGTGGAGCCACTACCGGACCACCAAAGGGGGAGAGAAGGGGGACAGTTCGTATTTTACCGGTTACTCGATCAAAAAGGAAAGAAGAGGAAAATCGTCGTCGCCTTCAAAAAAGCGTCGATAGCGGGCGACGCGGGGAGGAAGTGCCGCCATCGCGGCCGGGAAAGAAGGGAGTTTTACCAGGGCTTCTTCTAGGAGAGGGAGAGGGGGGAACGGGAGCTCGGGGAGGAGGCATCTTTCGGCGGGGGGATTTTAAGGCCCGTCGGCGTCTTTCAGGAACCAAGAAAAAGTAAAAGGGGGGGAAGTCCTTATCATACTGGGGGGCAGGAAAAGGGGTCAAAAATTGGCCGCTAGGTCGTTCCCCACCGCGGCGCAGTTCGAGAAGGGCTGAGTGGACCGTAGAGAAGAAGCTCCTAAGGAAACCATAGGGATGGTTCACCAGTGAAAGGAAAAGGCTTAGGGAAAAAAAGTATCACGGAAGAGGCAATACTTATTCAGCATGCGGAAAGGTTAAGATCAAGGAGAAGAGGGGGGTAAAACAAACAATTATTAAATAGGAGAAGTGATTACCTTTAAAGGTGACAATCAATCTCGAAGGAAGGGAAAGCGACGTGATCTTACTCCGGATTAACGCCGTCAAAGCGAGGGGAGGTGTCGACGGGTCCGTAGCCCTTCAGGCATCCTATCATGCGACGAAGGAGATCCTGGTGGTTAATAAAGGAAACCAATGATAGAGGATGGTCGCTGGGACCACCCCGCTTTCCAGTCATTGTACTATACCCGGGAAAACCGAGATGAGGAACCGCAGATTAAGAGGATATCAGTCTGCTATCCTTCGAACGAAGGAAAAGGGAGCGTCTACTACCTGACACAAGCCATCCTGCTTTCCCGCTTGGACAAATCACAGACAGCAGGAAAGCAGTGCTAAAGAAGGGGAGAGCGGGGGGCGGGGGGAGACGAGAAGAGGTAGAGGCGTTCCTGGGCTGGGGTGAGGCGAGTCCGGGAGGGTAAACAACTCAGGGGTAACCCCGGAGCGACCATTTCCAAAAGGGGCTGGGTGCGACACAAAGGACCCCGTCAATGAAACACTCCGCTGAAGACGAGTCTACCACGCGAGTACCGGACACCGATTGCGGAGAGAAGAGAAGACCGCCGGGGCCCGCCGCGGACGGCCGCGCCGCATTTGGCCCGGGTTTGTCCTACCTGACAGGGATGTACAATGGACCAGAATCCGAGCCTCTTAGATCAGCTGGGGAAAAATATGAAAGGGGGGGTCAGCTTGAAGCTAGGGGGGGGGACGAGGGAAAGGGGGGGGCGGCAAGAACCGCTTTCGTGGTCAACTCCGATTAACGGCATGGGGGATCAACGGGGGCCGTTTCGGACAGAAGGGCCGGGGGGGGGGGGAAATGAGCAAGGCCGAGAACACACGGCTGTAACAAGAAACGGAAAAGGGGGGGGTGTCCACGGCCTACGTCTCTGCGCCTCCCGGCTCGGCCTAAACGAGGACAGAGGGGGTGCCGGCAAGGCAAATTCCGCTGAGCGCGTTCTCCGTGCCTGGCCCCAGGGAAAGGGCCACGTGACGATCCTGTGCCGAGGGAAAAGAGTGCAGCGTCCGGACCCTACACAGAGACCTTCAGTTGGAAAGAAATGCGGTGAGGCCGGACCCTGCAGACCGGAAAGCAAGAAAGGAATAGCCGAACCAACCGCCTATGCCTGCTGAGACTTGCCCCTCTCTGGGCGAAGCTGCAGGAAAGGAAAAAAGGGGCCCCCCGACGAAGGAAAAGGAAAACTCGGCTCGGTGAAGGTGCGAATGGCCCCGGGGCTACAGAAACTCCGGCTGGCCAGAACGGTCGACCGAGGGAAGGGAGACCGAACACACCCGGGACGCGCCTTAAAGTCCCCCAGGTCTAAGCTCTTGCTTGGAAGGAAAATTACCTATATACCTGCTGGGAGAAAAGGGGGGACCTTAATGAAATGAGGCATGCCAGGCTTCCTAAAAGACCTGAGAACATCCGCGCCGTGAGGGGATACTTCCTCCGGGAAAACTGCGGAAAGAAGCGATTCAAACTCCCTTCTAACCGGCGGAAAAAAACGACCAGGCTTGCAGAGGCGCTCTTGTACACCGGCAGGAGGGCGGGCTCTGAGAGTAGATTCGCCTACTCGCGGTCACAAGGAGGCATCTTTGAAGGGGGCTTTTAGGGGAAGAGGCCGGGTTTTGTACACTTCTCACACCCTTCGCCTGACACCGGAGGAATCGGAGCACGAAAGCGTCTCTCACTCTGAGGGGGGAATTTCTTTGAGGGAAAAAGCTAGGGTCAGAAATTAATCTAACGAGGAGGAAAAGGGCAACAGGAGGGAAAGTTGAGCAAGGGGGTATTTCCTTTCTTACTTCTTTAAACCGTTTACTGGGAGAGCAGGAAACAACCAAAAGGAGGAAGGATCCCATGTATCCTGAAAAGAAACGAAAAGACAAAAAAGGGAAAATCTCCAAGAAAAGTCGGGGAATAAGCTGGGGTCATTGAGACGGAAGCGTCGGACCCCCAGGAAATTAGAAACTCCCATCCAGTCCACTGCAGGGGGAAAAAGGAAGCAGCGCGGAAGAGCTACATTGGCGAGCGCTCCTAAGCCTTTCATAAGGGGGGGAGGGCAACTAACACCAGAAAAGAAAGAAGGAAAGAGAAGGGTAAGACAGTCAGCACATGTCCGATCTAGGAGTTAACCCGGAAAGGGATCAGCACGGAAAAGAGAGGTCCGCTCTTTTGGTCAGGCGGGGAGCCCTTTTTACATCCGGTTCAGCCGGGAGTGAAGCAGCGTGATGCGCAGGGAAGAACTTCCAAGGGAAGACGATTTCTAGATCTTCTCATCGGCGTCATTGGAGGAGACGCCTCATAAAGGATCTTCATTTACGCCATCTCTTAAACATTAAGACGAGGGAGAAGGTACGTCAACCCTAATCTAGAAACAAGGGTTTAAGGGCTTTAGGTGAAGGGGTGGTGAAGAACCGTTTCTGTGAAAAATCTCCTCCCGTCGTTGACCGAAGGGAGATACCCGTGCCCTCCTCTCCAATCCTCGACCGGCGAAGAAGTGTCCGGCGGGACTCGCTTCAAAAGAGGAAAAAGGAAACACAAACCATAGACAGGTCAGGATCGGGGGACGTCAACGGGGAGGAGCAACGGGCCCAGGACAAGGCATTACTTCAAAGGTTAGGCCCGGCTTCCGGGAAGCCAACCCTCAATAAGAAATGTACGCTGAACAACCCCTTCCGCTGTACTGGGTACTCATATCGCTCAGAAAACTTAAGGGCGGGAAGGAAGGTCCAGGACTTCCCGTCTAAAAGATCTAAAGTCGGCCGAAATACCCAACTCTCCCTCAGTTCCTTTCCTAGCCACCTCCTTGAGTCTCATCGAAGGAGCCGGGAAGGCGCAAATGTCTTTTCCAGTCTGGGGAGATTTTCGGGGTCCCCATCAAACCTTCCGAAAGCCCGGCCAGGGAAGGGAACCGTCAGGACTAGGAGTAATCATCCAAGTAGCTTATGGGCCTAAAAATGAAGAACTGGTTCGAGACCGTTCCGCAAAAGAAAACTGGGAAGGGAAATGAAAGCTTATCGCCAAGAACCGCCATGCAACGCTTACGGCTTTACATGTCCTTACCGGGGAGATACCCCCCCAGGCAAGAAAGGACGGCGAAAGCGGTTGAGTTCCGGTCTGCAAAAAAAGCGGGAGGATGAGGGGGGGGAGAGAAAACTTAGGTTTACTGTACAGAGGAAAGGTTATATATGACCTGAAGAGAGGGTGCAGTCGGGGTCCCGTTTGGAGGTGAAGACCAAGACCTGCTTCACGAAGGGCGCGGGCCGATTGACAGGTATGTGACATCCATCGGCCAACTAGAAAGGGAGAGTAGTCTCCAGTTCCCATTCTACTCACATAAGGGGCGGGGACAGAGGGCCAAGTGATCCCATAGGCTCAAAGCGTCGTAAAAGGATTCAAAGAAACTTAACAGGACAAAGGAGGGACGACGGGAGAAAATGTACTCTGGGCCCCGGTATCGGCGTCAGCGAGAGAATGTAGGAACCTAGTAACAGAGCAGACTTTCTTTCATCAAAACTCGGTAAAAGTGAAGACGGATCAGGGTGTGCGATTACCTAAAAAAATGGGGGGGGGGGGGGGATCTGGAAGGGTGTGCAAGGAAGTGACCTTAAAAGAACCCTTCTCATCCTGCAGAAGGGAAGAGGGGATGGAACTTCGTTTCTGAAATGAACAAGAGCCACATCGGCTGGGAAGTCAGTACCCTCTTGATTCAAGATCAACGAAAGAGGACACGTGACGGCCTCTTAAAAAGGTAAAGCAGGGAAAAGAAAAAAGTCAACACCACAAAAGATGGGGAGAGGAAAAAAAATAATGAAGGCTTGTACCGGGTTACGGCATCGTGAAAAAACTATCGGCACCTCTGACGTGAGCATGGACGGAGACGGGTGTTACCTGGACCTAGAACCGGGGATGGGAGTGTCGCCGGTCCTAAGTGGGAAGGGAAAGAAATCCTTAGCGAGGAGGAGGGAAGGGGGGGGTTTTTGGAATACAGTGTCGTCACAATTACCTAGAAGCTCTTTGACACCCAGTCTGAATCGTTCTTGACAGACTAGGAATAAGACCTCCAGAGTCCTTACGGTTTGTAACAACTCTAGGCTATACTTCTTTCCTATGCCGCGTTGGAAGAAAGACTCTGAAACTACTCGATACTGGTTAAGGAGGCGGGGTGGAGAATACCTGCTGGAAAAAAACTACTTCTTTCTATGGGAACACATAAAGGAACCCGACCCCGTCCTGTCGTGACGACGAAAGGGGGACACTGTTCGGACATCAGGGGAGGCATGGCTATTGCACGCTCAGATACAGCGCAAAGACCCACGCCACTGCCTTTAACCGGCCGGGGAAACGTGACTAAATCCACAGTACAAAGGATGCCCACACTCTTGCGCTCTAGCGACCTGGAGAGGAGGAAACCGGAAAAAAATCAAAACGGAATCTCCTCCTTCCGGGGTGCCCGCCGCGGCAAACCGAAAGTGTGGGGAAAAGGGTTAGAAAGGTCCAGGGGGATGGAAAATTTCCTGGCCAAAGGGCCGACCCGGGCCTCCTCAGGGTGTGCCGAGAATTAAAAATTTGAGGGGGAGACAGGCGCGAAGATACGTGTAAAATACCGTGTCTGGGGGGGATGAGCTTCAAGTACCCATTTGTCCGGGCTGATTGTCCGCCGGGGGCGGCTTCCGTTAGTTGGGGTTAGTGGAGGGGGGGGGAAAGGACTGAGACAATGTGTACAACAACGGAGTTAGAATGTGTCCCGGGCAAGGGAAAAGGGGCTCATAGAAGAACGGCTATGATTAACTGCTGACTCGGGGGGGTTGAGAGTACGAAGGAGCTTTGACCGCGCCTTTCAACACCCATCCACGGAAGGCCATCCGGGAGTTAAAGTCGCGGATGGCCATGGTGTTGTCGTGCGCGCAAAGGCAAGGACCACGGATTCTCCGTTCATCTAACTCGGCGTTTGGGGCTTACCGAAAACAGAAGGGGAAAAAAGAGACCGGAAAGGAGGGGGTGGAAGTGGAGCCCTTACCTGCCCCCACCGCCAGAAAGGAGAATGAAGCATCCCGGATCACCCTTCAACCTAGATAGAGAAAACTGTAGCCTGCTAACTGTATCGGGGGAGGGAAAGGGGGACTACTCACGGTATACTGAAAGGTTAAACCTCCTCTGTAATGGGAGAAAGGGGAATGCAGAAACCCGGGGGACCTCCGCTTTCCACCTTTTACGTAGCTGGCTTTCAGGGGCTTACTGTCATAAAAGCGGCAAAGGGGGAGCTCGAAAATGGAAGGCATGAAGGAAAGACAAAATCCTTCCTTCCAGATGCGAATCGAGAGGAGGAGTCAATGGAGGAACGGGAACAACCTCATAGCTTCTTCACTCCCAGATCCCGGCGTAAACCTCAAAAGGCCCAGACCTGAAGACACAAAGAGAACCGAGAAAGCATGAGATTCTTAAAGGACTAAAAGGGTTGCTGGAATGGGTCCGAAAAGAGTAGCCGATGGGAAAGGAGTGACCTGGTCCTTCCTGTAGTGGGTAGAAGCCGAGTGTGTTCCGTTGTATCACCCTTAAAAACTCGCCGGAAAAAGAGAAAGGAAAAACATGCAAAAAGAGAGTCTCTGTCGAAAAACAGAATCCTCTCCTTACTTAGTTCGAAACCTAATCGGAAGCCTGAAGAACAATCTGACTTCCCTTTCTTTCCCATGTATCATTGGGCGTGGGAGTTACTTCAGAAAGAAAAAGTGTTG
>Ga0179591_1375007_pt1 | contig 15102 bp, 14 predicted proteins | sample CZOMad2_1_08_16f_FD_182891 | JGI IMG/M metagenome (GOLD analysis project Ga0179591, IMG submission 182891) | Vadose zone soil fungal communities from Angelo Coast Range Reserve, California, USA - CZOMad2_1_08_16fungal (PacBio error correction) | ecosystem: Environmental > Terrestrial > Soil >...
AAGAAAGTCCGCTTCTGGATGTCGCATCGAAAAGGACTCGCATACGAGTAGGTGAAGGCGGGCCACGTGGGAGCGAGCTTCCGTTTGGGTAAGGACTCGCTACTCCTCAGAAATGCATCGTGGGCGGGCTCTAGGAGAGGAGAGGCACTAGGCGGTGGCAGGTCCTCGAGGGACAAAAGAGACTAATAGGTCGGTTGGTCGCGAGAGGATAGGTTTCTGAGAAAAGGAGGGGGAAAGTAAAGAAAAAAAGAGAAAAGGCGATGCAGGTCCTCTTCGGAAGTCCATTCTTGCCGCATGACGGTTGAAAAGTCTAAAGGGGGGCTCAGCGCGCGAGGGTGTTTCTGAGAGAAGGGGGGGTCATGTTTCAGAGAGGAATCAGCTATTCCGAGATGAGGTAAAAGTAGCTAGTGGATCTATCAAGGGGGGGATGTTCGAAGGAGTGTTCTCGCTCAGAGGGCGAAGGAAAAAAAAAGGCAGGGAGAGGTCAAAAAGCGGGTCTTCGCGGTGGTCCACAGATGTCATCAGCGCTGCGGAACGGGAAACCTAAAAACGGGCATGGTCGTTTAACGATACTCTGTGCAGGGGGGATCCGGGTCGGGAGGACCGAACATCGAGGGAGTTCGAAAGAAGGCAGGAGGGAACAACAACGTTCACCCCCTCTCCACGAACGATGCAAGAAAAAATGTCGCGGGGGGGGGGTGGGGGGGGGGGGGGGGGGGGGGGGGGTGGGGTGGGGGGGGGGGGGAGTGGGGCGCGGGGTGTGGGTGTATAGTTTGGAGTGGTGTAGTGATGGTGGGTTGTGGGTGATGGGATGTGGTGGGTGGGTGGTGGTTGGTGTGTGTTGGAGTATGAGTGGAGGGGAGGGGGGGGGTGTTGGTGGTGTGAGGTGGCGGGAGGGAGGGTTTTGTGACGTGGTCTGTGGGGGGGTGGGTGTGTGGGTGTGGTGATTACACCCTCTTCTTCCTCTCTCGCATTCTTTTTGATAGGACCGGAAAGTGGCCGGCGAGGGGGAAATGGATCAGACAACGATACTGGTTTAAAGACTATAGATGCTGCAGGGGGCGGGAAATAAATGCCTCGAGGAAAAAGGGATTTCCCGGGAGGAACCTGTCCCTTCGTGAGGCGCTTCTCAGAGCGTCGAAACTCGTCGAGGCCAGGAATAGGAGAGGTGGTGTTCGAAAATTCTTCAAGAGGCTGGCGATGTAGAGCTAACTCCTGGACTAGCAGCTGGGCTGGTGTAAGCTGGAGTAAAAAGACCATCTTGAAGTTGACCTTCTCTTCGAATTTCAATATACGGCGGCGTCCTGTCGGAGGTCCGCAGCGATGGAAGAACTGAGAAGGAAGGCGGGAAGTCCTCTATAGCTCCTTAGCGTACACCTCTTGGTTCGATAAACGATGAGATTGGTTGCATACCCAAGAAGGGGGGTGGGGGCCTTACCGAGCACAATCGCCAAGTGTGGGTAATAGAAGTGAGAGGAGAGGGATCGTGGGACTGTACCCTCGCTCGCCTGACGAAGCTCAGGCTCTTTGCTCTCTTTATCTCACGACTACGGCTACGGTCACGCTCAAGAGAGGCGCAAAAAGGGGCGAGGGATCGCTGAAATGGAGGGAGAGAAGAGGCGACTGCCTCCTCTCGCCTACCTCTTAGGGTCACTAGGCGAACGTGATCAGGTTGTCAGAAGTTGCACGCCTAATGAACCGCGCTGAGAAAAACAGTCTGGGCGAAGAGGGTGATAATGAATCACCTGTCGGGGGACAAGAAGGGAGGACTGGCCGAGCTGTAAAACCCTATCCTGCTCTCTCGCTTGGGTTCTCCGGACCCGTTTACTTCAGGAGAAGGGGAGAAAAGAAAAAAGAGTATAGGCGGGGGGACCTTCTTGAAGCTCGAAGAAACGCGCTTTCAGAAAAAGCGCGGCGAAGGTACTCTAATCCAAGGAGGGGATACGCACCGCATGACGTCCCGAACACTTAAGAAAAGCCTACTCCCGAGGCTCGGCCGCGCCGCAGAAAACGGTGCGGGGGGAAGAAGCTGCGATCGGCGTAAAGGGGGGCAAGGTCGTTTCGATCAAACGGAGTATTAAAAAGACCGGATGGGGACGACTGCCGCCAAATCCATCCGCCAAAAAGCGTAAGAAGGACGGAGAAAAAAAAATTGATCTGGAAAGGGAAAGGGATCGCCCTTTAGACCCGGGACCGCGTCTCAATATATGATTCTAAGGTCCCGCGACGCTGCAGAGAAAGTCAACAACCGAACAAGGCGCAAGCCGAACACGCAATCTCTCCTGGTCTGAAAGACCGGCCATCGCCCGGTAAAAAAAAAGATAAGTCCCCGCAGTAAGTCCGCGGATTGCTGAGTAAAGGGGGAACTCATCTTAATTCAGAGAGGAAAACCGAAGCGAATAAGGAGGGGCAAATCCCAGGGGTCATCGTCGTGCATCGGAAAACACATCCCTATCGGGGACGTTAGGAGGAGGTGACTCCTGGTAGGAAAGGGGATCTGAGGACGGGAAGGGCATGCCCTCGCCGAAAAGATCTAGTAGTCTTCCTTGTACAGTTCGTAGCCGTACCGTCCCAGCGCACGCGAAAGAGAAGGATCAGTCAGGGGGGCCTAAGGGTCGGATTTCACTACTAGAGGGGTCGTCACGCGAAAAGACTATTCAGGGAGTCGAGGGAAACCAGCGAGTCTCGAGGGTGAACGGATGAAACGAGGAGCGCTTGACAAAACGGGGGTTCGATGCACTTGTCTCGAGGTGTTACGTCTGCGCAAAGCCAAAACATCTTTAGGCGCCTTGTCTGCGTAAGCTTACCGAGGAACACCTACAAAAGCGCACGCGCGCCAAAAAGTAAAGTTAGTGTAGACGCGTTTGTCTAAAGGAAAAAAAGAAAGAACTCGCTGCTTCTTAATAGAAGCAAACAGCACAGGCCGCCAACTTGCCTCCAGGAAGAAGTCTATCACGAAGTTCAACCACAACCGAAAAGAAAGTCCATCTTCGGAGAGGATCTATGGGTGTGCCTCGAGGTCGGCGACGAACGAGAAGCCAGGAAACCTTTCGAGAAGGCAGGCCTCGACGCGCATCGAGAAAGGCAAAGGAAAGCGCGAGAGTATCAAAAAGCGCGGGAGAAAGGAAAAGGCCCAGGATCGCCCGGCTGGGCCCACGATCTCGGCTTTCAGAGGAGCTGTCCGGGGCCAGACCAGGGGCGGACCCTGCGGAGACCTCGAACGCGGTCGGATGCGCGATCGTGTGCGAAAGTCAGGGGACGGCCGCACGCAAGGCCTCGCCCAAGCGGAAAAACAGCGGGAGAGCGTGGAAAAAGCAGGCGCAAGGGAACGGGCGAGGGCCCGGCACATGTGACTCAACGGAACGTGAAAGAAGTAAAAATACCTTCTTTTAAGACCGCCTCGAGCTTAAAACTCGAGCCGGAAACATCAAGGAGAAATCTATCCCTTGGGAACAAGCAAGCGCGGAAATAGTGCTGGAAAAATTGCCCACACTGGGATTTGCTTCAAACGATTCCCGCGCGCCGCATTACTTGGGGAGAATGGGCGACGGGACGTGAGCTAAAAAGCGGGGGTCCGGACTCAGGCCGGACCAGGGAAGGGAATGCATAGAATCTTCAACCTCAAAATTTCGCCGACGCAAGCCGAAAACAACGCCGAGAAGAGTCTTGTTCGCGAAGAGATAAAAATGAAGGTAGGTCTGGGGGGCGCGAGCGAGGCCCGCGCAGCAACCAAGATTCCTTACAAAGGGATCGGGTCGTTCTCACGAGCAGCAAATGGCAGACACCGGGCGACCGTAAAATCAAGAGAAAAACGGGCGGCGAGCGCTCAAGGTCAATCGGGTTGGTCCTCAACAACTGAGGAGGAGGAAAAAGCTAGCCTCTCTGGAGGAAAGAGCGACTCAGCGCCCGCGTATGCACCTGTCGGGGGCGGAAGGTCGTGCGCGTGCGAAGAAGACGAAGGGGAGGGGGAAACGTCATGGTGCGCCTGGGATCTATAGACAAATATGATCGAAATCTCAGGAAAAGAAGCGAACAAAGAACTCGGGTTGTCATAAGGCTTCAGAAAGGGGGAAAGCGTGGGGGCTGGGGAGAAAAACTGCTTGCCGTGGGAGCGAACTGGCGTGCAGTGAGTCACCTCGTCTTTCTTAAAGAAAAACTAAGGGTGCGCCCTGCAGCTAACCCCGCTGTCGCATAGCCAGGGGGAATTGCTTGAAGAATCCGGGGGGGGCGGCGCATCACCGTCGATGCCGCGCTGCTGGTCCACACGGATGAATCTTGGAGTGGCGTTCGGGCGAAGGGTTGAGAAAGCTAATGCTGTCTCCAACAGTCTCAGGTCGCGCGGATGGACAAGGTAAAAAAGCGTGCATCAGCGCTAATGGCGCAAAGCAAATCCAATCTCAAGATGTCAGGGCCGCGAGCTGCTGGGGGCTAAACGCAATCGCAACGTAGCCGTACTGGGGGGTTAAAAAACCATCTGAAAGAGGCAGGAAAAAAACCCGTTCAGAACGGGAAAGAGCCGCAGGGAGAGCGGCTGAAACGCGCCGCGCGGAACATACGGAAGAAACTGTAAAGGCGATCTACTGGGTGCCGGATTTGCTCGGGAGTGAGGTCACACGAGAGCGCGTGGGAAAATCCTACGTATCATCGTGCTGCTCGGGGGGCATCTCGTCTTTAAACATCGCGTGATCCTCGCCAGCCGGAGTGAAAAATCGGAGAGGGGGGGCTGGACCAGAGCGATTAGGCCGGCCTCTTCGCTTGGGTGTGTGGGGCACTTCAGAAGGATTAGCTCAATAGAAGGTTCAACGCGCGAATCGTCGTGGTGCTCGGTGAACGAGGAAAAGCATCGGGGCATTTTGGGCAAGGAGGACACGTCGCTCATTCGCTCGAGCGCGTGCGTGGTCGAGATGGAGATAAAACGGGGTCGCTAGCTGCATTAATCGATCGCAAACGATGAAAAAATGGCTCTCTGAAAAGAAAAAGCCAGGCGAAGTTGAGGGAGCTATCTTCCGGATAGACGGAACGAAGAGAAATCGCGTGGTTTGCAGGGGGGTTCTCTTTACCTACAAGGAGGGGAAAAGCACCTTCGTAAGGGGAAAAAAAGACGAGGGGCCAGCTCGTGCTCTGAGTTCAACTCCTGAGGGGACGAAAAGATTTCACGGCCGACCGCAAGGGAGACGGGCCGCAGGTCCCCAGGGTCGGTCTCGGACAAGGGAAAAGGAAAGCCTCGAGAATACAGGTCTTAGGTCATATGCCCTACGATAACGAGGCTATCATAAAGAGGTGGCATAACTCAGGACTCGCAGAGGGAAAGACTTCGATCCTTCGTGTGACGTCGCACCCCCATCAAAGACAACTGTTGAAAAACTGGGGGGAAGCGCCGCGTTGTGGCGTGAGTCCGTGGACGTCAATGCTCAAGCAAAAACTTCGCAGGAGAAAGAAGGCTGAGAGGCGTTTGCCTCCTTCGTGAATGCAGCCGCGGCGTCGCGGGCAGCGTCTGGCAACTAAAAAGGGGGAAAATTCTGAACGCGAGCTGCGGTCCCTTACCTGACGCGGGAGCATAGTGAAAAACGTCACCTTCAAGCTAGGCCTCTCCTCCTCCGCTTAACGTGGCTGTGGATTTCGATCGCTCGTCGTCGTTTGGAGAGATCGGCAAACCTAGGGGAAGGGGAAGAAGAGAGAGGAGCACACCGCCGTTAATAGGGACAGGGAAGGAAAAAACTTGCCTTAAAGGCGGATAAGTGGACGCGGGCGTGCTTGTCGGCGCCGCGTCCTTCCGGGACAAGGAAAGATGGCTGCTAACAAATCAAACGTCTGCTGCCGACCGCTATGAACTAGGCGAGAAGAAAACAGACGCCGGCAAACGAAAAGCGAGGGAGTACTCCGCGTCTAACTTAGACGGCGGAAGGGGACGGAAATTTCTCTCCGAAAATATAAAAGAAACGGCGCGGTCGTAAAGCTGAGCCGTCACGGGGGGCAATCAGTTTAAAAGGCGAGGAGAAAAGCAGCCTTAGAACGCTCGCGATACTCACACCTCACAGCAGAGCTGAAATCGGACGGCCGGCGTGGCAAAGGGACGGAAAAAGGTGTGAGCGAGGCGGAATCGCTCTATAGAAGGGGCAGGGGGCCCTGGAAAACAGTACATCTGGACTTCGCGAGGCGCGGAGAGTGACCGAGTCGTATCCGATTAAAAGCACGGAGCAAAAAAGGAAGAAAAAAAATTAACGGGAGTGCCGGCTCAGGCGGGACCTGTAAGCGAAACATGGTCGTGCCGCAAAAAGGGCACTTGGGGGTGAAAACGCGGTCTTGAACCGTAACCTGCATTGAGACGATCCAAAAGAAAGGTTGGTACAAGCAGAGCGAGTAAGCAACACAGCGCGACGGGAACGTAGCTACCCTAAAAAAAAAACGACCACGCGCGACTCCATCTCCAAATATGGGAGAAAAAGTCGAGAAGAAACCTCAACGGATGGACTTGCTTAACGAACAACCAGCACATTCTACGAATAAACCCGTCTAATGGAAAAAACACAGAAACTGCAACCCCACACACCACTCGAAAAGAAAGGCCTGGAAAATTCCATCTCATAAGAACCACAAGTCTCTGGCTACGGGACGTTCTTACACTCGGACCGCCTCTTCGAAATCCAGCGACCGTCAGGAGACGAAAAAAAAAAAGGCGCGTAAGGACCTTCTCGATCGTGGTTTGAGTGCGCCCGACTCCCCGAAATCACCTGCAGAGGCGCCCCCAAGAGTAAGGCCATGCACCGGCGAGCTCGTAGAATGCGTACATATCGAATTTCGCGAGTTCCTCTTGTATATTCAAGACAATCGTGTTACGATCGTGCGCCGTGGAGAAAAAGACCGCAAGCATGTAGGTGACAGACTCTATCTTCTCCTCGCCCGCCAAGAGCTTGACCTGCGCTGGAAGAAGTCGCATGTCCCTCGCTGCGTCTTTGAGTAACGATTGTTTAAACCCGGAAGACCCAAAAACTCTGTTTTACTAAACTTCGGTTGGAGAACCCGCATAGGGGCGTCGACACTACTAGCCCCAAGTTCGATAGAAGAAAGGGGTTGTACGAGCGAGAATAGAAGGGTTGGACGATATCCGGGCCCATGGATGGAACTAGGGGAATCCAGAAATCCAGGTCTGCGTGGTGTCGAAAAAAAGCCATGAGAAAAAAGGGGCGGTGGCATTCTCTCGGATCAACTTGAGTCCTAAAAAATGTCTGGGAGAACTAGTGTTCGCTTTGCACGGCAGCAGTGAGCCGCCCCGAAGAAAGGAAGCTCAGAGTGCAGCACTCAAGACCAATCTAGGGGGTCCGATCAGTCTAAACGCAAGGCAGGCTGAAGGTAGCTAAATTCCAAGAACGTCGCCCACGATGGCCGTTGAAGCGCGGCGTCTAAGCGGCAAACTGATCCGAGACAGGGGGCCGAACGTGCACCTAAAGCGAAGGAGCTGCTTGCAGCATGCTCGTCGCAGACTCTGTATCTCAAAAAAAAACCGAGGAAAGAGAGAAACGCAGGTACGGCAGGCAGGCGCGCATGTCTCCTGGGAGAAGACGAAGAAAAATTCATCTTAGGGAAGTAGGAACCTGGGGGAGCGTCCCCGTGCGCGGGCGAAGTACGACCGGGTCCTCGTGGCGCGGGGCGGGGGGATAAAAAAAAGAAATCGGGAACTAGAGAGCGGGTCTTCTCAGGGAGTGACGTCGAAGGATTACTTATTCTCAAGTTTAAAGCGATTCGCTGGCTCGGGCTAAAAGGCTGGTAATGTAAAATCAGGCGAGGGAAGGACGAGGTCGGCTTCCCTCTTCTGGGATCGCAAAATCACCTCTCGAAAAGGCGCGATCACACCTGGGACGCCGCGCGCAAAGGAATTGGGAAGATGGATTGAGAAGAATGTGGGACAATTTAGAAAGCAACATTTCCGCCTGGCGGTTCAACATGGGAGATTTGTGAATCCCAGGGGGGCTGAGGCTCGAGTGGGTCGGAAAGATGCGTGAACAAACCCGAACTCAACGATCTTTTCAAAGTGGGAAAGTTACTTGCCACATCCGAGGTCAGATACGAAAAGAAGGACCTATCCATTGCGCTGTCGTGGAACTCGCGATGGGAGCAGAGGCACGGATTGGGCTTCCTCCCGTCGTGACTGTTCGCATCCGTATGAAACGATCGCTTCCCGCGTTACCACTCGCCCAGGCAGGAAGGCGGAAAGGAAAAAAAAATGCAGGAAGGCGGTACTATATCGAGGTGCGGACTAGATAGAGCGGGGGATTTGGCGCTAAGTAATTGGACAAAACACGCTCGCAACGGAATCCCTGACAGACATGAATGCTTCGTCATGCCAGCGGGCTCGAACACGCGCTAAAGGAAGGGTTAGAACCTTCCAACCGAGGGGGACGTCGCCGGCGCGTATCCTTCCGCGCGCTCGGAAGGGCCTCGGTCGAGGTCGACTGAGGGAGAGGGCGAGGAAGGCGCGGGTCTCTCTATCCTTAGGAGGGGGGGGGAGCCGGTGCTTTGGATATTACTAGAAATAGGAAATGTGTGGCCTGTCTTCGAAGCAAAAACGGGCCGGGAAATGTCAATTTTCTAGTCGGAGGGGGTCTGGGCTTCTTTCAGAGACTCGAAAGAAAAGGAAAGGGTACTACTAAACCGGAGCGACAACGTAAGGCTCGATCACAGGGAAGTCAATTGTCTAAAATTCGGGGGGGCCGGATCCCCGAAACTCAGGCAAGACAGTGGGCGAAAAAGAAAAAAAAGGCAAACACAGCGCTTTCCCACAAACAGCAAAAAAAAAGTAGAAAAGGTCCCCTCTCAAAGAAAACGTCGGGCCGGCACATGCGGTTCGCTCGGGATCATCGGGGGAAAGAACCTACTACAGCTACGGAACAGGAAAAAGACCGAGCGCGGTCGCCTTCACTGGGGGAAGGGGCGCGCAGGGGCCAAGTACGCGGAGAAGCACTCACTCGGGATCACTAACGTGAGGAAAAACTGGCCACGATAGTCCTAGGAAGGCAGGAAAACCTGCCAGCGGGGGGACGATCATAAACTCCGGAAAATCCTCAGCCATAAGGGCGCCGAAGGGGAGGAATAGAAACCTAAAGCTCACGGGACTCAGCGAACCCGAGCCGGGTAGCACAAAAGGAAAAACAATTTTGGGGAAGAATGAGGGGGAAGTCCTGCTCCTTCGACAGACTGTTGCCTCTTCGACCTCTCGGGAGGATGGTTCCACTTCTTTCGGAAAAAGAAAAGAAACGCGAAAAGAAGTGCACGCGCATAAGCTTAGGGGAAGGAAAAAATCCTTCTGAAAGCATGGGGTGGCACCCCTTTATCCCGGACAAGGGGCTCCGGAAAAATAGTCAGGAAAGGAAATCCGCAGCGAACTGGGTCTGGGGGCCGCGAGCGCGGTCGGTCAAAGAGAAAATTCGAAAGAAGACAAGGATTTTGAAAGGAGAGTCTAACAAAGGTAGAGGAAGACGCGACGGCCTAATTTCCTCCAAGGGAAGAGCGCGGCGCTGCCGGTATTACTCAGCGTTTCTAGGATTAGAAAGGAGAAAGAGAAAAAAAAAAAACGTTCCGAAGAGGAATCATAAGTGGTGATTCTAACGTCGGACCCTGAGGGCCGCGTCCCTCAACAAAACCTTTAGAAGGGTCCTGCGGCCTCTAGGACGCCCAAAGAAGAAGCAAGAAGGGAAAAAAATCTAAAAAGGCTCGGTAGCCACTTCCTCGCCCCCCCTCGCGAGGCTCACGAGTCGTGAAATTCTTAAAATCCTTCGCCCGGTGTCACTATCATGTGTTCTCAGCCAAACCGACGGGGGGGGAATAAAAAAAACGCAGAAAATGGATTCCGTTCACTCTGGCCCCGCCAAATGCCTAGGAAGGGCGAGTGGCCAACGTTAGACGCTTATTGCGCGATTAGGGAAAAAGGACGGTCGCATACGACGGGAAGGCCCCTTCCTCGGGAGGTAGAGCGCGAGCCAGTCGGAAGTATGATCTCGGAGGATAGAGCACGAGAGTCGAGCCCACTGAAAAAAAAATCTGCCAATCTATTTGCCTGAGCGAAGTACAAAAGCCTTCGCGGTATGGGAGCGCACCCCAGGATGGACCTCCGTGGGCAACAAAAAGGAGCGCTTTACAATCGAGGCGTCGAAGCGAGGACACTCGGGTTTCTGACAATAGGATCGCGATGCAGGCACGAAACAGGAAAAAGCTGTGATAGGATCCGAAGAAATCCTACCAAGGCACGCGGAAGCCCAGCGGCCGCTATCGGGGGCCGCGTTCAAGAGCGCCAAGAAAAAAGCTCTGTCAATAAAGAAAGACCATCGGGGGACTCCTCTGACTACGCAGAGAGGATACAAGAGGCTACTTATCAAAAAACACCAACGCGACGAGGCCGAAATGCGGGCATGCAGCGAGAACTCAGCCGATACGGCGCGGAGCTTATATCACGCACGAACTGGGGAAAATCGGCCCGGCGCGCCCTAAAAGAGGACTAAAATAGAGGAGAGATGCACCTGACGACCGAAGCCTGGATATCCAGACCGCCCGCTCGACCAACGCAGGAAACCAGATCGAGGTCGACCCCAACGAGTGCCTGCAAAAGCGATTCACAAAAAGAAAAAAACTAGAGAAGGATGGCACATCGCGACCTGCGGGAGGCAAAAGGAGTTGAGAAAGGTAGATGGTGCGAAGACAGAAAGATTGTACGGGAACGAGCTGGTGAGGGGAAGGCTAATCAGCTCGCACTAAGCGGACTCGTTGAATCTCGATGTCCGCTACAGGCAAATGTTGTGGAAATTGGAAAGTGCAGGAGCGTTGAAAGGAGGCTTCCTGGGTGTGACACTCGAAACCCACTTCAAAAAAAAAGGCCACCGGAAGAAAGGGGGGAAACTTGGATCCTTGTGTGAAAACCTCAGCGGGGTCGATTTTGGCCGCAAACATTTGCCAAAACGGTGATCAGAATTAAGAGCGGCGCGCGGGCCATTCGGGGGATCACGGGAAAAGAGGAAAAACATCCCGGGCAAGGAGAACCTCACTAATCGCCTCCTGCCAGCATGGTATGTCCGACCTAGGGTGAGAAAAACCGCGCCAGCCGCCTAAAGTTAGAAAAGGGGAATCAGAGGGGAAGCGAAGAAGAAAACTCAAGCAGAAGAACGTCGGAGTATGACAAACCCGAAGCAAATGGAAAAAGTTGACGATATCTCGGGACGCACTCTCGAAAGAGGAAAGAAAACCAGGACGGAACTCGTCCGCGAACGTTAAGATTCTTGAAGAGAATGCGAACTCATGTTGGAGCTTGCCGCGTTAGGAACAACAAACTGAAGGAGGGTAGAGGGTAAAAGAGAACGCTTCTCTTGAGCTCATCTCCGAAAGAAGGCAGCTTAAATTGGCGCTTTACTGGAGGGGACTCTTCTCGTCGTGCGACCGATACGCAGGGGAGGGGAAAAATCTTGGGAGAGGGGGGAAGGAAGACGCTCGCTACGCAGGTCTGCTCTGGTCTCGAAAAGCAGGGGCACTTCTCGAAAGTAGTCAAGCAGGCATGGACTAGTTCTAACGGATTCAGGGGAGCGGAAACATGGAGGGCCTGTGCCGCTGACGATTATTCCAGCGTAATATATCAAACCGGAAGGTGTTGTGCAAGGGAGGGCTAGGAAAAACCCGAATGGCCCATATCTCAGGGGAGGTGAATTAGAAAGAGTTTGGTCAATGGGACGATAATCACCGTCGAAAGGCACCGCAGAGGGAAGTCAACAATTTACTCTAGTTGTATCTAACCCTGTTTGTGAGGTGCATATTTGCAAAAAGATCGAGCAAGGGCCCACAAGAATCATCGACAGACGACTGGTTCACTTTTCGTAGTGTATCTCGGAGAGGACTCTCCTTCACTCTCTCGCTCGAGTGAAAGAGCAGGTCTTATGGGAGTCGCTCGCTCTCTTCTTGCGATAGGGGTGTGAACCATCTGAGATAAGTCCTGCGTTCTAAAAGGGTAGCAAAAGGTCTAGAGTTCGTTCACCTCTCCTTGGCGAGGATCTGTATATGTCTCCTAGAGGGTTCATCTACTGGGATTTTCCTAAGTTATAGAGGGGGATTGGGAGAAAAAAGATCGCAAGGGGGGGGGGGAAAAATAAGAGCAGCTCGGCTCTTTGGCAGGGATCGATAAATCTCGGAGAAAGATTGTCAGTGATGAGACCGTAGGAGCGAGAAGTTAGATCGTCTGTATTGTTGCCAGCGAAGGGCTCGGGTGGGGGACGACCTTCGTCGACTATTACTGGCTGTTCAAGGGGGGAGACGACGTATCGGAAGGTGGTGCTCTATTTACGCATGCTGGGGGCGGAGGGGGGAGCATTACAACGAGGGGGAAGGCGCAGCGTGCGCTAGGACTTTCTCGTCGCTAAAGAGGAAGGAGATTGTAGCCGTCATCTATCGCGCCGGAGTCCACGTGCTTCTAACCACAGTCGACTTTTACCAAAAAACCCCAAGACGCAAAGTGAGATCCGCGCACGCAGGGAAAAAGTTGTCGACGAGGGGGGGGGGAATGGCAGACGGGCGGGGACAGTTCTCGGGGGAAATGCACCTCTTTCTCCTTTCAACAAGGGAGCTAGGGGAGGGGGGGGATCCGGGAAGAAGTAGATAAGACAGCGTGACTCTAATCTAAAATCTGAAGATACGGGCTCAAAGACTGATCTTGAAGGGTATTGAACTGTCTAGGAAAGAGCTCAGCTAGAGCACTACCTAGGATTACTCTTCCAGCAAAAAGATTACAGTGGCTTAAAAGGAGGGGTCTTTACAATCGGTGTTAAGGCAGTACTAGGAAGTAGAAGCTTCTGACTGGGGCAGAGCACCTGGGAGGGGACACCCGTGAGTAAGAACTTCCATTTAAGCCGCCGTTATACAGAGGAAGCTTTTTCGTCGAAAATGAAGTTACGTCCACACAGCGACGTTCGTAGTCGCCTCTGCTAATCCTCTCGCTGAGGAGGGGGTGCCAGGGCGTAGGAAGAGCGGCGCTAAAGTAGACTGGTCGGAGCTTATACCTCAGGTCAAAAAAGCATAGAGAGTGATACTGGCAGGGTCCCCCTTTACTCCGTACTAAGGAACGCCTACGCCCGCTAGGAAAGCGGGGGGGGAAAAAAAGGAAAAAACTGCGGGAATGGGGAAGAGGAGGGAGCGCTAATCGGCAACGCCGTGTTAAAAAGACGAAAACAACAAAAGGAAGAGATTTCGGACACGAATTGCCGAGAAAGAAGGACTCCATGGGTCCTCAGAAAACAACGTGTCCTAACGCGGTTAATCTGACGAGACCGGGCGGCGGAATCAGGACTCCAACGGGTCGGAAAAGGGACCAGTCAATGTCTCAAGATTCGTCAAAGAAAGGGAAAACAGAGCCGCGTCCTAAATGACCCCCCGGGAATGCACCAGACTTTTCTCGCGGCGTCCGCTAAAACCGGATGACCCGAAGCCAAGCGGACTTCGGAAGAGTTGAAACGAAGGAGGGAGGGTTCTTTAAGTAAAAAAAGGCCTCTTCTACACTCCGAGGTAGGCTGGCTTCACAACGGAGAGAAGAACCTTTTTCAAAGGGGAAAGGGGGGAGGCTCTGCTAAAACCGACGAGAGAATGGTCTAGCTCGTCGCGTAGTGACACCTGTCATAAAGAAAGCTGAGTTGGGGTCGTGGGGGAAAAGGGACGGCTCGGTATGGTTGGGTTGGTATTGGAAACTATCGGCTAGACCACAAGCAACTGCGCCAATCTCCGGAGGAGGACGTATCGGAAAGGATTGAATATTCATTATCATTAGGTATCACGAGAGCAATCGGAACAGAGCAAGGGTGCGACTAGAGTGGATGAAAAACTTCCACTGCTCTGCCGGAGCTATAGCCACCATGAAACAACAACCCAAAAATAAAGTACTACCACAAGGAAAAGAAAAAAACAAGTCCGATCGCCGGATGTACAAAAAGGGACTTAAGGGGTAGAGCAGGCCCGCTTGTTAGGAAGGGGGTCAGGGTATTCATTCGAGAGATAGCGTGAAGTCGTAGAAACCTATCCACCCGAAAAAAGAGGACTAAGAGGAGAAACTCCGACATATTTAGCTAAGGAGTTCTAAGAGAATAACCCGACAGCTCTGGCTTTCCAACGCGGGAGGGGGGACTCTCTAAGAACACGTACTACTCGCCAGTTATTTCAAGGCACGAATCCCAAAAAAGAGATGCAGGGAACTCGCGGTCCAACTCTCACAGAAATCACTCTGGAAGTCTCATTGAGAAAGGGACCGATATCGGAAGGACCAGGACTCGGAGGAGGAGATGCCCGCCTAAGGCCTCATAGGTCGGAAATTAGGAGGTAATTCGGAGTGCAGGAGGGGACTTCACACCCTCTCCTAAAGAAAAACGGAGAAAACAGGCAAAGGGACCGACCACCCTTCCGAAAGATACAGAGAGCCTCAACCACCCTCGAGGACTAAGGGACACAAGGTCTATCTCCTACTACGGGGTGAATCTAATTTCAGACTCTCGACCAGTCGTCGAGTTAAAGAGGAACTCGGAAAATGTCGGATCTAAAGTTTCTTCCCAAGGATGTCCCCAAAGAGCTCCTGTCAGAGGAAAACGCAGCAGAAACGGTGACGAGTCTGTTATTACCATCAGAAATGTAAATCTAGCCCAAAAGAGCCCGGAAATTAACGTGAACCCAGGACTCGCAGGAGTGAAACCTCGTACTTGAAAAAAAAATCTAGTAAATCCTGGGGGGAATCAGTCACTCTATTATTTTGTTGAAAAAAGCTGGACGGATTCTCGCTCCCAAGCAAGGGGACTCACAAATGAATTCAATAGGGGAAAGAGATGAACGGCTCCCTCTTTTCCGAGACAAAGTGAATCTAAAAATGAGGCTCTACCTAGGGTCCGGAAGCACTTAAACATCCTATCGTCTCTTTCACTGCATCAGGAAAGGGGGACCCATACACGAGAAGGGAAAGTGAACCGATGACCAGAGGAAACTCTGGTGGGACTCTGATAGAAAAAGAAAGAAGCTCGGGGTGGGGCCTCCGACAGCCCTAAGCCGTTGTCGAAAGGCTCTCGGACGGAGTAACGAGAACGCAGCACAACATGTTCC
>Ga0179591_1282960_pt1 | contig 15100 bp, 16 predicted proteins | sample CZOMad2_1_08_16f_FD_182891 | JGI IMG/M metagenome (GOLD analysis project Ga0179591, IMG submission 182891) | Vadose zone soil fungal communities from Angelo Coast Range Reserve, California, USA - CZOMad2_1_08_16fungal (PacBio error correction) | ecosystem: Environmental > Terrestrial > Soil >...
TTGGCTGGGAAAGGGAATTTTGGGACCCACAGCGGGATTTTGGGGGAAGGGCCAGCGGAAAGTGGGATAATCACACCTTGAAGGGCACCTAGTGGGAAAAAAAAAAAGAGTAAAAGGAGGGGAATCGTGGACAGCAGCTTCAAAGAAGATGTCAACTTGATGATTTTCACAGGTCAGGCTCAGAAGGAACCGGGCGAGGGGATCATTTGGCGGAAATCCCGACCAAGAGAGAAAGCAAAAGGGGGGGATATTGGGGGGAAGGGGGGAATGCATTTCGGGGGCCCTCTGGACAATTATTACTCATTTTAAAAAACTAGGACACGGAGCCCGCACGACTCAACGGCGAAAAGCGACGGAATCGAAGAGGAGCAACTAAGAAGCAGGGAAGGGGGAGGAGGGGTGAGAAAAGATCAGGAGAGCGACTTGGGCATAAGCAAAAAAAGGAAGGAGAAGATTGCCGTTCGTTCAAAAAAGTCCATCAGCGGAGATATCACAAATTCACAACGCCTGGCGGCCGAAGAATAGCGCTCTGGGGAAGGACACCGCAGGGCACCCGGGAGGGGAAGAGAGAGGGTACCATCAAAAAGAAAGAATTCCGAGGAAGCCATGGCCGGATAAAGGGAAGAGAAAAAAAACAACAACAAACGGATGAGAAGAGATTGTTCCTGGCCAGCGGTACTGCGCTGCTATTTCAGAGGCGACTCGGGAAGGAAGAGAAGGAACTTGTAGACTGTGGTTATACTCGTTAAAAAAAGAAGATAGCTCGCCCCGCCGGGGATCGATAATTGGGGGGCAAAAGAGGGGCCTTCTTTTTGAAAGAACCGTCTTAAGCGGAAAAATCATGTGCCAGTTTGGAGACCGGAAAAAAAAGAGAAAAGCATGCGGTGAGGAGGCATCTCCCTATGAAGCTCGAAGGAGGATAGAGGGAGAGAAAAAAGGAAATAGCTGCTGTTGTGGGAGACACAGGAGCCGTATTTCTTCTTTCCTTCCCCTCTTCAGCGGGGATCGGGGAGAATTAATAAAGGGAAAGGGGACGCTTTGCAAAAGGAAAGACTGAGTAGGGGAGAAAAAGAGGTTTTAGAGGGGGGACAAGCGGCTTTTACACTTAAACTGGGGCGGCAAGAAAGGAAAGGAGGGATAAAAACTCAGGAAGGAGAATGGTGCTTGAAGCCCGATCAGGAAAGGAGCTGGAAACAAATAGGGGGGGAGATCGGATCAGGGAAGCAAAGAAAAGCTAGGAAAAGTGCAAAAAACAACCAAAGTGTGGGAAAAAGGAAAAGGAAAAAATCCAAATATCACTACGTCGCAGCGGTCAGAGGACGATGTGGAGGCACGAGAGGGAAAGGGGAAATTCAGTAAAAAGAAGAGTTCTACAATTTTAAGGCGGACCTCCAATTTAAAAAGACTTCTCCCTTAAAGACCAAGAAGGAGGGCTTCGGGGAAAGAAGAGGAAATAAAGGAAAACAGGTTAGCATCAGGGGTCGCTTTCTAATGTGATTGCAGCATCTCAACCCGGTTCTATCGCTCTTGGCCAGCGTCGTGAGAAAAGAACATCCCGAAAAGGATGATCCTCAAAGGAATCATCGTTTGTAAGCGAGTCTTTTTTAACAACGTGTCCTGAGGTCGACGGGAAGGTAGCTCGGGGTTAGGAGTGAAGGGGAAGACACCATGAAAAGGAAGGGGTCGGGTGCGAAATAGTTTGAGCGTACGGATCAAGAGGATTTTCCAGAAAGTAAAGGATAAAAACCACTTTGTTCAGAAAGATACACCCATGCCCAGCGTACGCGAAAAGAGGAACAGAAAATAGTTAAAACTTTCCCGCCTTGGGGTGGGGATACAACGTTGTGGGGGCGGGGAAAATGCCAGATCAAGCCCGCGAAAACGCGTTGAAAGGGGGTTCAACACCAGGACGTTGGACGGGCGCGGCCAGCAAGACGACGTTTTAGACGAAAAAGCACTTCATCCTAGGAGAGAAGGTATTTGGATAGGATTCGGTCGTTGGAAAAGAAAAGCGATCACGAAAAGCGCTTCAGGCGGCAGCCGGTGTTTTGTCAGGAGTCGTGGGGGATCCAATCACGTCCCCCAGAGAACTGGACAAAACCTCAGAGGCCAGTCCCAGCTGAAATCGTAGCTTCCAGACACGAGGGAAAGCTCCCACCAAAAGGGTCAGTTCCTTAGTAGTGCCAAAAACAAGCGGGAAGGTCTTCGGCGACCGTTGGACTCGGGCCACCCTTTTCGCGTGGAGGTATCCCTCTTCCAAAAGGAGACCATCAAACTCGAGATCCCATATTTCATTCAAAATGCTGGCAAGATGGGGGGGAAAGCGGCTATGAAGGAATCCAAAGGAATTAATTCCTGTGAAGATTCAACCTACAGTCCTCGGATGACGAGTGAAAAAAGAACAACGATTGGCGCCGAAGAGCGCCATTAGTGGGGTCATATTAAGGGCTTTTTTGAATAATCTATGCTGGGGGGATGAGGTGACAACTGAGAAAGAGGGAACTTGAGTGATCGTCACGCTTCGGAGGGAAGTCAATTCTGTTTTCGAGGGCAAAGTGACCAGGGGACAACCAGGAAAAGCTTTAAAAAAAGTCGGGAGGAGGAAAGGTATAAGTGGCGGCAAGCGGCTATCCATGCCCGCCTGGGTCTTATCTGCCATTAACGAAAAAATCAAAGCGTGATAGAGAAAAGCATACGAGAAGTATAGGCTCCCCAGCCTAATCTGATCGGGGCAAAGGGAACCATGGGGTCGGCATAAACGAGAAAAAGCAAAGGTAGTTGGACTGAAAAAATGCATCGCCCGAAGTTACTAGCCAAAGTTTCCTTTGAAGGAGGAGTGACAAAAGCCGTTTCGAAGGGGGGTACGCCAACGGCGAGCCCACCCGGATTCATCCGGCAAGTACCTTCACGGAACAAAACCCGGTTAGCCCGTCACTTTTGCAGAATCCACCAAATTTGTAGCGAATTTGCATGGACAAGAGACCGCGACCAAAAAAAACTCAGAAAACGTTTGGGAAGCCGCACCAGGCAATTACACCTAACCGCTGTTTCAAAACTACCTGAAAAACAAGTCTCACTTAACCCATTACCCCTTTATATAAAAACAAAGAGTTGAGGGGGAGGGCGAAAAATCCTTCTCGGTATTGAATATCGTCGTCCAAGAGGAGGGTAGGCCTTTGTGAATGGGGGGGAGGCGGGAAGACGCTTGTGTATTAGGTGCTGGGAGTTTTACTAGTTTGCAGGGGAAATCGCGGTAAAAAAGAATGGCTCTATGGATCGAGTTCACAAAAATAGAATGGGCCGGGAAAGAAACATTATATCCCTCCTTTCAACCGCTTAGGTAAGCCGAGATCATGAAGAAATTTTTAACATGAAAACTCGATGGCATAGACTTATCACTCAGGAAAAAGAACAACGAACTAAGGAGTATAAGGAAAAAAAAGTTAGATCAGAATCGAGTTCCTGTGGGGTCAAAGGGGGTTAACAGGAGCGCGGGTACTTGAGCAGAGCTGTTTGGGGGTTCCGAAGGAAGCTCCTGAAAAAGAAAAATCGGAATTACGGTTGAAAAAAGGAATCGATCTCGCCATAGGCTAAGCTAAGAGATAATAATAGTAACCCTCCAATAGCAAGCAGAATGAGATGTAGAAATATGGCAGTACAAGAGAATCCAAAGGTCCAAAGGCAAGCCGTATTCAAAAACGGGAATAGGTAGGGGAAACGTAGGGTCCCAAAATTTGGGTGTCGCTAGGAAGTGATGGGGTACGTCCTCTGGTACATGTTCGTGACGGGTTGAAATGGATGATCCAAGGGATCCAATGTTGTTTTCGGGGCGAGGGCGAGTGGGGGGGTTGCAAAGCGTAAAAGGAAAAAAAGCGAACCGGTGGGAGATTGCAAAAAGCATACGGGATACGCGGTATGGTTTGACATAAGGGACGGCAGGGTGAGGGAAAGGACGTGTACACTGGGGGGGGGGGAAAATACCGATAAAAGTTCGGCAACCGAGGGAAAATCAACTGGGGGCGCGATAACAGGAGGGCGGGTGTGGCCGAGGCTACAGAAACCGCTAAAATGGTATAGGGTTTTAGGCGCTGAATAGGGGTACCATGCGAAGGAGGGGGACGTAAAGTTAATCTTCATTGGGTCGGGGGATACGCTAAGCGGTCATGATAACTCCTGGATGTTTACATGTCTATAAGAAAAAAGGCGTTGGGTATAATGAAGGAGAAACGAAGAGTTCAAAAATCAGAAAACGCAATGCGCGGCAAGAGCCGCTGGAATAAAAAACATCATGATGGGAAAGGGACCGAGCGGTTTGGGAACGATATCAAATCAAATGTAAAACTGTCGTAACAAACCAGCACGGCGCTATGCACACGGGGCAGCAAAACGCTAGGGAACCGGAGCGATTCCAAAACGGCGACTCCGGGTCGTCTAAATAGATCAACTAAGGGTTACGACGGAGAAGAGAAATGGTGGTACGCATCGCCAAAGTTAAAATGGCATAAGGACCGGGGTCCGCCCAGAGGGAGATTTCGATTAACGGGTCGTTGACGCCATGGTGCATAAGGACTTTCATGGTTAACGGAAGTGCCTGAAGCACTGGACAAAGCGGAAATCAAGTGGGCAGCCGCGTAGTTCCCACTGAAATAATAAGAAAGAAACGTGAGCGAGTATTGATAAAATTGTTTCCAGGCAGAGGGCGGGAATCTGGGGGGGAAAGAGGGGGAACGAGGACGTGATTAATCAAGAAGAGACCCCCTGGCCGGATGCCGAAGGGGAGATTTAAAAAAAAATGCCTTAAGTAACGCCGAAGGCCGCAAGCTCCTGGTGAGGAGAAAGTCAGACGAGAGTGGAGGAGACAAACTCCAATGCAGCGACCAAACAGTCAGTGATTAAAAAATGGCGGTCAACTCTGGGTGCAGGTAAAGGAGCACACCAAACAAGAAGCTCTTTCGGTCCAGGGCGCAACTTTGAGAAACAAGGCGGAAAGTGTTAGGGGAAAAAAGGGAATTCATTCAGTATTGCGCGGTAAGACTAGGCATAACTGGCGGGAGAATAAAAAGTGAAAACTCCAATGCTGTACTGAGGAGAGAGTCCGGAAAAGGAGAAACCAAAGATAGGAAAGGGGGGGAAACGAATTCACTGGGTTGGAATCGACAGACCTTAACATAGCTTTAAGCACCCGAAGCGCATCACGACCTCTGGGTTGGAATAATCCGTCATTGGAGGAAGACTTTTTTCACTTAAAATGGGGGGGAGGCTCCTGGGGATTGAACAGGAAGAGCTGGCCCAAAAAAGACGCAGCAAGGTTCGGGCGGGCAGAGGCGTCTGGTGAAGATAGCCACAAACAGCCGATATACAAATTCTTGAAAAGTACAGGGAGACGCCGAAAATAGGCGCGACAAGGGAAGAGAATGTTAGAAGCGGTGACCGAACAGAGGGGGCACTGCTGCGGCGAGGTATCTCAAAATAAGTCAAGCCCTTACATATTGTCCTACGAAAAGTCCATTTATTTGTCAGGAGGAGGTAGAATTTGTTGGTTTGCCCCAAAGCAAGGGGGGGTTGGGGTCAGGAATCAAGCGAGGCGTGCTTCAAGGAGGAAAGATAGCCCCTCGTTGGGAAAAAAAAAGAGAAGGATTTCTCGGAAAAAAAAAAGACTAAAAATAATCCGCTGATATGGGATTAAATAAACATGAGAAGTAAGACCGAAAGCACGCCGCTTTATCAAGGGGGCTCTAATACATACCAACGTCCCGACAGTCACCGAAAGTTCACGTTGGGACAGGCAGGGGAAAGAATGGACATCTGTTGGGGAGGGGAACCAACAGACCCCGCTCACGAAATTCTCAGGAAGCCGAGAGAAAAACCTGACTCCCTGAAGCAAGACAATCATGATCCATCGCAAGGGGAGATCATTTCTAGGAATCAGAAGGGGGATCTTCATAGGGAGAGGACTCAGAGTAAGGATAACAAAAACGCCAAGGGAGAGAAGGGGGAAAGGCTGTCGTCAAGAAGGCCATACGTAGAACAAGGGACATGCCAGCGCTTGCACTTAACTTGGAGAGCCGCCGAGCTAAGAAGCGCTTTTACCGACCTACAATCTTCTTCCATGGGTACCATACGTAAAAGAGAAAAGGGAAAGGAAAAAGGAGAATCAAGCTAAGAGGAAGAAGGGAACTTTTAACTCTCCAACAACGGGGGGGGAAAAAAAGAGATTCCCTCAACAGGCCCATGCAGAGGGACTGCGCGGTCGAATTTTAAAACTGTAGCTCGGGGTTCCGAAGATAACATCTTGAATACATTTTCGAGAGGATTGAGAGGGTTAGAGGGAAAAAAAGTCGACTCTGGCGACGGACGCCCCGGTTGATCGGGAGAGGCCTGTTCCTGGAAGAGACTGATTGAACGAGCAAAACTTTCACTGGAAGTGTGGGGTGATGAATGATGGAGGAAAAGAAGGAGCTTACCAACTCCTGCGCCGGCGGAGCGTTCGAAAACTTGATATCAAAAACACTGCTGTTTGAGTCCATGGAGCCATGAGTAAGGAGTAAAACCGTTCTGCGAAACGGAGCTTTAAAGTAAGGGAAAGGAGTGCCAGCGGACAAGAAAGACGTACATCGGAAGGAACCAACAGGGGGGGGCTATCTTTCAATGGTTACTGGAACTGATAAAGCGCGCGGAGTGTCGAAGAGGGAGATAGGAAATAAATAAACTCCTTCTGTAGCGTGGGAGAATCGCGACCTATTGGTATGGGGAATGAGGGGGGATGATCGGAGGTATCAGATAAAGGAAAAAGAACGAGGATTCCTTCCAACAACACCCCGCTCTGGGGGAAGTAACATCCTCTCAAAGAAAGAAGAAAGAGGGAATAGGTACTCGTAGGAAGAAAACTAGCTCTTCTATGCAGCAGGGGCAAAACGCTGTCAGATAGAACTATGTGCAGGCGTACCCGCAAATTTCCGGAGCTAACCCTTGTAAAAAGCGCGTCTCCTGTACGGAGAAAGGGCCGGCAACGAAGGATTGGGGTTTCTTCTTCCTCGACCTTCATACAAGCGGAAAACGATGCGATCGAAGAGGAAACATCGCAGAAATAAAAGTAAAAAGAAGAACCACTAGCAGGGCAATGTTGTACAGAAGTAAGGGAAAAGATGGGTGTCATCGGAGGGGGAACCAATTGTTGAGAATGAGGGAAAGTGCAGTAGGATCGCTCAGTTAGATCGTGACTGACAGGGTAAACCAGTTGAATGCCAGAGTATAACTAGGAAGGGGAGGCTTCCATAGGGAGGGAGATGATACTAACGAACGCGTTGCCACTGGGGTCCGTAGCCCAGAAGACCCCAGGATCAAAAGAAGGCGGAACCGCGCAAACGAAAAGGAAAGGAGAGTTAAAAAGGGAAAGAATTGGATCATGGGGGGCACATTCGACATCAGAAGAGGGGGGTGCTCGGAAGGGAAGTACCGGCCAGTGGGGGTTACAAAAAGGCTGGCAGTAGGAAAAGGTACGGACGATTCCCACGGCTAGTCCGAGGGGAATCAAACATCTTGGGGGCAGTTTGACTAGTACTCGTCTGAAAGGGGGACTTAAAGGCCTGCCACAAAAGCGCTGAGAAGGCCAAGTGTGGTTCTTATTTTGAAAAAAGGGTGAAGCGATCCACTTAGAAAGGAGAGCGGTAAAAAAAACTTCAGCCACAACGGCACAAGATCTCGACGCACTCACGGGTCTGTGGAGACGATGGCACGGGAAGACGCACTGAAACAAAGACGCCATTTGCAGAGCTAGTGAGGCAAATCAGGGGAAGAATCCCCACCGGCCAGATCGTGAAAAAATATCCAAAGGGGAGATCCTAAAATCTATGCATTGGTGCCCAGACGTGGGAGAGGAAGGCCAGAAGAAGAATTCCTTGAAAAAATAAGACCGGCATGCAAACGTCCTGAACTTTGGCGATGTCGTAAAGAAAAAAAGTGGGGTAACCAGCCCGGCTACATAAAATGGAACAGGAAGAAGGGAAATGAGAAATGGGTGACGAGAAGTTGATTGGGGGCGTTATGAAAAGCTTCGCAGGTGGGGTTAAATATAGGATCTTCTTAAACAATTGGTCACATTTCGGGGTGACGGAGGCATTTTCCGACAGAAAAAGAAATCTTTCTTTCTTAGAAATAGGTAAAGGGGGGAGGGCAGATGGGGCCTAGACATCCAGAATACCACTCCTTTGTTCTTATCGGCAACCAAATTGAAAAAGAAGTAGCAGACCAAACAAAGAAGAATCCTGCATCTCTAGAGAATAACGATACGGTGATCTCAGAAATAAAATAAGCCGGTCCGGGTCTTTAGCATCTGGAGTCGCCATGTAGAAAGAAAAGTTTTGGGGGGGGGGGGGGGTCGAAGTGAAAAAAAAAAAAGAACATCGGTTGAGAGAGCTAGGGGTGAAGCGGCAAGTGTATCGGATTTTCCATCAGAACAGCCCAAAAGCTTCTGGGATGCCCGGAGCAAAAAAGGACAAAAACACCGGCGTTTGAAAGGGAGGAGGGTTCATCGCCGTGAGCCGAAGGGGAATAGGTGCAAAGACCACGCGACCCAGAAAACAATTGGAGAAGACGTCCAGGCACAGAACCGGCCACCAGTACACAAAGAGTTCTAAAGAAAAGGAAGAGGAAGAGAATCACCCGAACAGGACCGAAAACGCCAAATGAAAATCAGTAGGGACATCATCGCTTTCAGGAATGAGGGGAGCAACTGAGCAAGAGGGGGATTCTGTTGAAGGTATTTGTGTAGTGGGTTAAGATGATCGCGTAATGGGAGAAATGGGAGCTTAAAGGATCGTAGGGGACACAATATGGCCATAGAAACTCTAAGCCAGGAAAGAGGGGCGGATGGATCAAGAAAAGCGACTCCCTATACAGGGGAAAGGAATGAGCAGGAATTATAGAAAGTAAACACAACAACGGAGATTCAAACGAGGAAGAATTCACTAAAAGTCAGAGAATTCATTGGGGTCCAATGTGGGATCTTCAGGTCAGGGAGAAGAAAAAACAGGTTCGTTGTCAGCAGACACCTTCACAAGGCCACAAGAATGATTGTGACGACCACAAGGAAAAAGTACCAGTCATCTCGCGATGAAAAATCAGGAAAAACAAGAAATAAAGATTGAGCAGAGAAAACAAGCCCTCTCGATCCCAAGCACTGCACGCGATGATTCTACCGATATTCTCAGAGGACAGGAAAGGTCTCTAGAGTACAAGTTTGGATCGTGTAGACAAAGGAGTGGTTTGGCAATGGGGGGGAAGAGTTGCATGTGGATGCAGAGGGATCCAATTGTTTCACTTAGAGACGTGATAGTTTGTAAAAGGAATTCGCAAAAAAGGGAGATGGCAAAAAGAAGGTCTAACGCGGTAGTGGGGAATCTCACTTCGGAAGGAGGGGGCCAATCAGGAGCAGGATGGAAAAAAGAACCGAAAAGCTTCGTCCAAGATTAACCGACACTGTAACTACACCTGGCAGAGGGAAGAAAATTCATTGCGAGAACGGGAGAGAATTTTGATAAGTCACGGCATCGTGAAAGGATCGCTAGAGACGGCGGGGGGGAATCGATCTCTGCATCGGGCGCAGAGGCTTCAAGAAACCAGCAGGTGTAATGGGACCGATGGTAGATCATCCCAAGGTGAATAGGCCAAAGACCGCGACTAATGTAGATGTCAGCCTCAGAATGACAGAATGGCTGGCGGGAGCTAATTCAGGGACGAAGTCACCCCCTCACTGAGGTACACGTTTGAATAGTCACTAGAAAAGATCGGAGAAAGCCAGAACCACGGGAGGCAAACAGTTATCCATGCCAACGCAAAGTAGATTAAGCTAGGCAATCAAGGGCGAAGCGAAATCTAAGAATTAAAGGAAGAGGAAAGGAGTAATTCAGATCCCTTCGGATAAGATACGGCAATGTCAAATGAAGAAGAAGAGAGTTTGAGATCCAAGGGGCTAGTTCGGGACGAATCAAGGGGCGAAGGGGTGGGGGAAGGGGGGATCTTTATATGAGAAAAACAAAAAGGGGAATCGGGCGAACGTGGAAAATCGTTAGGCAGAACTGGACAAACTCTAAGAAAGAACTTTTAGCGCTTAGGGGAAGATTCTTGTGGCCAGAATTCGTCGGGAAGCGGGTGGGGGGGAAAAAAGAGCTCAGTTGAAACAGTGAGAGGGAAAAAACCTTACGCCCCACTTAAAGGAGAGCGTGGCAGCCGCTTAAGGTAAGACGTTAAGGTCAGGACCACAAAGAGGAGAGTCCATCTACTAGCGTAAGGGGAGCAACTTTCTATCTACCGAAAATCACCTATGTGATGAAAAACAGGGAGGGCCCCAGAGTGCAGAAAGAGGAACATCTTCAAGGCATGAACCTCAGTTCCGACAAGCTTCCCAGCGGAAAGGGGGGGTGGAAAGAATAAGTTCTTTGAGAAGGGGTTCGCGTAAACAAAGAAGCGAATGAAGGTAGAGGGAAGGGAGAAAAAAGAGAAGTGATGCGAGGACTCAGTACGCTCGATGAGTCTGAGAACCCAAGGAGCCGCCGCTGGATTTCAAAGGAACCTAGAAGACCTGAGAAAAAAGGGAGGAAAACCAAAAGGAGAAGCATTCAAAGAAATTACCGTTAAAGGGAGGAAATAGGGGGTGTAAGAGCATTGCATCGTGGAGAGTCGTTGACGATAATCCCCGAGAAAAGAAATCTAAGTTGGAGGGAGAGGAAATCACTCTTGCGGCCCAAACCAAAACCGATGAATCCCCTGCGGCCAGCTGGAATTCACGGTAATGGCGACGCCGCACAGGCGGATCAACGGTATAATCTCATCTGGGTACGGGGACTCACTTTGGCCTACAGTGAGGGGGAAGGATCTGCGGCGGTAAGCCGGAAAGGAAAAAAATACCGGTAACGAGAGTGTCCTTAGCAGAAGCTGGGCATATTTAACTCTTAAAGGGGAAACGTCCGTGTAATATTGGCAATGGATAAGTACACCGAGGGGGGGTCTTGTGGGGTGGGGGGGGGGGAAAAGAGACGACGGTCTGATAGTATACTGGGAATCATCAACGGTGTGTGGGTCCACAAAAACGCAAAACTAAATATTTCGCTATACGATGAATCAGCGTAAAAGCTAATCTGTACGCATGTAGATTCGGTGGGAGGGTCGGCAGCACAGTTATACCTCTTTCACTCCACTGCAAGCGGCGAAAGGGGATTGACGGCAATTTGGTGAGAGTAGAGGTATCGATGCCCCCCACTGAAAAATTAGCCGAATCAATCGACCGAAAGGGTTACCGGGTTTGGAATTTTCGGCAGGAGGTGCGGGGGCCGGGGACCTACTTTCGGGATAATGTGACGCACCGCCCTGCGATGTTCACTTGATCGGGACTGCGAAAAAACTCATACCCTATCGCCAGTCTTCTCGTGCAAAAAGGTACCGCGCGTTCCCCCTCGGAGAGTCGGGATTACTTCGGGGGGACCGCAAAGCTGGTGATAGTCCGCGATGGAGGATGCTTTGCGTATTATAGGGGGCAGGGGGGTGTGGGGAGGTGTTCAGCATGATGCGCATGACTTCTTATGGACGCTGAGCAAGGGGAGATTCTAGAAAAAAACCGTCCAGCGAAATATTTGTTAAGTATTACGTCAGAGAATGTACATCGAGTAACAGTAGAATTCTCTGATACAAGGCACTGGGAGGCTCGCAGGGGAGCCGCTGATTCTCTGGGGGGGTTAAAGAACCATCAAAGATTCAAGATTCCACGTGGGGAACATGTTGTACTAAAGCCGGTTGCGAGAAGGAGAGATAAGAGAAATAACTTATCCCGCGCATACTGAGCGGCAGCCTTCCCGGGATGAAGTCTAAGATCTCCAAGGATGAGACAAACAGAAATTAGGGAAAGGACATTCATTGGAGAGGATATTATGGTAGGGGTGTCGATTGGGGCCGGGCTAAAGGCTGCAGCGCGTCATTCGTTCCTCTGTTAGGAGAGGAGGGGGAACCATCTATTAAATCGCGTAGGGTTTTCTCGGCTGAACCTTTGCCTGGTGTCAAAAGGGGGGCAGGTCGCGGTTCTAGGACGGGGTAACATATGGGAGAGGAAGCATTAGATATGAAGGTTTCAAGAAAGGTTTCCATCGTGAGGCCTTCGCCGTTTGTAGGTTCTAGATAAAACGCGCTTCAGAGCCAGGAGAGAACTCCACATTCGAGTAGGAGCTGGCCTGTTCCTGTTACAAAGATCTTAGACTTCGGGGAACGAAACAGTGGATTTCAAAGGGTCGGGGAAAGGGTGGTGGGGGGCTTTTATCCGAGCGACGGCGAAAGATCGCTGGAGGATGACAAGCTGAACCTATTAAATTATAAAAGAGGGTTCTACAACTATTAGACGCTCCAACCGGGGAGGAGTGAGGGCCCGAAGGTGGAGGAGAGTACTTTTGAGTTTCAAGCCATTAACTTATTGTCAAGAGGGGAAAAATCCTTGCAGTCTTCAACAGGTAAAACTTGGTTTCGTCTGGGCGGAGGTTGTGTAAAAAGAGTTGAAAAAAAGAAAAAAAAGCCAAAGTAAAGGCTGGGAGGAACACGCCGTATGGCGATAAAGCCATCAGCATAGAATGGAAGACTTATCATTGGGAAGACTGCTCGAACGGAGAGAAAATTAAATTATATTGGGTTGGGGTAAAAAATCGAAGGGGGGGGGAGAGGCATAAGGAAAAAAATACCCCTCTAGATTGTGCAAACCACACCCCTCTAGGGGTCCCCAAAAGGACGCTATTCACAGAAGAAGCTACACTAAGGGGAAAAGAGGGAAGAGGAACATGGATGTCTTACGAAAATATGGGGGAAGGAGGGCGGGAGGAATAAGATGAGAAGAGAGTCCCCGAGGGTACCTACACAACGATCTGAACGAAAGGGATCGTCCGATGTGAGTCTTAGCCAGTACTTTAATCAAGTTAAAAAAATTTGAAATAGGACTGGGTAGTTCTCGAGGGATTGACGCCTATACTTTTGGGGCGGATGAGATCGGGGAGCGGGCCATCTCCGCGACGAAGAATCTCTCCACGTCTCATATTAAAAAATCAGAACAACTATCGAAGGGGAAAGCGAAAATTCAGGCAACAGAGAAATTGTTTCAGGGAGTGAATGGAGAAGTGAGGTGTGGGACTGGGTACAGGTCGTCGTAGACAGTAAGAACCCGAATGAGATTCTGCTGGTGGTGCTCGTCTTCAATCGTGTAATCAAGCGAATCAAAAATGTGGGAAAAAGAGTACACCTATATAATCCCAGGGGAGAACAGGATCCGTAACCGGCAATCGGGGGGCTTTTCCACTTTCCCCTTGGGGAGAAAGGGAGGGGGAAGTGTTGGCAAAGTCGAGGTTGTGCTCCGAGGACCGCGTGAAGACAGTTTTTTTCAGAAGAAGTAACCGTTGCGCGCTAGATCGACGTTGTCCTAAAAAAAAAACCGATTCCTCGTCCTGAGATAAAAAGGGGGGGCTTGAGAAAAAGTAAGGATCTTCCTTCATGAAGCACTAAAAAGCTTGCAACGGAAGTGTGTGGGAGGTTCTTTCTATGGGAAACTAGTCACATCCCGGCTGCTCGTGTCAAAAAAGGGACATAAAGCGGAAAAGGGGGATCTGCCAAGAATCGAAAGAAAATCCAAAAGTTTTCCGTCTTTCTGTAGGAAGAATGGACTCGTCGCATCTAAATTCTGGGAAGACGACTGAAGGGGACGTCCGAGAGGCACTCCCTGGACGGGGAAGGGGACTCCAGCTCGGTCCTCATAAGATCGGAAAAAATCGAACATCATATGGGAAACCGAAAAAATCTTTACTCATGAATGAAAGTGGGGGGAATATGGATAAGAAGAGGCTAGTTTAAAGGATGACCTGTAATCATCCTGAGGAGGGGATGTATATTTTCCTTAAGAAAACTTATGGTCACGCCGCGAAGCTACCAGTATGAGAACGGCCTACATGTGGGGAGAGCTATTAGGGGAGAAATAGTCTACATAGTTTCTTGATATAGGGAAATCTAGGCTCGCAGGGACAGCAAGAGTGCTTTGTTCAGGTTACAAAGGTTCCCGCGAATAAAAAAGGATGTTTCTCGAGAGGAAGAGGAAGTGGGACTTCAGACGATCATGAATACCCAGAAATTGGGGAGGATCTGGAATTAACGCCATACCCGATGAAAAGATCAGAAAAGGGAAGGATAGATTCCCACCTGAGAGGGAGGCGTATTGTCAAAGGGATAGGAATGGCACGACAGGGAAAATCCAAAGGACAAAGGTAGGGCTTGCCTAACTGAAATAGAACAAAGTCGTGGAGCGGGCCCAGTGGGTTTCCGATGCGTTACGAAAATCAGACGGGGGTAGAGGGGATGTTGAAATCCACTCCACCAAAAAAAAGCAAAAAAGATTAGGGAAAAACTGCCGAGGAGCCAACCAGAAAGCGTTATCACCATATAGCTTGTGGGAAACCTCAAACAAGAGGTAAAGGGTGGCCTGGTTAAAATAGAAGAGATCCCTCAGACTTAAAACATGGTGGAGTACCTAAGCACTCCATGTCACTAACTCAGAAAACCATTGGGACCAACAAACTTTATAAAAAAAACTGACGAGCGAAAACCAGGTAGAAGAGAGCGAGCCTGAGTACTATTATTCAGGATTTAGCCACATGAGGCAAGAATTTTATATAGGTAGGAACTTAGTTAGTCCGTGCGTGAGGTTCATGGGATTGGTGGGGGGGGACTCGGGTTTCAGGGGTGAGGACGGGGGAAAATTCGAGGATAATTTCACAATATATGTGGGCAGATGAATTTGAGATGGGCTTACAGAAGGGAAAAGCTCTTATCAAGACCGCGCAGAGATCAAAAAAGGAAAACATGAAGGCACTCTAAGCAAGTGTTTCCAAAAACAAACACTTCTGGTAGATAAAGAGAGGAGATAAGGACACTCTCAGAGGGCCTTCAGTGAAAGATGTATCGAGTATGCGCTTGTGAGCAGACGATCTTGGGAGTCCGCATAATTTCATTATCTCGGCCAGTCTAGTGAAACTCTGGCAAGAGACATATGTCTCGGGCTGCTGGCTATCCGAAAGCGACCCCAGAC
>Ga0179591_1313644_pt1 | contig 15097 bp, 21 predicted proteins | sample CZOMad2_1_08_16f_FD_182891 | JGI IMG/M metagenome (GOLD analysis project Ga0179591, IMG submission 182891) | Vadose zone soil fungal communities from Angelo Coast Range Reserve, California, USA - CZOMad2_1_08_16fungal (PacBio error correction) | ecosystem: Environmental > Terrestrial > Soil >...
GGAGGTTTCGCCAAAGGGGGGGGGGAAACTTGGCCTAATGGAACGAAAAACGGAAGGGCAAAAACAAGCGAAAAAGGAAGAGAGTAGAGTCGACCTGAAGATCAGTCGGGGGGTCCTACAAAGACTATGTACACTGACAACAAGAGACAAACAATGAACAGAGAAAAAAGCAACCTGGAACCCAAAAAGAGAGAGCCCGGGTGGACATAAGGGGCAAAATGGATGGGCAGAGCTAACGCCCTACAATGAGCGACCGAAGGGGGGTAATCAGAGACGAAAAGAAAATCAAAGATGGACAGGTGAAAAGGATCGTCGCAATTACTGTTGAGCCCCAGTTGATGAGGGGACAGGGGCATCTCCAATGGGGGATATCTATATCACCAGCACATTCTAAAGGATCAGAGGGAAAAAAGCCGAACCTGGGGCCGAAATTTTGTGGGGTGGGGTTTTGGGGGGGGGTTGTTGTTTGGAAAAATCTTGTGAAATCAACCATTTGGGTGGGGGGAACACAAAAGGGGGGGACGAAACTTTAATCGAGAAAAGTGTCTCGGTCATAAAGGCCACCTGGGGGGGAGGTCCAACGATCTTTTTTGGGGGGGGACAGAAAAAAAAAGGGGGATGGTTGCATGTGGGGGCAGAAGGGGGAGAATCTCAACTTGAGATTTGTACCCAGCGAACCGATAAGAAGGAAATGAGGAAAAAAAAAACGTGTGAGGTTGTAGAACAGAGGGGAACGTACCCAAGGGGGGGGGGGGGGATGGATGTTTTCCTTTGAAGAAAAACCCCTTCACATGAATAGCAAGCCAAAGATTATGGTCAACAAAACGGGTGGTTCGACGGTCTCACCACGCCCCTCTCCTAGAGCGAAGAAATGGGTAAAGGAAGGGGGCAAAGAAAAGGTCGCGGGCACCCGTAAAAAGGGGGCCGCTGGAACGTCCGTCCAATGGGTAAATTGCGGCTTCAGCGCGACAAAAAAAAAAAACGTCTGCAGGTTATTACCGGAGGAACCGGGACTTGGGGAGGGGGGGGGGGGGACCAGGCCCATTCGCGGACCGGAAACATCCATGGTTCGCATCTAACGATGACGTAAAAAAATGGTCCACGGGGGGCTTGGAGAAGGAAAACACAGGTGCCTTGATGGAAAACCGTCGGGAGGGGGAGGCACACGATCGCGGATCTTGTGTTCCTTAAAGAAGCCTGGAAAAAAAAAGTGACCGAGGGCTCAGGATAGCCGGGGTTGGTCCCGACACGACCGTACCCACTCCCCGGTCCGGAACTAACATCCCAAACGAAGGGCAACCTGGAAAAAAACGGATTAAAGCAATATAGGTGACCCCTTTGGTCAAGGGGCAAAGCCAGCGAGACGTGTTGGGGCATCGAAAGACAGGGGAAGGCAGGGGAGGGGGGGAGGAACCGACAGGATTGCGGCCGTGCAACCGGGCAGAAAAGGGGTGTCGCTTACCGGCCTCGGATGACACATTCGGCTTGAGCAAAAAGCCCTCCCCAGGAAAAGAAGATGACCTAAAAGAAAAGGGAAACGCTCTTTTTGGGAAACTTGAGAAGGATCACACCAAAAAAAGACACGCCGGCACCCTTCCCCCTTGCACAGAAAGTGAGTCGCCCCGAGGGGAAGAAGAGGCAGAAAAGAGAAAGATAGGGAGTTCCGCAATGAAGGGGGCTGTCTTAGAGGGATTTAAGAGGGAGGGAAAAGAGGAGGGCGTCCAGGAGTCTCGCAAAACCTCCTCGAAAGGGGCCCGTCCAATCTAAAAAAAAAACTTCAGGAAGAAAAAAGCACTGCTCAAAAGCAGAACCGAAAGAGTCAAAACAGCATTACCAAAAGAAAAGATGGGAAGCCAGTGGTCCTGGTACCGCAATCGTCTTCGAGGGCGTCAGTCTTGAAGAAGAAAGAACCGTAAGGGGGGGAAAAAAAACCGTGTCAAAAGATTCAGGGAAACGCCGGGGGGGAGGAAAAACCGAAAAAGAAGGTACCATAAATATAAAAAGTAAAAACCCACGGAGAGTAGGCTGACCCTTCAACATAGAGGGAACCGGAAAAACGGGGGTAAAAACAAAAAAGACAGAATTTCCGCAAGGATGAAAAGACAGCTGAAAAAAAAAAATAAACGGAATAAAAATCGAAACAAACTTTCACAAACCTCGGGAAAAAAGGAGGAGGGGGGGGGAGGTCGGGAAGGGAAGGGGGTCGTGGAGAAAATAGAATTCAAACAATCAAGATAAAGACCCAGACATAAAAGAAGGGATAGACCGATCATGTTTTCACACAGCCTTGGAACATGGGAAAAACGTTCAAGGGGGGAGGAAATCAAGACAGCCACATTAAACAATTTTGGGGGAAGGTTGCCACCGCGGGAATAGGGGAAAAAGAACTGGTTGTCCCTGGCTGATCAGACAATCATTTAGTGAGAGGGGTGGGGAATCCAATGAAAAGGAAAAAGGGAACGCACCAAGGGAGAAGAGAAGGAAAATTTGGTGGGAAATAGGGGAAGTTGAAGAGGACCTGTTGCACGACTAAAAAGAGGGAAGGGGAAAAAGCTATATTATAGCAAACCCGCCGTCTAAATACACAAGTGATGACTTCAAAAAGGTGAAGAGGGGGGGGAATCTCAGGGGAAAGAATTCAAGGAAAGGGTTTGGAAAAAATTAGTGACGGTTTAGAAAATTACGTCCCGCCAAGAACGAGCCGCTATGTACGAGAGCCTTACATTGTTTGGGGGGGAGTTGAGGGGGGGGGGTAGAGGATAACAGGGGGGGGGAAAATCCTATTGACAACTTTATTCCGAAGCATCATAGACGGGAGAGGAAGCAAGTGAATAACCCATCAACATCCGCGCGACGGAATCAAACCGGGGGAAAAGAGTATCACAAGAGGAAAGGAAGTGAGGGGGTGAAAAAGGGAAGGGGGTTTCCATGGATGCGTTGTCAACTTGGGGGGGAAAAGGGGAGAGTCAACAGGGGGAAAAGAAATCACATCACGAAATTGTCTCGGCAGCAAAGGACCTCGTTCGACCTCGGCACGGCTCTTTAGAAGGGAGAGGGGGGGTCCATGAAACTACAAACAAGGGGGAGACCATGCCTGGACAACTAGGATAATTTCCGTAAAAAAGGATAAGAGCATAGGTCGAGACAGAAAAAAAAAGAGTTAGATTGTAAAAAAGAGAGAGAACTGGTAACGATTGTGCCCATTCCCCAGATAGCAAAATTACTGAAGGGGAGTCCCCCCCCAACAACAAAACCACCACAGGAGACAGGGGGCAGAAAAGTACATCTAAGGGATCCCTAGCCATGGCCGAGAGGAGAGTGGAGAAATTTTCGGGACTGCCGTCATTGCTCTTATGCGGGCGAGAATACAGGCGTACATAGAGAAAAAAGAGGTGGAAAAAAAAATTAAAACGGAAAGAAAACCAAAGGGCAGAAAAAGAAAAAAGAAGAGTTCCTCAAGTCCGCGTACTCTGTGAACAATATCGGATCCGGCGGCGCGTCGCAAGCCCACACTGGGGAGGACTTGGACAAGTTGGAAAGTGGGTTAATAAGAAAAAAGGAAACAAAAAGCTGAAACCGAAAGTGCATGTAATTCCTAATGTCCCACCAAAATTTCCCACCATAGAGACCAATAAGGGCCAAGTAATCGGGGAGGAAAAAAAAAGGAGCGGTCGGATGAAGAAAAGGTAAGGGGGAAAACCTCTTGACTTCAAAGCCGAAGGAAAGCACCAAACCGGGCCGGGGAAAAAAAAACTCCACAGGGCAGCCGGAAGAGATGGGGGGAAAGGGACCAGGGTTTTTGATTCTGGGGCGAGGTGTGGCCCGCTTACTACCCAAGAGGGGGGAGGGAGCACGAAAAGAAGGGGTCAGGATTGGTCACAGGAGAGAAGGACCAGAAAATCAAGAAAGAGGGGGGGAGGGGGGAAATCATGGAATAACCCGGCGCGTTATTCGTGTTCGCCGAGGACTAACGCTCATGGTGACAGTAAGTGGGAAGAAAAAGACTCTTAAAAGGGTCTTTAATAAATAAAGCCGGTAAAAAAGGAAAAGGAAAATGGAGTGGTAGGACTTGGGGCCCGACTTGACGCTCCCCCGTTGGAAAGAAGGACCGGGAAGGGGCGTGAAAAACCTAGTGAAAGAAAAGGCTTGTGGTGGGGTTCGGGGGAGGGTGGGATTCATAGTGAAGGCGCACGACCACAAGGAACTGTAGGGAGAAGAACAACAGAAAAAAGCGGGGGGGGGTGGTCCAAGGTGATGTTTTTGGATGACTTTGGTTTCGTGGGTCCGTTGAGGGGGGTGGGCTAGGTCTGGGGGATGTTGGGGACATACCTGTGTGGGAAACAATGGGATGTGGATTGGGTTTGGGGGGGGTCCAAGGGTGTGAGGCCGGAAAATAGGCGAAAAAAAAGCCTTGAAAAAGGGGGGGGGAATAGGTTGAAGCTGTTAGGGTAGGGAAAGGGCAAAGAGGTTTTCGGGGGGTTCCATCAAAAAGACTTCTTCTGGAAGATGAACGCGCAAAACGTACCAGGTAATGGGGCTTATCAACCAGGGGGCACTGACGAAATAACGGGAAAAAAAAGAAAGACTGAATTTGTAGAAGGAAAAAAAATTACCCGGAAGCGATATCCCGTTGAATGGGGCCGGACGGGGGGGTTTAGGTTCTCTGGTCGCCGGGAATTCTAAAGGGGGGACATTGCCGGGGGAGGGGGGGTGAATATTTTAAAACGTTACCAAGATCGCGTGGCCTCCAAGACCAGGGGCAGGAGCAGGAATCCGAGCAGATAAAAGGGGGAAAAAGGAGAGAAACAATGGAAAAGGGAGGACTAAAGCTCTTTCTTCGATGATTAGTGAGCACGAGGGGCCCGGTGTCCGTAGTCATGTGAAAGCCCAAGCGAACGGGACATGCGATGAAAGTCCTCAAGGGCCAAAAAGAGGGGAAGATTCAGGCATCTGAAGTAGACCAAGGAACTGGTCGCGCCGTGGTGGTAAAGAAAGGTCATTGAGAACCGGAAAAGGGGAGAAACTGGAGGGGGGGATGACGACCACGTCCGAAACACAAGTCGCTGAGAAGTAAAGCCGGAAAAGAAGGCAGGTCACTACCAAACAACATTTATCAAAGAGAAATAGAGGGGGGGAGAATAACTGACACGATGGCACGACTAGGGGTTAAAGCAGAAAAATGTCCTTTGGTCAGAAGGACTAAAGGGGGGGGTACGACGAGGTTGGGCTGGTAAAAGAAAAACAGGAGAAAAAACGAGAAACGAGATCAGGTTCGGCAACAGAAATACTTAAGTGCGATCACGGTCAACAAGTAGGGAAAAAAGAAGACGAAGAAAATGTTCTGATCCTGAATTTCAAGCAATACTATCTGACCAGGTGGCCTACGATCGGTATAGACAGGGGGCGAGTCCGGGCAGGCCCACCCAGGGATTACACTGTTAAGGAAAAAAGGAAGACAAGCCAAGGACCAAGAAGGCAGCAAGAAAACAGCCAACGACATTTGTGGGGCACCAATGAGAAAGCAATGTTTACCAAGGAGCGGATGAAGGGGAAAAAGGGTAAACACTGGAAAGGGGGAAAAAAGCGCGGAACGCGGGCGATGCAAACAAGGGAGGGAAAACGTCGAAAACCCAAGAAAAAGAGAAATGGATGAGTCTTAGAAGGTCTGGGGTAATACCGTGCTAACACACAGGGGGGTGGGTAAACCATTGAAGTGCTGAGGGAGGGGGGCCCTAGTCCTGTGAGGGGAAAAAAGGAAAAAAAAAGAAAAAAGGGTCCAGGGGGGGGAAAAGTCCCAGATGCCTACAAAAAAAAACTCAAAAGGGGTCAGAAAGAGATTAAGGGTTCGGCCTGAGGGGTGCTGGCACAAATAGAGCGCAAGAAAGGGGAAAAGTCGTAAAGTGATTGGGTAAAAAAAAACGGACAAAAGCCAAGGGGGGAGGTGGTCAGCAAAAAAAAAAAAGCTGCACTTCTACACACCACTGGGCCAAAAAAAAAAGGAGAGAACGCTCGACACACAGCCCAGGGCCTCAAGAGACACACTGCGAACACGGTGCGCCCGAGGAACGCCGTGGGGAGGATCGTAGTAGGGGGGAGGGGAAAAACGCGATCCAACTCACCCCAATGTAGGGAAAAAAAGGACCGCACCGCCCGCTAAGGAATTGGTGGAATGGGAGACAGCCAGCCATCGTTGCTTTGGAAGATGCGCTGTAAAAGTTGAGGTGCGGGGAGGGGTCAAATGTAGGGGCGTTTAGCATACGGACAAAAAAATTGGGGGTGTTTGGGGGTTGGGGTGAGTGCAGCCTGCGCAACGTCAATAGGACCGACGGCCCGGCGTAGAAATACGGGTTGTCAATAAGAAAAGAGGGGAGGGGGGGTCCAGCGGGGAATGGTATGAAAGGCACACCGAGCTCTAAAAAAAAATCCTGACATTGGGAGGAGGGGGCAAACGGGTTCCGCGGGCAAGTGTAAAAAAAAGCGATCGGCGACAACAACTTTCCCGAGGAGTCAAAACTTTCAAAAACTAACAAGGCAAAGCCCTGTCGAACGGGCCAAAAAGGGGGGAGCGGGGCGTCCTCAGAGGTTTGGGGGTGGCCGTGGGCCTCATGACATTGAATTAAAAGGTTTGTTGGAGGGAAGAATCACAACAGGCACGAGATAGAGAACAGGCGTCGAATCGAGATCAAAAACAAAAACTAATGAGTGAAAAGAGAGCTATATGTTCTGAGGAACAAATCCGTTCGCAGGCAACACGGCCAAAATAAAATTCAGGGAAACTGGGGAGACTGAGGAAAAAAAATACGGACTCCCCAGAAAAAAAGCAGGCGCACCAAGGGCCTTTGGCCGGAATTAAATGAACGAGAATACAGAGGTCACAAGGTGAAGGGGGGGGGGGTTATTGCCAAATGCGCCACGCTTTAGATGAAAACACGTCAACCAAGTTCGATATTACAAAAAGCAGGTCAGAAGGGGGACGAGGGGACTCCTGAAGGAAAGGAACCAATTCCCGAGGATCCACCTACGGCCCGTTTTCGGAGCGGCCAAAAAATAAAAAAAAAAAAAAAAAGGGGAGCTCACTCAAAAAAAGTAGGGGGTACCAGCGCCGCCGGGAAGCTAATGCGCCAACCAAAGACACTGGGAAAAAATAAAGAAAAAGGTGAACTGTGGGGGATCCTAGGCCGGACTTGCACCCCTAAGTCGGAGAGATAAGAAATGCCCGTCTACCTCTCCGGCGACAAACGCGTTCCTATAGAGACCGTGGGGGGTCAGGAACCAACTTGATCTGCTAGTCTCGTCACCCTCGGGAACGCTGTGGTCAGAAGTACGCAATTGGGTGTTGGAAGACGGGTGTTAAAGGGTGAAAAAAAAAACCGGAATCCTCCGGCAGCCAAAGCATGATGTCAACCCAGCAAAAAAAAGACAAGTGCAGAAGAGGCCGATAATGCACCAAATTGACCCCACAAAAAATTGAGGGTGTGACAGCCGGCCACCAGAGTTCGGACGGGTTGGGTCCGGTGGCATCAAAGGAAAAAAAAAAAAGTTAATCGGGGGCAACCATCAGCACAATTCGGGGGGCCAAAAAAAACGGTGTTCAGAGCGGGTCCAATCCACACCTTCAAAGAAAAATCCAGAGAGGGGGGGGGGGGTGAGGGCACGTGGCAAAAGACTGCATCCTCGGGCGGACCAGTCCCCTCTTAAAAAATGAGGACACATAGACAAAAGTACTGGCGGGCCGCCTGTGGCAGTAGAGAGCGCAGGTCAAAAAAACGGCTCAGTGTAGTACCTGATGGGGGTCTGGTGAAGTCCCTGGAAAAAGATCAAGCCGTGGGCGAGGGCGGGGGGAAAAGACTCATGGGGGTCTCAGACGAGAAAGAATTCGTAGCTGCAACGGCCCCGGCTGAGTGTTAGGGAAGGTGGGCCACCCCGGCGGAGTGACGCCGCGCACCAAGGGGATCCGGGTTAAAAAAAAAAGGAAAAAAAGTGGCAAAGGGGAGTCAGAAACCCGGTTGCGATAGCCCGGGGGGCGCCCCACCGTACTCGCGGGACCTACCCGACGCACAAAGCCCACCGCCAGCTGATGAGACTGAAAACAACGTAAGGGGGAGGGTTCAAGAGGGGGCGAATCGAAAGGCCAGGCACTGTGTGTGGGGGGGAAACGACCCTCGCATTGTAGTAACGAGGGGGAACGGTTTCCAGGAGTGGGAACCGGCATAAACATGGGTTTTAACCCTTCTCCGGAACTTAACTTTGAGCACCCGCCACCGTAAAAGGCAGGACTACAAAACCGGAACGTGGGACACGGCGTTAGGGGTTGGGGGCCACTGAAGGGAGTAAAATCGCACCCGCCACGACCGGCTTAGGACGCGGGGGAAACGGCTTAAAATGGGACGATAAGATTCATCACAAGAGAGCCATAGTTCCAGAAAAGTAGCGACGGCAGCGTTTTACATCTGCTAAGAATCAGAGAAAAGGGAGGTCAGGGAGAAAAGTGGTACTTGACGGCAGGATTCCCACCACCCAGCGAGCTTGGGTCCACCGCAATCGCAAAAAACAAACGGCGAAAAAAAAAAGCAGGAAAACTCAAGACCAACGACATAAAAACGATAACCCGGCATACCACCACGATCCACGGATTGGTCCCACGGTTGCTTGCGGGAAGGAAAGGACAAAGGCGGTGGAAAAATATTGGTCTTGCACAGGCGGATACCAACAAACCTGCACGGTGCCAGAGGGGCCGCCCGTCCGCAGCCGAGTTAAAAAAAAAAGGACACACGCAGGACAAAGAAATAGACACGAAAGAAGCCCCGATAAGCAGGGGACCGCGTCGGGAAACAACAACCTTGGAACCCAAAACGCCAGGAAAACAAGAACACAAAAAACGCAATCTACAAACCAACCCGGGAATCAAAAAAAACAACCAAAACAGAGAAAAAGAGCATGGTCTCGCGTGGAGTTTCCTGACTTTACCGGACAGAGGACACAAACTAATAACAAAATAAAAAACAACTAAGCAGATCAGACACAGCCTGGAGAAGCTTTGTGCACTAAGGAAAAGGGGGGGAGGAAAACTCACTAAACCATGAGGGTTGGCCCTAGTTATTTTAAACGAAAGTGCAATGGCTTTGAACCATGCAAATTGGACTGTGGGTTTGGAAAAAAAGTACACCTAACAAACAATAAGAACGCCGTTTATCAGGCCGGAAAACCCAAAGGTTGGGACGGCCCAGCTCGAAGAACCCGCCGACCACTCCGGAGAAAAAAGTAATTGGGGAGGATGGGCTAAGGAGGCCGATACCAAAGTTCTCTGCCCTGAAGCGGGAGCATCGGCAACCCCGGATCCCGGTTTTACCAGAGTTGGGGGTGAAAAAAAAAAGGTGGGTCGGGGGCAAAAAGGAGAGCAAGGCGACTTGGGGGAAAAAAAAAAGATTTATGCACTTACTTGGATTCAGATGACCTGTCGGGTGGGAACAACTAAGAACGCCACGCAAAGGATAAATTTAAACTGAAAAAAAAAAGGGCCATGGGTCTACTAGGCAGAGGGGGAGCGATGCTAAAAAAAAAACGAAAAGGCATTCGTCGTTTTTCAAAAGGGGGAAGGGGCATGTTTTGTGTGGTAAACCCGGATACTGGCAAACCGGAGAAGCCAGCAAACAATGTCAGGGACCACGAAACTCCAGTTCGAAGGCGCTGTCCCCCGGCTCAGGTCGTTGGGGGAAGTGTCAAAAAGGGAGAAAACGACCCCGGAGGAAAATGTCGATGGCGCACGAAATCAAACAAAGAAACCAAAACAAAGAGGGGGGGAAGAGAGAGATCTTAAATTGAGGGTGACCGAATTCCGCATTTCTCGGGGAGGAACGGGGGGCCCCAGGGGTGAAGGAAGACGGGCGCACGAGCAAAAAGGGAAAGAGAGTCGTGGAAAAAAAAGGAGTTACAGTGCCGAAAGAGAAGGAGCGGGATTGATCCAGGCCAAGAATCCGAATGGGGGTAGGGTTGCCAACGAAAGCCACAAGAGAAAAGAAGCCGACAAGCAAAGGTCCTCTTCGCTTAGAAAAATCGTGAACCGCGGGCTCGTGAAAAAAGCGGCCGGGGTCATTCACAGGGGGGGTAAATGGGGGATCCATTTCACCCACGGAAGAAGGAAAGCACTGAGTTTGCACAATGGGAGTGGCACCCGTAAAGTCCCAAACCAAAATATTCAAACAGGAGATCGAGACACCACAAGATCTCAAAAAGGCATCACCGGACTAAAAGGAGGGGGGTCAGCAAAAAGTAAAAAAAACGAGGGAACCGTCTCCCGGGAAGGAGACACACTTAAGCAAGAAAACAGGGGGGTGGGGATTCGCGAGACTCGACTGAGAAAAGCAGCTGGGTGAAAGGGGAAACGGAGAAGCCGCCGGCCCCGAAAGACCAGATAGGGAGGGCCAGGAAAAAACAGAACAGGACGAGTTCGGTCGAGGACCAAAACGGACAAGGGGGGGGAGGAATTGACCATAAAAACGGCAACCAGTTCGGGAAATATCGGCGGAAACACCAAGGGACATTGCCCTGGTTCGGAGGTCCGACCTTGACGGGAGTGGAAACAAAAAAAGGCCAAGCGGGTGTGAAAAAAAGGAAAAGTCCTGGGGACGGGAGTGGGGGGGATTGAATTTTGCAGGGCATGGCGTGAACTAAAACGAAAATAACTATAAAACGAAAGTTACAAGCAAAAACACTTGTGTGGTTGTTGGGTCGAAGGTGGGGGAAGGGGGTGGCCAAATGTTGAACCGAAAAAGTGAAAGCACTGTGAAAAAAGGTTTTTGGGGGATACAATTGGGATGGACGGCTGGGGGGTGGTTTTTTTAAAACACAGGGTGGCAGGCATGGAGATATTTGGAGACCAAGCGCCGGGGGGGGGGGGGAAGATGTTTGCTGTAAATTTTATATGGGGGTAAACGGAGATCAGGGGAGGGGCCATCCTGGAGGCGGGGAAGCCGAAACGAGGCGCTACAGTATGGGGGAAAAAAAACTGATGACAAGCAGGTAAGGCCTCGGGGCAAGAAAGGGGGGGGATGAAACATTCAAAAAGGGAACAAAAAGGAACCGATCAAGGGGGGGAGGTATATGACCAAAACGGGACCCAGATTAGCTGGGGATGACTGGGGAAGAAGGGTGAGGGGGGATTTTGGGGCCCGATGGGGGGGGCTTGACGGGACCAAGAATCGGAACTGGTGGGGGAGAGCGCAAACATGTGATTACGGGAAGGGAAGCGGATCGAGCAACAATGAGCTGCAGCGAAAAAGCAAAGAAGAGTGCAATATGTTGAGGAAATGGGGAAATCATGGGAAGATCTGGGGATCAAAGGCAAGCGCCTGAATATGGGGGGGCGCGGGAGTTGAAGTCCTCATGAAAAACTAGGAGAAATCAATTGAATACAGGGATTGCATCAGGGGGGAAACCGAAAGTCAGAAAAAAAAGAAACAAGGCGAAAAAACGCGACAGCTCGAAAGAAAAAAAAAAAACCGCCCCGGGCCTCCAAAAGGAAAAAACGAAGACTGGCGGGGGGGCGGAATGCAAAAAAAACCACGCAGGAGAGAAGAAACTGGGGCGATCGAACCGAGGGAAAAGAAAAAGAACGGGGGGCATCGACTCCGTATGGCCGCATGCAAGGGGTCTGTAAACAAAACGACGGAGTAAAACGGTCATTTTCCGGAACAACAAAGTAAAGGTTCGACCTTAGGTGTGGGAAGTGGAGCCTAGCAGAAAAAAGAAATATAAACTGCTGATCGGGTTTAACGCAAAAAAAAAACTACTGGAAAACAACGAAGGGACCAAGCAAAGAGGACGAAAACCATATCACGCTAGAGATGGCGTGATAAGGGGAAAACAATTGTTCTCAGGGGGGAAAACCCCCACCAACTGGACCAAAGAACCTTAAAAGAAAAGGGAAAGGAAAACACATACACATGAAATTAATACAGTACTGGGACTTTGGGGAAAACCGTCCTTCCGGACAACAGGGACCAAAGGATAGAAAGAAAAATGTCAGTTCATAATGGGGGTTTACGAGGGAGAAACTGGCAAGAAAAAAAGGAACAATTCTTCAATGAAACCTTCGGCAATAGCCCGGAACACGATCGGATTAAAGGGGGGAAAAAATTCTTTAGAAAATGAAACCGGAAAAACAAAAACGTTTGGGGGGGAACAGACCTGCTATTTCTTGCCAAATGAAAATTTTGGAAGGGGTTCAAAAAACAAAATCCCGAACTGGGGACCTTGGGGCGTAAAGAAAGAAAAAACAAACGTTCATCTGGTGGGGGAAAAACACAGGACAGTTCAATCAAGTTGTGAAACGGCCACTGCTGGGGGGGGGGAGCTTGACACCGCTTCAGACGAGCTGAAGGGCTTTGTCCTGCCAACCGACAAATAAAAGAACGAACAATTGGGAAAAAAAAAAAAAGGAGAAAACCAAAAAAAAAGAGCGATTGACACAGCACGGACACAAAAAAAATGAGGAAGACGATAAACACGAGCAAATCGAACAGGCAGGCAAAACAAATTACGGCCAAGACGGCCAGCGGGGGGGTCCACAGGGATCGGAAAAAGTACGGCATGAGGGGGAGAGGAGAGGGGAACCAACCCGCAAGTCAACAACAAAAAAAAGGGGTGCCTCTTAAAAAGCAAGAAACTCCAACCAATTTAAGGGGACATGCAAATAAAAACAGGAACACAACGGTTTTTTAAATTTGAGGAAAGTGAACAGCTGTTAAAAACCGAACGTTAAAAAGGGGGCTTAGATCGCCCGTTTTGGGGGGGGGGGAACTTCAATTAAACTGAAAAAAACGGAAATGTGCCTTCGGGAGGGCTCTCGGGTGTCAAACTGAACGTGGTTTAAACCGTCACCCGGAGTTGAAAAATCGGAACAATTTAACAGAGCAAATCAACCCCGGCGACCGAAAGTCTCCTGTGTGCGACTGTGGGGGGTGCGTGCGAAAAAACAGTAAAAACCAAACGAGAGGGAACAAAGTAACGTTCTAGAATGACCAAAAGGAACACAAAACGAAAAAGAAGAAAAAAAGAGCAAGTTTTCCAGGCTTAAGTGAAACAAGGGGGCGGCCGAAAAGGGATGTTTAAACCAAGTGTCGATCAATTCCAAGGATCTGCTTGTGAAGGGGGAAAAAAGACAGGCCAGATCGAGTCGGAACATAATCTCATAGAGACAACAAATAAGCAGGGAAAAGAAGTGTTCATCGGGAATCTCGTCAACAGGGGAAGAAGGGACGCAAAAACAGAAAGCGCTCGAGCAAGAACAATGAAGAAACAAAGGGCCAAACGTTTGTGAACTCCCGACTAAAAAGAAACGCAACTGGGCGCGGGTGAAAAAGGAAGTCACGGAGAAAACCGTGGTCGTCACGGGGAGAAGTGGGGGTTGGTGCAGGAATGCGAACAAACCCAGGGAATCTAAAAGGAGGAAGGTCTAGGCGATCTGGCGATCTCTTCAAATACAAGACGACAGGGGAAGAAACCTGAAACGAGGCAATAATTGACGAACTCAGATATCCAACCGCCGGCAGAAGGGGGTTCGAAGGAGACAACAAGGGAACTAACGAAAGAAAAAAATTTAACTCAGCAAGGAAGTGCACGATCATTCAGAGGTAAAAAAACGTATGTCTGGAAGACGGGAAAATTGAAGGGACTGGTGGGGGAAGGGGACGGGGAGGGGGGACGACGCCAATTGTGGTCGAGATTCGAACCAAGGTAACCATGCAATGGGGTAGACTACGAAAAAAGATCACCACGAGGGGAAGAACGAGAAAGTTGGGTAAAAACAAAAGTCTAAGGTCAGAGGACAAACGAAAAAAAGAAAACAAAGGGGGGGCTTTTGGAGGTCAGAAAAAATGGGGGGGCGGGTTGTGAGGTTGGCAAAAAAAGAAAAAAAAAGAACTCTGCAGTTGAGAGGGGGGGGAAAACCCCAATCAGGGGGGGGGCCTAGAGACTAGAGCAGGAAAAAGATGGTTGGGAGGATAAACTTACAGTTTACAGAGGGGGCCTGGTGTCAGCAAAAGGGAAGGTAGCATTGGTACCCAGAAAAGTAATAAAACTTCATGACAGAAAGGGGGGAATGGAAAAAACCCGAAAAAAAACAACCAGATCGGGGTCCGAAGGCACCCGCGGTTGGGACATCTACAGAGCGCTGAGGAATCAAGGTAAAGGGGTGCGCAACTGTCACGCTAAGCCGCCGTGGGTTAGGGAAAAAGCGGGGGAAAAAGGGCGAGGGGGGGAAAAACAAATCCCCTTTAGGCGTGGGGAAAAGTCACAACAAACACCAAAGGCGTCATGGAAGGGTGTAGGGAGGTACTACAAGTGAGTAACAAGGGAAGGGACCATAAAAAAGGGTCGCGGACATCAAAACGAAAGAGTTACCTGAACTGGGTTAACCCGGAACGGAAAATTATTTAGGGGGAAACCAGGGGGGGGGGAGGGATTGACCTTCAGAGGGGGTTCGAGGGGGAACGAAATCCAGTGAAATGTACTGGAGCCGGAAGGGGAATGAGGCCAGGAATCGGAAGGTTCTAATAGAACTTGTGGGGGGGCCAACTACACGTTAAAGCAGGGACGCGAAAAGACAAAGAAAAACGTGGAAAATTGCAAAAAAAAAGTAAAGGGACTGAACCCCGGGCCTCGGGCAGATAAAAGCCGCGTCAAATGGGTGTGGGCAAGGCAAACCAATCCGGAAGGGAAGGTTGGTAGGAAGGTGCACGCCAGGCGGCCCGCCTCAAAAAAAACGGGTTTTCGCCCGTAAGCGCGGTGAATGGGGGGGGGGGGGCGTCAAGTAGAGCCCAGCCGACAGGGGACAGAGCAACTGCAGCAGGCGCAAAAAAAACCTGGGTTGGGGGGTCAAAAACCGTGGAAGTATGGAAAAAAAAGGGCAAGAAAAGAGGGAAAGGATGGGAACAGCAAAGAAGACTCAAAAAAAAAGGGGAAAATACAGGTCATCGAAGCCAAGTAGTGAAAGACTGTGACGTTCGTATCACAGAAAAGGTGGGATAATGAAAAGAAACAGAGCAAGGGCAGCCGGAGAAACATCACCTGCTGCGGGCGCCACCTGAAAGATCGGGTG
>Ga0179591_1516872_pt1 | contig 15094 bp, 14 predicted proteins | sample CZOMad2_1_08_16f_FD_182891 | JGI IMG/M metagenome (GOLD analysis project Ga0179591, IMG submission 182891) | Vadose zone soil fungal communities from Angelo Coast Range Reserve, California, USA - CZOMad2_1_08_16fungal (PacBio error correction) | ecosystem: Environmental > Terrestrial > Soil >...
CGGCATAGGGGAAGGTGAGTACAGTTGGTTACGATTGCTAGAATGTTGGCTTCCCCATTACTGTTCACGAGCATATCGCTACATCGCTGCCGGTACGCAGATGTTTCCAATCCGTCATGTTTGTTGTATTTGTACGCGTCGACCTATTCGCGTCACTTTCACCTCGTTCCCCTATCCGTATTTCGTAGGCTAGCACGAGTGAAACGCGGCGTCTCGTTCGCGTCAATCTGCGACCCATTCAAGCCCGTAGTCAGCAATTGGAGAGCTGGCTTCGTCGACGAATTTTGCCAAGGTCGAATGGCGGCGAGCAGGTATTAAACCGTCACAGTCTAACGTGCTGTCGTCTTCACCCAGTTCTTTTGCCCTCGGGCACACTCGTACCTTCCAGCCTGTTCTGCGAGAATAACGCCTACCGCGGTGGGGGCGGCAAATCGCTCGAGATGTGGAGCGACACACCAAGAATTCCTCGTTTGCGGCGGCCCCACCCGCCTGCGGCCTTGTGCTATTGCCTGCCCACCCACCCCAGCGTAGGACAGCTCGGTTGCCCATTTCGTGGCATCCCTCATCACGCTTCCGACGACCATACCCCTTCACTCGAAATTGAAAGTCCCCTCAATGTCTATGGGAATCGGCATCGTCATTGCCCAATGGCTGCCATTCGACGATTTCTCGCCGTCCGATAATCTCCCGAGCCGCACAGCAAACAGAGCCAATTCATTGGCTAAGTATTGACGCGTTTCCACTTAAGAGTCAATGTAATGCCAAGGTCATGTGGTGGTCTGCATTCGAATCTGACCCTTAATATTTCTGTACTGCGGAGATGACGAGGCGCCCACATCCTCCCCTGCGCGAAAGTCGCTCGGCATACTTGTTTTCTGACCCGGCGCTATAGGCGCCCTGGTGGCAGATTCCGGGTCCCGCCACTTCAAGACAGCCGCGTCCACTGCTGGGAGTACCAGAACGTCCTCCATGCCCCTATTGGGCTCGACTGAGTTCGCGGACATACCCGTGCAATCTCTAAGGACGGTACACTAAATTGTAAACTGTAGTCTCTGACCTCGTTTTCCTCCACTCCGGGAGCGACCTTGGTTGCGTCCGTGCGCCGCCCCCTTTGTTTAATCACGCCCAAGGGGGAAAAACCCTGGGTGATCTCCTGCCCTGACTTGCTCGACCAATCTCGGCCAGACAAAGACTGGGCGCAGGAAGTTATCCTAGCCTATCCCGCTATTTTGCCGCGACTTTATCACGCCGGGTGGGTGTCGAATGCTTCGGCTGTGGGCGGAGTCGACTCGGGGGGAAGCTCCCAGTTTGCTTGTGGTTTGGCCAATTACGCCCTTCACGGGCTTGCCACTGGTCCCGCGCGAGTGCGTTTTGGTTAAGTGCTTTGCTGGGAGGCGACTACGTCGTGCGTCTAAATACGTGCTGAAAATCGTCCTGCCAATGCCGCTGCTGACGCTCGCGATAGTAAGATAACCTCTTGGCGGCCTAGACAAGACAGCCGCGTCGAGATCTGGCGACGCCTGTGCCGCCCCTGAACATTCCGCCGGTCCCTTTCAGGGGATGGTCTACGGCGGCCGAGTCACGAACAGCCAGATGTTACCCCAAGCTTTCCTGGGACTTACGAACTGGCAGTTTGCGATCCGCTGATAGTATGAGCCTCGCAGTCCATCCGGACGTTGTTGTCGATGTTTGGCCGCCGCCGAGGGCTACTATCTGTCGGATGGCATGCATCTGCGGACCTACACGGTCAAAGGTTCATAGCGTTTGACCTCGAGAACCGTTAGGGGCGCGCCTTAACTGGAAAATGGCGTCCAGAAGGAGTGGCGGACCGGTCGAAAGTCGGGGGGACATGAACACGCACCGCCGACTCGCGTGCTGCGTGCTGGGCGATGCTCGTACGGCCCACGCTTATTGCGACTGCGAAGGGTATATGACGATGTCGTTAGATCCCCGCACCGCTCTCCCACCCCTTCCGGACACCCCCCGACGGAGAGCGTCTGCAACTCGACTAAGATTCATCGCCTTTCGCAAGCAGCTTTACTGCCTCGGGTCCAACGAGATCATCCTATACCTTCGCAGTCCGCAATCAGCGCGGTCACGAGCATCGCCCAGCACGCACGCGAGCTCGGCGGTCGATGCAGGTCCCCCGAATTGTCAACCCGGTCCGCCCTTCCCATTCCTGTACGCCATTTTCCATTTAGGATAAAGTGCCTGCCTGTCAATAACTGTCTCGGTCAACACGCTATGACCTTCTGACCGCTGTAGCTCGCAATCGCATCCCGACAAGCAATAAGATAGCCACTCGGCGGCCCCAACATCGACCACAACGTCCGTATTTGTACTGCAGTATCATACTAATCGCCGGATCGCAACTCCAGTTCGATGTCCCCCAGGAGCTTTGGTAACCACTGGCTGCTTGCGTGCCTCGGCTCCGTATACCATACCCCCTTAAGGGACCCGGCGGGCAGAATGGTCTCCTGGTCGCCCCAATGCGTCGCCAGATCTCTGCGCTGCCCTTTTCTTCTCGGCCGCCAAGCGGTTAGTTACCTTCATGCGCGAGCGTCCAGCAGCGGCATTGCAGACGATTTGCTCTCAATCCATAAGTGTTTATACGCGATCACGTTCTCCGCCCAGCAAGCACTTAACACAACTACGCAGCGGCGACAGGGCAAGCCGTTAAGGGATTGGCCAAACCCAAGCAACTGAGTAGCTTCCCCCCGATCGACTTCCGGCCACAGCCATAGCATGTCGACACCCCCCTCGGCGTGATAAAGTCGCGCAAAATGCGGTAGCTGATACCTCCGCTCAGTCTTTGCTCCGGTGCCGGACGTGGTCGAGCGTTCAGGCGAGATGCACCACCCATGGTTTCCCCCTTGGCTGGATAAACAGAGGGGTGCGGCCCACCAAAAAAACGACGCAACCACGTCGCTCCCGGAGTGGGAAACGAGGTCAGAGAACTACAGTGTACAATTTCTTGTCCCCTTCCTTAGCAGATGCACGGGTAGTCCGCGCACTCAGTCGAGCCCCAATAGGCATTGATGACGCTTCTTGGTCCTCCCCGAGCGTGGACGGCCTCTCTGAAAGTTGCCGAGTCTGCCAGGCGCATATCGCGGGTCAGACACAAGTCATGCCCATCCCCCCCCCCCCCCCCCCCCCCCCCCCCCCCCCCCCCCCCCCCCCCTCCCCCCCCCCCCCCCCACCCCCCCTCCCCCCCCCCCCCCCGCCCCCCGAAGACCGCTCCCCCCCCTCGCTCGAGCAAGGGGATGATGGGCACTCGTCACTCGACATACATAACTATTCAGGGTCAGCTCGACTGCGACCCAATGACCTTGCATTAGACATTGAACTCTTAGTGAACGGTCATACTCGCCAATGACGTGTCTCTGTTTGCTTTGCGGCCACGTAGACTTATCGGACCGCAAAATCCGTCGAATGGAGCCATTTTGCATGACGATGGCCGATCCCATAGACATGTTGCGGGACTATCATTCGAGTGAAGATGGCGTATGTTCGTCGGAAGCGTGAATGGGATGCCGCCGAACGTCAACCTAGGCCATAGCAAAGGCCACCCGTCAGCCGCCCAAACGAGTATTCTTGATGTTTTCCGCGCACATCTTCGGCGATCTGCGGCCCAACAGCGTGGCGATTATTCATGTCCTGCACAGGGTGGACTTCGTGCCGCGGCAAAGCCCTGCTAGAGAACCTCTTTATAGCGTTACTGGTCATACCTGCTCGCCGCCATTTCGACCATTGGCAATTTCGTCGAAGCCCGCCCACTGGCTGACTCGGCTTGGAAATGTGGGTCGCAAGATTGACGCGAACGTAGATCTTTGCCGCTTTTTCACTCGCTGCTAGCCGCATGCGAGTTGGCCGAGGGGCAAGGATCACTAGCCCCATCCAACAAATACGCGATTGGACATCGCCGTACCGGCGATATGCTTCACACCCAATCTAAGCCCACACTTCTCTCCGCCCTCCACCTACTCTCCCTGGCGCCACCAATCCGCGCTTGGCGAAGCCGAGAGCGGGTCCTGCACGACCGTCTCCTTCGGTCTACGACTCCCCGAATCGAACTGCCTACTTCGCCGGTCGCCCGCTCCGCCTTGCGTGTTCCTGATCCGGCCAATGCGATTCAGGAGGGCGGTGAGGCGCTACGCAACTGGCGACCCTCCTGGAGTGCCAGCTTACGCGTGGGTGAGGCCGACGCGGCGCAGGTCTGGGGGGGAACGTACTTCGCCAATCTCGAGTTCAACTCGCCCGCCGCGCGTTCAATCGGCGCTATTCAAGTGCGAACGCGCTATTCCAGCACCCAAGGTCGCCGAGACGGGAGTCAGTGGCCTCCTCGCGAACGCCGTAGTGAGAAAAAGCGTTGGGTGTTGAGTCCTTCTGGATTGGCATTCCTGAAGCCGGTGGCATTCACTTCTCAACGTCCACCTCTCAGTAAACGCTGGACTCGTCGGCTTCCGCCCTCATGTCCTGCGCGACGCGTCCCTTCGACTACTGGCTCGGCATGGTCGGCTATCGATCAGGAAACACGGATCAGAAAACGAAGAGTTTCTCAGTTTTGCACTTGCACTCTCTCTCGCCTCGCCGTCGCTCGCCCTCGCTCAATCCCCACCCCTCTGGGACAAACTCCCACCCGGCCGCTGGCGTGGGCTTCAAGTCGTCGTGGGCAGTCCGACAAAGGAAGTAACGCGGCTGTCGCGTCCCACGTTCGACGACAAGTCCGCCTACTCGCATGCAAAGCGGCCGCGCCGATCCTCGTCAACGTGTGGTATCCCGGCGGCAACGTCAGCTGACGCCAGGCGAATTCCTCCCGCTAGGTCTGAGCCATCCAGTCCGAAGTCCGCTGCTGGCCAGGTTCTCACGAGCTATCGGTATCAACCGCGAGCGTCATCGTCAAAGAGATTCTCTGCAAGACCGAGGCGGAGCTAACGCGCAGAGAAAGCGCTCTTCGCAGAGTTCGTTCCATCGGCAATCTCCGACGGCATGCATCGCGACGCGCGCCGGGCGGCGTGTCTGTTTCCGCTCGTGGTCTACCACTCGGTGCGCGGGCTCATCGTCGATGACAACTCGGTTGACTCCTGCCAGTTCCTCGCGAGCCACGGCTTCATCGTGATTGGCAAGCGCCCTCCAAGCGAACGGCAGTTTCCCCCTGCGCCGATGGAGATGAGGCCTCGACCCGCGATCTGGGTTTCCCTCGTCGCGTACGGGCCGCCCGCAGGGGGTCCCCGGCGCGGACTGGAGCCGGGTCGGCGTGGCCGGCCACAGCCGCGTGGCTCAAGGGCTGTGTGTTGCTGTAGCAGTCGCAGGTCGATTCCCTCTGGGGCCCGGACGCTGTCGCTGCCTCGACACCACTCATGACTATTTCAGCCTGAAAGGAGCCGCGTGGGGACGACCCTCACTACGCCCGGTCGGGAAAGCCGTCTGTTTCACGCACCGGCCGCGTTGAGTCGCTGACGTCCCTTGGTCCTCTTGTGCGTGGGTTGCACAGCTGGCCTGGACCACTGCACAGCACGCTCTGGGGGCGGTGAGGTCAGGCAAGAAGCTGACGATCACGGACGTCGACCACGACCGACTACACATCTCGCAGGGAGTCCTCGCCAAAAGAACCTTCGCTGCCGACTCACCCTCCACGATGCCAAAACAGACCGCCGAATTCTTGCCGAAAAGTGAAGAAGAAGGCCGCCGCATAGACAAGTCGCGAGTCGAATTTACGATGCCGTGCGTGTGCGGCTCCTACGTCACCTGCGGGCTTCTTTAGGCTGAGCTGAAAGTCGTATTCGCTGCGAAGGACTTTCCTTTCGAAAAGATTACCGGCATACCCAAAAATTGGGGGGGCGCGATCCTCGATCGCTCGAGTCAGTGCCAGCATGGCGGACTTGGGCGCCTGAGCCCTACGGCCGAAGACTCCGCTGTTCCCTCCTAACGCACCCCGGCAGCGTGCGGCCGTTCCCCGGCCTGCGTCGCATGGGTTTGCGAGAAAAACACGCCGTGTCCCAACGGCTCTCGGAAGAACTCTCCTCCACCATCGCCGAATTTCGCACGAGCTTTCGAGTTCAATCTGGTCTGCGATCTGAATCGACCAATGCAACACCCGAGATGCGACCGCGTGGCGCACCACTTCCGAGACACGGAACGCACTGCGGAAAGGTCCTTCATCTCGTTCGGCATCGTTCGAGGGGGCTGAAGCGGCCGGAATTTCTGGCCGCCAACTATTACAAAAGGCTGGTGCTTGCGCGACACCGACGAACGTCCTCGAGGCCCGCCGCGAGACTGAATCCGTCGATCGAAGAAGTCGGGAGCTGACGCACACAGGATACGACACAACAAAAAAGACCAAGACAATAAAATTAGCGAGCGAACGCGCTTCGACAACGGCATGTCCTGCACGCCAGGAACGTAGAAAAAGAAAGAAGGGCGCGATGTCCTCGCTTCGTCGTCGTCGGTCTATCGTCACAGCTTTTTGTAATATTCTCGGCCGGCTCAACCCTTATTCTCGTGCCGCCTTCCACGTTGCCTGCGTCGCCCACTTGCCGAAGCGAATGCTCAGGATCTTTCGCAGTCCGTTCCGTTGTCCTTCGGATTGGTTTTCGACACGCCGGCGTCGCTCTCGGGTTGTTGCCCTCTCGATCATATCGCATACCCTCTTAGATGACTACTCCGAAAGCTCGTCGAAAATCGGCGACGTCGGAAGATTCTGTCCGAAGCCGTTTTTGTACACGCGATCTCTTTTCGCGCCCCATCCGACTCAGGAACGGCCGCACCCTGCCCGGTTCGTAGGAGGAACAGCCGGCGTCTTTCGGCGTAGGGCTTCGCGCCCGCCTCCCTGCTGGCCCGTACTCGACGTGCGAATCGTCGCCCCCCAATTTGGTATCGGCGGTACTTCTTCGGGGGAAAAGGAAGTCCTCTCGACGCCGGCAATCCGCTTTCACATCTCCGCCTCAGAACCGCAGGACGTCTAATGCCGACTGCCTCTTCTCGTCTCGCCTGCCTTTCTGCGGCGGCCTTCTCCTCGCAACAGCAGTCGGCGGTCTCTTGGATCGCTGGAGGTTATTCGCAGCGCAGTTTTCTTTTTGCGAGACCTCCCTGCTAGCTGTAGTCGTGCGTGGTCGACGTCCTTGATCGTCAGTGAGCTAGCTGACGTGCCGCTGCAGCGTGGCGGCCAGTCTCGACGAAGAATTCCGAGAGGGCCCGCGACCTCAACACCAGGGGCAGGCTACTTCCCGGCCGTTCTTCACACGTACCGGCCGTCGATGAGTAGTCCCACCGCGGCTCCGTCAGCTGAAATAGTCCTGAGTGGTTTTCCGAGGCGCGACCCAGCGTCGCCAGGTAATCGACCGGCTACTTGTACTCAAGCCCCCGTGAGGTCCTCGAGCTATGGCCCCCAGCCGCCGGCTTCCAGTCCCCGCCGGGAACCCGGCGGGCGTAACGCTACGCGAACAACCCAGATCGCGGGTCGAGCCCTTCCTCTCCATCCGAGCGCCAGGGACTCCTTTCGCTTCGTGGAATGGCTCCTGCCAATCATCACGATGCAATCCGGGCTCGCGAGTAACTCGCAGTTCACCGCGTTGGTCCCTCGAAACTATGAGCCCACAGCCCGAGTGGTAGACCACGAGCGGAAAACCTACCCCCGCCGCCGGCTCCGCGTCGCGGATGCATGCCCGTCGTAGTGCCGAGGACTCTGCGGATCGACTTCTCCTGCTCGTTTAACTCCGCCATCGGTCTGCCGAGACATCTCTGTTGACGATGACGCCGCGGGTTTTTGTCACTCGATCACTTCGTCGTAACCTGGCCAGCAGGATCCTTCTCCTGGATGCTCAGATACCGCGGTACGGCATTCGCCTTGCTTCAGCTGAGTTGCCGCCGGTACCAAACCGTTTGACGAGATCAGCGCGCGCTTTCCTGCCGATTGGCGGACTTGTCGTCGAACAGTTGGAGGTGTATAGCCGACCGCGAGTAGTCGACCTGCACGAACGACTTGAACTCCCAGGCATGCGGCCACCGTGTGGGAGTCTTGTCCCAGAGGGGTAGGGCTTGCATCGAAGTGGGCGAGCGCCGCGAGGCAGATAGATGCAAGTGCAACTGTAACTCCTGCATTCCGGGTTATCCCTGATCGATCTCCCGCCATGCCGTAAGCCACCGTCGAAGAACTCGTCGCGCGGGCATGTGGGTCGCCGCCGACGAGTCCAGCGTTTTTACTTCGATGGCTGGACGTTGGAGGAATTGAATCACCACACCGGCTTCCGGATGCCAATCCGCATGCCTCACCACGCCAACGCTCTTTTCTCACTACGCTACACGAGCGTTTCGCCGCAGAGCCACGGCCGCGACCTTCGTCTCGGCGACCTTTGGTTGCTTGGATACGCGTCGACCACTTCAACGCTCTCCTTGAACGCGCGCGGGCGAGGAGTATCGAACATCTCGATTGGCAGCAGTTACGCTTCCCCCCAGACCTCGCCGCGTCGATCCGGCCTCTCCCCACGCGTAGCGGCACATCCGGATGCGTCACCAGATCTCGACGCGCCTCCGCGCCGCCTGATGGAGGCCTTGGCGGATCCGCCACGCAAGACGGATGGCTGCGACGGCGACGAAGCAGTTCGATTCGGATGAGTCCGAGCCGCACGAACGGCGTGCGGAACCCGCTCTCGGCTTCGCCCAGCGCGGATTGGTGGTCGCCGATGGAGAGGATGTGGAGTGCCGGCGTCGAGAAGGTGGGCTTTCGATGATGTGAAGCCTAATCGCCGGTACGACGTGGCCATCGCGTATTCTGTGTTGGATAAGTAAGACCACACAGTCACTATGGAACTTCCCAAATTAAAACAACAACACATGGATCACATTAGCCAACTACGGTCCAACATCGAATCGGTCTAGCAACGAGTGAAACGGCGGCAATCTACGTTCCGTCCAATCGTGCGACCCATCTTCCAAGCCGTAGTCCAGCATTTACTGGCTTCGACGAAATTGCCAATCGAAAATGGCGGCTGAGCATGGTAATGAACCTTCAAGCTATAAAGAAAGGTTCTTCAGAGGGCCATTGCCGCGGCAAACCACGCGAAGCTACCACCTTGCATCGACAGAAAATAATCGCCTACGCTGTGGGCCGCAATCGCTCAGAGATGTGAGCGAAAACACCACGAATTCCTCGTTGCGCGGCTCTGCGGCCTTGTGCTATTGCCTCTGGTTGTCCAGTTCGTGGCTCCATCCACGCTTCCGGACGACATACGACACTTCACCTCGAATTGTGAGCCCTGCAAATTCTATGGACGGCACAATCGCATTGCCCAAAGGGCGTACCAGGCGACGGATTTGACTTTGGCTCGTCCCGATAATCTCCCGACCGCAACCAACAGAGCCCAAGTCCGGCGAGTATGACGTTCACTAAGAGTCAATGTAATCCAAGGTCCTTGGTTCGGCCATCGAGCTGACCATGATAGTTTCTGGTACTGTGCGAGTGACGAAGGCCCACATCCCCCTGCTCGAGCGCTGGCATGACTTGTTGTCTGACCCGCGCTATGCGACCCTGGCAGAAATTCGGGCCCACTGTCAGAGAGGCCGCTCCCACGTTCTGGTAGACCAAGACCCGTCCTCATGCCCTATTCGGGTCGACTTGAGTCGCGTGCGTACCCGTGAGGCGTGCATCTGCTAAGGGACGGGACGCGACCATTGTAACACTGAGTTCTCGGACCTCGTTTCCTCCACTCCCTCCACTCCGGAGCGCCCTTGGTTCGTCTTGGCCGACCGCCCCCCCGTTGTTTATTCCACGCCCAATGGGAAAACCTGGTTGCATCTCCGGCCTGAACTTGCTTCGACCAATTCATCAACAGAAAGGGCCAGACACGAACTGACTCAGGAGGTATCAGCCTACGCGATTTTGCGCGACTTATCAACGCCGAGGTGGGTTCGAATCTCCTGGCTGTGGGCGGAGCTCGATCGGGGGAACTCCTCCAGGTTGCCTTGGGTTTTGGCATACGCCCTTCCGCGTCTTGCCACTGGTCCGGCCGCTGCGTCGTTGGTTAAGTGCTTGCCTGGGAGCGAACTCCGATGCGTATAATACTTTTCTGAAAATAGTCCTGCCAATGCCGCGGCTGACGCCGTCGATGAAGGTAAATAACCGCTTTGTCGGCCTAGAAGAAAATGCACTTCGCGAGATCTCGACGCCTTGGGGCGAGCCCTGATACCATTAGCAGGCCCCCGGCCTCGCCGGTCCCTTTCAGGGGATTGTCTACTGGCGCCGAGGCACGAGCAGCCATATGTTACCAAGCTCTGGGACTTTACGAACTGGTCGTTGCGATCCGCGATTAGTATGATCCTGCATTACCATCCGACGTTGTGTCTCCGATGTTGGCCCGCCCGAGCGAGGCTACTATTACCTGTCGGGATGACCAGCATTAGCGACACAGGCGTCTCAAAGGTCATAGCGTATCATGACCCGCCGATTATGCCAGGCGCCATTAACACTGGAACCTGGCGTCCAGGGAATGGAGTGGCGGACCGGTCGAAATTTCGGGGGAGGCCTGCACAAACCGCCTGAGCCTCGCGTGCGTGTCTGGGCGTGCTCGTCCCTCTCTCTTTGCGACTGCAAGGGTAATGACTTGCTCGTGAAGATCCCGCAAATACACGCTCTCCGCAACCCTGCCGTACACCCCCGAACCTAGGAGGGCGTCGGCAACTCGACTAAGATCAATCGACGCCCTTTCGCAAGCAGCTTACGCCTGCCTCTAGCTCGACGATATCATCCCATGACCCCTTCGCCGTCGCCAAATCAGCGCTGGGCGCCGGAGCATCGCCCAGCACGCAACCTGCAGAAGCTCGCGGTCGTGCAGGTCCCCCAATTGTCTACGCCCGGGTCCGCCACTACCATTCCTTGCCTCCATTTTCTTCACAGTTTAAGCGCGCCTGTCAATAACACGTTCGAGTCAAACGCATGAACGAGACCTGTTGACGCGCTGTAGATGTCGCAGGTCCATCCCCGACAGCGATAGTAGGCCCTCATGCTTGACGCCACCCAACAGCTACTCACGAACGCTTCCGTATTGATACTGCAGGATCATACATCGCTGTGCGCCAACTCCAGTTCGTAAGTCCCCCCGTAGCTTGGTAACATCTGGCTTCTTCTGCCTCGGCGCCGTAGACCACCCCATGAAACGTGACGCGACCGGCAATGGTCTCCGGAGGAGCCCCACAGGCGTCGCGCCAGATCTCGGCTCCTTGCCTTTTCGGACCTTCTCGGCGCGCCAAGCTGATTATTTACCCTTCCTCGCGATCTTCAGCAGCGGGCATTGAGGCACTATTTTCAGCAAATTGTTTAATAAGCACGACGTGTTCGCAGCTGCCCAGGCAAGCGACTTAACCAACGACGCAGGCGGCGACCAGTGGCAAGCCGTGAAGGGCGTATTGGCCAAACCCACGCAACCTGAGGAGCTTTCCCCCGATCGACTCGCCCACAGCCATTAGCATTCGACACCCACACTCGGCGGCTTATCAAGTCGTCAAATCGCGGAAATATGGCTGATACCATGTCCCCTGCGTCCAGTCTGTGTCTGGGCCGAGCCAATGGGTCGAGCTACGTCCAGGCACGAGCATGCCCCAGGGTTTTGTCCCCCTTGGGCGTGTAAACAGGGGGGCGGCGCCGCGACGCAAGCAAGAGGATCGCTCCCGGATTTGTAAACGAGTCATAGCCACTACAGTGTACAATTCTCGTCCCGTCCTTATCAGATGCGAGGGGTATGTCCGCTAACTCAGTTCGAGCGCATAGGGCATTGGAGGACTTCTGTGAGTCTCCCCCTCCCCAACAGTGGCAAGCGGCCTCTCTGAAAGTGAGGCAACGAATCTCCATGGCGTAAGCGCGGGTCACAACAATGCCAATGGCCAAGCGCTCGAGCAGGGGGTGTTTGGGCCCTCTCACTCCGCCTTACAGAACTAATTCAGGGTCCAGCAACTCGACTGTCCGACCCATACCTTGGCATTACATGCCTCTTATTGAACGGTCACTCCTCGCCTAATGACTTGTCTCTGTTTGCTTTGCTGCTCGGGAAGGATTATCGGACGCGGCAGATGGTAAGAAATCGTCGAATGGAAGCCATTTGGGCAATGACGATTGCCCGATCCCATAGCCATTTGCAGTGTACTGGTATCAATTCGAGTTAATGTGGTCTCTAATTTTCGTCGGGAATCCGCTGATGGAGCCCACACTGCAACCCGAGGCAATAGCAAAGGCCGGCAGCCGCCGCAAACGAGGAACGTCTTGGTGTTTTTCGCTCACATCTCGAGCGTATTGCGGGCCCACATCGTAGGCTCGCTTATTCCTTCTGCAGCACAGTTGGACTTCGGCTGCCAACTGCAAAGAGCCCTTTAAGACCTTTTATAGCCTTGACGGTTCATACCATGCTCGCCGCCATTTCTACTCTTGCAATTTCGTCGAAGCCAGATCCATTGCTGACTACGGCTGGAAATGGGTCGCAAGATGACGCGAACGTAGATTTGCCCCGGCGTTTTATCACTCGCTGCTAGCCCGCATCGAGTTGCCGCTGGCAAGGAGAACCCATACCCACATCCAACAAATACGCGACATTGGACATCGCGTACCGGCGTATGATGCTTCACAATCATCCAGAACCGCACCTTCTCTCCCGCCCTCCACTACTCTCACTCGGCGACCACCAATTCCGCTGCTTGCGAAGCCGAGAGCGGGTTCCTGCATCGCAGTCTCCTGCGCTCTGGAACCTCCCCTCCTAATCGAACTGCTCGTCTCGCGCCCGGCATCCGCCTTGCGTGGCCGGATCCGCCACAAGGCGATTCAGGCGGCGCGTGATCGCGCTCGATCTGTCGAACGCATCCGAGTGCCGCTACGCGTGTGTAGAGCCCGCCGCTGCGCAGGTCTGGGGGAAGCGTAACGTTCGCCAATCGCGAGTTCTAATCGCCCGCCGGCGCGTTCAACAAACGCTTGAGTTGCGAACGCTTATCCAGCACCCAAAGGTCGCCGAACGGCATCAGTGGCTCTCTCGAACCCGTAGTGATAGGAAAGAGCCTTTGTGTGTTGAGCAATGCGTATTGGCCATTCCTGAAGCCGGTTGGCCATCATCACTTCTCCAACGTCCAGCATCTGAAGATAAACCGCTGGACTCTTCGGCTGCCTCCCACATCCCGGCGCGAACGCGTCTCTTCGACGCTGGGCTTCGGCCCATCGGCTGGCTATTCGATCATGAAGCCGACTGAGACAGGTCCATTTTTGCACTTGCACTCTCTCTCCTCGCCGTCGCTCGCCCTCGCGTCATCCCCACACCTCTGTGACAACACTCCCCCCGGGCCCGCATGCCGGTGGCTTCAGTCGTCGTGGCATTCGACTACTCTCGGCCGGATACACCTCCACTTTCGGCACGACAAGTCCGCCTCCCCTCGGCTACAGCGGGGGCAATCGCCGCTGCCCGATCCTCGTCAACGTGTGGACCCGGGTCCGCAACGTCATCTGACGCAAGTGAAGTTCCTACCGCGATTATCTTAGCATCCATTCGAATGATCCGCTGCTGTCCATGTTTCTCTACTAGCTGATCGTATTACACCCGCGCGTCATCCGTCAAAGATTTCTCGGCAACGACGGGGGGGGGGGGCCGAGGCGGAGGCTTAAGCGCCTGACGAATCGCTCTTCGCACAGTTCCCCCCCATCGGCACGCCGACCGGCATGCATCCGACGACGCGGCGCCGGCGGCCGGGTTCGTATTTCCCCCCGCTCGTGGTCTACACTCGGGCGCGGGCTCATCGTTCGAGGACAATCTCTGTGACCTGCGAGTTCCTCGCGAGACCACGGCGTTTCATCGTGCCTTGGCCAGCGCCTTCGCAGAAGCGAAACGGCAGTTCCCTGGCGCCGGATGTATAGGAAGGCTCCACCCGCTCAGCTGGGTTTCCTCTTCGCTTACGCCGCCAGTCTTCCCCGGCGCGGACTGGATCCGTGTCGTCGTGCGGGCCACAGCCTCGGGGCTCAGGCGGTGTTGCTTACAAATCAGCAGTCCGATTCCCCCTGTTTTGCTGGGTGTAACCACTCTGGTTCGAGGTACACTGTCCTCGCACCACCTCAGAACGTAGTTCTTTCGAGCTATGAAGGATCCCTGCGGGAGCTATAATATGTGGACTTATTTCCTGGATGCACTACAGCCGACGGAACCGGATCGTATATCCGAAAGGCGCAACTTCCGGGAACATTTGATCTAGTTGCCTTGCCCCTGCAGAGGAAATTTGTTATGGCTAGATTGTCTCGAGGCCGCGGCCTTCTTGCGTCACTGGCCTCCACAGCTGCAGCTAAGTCTACTCGCTACTACCAGTAACATCATGCCGTCGACCACGACGACTACATCTCGCAGCGTCCTCTGCACAAGAACTGCGTCTGCCTACTCCCCTCCGAGCTATCCCAACAGGACCGGCCACCTGCTTGCGACCGGAGAATGCCGCCGCAGAAAAAAGAAGCGCGAGCGTAACGTACCGAGGCCGAAGGGAATACAATGCCTCATCCTCGGTCCTTTGAGGCGGCGAGCTGAAAAGCTGATTCGTGGCTCGCATGACTTCCTTTCAGAAGAACAGTACCGCGATAACCACTTGGGGGGCGACGAGTCCGCACGGTCGATTACGTGCAGCAGTGGCGTACTGTGCGTACCGTAGCCCTGACGTGCCGAAGAGGTCGATTCGCCTTCTTCCGGGGCCTTCGTACTGGTAGACCCTCTGCTGTGCGGCGCGAATGTCCTGCGTCGTCAGTGGGTGCGAGAACATACGACTCGCCAGTTTCCAAACTGCTTCTGTAAGAACGTTCCCCGCCTCGCCGATTTTCGACTAGCTTTTCGAGGTTCAATGCTGGTCTGATAGCTATCTGATAGACGAAGTGCACACACCAGATGCGACCGCGTTGGCGCAACCACTTCCGAGACAAAAACGGAACGACTGCGGAAACTGATCCTGCTAGCTACCGTTCAGGGGCAAGTCGTTCGAGGGGCGGAGCGGCCAAGGAACTGGCCGCCAACTGATTACAAAAGGCTGTTTCTGCTCGACGACGAACCCCGAGCCGCCGCAGAAGACTGAATGCCGTCGTAGCGAGAGGACGGGC